>OGDD01000054.1_pt1 | contig 99787 bp, 98 predicted proteins | sample 1570301 | NCBI WGS metagenome assembly OGDD01 (sample SAMEA2581971, study PRJEB24529) | metagenome | biome: Human gut stool | place: China | collected 2011 | reverse complement strand
ACATCAATATCCGGAAGCATTCCTTTCATCATATAGATGATCAAAACTCCGATAACTCCCATTACAATCATCTCGATTAGGTTATTCTGTTTGATCTCTCTTGTTTCTTTTCGAAATGCAATATATTGTTCCACACTGATATTTGTCTCGTTTATAACACTTTCGTAATCCTCGTTATGTGTACTGCAGACACGAAGTGCATCAAAGATTTCTTTCAGTTTCTTGTAGTTGGTTCTGTCTGTCAGATTCTGTAATGCACCAGATACGTTTCCGGTTGTTCTGATTTCATAGAAACAACGTTCTACTGAGATCTTTAATGGACCGGAAATATATGGAATCGTTCGTCCGAGGATTTCTCCAATCGAACCGCCCATATGACTGTTATTCTTAAGAAGGTTTACAAATTTGATTGTTTCCGCTTCTATACGTGCTGTATTTGCAGAAATCAGACTTTCGAGTGCAAACACAATAATAAGAACCAACAAAAATCCGGTTGCAAGTGTTCCGATTGGCGGAAAATTAAGCAGAGCCATCGTGATAACGACAAGTCCGACACCAAGCGTACAGGATAACAAAAATGTTTCCGGCTGTAATTCTGGGAACTTATCTTTAAGTCCACTGTCAATCAACTTCTGATTGAGTTTTAACATCTTATCTTTTGACTCAAACCGTCCGTTCATTTCGAATTGCTTTCTGTATTCTTCTTCACGCAACCGTTCTTGTTCTTTCGCATCCGCACGCACTTTTGCAATGAATTTCTGCATGACGTTGTGATCGCTCCAGTATTTCGTCAGACTGAGAACAAACACAATCAGTGCTACAAATACGAGAACATTTAACAATAAGACGTACGGTTGTTCGGAATGATACAGGTTTATAATCATGTCTTTTATAAGTTCAAACATATTTCTATTCCTTTCTTTATGTTTCTAAAAATGTGAACAGGATGAAAGGATTAAAGTCAGGAAAGGATCAAGGATCAATTTCTCATCCTTATCCTCTTCCTTGTCCTCAAATACCCTTATCCTTAAATTTCCTCATCCTAATTCTCTCTCGGATCTTTGAAGAACTCTCCACGTTTGTATACTGGTTTGTATACAAGGTCATGTATTTCTTCACTGTATCCAACAACCTCAGAAATCTCTTCAATGCGGTAGTCTTTCATAAAGATAACGAAACGCATGTAATGCAGCATTCTTAAAATATCTTCACGAGCATAATCTGTTTCGTATTTTACATAGTCTGCTAACTTATTCATGGCTTCTGTTGAACTAACGCCGTGCACAGAGGACCAGCATTTGTGTCCGGTATATGCAGCGTTCATAAAGTAAGCAGCTTCTCCACCTTTGATCTCACTGATGATGAAATAATCAAGGTCTGTCAGTAATCCATTAATTGCAAGATCTTTCAATGTATATTTGATCTTGGATTCGCCTCTGTTCTGGATTACATGCTGATACATCATATCAGGGTGATCTGAGAACAGTTCGTCGGACTCCTGAATAACAGCTCCAGAGCAATATTCTGGAATTACATCCAGCATTCCATTCATCAATGTTGTTTTTCCGGATGCACCTTTACCTGTAAACTCAATACCAGAGGATTCTTCTGCCATCCAGATCAGAAAAGGGATCAATTCTTCTGGAAACATAGGGTATGGATTTCCGTCAATATCCACATTATGAGCTAAATCATAGAGCGATTTCTTATGTTTTGGAATCTTACGGATATGTACGACTGGTTTCTTGTTGCAGTTGATAATTGAACTCGTTAAGTTGAAACGAAGTCTGAATTTATCATTGCTGTCAATGTCAGTAAAAATCTGAATCGCATCCAGATCAGATAAGTTAACCTTATTACGGGAACAAACAATGTCTACGAAACGTCTGTAGTCGTTAGCATCACGAAATTTTACGTTCCCGGAGAATCGTTTACCAAACATTTTGATGCGGACATTATCTTCACTATAGATCTTGATATCTGAGATATTATCATCGTTGATTAAGTCCTCGATTACGTAATAGCCCCAGATGTATTTCTCCAGCTTCTCAAGTTCGTCTTCGATTGTTTCATTTTCTAATCCAATATCTTCAAAGTAAGCTCTCATTTCTGTAAACAGCTTTTCTTTTGACATCGTTCCTCTTTGGATATTTGCAAGATAATTTCGTTCCGGAGCTGTCATGTAATCTAATGCGTCAAAGAAAGTCTCATCATCTTCTTCGACAACATTGTTTTCCATTTCCTGGTCGAGTTTTTCGTCTGCAAACTGGTCAGATTCTTGCAATTCGGTATCCATAGAACCGTTCACTGTATCATTCAGTTCCATATCGTTTGAAACTGGTTCGTTTGTCTTTTTCTTAAATAAACCCATGTTCGTTTTCCTTTCTATAAGTAATTCGCAGTATTCAAATCCTGCGACAAATTAAATATGTGTGACTGGATTACAAAGGAATACTTTTTTAAGGAAAAAGAAAAGGATAAGGATATTTAAGGATGAGGATAAGAATAAGGATAAGGAAAGTTTGCCAGATTGATACTTTCAAGGATGAGAGTTACTCTGACAGGACGGTGTTCAAATCTCCGTTTTTAGAGTACAAAGACAGATGATCATACTCTTGAAATACAGAGTTCAAATCTTCGTTTTTAAAGCGAAAAACAGAAGATAACCCTCACCCGAGTGAACGAGTAAGGGTTTTAAACTTCACAGTACAAACACAGCAAAACACTGTGTTAAACTTTATTACAGAGACTGGTTTCCAATGCCCAGGTATACGCAACCCGGAAATAACCAGGGTCTATAACAATCATAATGATGTTAGTAATGTCATGTGCGGTATACGCTACCTGGAAATAACCATGGTTTTCTTTTGTTGTTATCCTAAATATGGGTGACCAATTTACAAAGAAATACTTTCTAAGGATGAGGAAGAGGATAAGGATGAGGATAAGGAAAGTCAGAGTAACATTCTGAAAAAGTATGGAAACAGAAAAACAGCCCACCCACATATACGTGAACAAGACTGTTTTCCAAATGATTACTGCATGAGCTGTTCTAGGTCCGCCATAATAGCATCCTTTGCCTGGTTTGAATATCTTCGAACTGATGCTTCTGAGATGCCAAGTGCGTCGGCGGTTTTTGGTCCAGACCATTTGTAAACAACATGGCTGACATAACATTTTCTCTGTCTTTCGGATAACTTTGCGAGACGTTCTTTGACTGTGTTCACAATCGTTTCGTCAACAAAAGCGTTAACTACATCCTGTGAACTGTAATCGACGTCTGCATAAGAGATATCCCCAAGATTTGTGAACCAGGCTCTGAGTGTAGAAAGATCTTTTTTCATTTCATTCAGCACTTTACCAAGTGTCGTTGGGTTATCTTCGTCTTCGGATGCGTATCGTTTGTTAATCGCATTCAGATCCATAGAAGCGATAATTTCATCATCCGACTTATCGATGTCAGCTTTGCTTACAGAATTGGACAAGAACCATGTGTAAACACTCATGTTGCGCTTAAATGTTGATACACTCTCTCCGATACTTGGATGTGTCTCGTAAGCGTAAGAGTAGAAAACTTTCATCCATTCACCTTTGAATACACCGGATCTTATGTATTTCCGTACATAAGCCTTCACGGATGTATCAGCTGCGTCATTTCCCAAACGTGTACGAACATCGTAACCTTCTGATGGCATACAAACCTGTTTTGCAACCGTAAATGATAACAAAGTCATGATATAATTATAATCCATGTTTTCATATACATCAGCAAACATCTTGCCTCCATATGTTTTCCAGACGTTATCGAGTTGTTCGGACACGCACATCCGGAACCAATCCATTCTTGATAAAGCTTCTACTGCTGAGTTATCACCTTTCTGACCTGCCTCAACAACATTAAAAATACTGTTCATTTTGTATCCTCCTTGTATTTGTTGTATGTTTTGATATCTTAAATATGGGCTGCACAAGTGTCGGATACCTTCATAGGCAAACAAAAAGAGCCTACCTTAATGGCAGACTCAATTCGTTTTTCGATTTTAGAGAGAAGCTTTAATACTTGTCTCAAAAGACTGATTACCGTTCTTCTCTTTTGTAATCGTAACCAGCTTTCCTTCGCTGTTTACGCCTGTAATGCTTTCACAGTTTTCAGTAGCAACCAATACAGAAGCGACCTTATATGACTCTGTAATCGAATCATAAATTCTGGAAGCTAAAAAAGAAGTGATGTTAGCAGCCGTAATATCAGCTTCGGCTTCTTCTTTTTCTACAACGACTGTAACCGGAATCGAGATAAAGCGGTTTGTGTTGACAATTCCGTTTTCGTCGATACTGCTAACTTCTTTTTTGACACCTTCTAAGGCTTTGTCATAAAAGATCTGTGACAGCATTTTCTCTTCCATGTTTGCAACTACACGCTGCACCATGTATGCCATCTCATCTCTTGTTACGATTACAGTTGCTTTCACTTTTTTAGATACATTACTCATTATTGTTTCCTCCTTGAATGAATCATTTGTTTTGATACCTTAAATATGGGTTCTATTGATTGCAAACAAAAAGGGATAAGATATTGAGTCTTAGGTTTTAGGTTTAGCTGTTAAATCTTAGGTTTTAAGTTCCGAAAATCTGTATAATATATTTCGATTGCTTCCTTGAAACCTCTTGTTAGTATTCTATAACAACACTAGTGCAAGTTTTGATACCACACCTTGCGGTGTACAGTTCACTCGAAACAAGTTCTCGTGATACTAAACTAAGAATATAGTTGTATCGGTTTCGAATAATGCAGAACATACTTCGATTACCACCTTGGAGCCATTCATTTTCCAACCTTCTGCCTCCGCACATATTTAGAATGAGAAAAACCAAAAGACACAATACAAGGAGAACAAGGAGGAATTAAAATGAAGAAGTTATTGAAAGTAGGTTTGGACTGGGACGATACCTTATGTCCATTCGTAACAAATGCAATTACCCTTTGTAACATGGAAAACGGAACTGAGTTTACGTTAGATGATATTACAGAATGGGGGAACAAATCACCGGCAACCAAAATGGTATTCCCTTACTATTCTGATATCCGGACTTATCAGATGCAGAAAGTGCCAGAGATTTCAAAACAGTTTGTCTCAAAATTGATGGAGATCGCAGATGTTTATATCGTAACTGCTGTCAGTCCACAGTTCATGGGTGTCCGTGCAGATCAGATTGCAAAAGAGTTCCCAGACTTTCCAGAGGATCACATTTTAATGGGTGCTGCAAAGAATCTCATTAAATTGGATATTCTTTTAGATGATGCACCACACAATATCTTGAAAGCGTCTGCTACTTATCCAGTGTTGATCCGCAGACCATGGAACCGTAATCTTTCCGGTGTCCTTTCTGTTAATACTATTGATGAATTTCTGATTCTTGTTAACCAGATCATGCATCAGATGACAGACACAAAGGAAATCGAAGAACCATGCGTATATGCAATCGTTGGTCCATCTGGAGCTGGCAAACATCTTTTAGCGGAAGATCTTATTGCTGATCAGGTTGATGATTCCAAAAACGGAGTAATCATTCACAAGAACAGAGAGTTTGTGTACTCTGTTGAGCTTGACAAACCTGATGTAAAAAGACCTGAGAATTCAATCACAGATACTACCTATGCTGGGCGTCGGTATACTTTGGATGCAGATGAGATTAAAAAGAAATTGGACGCCGGAACATCCGTAGTCGTAATCGTTGATATCAGTGGAGCAATTGCTTTAAAACGTGAGTTTCCGACTGTTATCATTTTCTGCAGACAAAGCCGGGAAGAAATGATTAAGAACGTTCTGTTAGATTTCAGAAAAGGTGATGCTACATACGAACAGGCAACCATGCAGCTGCTGTCAATGGAGCAGGAACTGAAAAACGAATCATTGTGCGATTTCTCAGTGCGTTCTGATGACTTGGATTCCATTCTTGAATTAATCAAGAAATTGTAAACAAAATGAAAAAGACAGCCACTATGCAAATAGCAGTTGTCTTTTTCTTTGTTACGATTGCTAACCAAGGATTTGGAACATAAATCTACAACCCTGATCATATACAGGTTTTACGTGTCGATAGACGCATTTTTCAATAGCTTTAGGTGCTTTCGAAAAACCCATTGTTTCGTAATGAGCCATTAGTTTATCGTTTGGCAGTGCGTAAATATATAAAATTTCAGCACCAATACCTTCTCTGATCTGCATTACGATAGGGATTATGAATCGTTCGAATATATAACTTCCAAGTCTTGGAATCACTTCATTTGCATTTCTGTAACTTTCGTTAATAGCAAAGTTTGCAAGTTCAATTCCCGTACGAGCATCGAATCCTTTTAAGAAACCACGACTTATTGTTATCAATCCAGTTCTTAATGTAAAATAAGCAACGAGATCACCAGATATCACATCTTTAACAAGATATGTTCTTGCGCATCCATCCATTTCATCTTTGTAAGCATACTTTTGTAAATAAATTTGTAAACCTTTTCCCTCCGGTTTAGTTTCAAAAGTTCTTAACATTGATAAATCGGTTTTCTGTAAATGGGTTACCTCGTAAAGATCAGTCCTGAGTATATTCAATTCTACCATTTACCTCCACTGGATATGATTTTATCTCTCTTGGCAAGCATATAGGCTTCGAATTCATCCGCTTCTTTCTTAAGAGCCGTTCTGTCAGGAACAACTGCGGATTCAAACATATCGTTAAGTCTATTTGCTTTTGATCTTGATAACCATTTTCCATACCATGGTTTTACTTTTTTCGTTCTCATAGCTGATACCATATCCTTTCTCCTTTCTCTAATTTTGTTGTATCTATATAAAACTAGAGAAAGCTGTTAGCAATCCCTAGTGTTGTTGTCTCCAGGGATTACTCATCTCCTTGTATAAAAACTATATTAGTTTATGTTATAAATATGGTCTCTATACTTGTTTTCTATCTTTAATATTATTCTATTTCGATTCCATTCAAAAGTCAAATCGTTTCAAAAATAGAGAAAACACCAGACTTCTGATGCCTAGTGTTCTCTTTTTCTGTTTATTACTGCTGTTCCCATATCATTTTACAAAATGTATGGTAAACATCCAAGGTTGCCAATACGTCGACAATCGCACTGTGTGCACCATCTGCATACTGAGCCTTGATCTTCTCGCTTGCAAGATTTCTAACGGCTGTTTCCAGTTTGTCGTTCTCTGCATTCGGGCACAGAACTTTGTGGATTTTACAGGTATCAATCACTTTTGCCGGATCGATCTCAACGCCAATGTTTCTCATCATACGGATATCAAAATTGACATTGTGACCAATAATGTAGTCAGCATGATCAAATAATGACTGCCAGATCGGGGCTAATGTAACTACAGTCGGACTATTTTCTACCATTTCAGGTGTGATGTGATTGACTGCCATAGCCTGATCCCACGCAAAATGCGTTAACGGTTTTACATACTGATCATATGTATGTCCATGGTTGTCAGCTGCAGACATCTGCAATATCTCGTCTGTGTTATAAAATCCTGTTGTCTCTGTATCAAAAACAACAATCTCTTTTGTCGCCCATTCTTCCGGCGTCACAATATAGCACTCTTTTTTCTTTCGAAGCGTAGAAACAACGTCCATTTCCTGTTTCTTACTTTTTGACTTCTCTTTTGACGGAGTGCTATTATACGACGCCAATTCTTCCGGCGTCATTGGTCTTACATCCTCCGTAATGTAATAACCGTATCCCTGTGTGTGACTCATCTGATACATACGAAGAGTTGTTCCATCCTTCGGACACATTCCTTCGCACATCCACTGGCGAAGCGTCTTTGCGTCTTTTGGTTTCTTAGTAAATTTACCATCGACTGGACGGTTCACCTCTCTCTCGTTCTCAATTCTTTCTTTCAATGTCATAAGAGTGTCTCCTTTCTTTTTGTGTAATTGATTCCATTTTAAATATGTGCGGAGACTACATTTGTAAAACTCCTACTACCTTCTCGTTCTTTGTTACGACATATAATTGGTCACGTTCTAGGTCATAAACAAGAGAGTCCGATTCGATCGTCGGCGCTTCTTCCAGTTTCAATTTCAATTTGCTCGATCTTTGAGGAACTAATTTCGTACTCATACTGGTATTATTGATATATTTTAATAACTGCATAGCCGAGCACATTCCCAGAAAACGACCAGATTGCCGACAAAGCACTGGGACTCGATCTTTTACAGTACACGCAAACACTTCCACCGCTTCGGATGCTCGCATATCATCAAACAAGTGAGGGTATTTCCGAATTGGAATCATACCGTCTTTCGCGGTCCCTTGTGTTAATTTCACGTTATTGATGACCTGTTGTAAAAACTCATACTGATCCCGGCTGATCTTTACAAAATCTGGATCAGATTCGTGTTGAATATAGTTTCGGTTTAGTCTGATGATCTGCAACTTATTACTTACTTGTTGTGACTGCGTACTCTCATATGTATACGGATTCGAATTCATAGTATCTCGTAAAACTGTTTCGTATTCTTTGTACAAATTAATGAATTCTGACGTTGGTATAATCTCTTGTGTTTTCCTTGTCATAATAAATTCTCCTTATCTGTTTTTCGTTGTCTTAAATATGCGTCTCCAGGAAACAAAGAAAGACCAACTGTTTCCAGTCAGTCTTCTTCTTCCTGTTATCAAGCACTCGCGGATCTAAAGATCCGAGTGTGCTTGCTTTGGAGAGTTAGGTTTAAATAGCGAAGCTAAAACTTCGAAGTTTGAACCGAATCTCTCCTTATCTGTTAATGTATTCGTATTCGTATGCGTTTGTTGGTCTGTTTGGAAATCCCGCAAGCATATCATTGTACGTCGCTGTGTTTAAAAACCTTGCATAAAATTCGGCAGCACTCATTTGTGCATACGGAGCAATGTATCCTGTATCTGTTTCGGATGCATTGTTTAACGTATATCGCCACCAAGCATGTCCTCCAGCATGTGAATTGATAACCGCTTCAGAACATCCACTATAGAATGTAGTATGAATACTATATCCCTGATGAGGACACAAGGAATAAGTTCTCTGTTCTCCGGAAACATCACGGATAACAGCATTTTGGGATACATATACATTAGAAAGTGCACTGTTTCTGGTCGGGTCGTTTGTGTTTCCAAGTGCAGATTTATTATGTACAACCATTCCTTCTGTCAGGTCAGTTACATTATCAGGAATCAACAAATTCCTTAATCCGACACAGTTATAGAATGCATATTTTTGTATCTTTCTGACTTTATTTCCAATATATACGTTTTCCAATGACAAGCAGTTTTCAAAACAACCATCCGGAATGATAGACAGTTCGCCGCCGAAATAACAGGACTTCAAATTTACACAGCCAGCAAAAGCGCCGTTCGATAATGTGTAAATTCCAGGTCGTTCTACATCTATACTGGTTCCGAGTGTTACCGTTGCGGTCTTTCCTGATACATACATGTATTTGAGTACTGTATTTGGAGCCGCTGGATTGTTTGTTCCTCCATAAGTCCAACTTAACCCGGTGACTGCAAACTTTTCTCCATTTACCCAGTAATAATCAGGGATTACAAGATATTCCAAGGAGAGTCCTTTATTTGTCAGACCTGTGATCGTAATCGTCTTTTCATTGTAGTTGATATTATAAGTAAAGATCTGCAATGGCGTTTCAACTGTTGTGTCGTGATCGTAATATGCATACAATTTTATTATATGTCCGGATACGTAGTCTGTTGACGAAACTTTAGTCTTAATATTATTCCTTTCTGTTGTCCAACATACAAATGTATCCGATTTATTGTACACGTGCACATCTTTCGCTGTTGGTAATCTATTACCATACTGTGTATTCAAAAATGATTCGATTTTTGTGGCGCTTCCGGTACCATACGTATTGTAATCCAATGTAACGGTAACCGCTTGTTTTCCAAATAATTGATATCTTGCATAGGCTGCCTCATGTTCAGCGTCCGCTTTTACGGTTACGAGCAGATCGATTTTAGGATCACAGGACGCAGCATTCCAGTTTACAGTGATCCGATTCCCATTTATTGTGGCACCAGTACCTTCGGCTTTACTTAAGATCTGCATTTGATAGGCGCCAACATTTTCGGTGTCAGATATATCGATCACGACTGTCCCGGAATCATTGATCGAGACATTTCCAAGCGATGTTACATATTGATTCAAAATACACTGGTTTGTATTCTTAACATTTGCCTTCCATCCAAGGAAATCAGCTAATTTCTTTGTGTCTGGTATTGCAAACATAGTGGAAGACGAATTGTTTATACCGTCTTTGTATGCGATAGTACGCGATGTTATATACTGATTCTTAGACAGCTTCTGACTGATATAATAATTATGAGTACTATTACTCATCGTTCCTTGATCAGCACCGTTTCCATCATAAGAAACATAATAAGTAATCGGAGTCCAATGCGCATACAATGTCATATTCCCATAGTATTGATATTTATATGTTACAATCCCGTTAACAACTTCTGTCGTCCAATATTTATTGCCAGTAACAATAGCCCCATTTGCTGGATTATAAACAAGGTTTCCTCCAGACGCACTGTCATACCAGCCTGCAAACGTGAATCCGGTTCTTGCTGGTGTATAAGTAAAGGAGTTCCAGTATTTATTCCATTCACAATCGATCATATTCCCATAATAGAGACCGGGACTATTTAAGATCACAGGTGTGTTTGTTCCGTTATTTAGGTCCATAATCGCCTGATATCCAGTGCCGTTGCTATTTCTTGTCCAGTTTGCTTTTAATGACATACTTCCGGGCGCACTCTTTATGAATGTGCATGAGGTTCCATTATTCGTATACGAAACGCCAGCGCCCTCAACGGTCCACCCAGAAAAAGAATATCCAGATCTTACAGGATTTGCAATTGTAAATGTTTTGCTGTGACAAGTCATCTTTACGTAGGCTTGTTTCGCAATATGTGCAGAATATTCAGCATCAAAACCTAATACATAGTTTTGTCCCGGTGAACCGCTCGCACATGCATTGGATCCGGCGCCTCCGTACGAACCATTTTTGTATCCGCCACCTGCACCTCGACCATATTGGTTCGTCCATAATCCGGATCCACCAGAAAAAGAGCCACCGTATATGGCACACCAATTCTTATCAAAATCAATGCTGTTGCACTCCCAAGTATGATCTGTATCATCCATATATGTATTAATTCCGTTCAAAACTCCAGAACCCTGATATGTCGTTGGCAATTTTGCATAAGCAAATTGGTAAACGGTCCCAGCTCCACCGCCTGCTGCATATATTGCATGATTTGCAAATGTAACAGAGGAACAATTTCCGCCATCACCAAAAACAGACTGGTACCAATCAATAATACTAGTTCCGTTCCATGTATCAGTTCCTACGCCACCAAATTGATGATCACCTGTCACACTCGTAAACTGAGCTAGTGCAGGTTTGGTCATATCATGTGAATCTGCGCCTTTTGTAAAAGTCATGACCGTTCCATTATTAATCGTGATCGGTTTTGAAACAATTCTTGTTCCGTTTCCGCCATAAGCAGTACCGACACCCGTCATTGTAGCGTTTCCGCCTTTACCACCCTGTACATCAAATGAATAAGTACCTGTAAAATCTATAGTTTGTGTACTTGTGTCAAATGATTTTGTTTCTCCAATTGCAATCATATTACCAAGTGATTTTGATACACTTGATGTAATACTTGATCCGTCAATCTGTGTTGCAATACCTCCGTTTGGATTAATTGTTACTGATTCTGTTGTTGCAGCCTGTGCTGTCGTTGTCGGAAATAAGGCTAATGAAGTAAGTAGCACCGTTTGACATAACAGGGCAGTTATAAAGCGTCTTGTGTTCAACCGTGCTACCCCCCCCCGAAAATTTACGAAACATATGCATCCTCCGTTTGTTCGATTTCATAATCACTGAATTTAATATTTAACATCTTAGCAACCTTTTTGATCAGTTTCTTATCTACTGTTTTTCCAGCTGCATCGTAATAATCCAACCAGTCATAAAAATCCTTTGAATCGATCTTGAAAAGCCCGTATCGAAACAGGTTTTCTAACTCGTTTGCATGATTGTTCAGAAACGATATCATCTTTTGTCTTTCACTTTTACGCAAATGTTTCATTATAAGACTGAGAATCTCATTCCTTGTTCTGTTTCCTGGTGCATGCGGCGATTCGACTGCTTCCCGTATTTCGTTTTCTAATGATAGACTCCTAGAAAGACGATCATATACGGAGACAATAAACGAAAACTCATCATCCGGAAGCGAAATCAGGAATTCAAAAACATCATCTTTATCCGCCTCTAAAATATTAAGCACATAATCTGTGAATTCTTTCTGTCGGTCTGTCTTATATTTTAAGATTGATCTAATTGTTGCGACGCCAATAATCGACGCAGTTAAATACGCAATCGCTTTGTTTTTCTTCATAGATTAAAAGTCCTTCTTATTAAAATATTGTTATTTGTGTTTAAATATAGACAAATGTGATTAACTCACATTATCTAACCAGTAAATCTTAGAATATTTCCAAATCACTTTACATTTCCTCGCATTGACTTTCTTGCAATGTTTTGTTGGACTTTGAAAATTAAGAGCATTTTGTTCTGGATATAAAGCTGTTACATATCCACGGTGCGTTTCACTGTTTCTGAAGGTATACTCGACAAAATCTCTATGTTTAATTCCAAGAACATTATCTGTCTTTGCTTTACTCTGTCTTCGCATAGGCTTGATGGTCCACTCTTTAATTTCACATTTGTTTGGTCTTAAATTTGTTATACAAATAGCATCATTGGAATGTGATTTTGTAATATCCCAGTCAATACGTTTGTTAGCGGTATCCCCACCATTTGTCAAATGCAGTATTCCCAAACTTGATAACTGTTCTCGCAGCCATTTTTTACCTATCATTACGTGCTGTGCGTAGTTAAGATTCTTATCGTCAGAAGAGTTTAACAAAGCGAAGTATCTGTCCATGTATAATTCTTCTACACCTTTTGTTTTCTGATGACATTTTGTACATAACGTAATGAGATTACCAAGTGTGTTCGAACCTTTCAATCTTCTAGGTTTGATGTGATGGACTTCTAATTTACAATTAGATTTTCCACACTCCATACATTTACAACCATCTCGTAAGATCACTGCTTTACGAATATTCTCATCCAGTCTATTGGATTTTTGATATTCCCATTTGTATGATTTATATCCATCTGTCATAGCACGAATATCAATAGCAACATCTTCCAGCCAATAATCCGTTATATTTATCCACTTGTTAAGCTGATTAATAACTCTTACGGTAGCCTGCCGTTTCTGTAAAATACTTGGAGCAATTCGTCCTTTTTGTTTGGAAGAACTCCGGTTATTAAATCTGGCTTGTCTGTATCTTTTGTGATAACGGTGATAACGCCTGTATCCACGTCTGATATCCATAAGATGTTTCACATCATTACGCTGCTCAATAGTTCCTTTAAAAACTACTTTGTTCTGTGTCTGACATTTCTGTACCAATGCAATACCTACATGAAGTCCACCGTCATCTATTCCGCAACGGATTTCATCTTTGCAGATCTCTTCGTCCGGTATTTCTTTATTAAGTTGTATCACCATTGGATATTTACTGACCAATGCTGCTCGTTTCTTACGAATAAGAAACCAAGCTTTTTGTTCCTTTGTCGGTGCTAATTGTTTCCCATCAGCATCTAACACAAAAGCATAACTTGTCATTTCTGACACCTTCCTTTCGGAGAATTTTTCTTCTTGCCAAGGTTGAGCAGAGGTTATGTATTTCCCTGTTGTCAATGCAGAACATTAGCATTGTTTCTTGGTTTGTACTCACAGAGCTTCAGGCTGAAGATTACATCTAAAGGTGTGTCTTTACCTTACTGCTCAACGTAGTTCCTATCTGCAGCATATCTTTCGACAGCAGCAGTCACTCAGGCTTGAAACCTATTGTTAAGCCATAGACAAGAGACTTAACGTGTCCACTCTTGTCTATGTTTGTATTCATATTTCTATGTTTTTGATTACTTAACAATTAGTCCTCTTTTTCGACTCCGCTTGCACAGCATTTCATACCAATAATTCCAAACAAAATCAGCACAGATGAAAAGGCAATTGGTATGACGTAAGATTCTATACCAATATTTCGATCTTTAATGTATTGACTTGGCTTTTCTGGATTAACCCATAACGTAATCGTAGATCCTTCTGGAACTGGATCTGATTTATACTGAAGAAGCGTAGCCTTAACTGAAGTATTGCCATATGTGTATTCTACGATCTGGTTATATTCTGTCTTGCTCCCACCTTCGTGGTCTGACACGTATTCCTTTATATTTTCAATAACTACAGCTTCAACTGGTTCTGTACATACCTCTACATCGTGTTCCATTGCCGGAAACCCTGTGGAAATGAAAAATATGAACATAATGATTCCGATAATAGCGAACACGAGACTTAATGCAAATCCTTTTGTATTTCTCATAAAATAATTCTCCTTATTCTCATTCGGTCTTGTTATCCTAAATATGCGCAAGCTTCAGACAAAGAAAAAGAGCCCTGAGATTTTTCTCAAAGCTCTGTTTCCTTTAGTTGATGATCGAAGAATGGAAGTCATCCATTATTGATCCCTCTCCAAGTTTAATATCAAAACTACCCGTTGATGTTACAGTTTCCGTTGTAACGGATTCTGCTGATGTCTTAACAAGATATTTGTTTGCGGTAATCTTTGTATTGATCTGATTTACGATTCCCATATCAATGTGGTCTGGATTTTCTGGAAGCCCAATATAAACCGGAATCCAGAAATCGAATACATAACATCTTGCAAACTCTGTATTTTCGCCATCAGCGTCAATCGAAAACGCTTTACTGCTTGGGTTGTTTTCATCGGTGTATTCTGTTTTAAGAATTGTTTCTTGCAGTAATCTTGTCGTTCCGTCATCTGATAACTGCATTCCCTGATACATTCCGTTGGTAAGCAATGTTGCGTTATAAATCATACCTGGTTCATCATGAGCAACATCATATTCGCCACTCTTTACAATACAATCTGGCCATTCGAGGTTTAAGGTATCAACCCATCCGGTTGTATAAATGTAAAGGCGACCACGATAACCTGCTTTGAATAATACAGAATCATTCAAATCGTCATCCTGTGTTAATCTCTCTACTTTTGAATACACTTCCGGTTTCCGTTCAGATGTTGTCTTGATTCCGGACATTTCGTTTCCAGCCATATCGGTTGCGTGTACTTCATAAGTGAGGTTCATAACATTCGGGAACATATTGTTGATATTTAAAACCGTATTATAATTGTACGTATAAGCTCCGTTTAAACCGTCCGCAAGATCTATATCCTGTTTGTTTTCCGGATTATTGGTGTCATATACAGTCAACCAAACACGATTAAGTCCTGATACATCTCGTTTACCACCAGCAGCATTCTCATTTTCGTCACTGAGATTGATAGATATCTTAGCTCCGTATGCGGCAGAGTTGTAAACGTTCCAACCTTCCCATGTTTTAGTACTATCTTTGTTTAAAGGATTGCTATAAGTACCAAGAGAAACAGAAACCGTTGCTGTCGGCGCCTTTGTATCGACCTTTAAATTCATTTTCTTCGTACTTGTTGAACCTGTTAGAAGTCTACCACTGGACGCTCCTTCTTTGTCTGTGACTGTCAAATAGACACTGGTCGTTCCGTCTATACTGTATGGTTTAAATGTTGCATTATCCTGTGTGAGTACCGGAACTGCAACGGAATATGTTTTTGCGTCAAACACATCGTTACGTCCGTTATCGACACGTGTGATAACAGCTTTTCCGATACCATCTCCAGAATCTGTAGCTTCTGCATATAATGTATACGGTGTGTTTACCCATGCTGATACCGTTGTGTCAGATGCTGATTTATCAGTAACAACATAAGAATTGGTTCCGTTTACTGCATACAGTTTTACGTTTTCTGGATTTAAGTTTTTCCATTTGGCTGTGATCGTAGAACCGCTTTTTGTGACTTTGATCGTCGTAACATTATTTGTATGCGATACTACGGAACTACCAGTGGAACATTCCCATCCGATAAATTCATAACCGTCCCTTGTTGGGTCTACCACAGTAAGTGTCTTTTCATTACATTTCAGTTTCACATAAGGACTTCCAGTGTAAGAAGTATCAATCGTTGTAGCTACGACATTATTCGGTGTGAATACGTTATCTGCATCCCGGGCTCCACATCCAGAATAACCAGGATAGATTGGACTGATCTTACTGTCAGATCCTGTCGTGATCCATCCAGCGAACATATCAACCACAAAATTACCAACCATAGAATTAAGTCCTTGTTTTACAGCAAGACCGGCAATTCGGTTTGCGTTAACATGTGGGCTTACAAAGTCATGATATCTCGTTGACATTGAGGTTGCCCCTGGATTGTAGAAAATATACCCAGGCGGCAATGTTGGAGTGATGTCAGCATGGTTTCCATTCTGAATTTCTTTGTAATATCCAAGTTGTGCTTGAGCGGCAAATTCAACAGCGCCAGGAGCTCCGCCACCTGCTACGATATAGTTGTTTCCTGACACCTGGATATAAGATGCGGTACCAACCTGTGAAGTTACTGTATAAGCACAGAATGAATGGTTGTGAGAACCATATAAACCTGCATCCTTTGTCGCTCCGCCTGCTCTACCAACAATTGCAGCAATCTCATCTTCGGAATAATAATACCATGTTTCATAGTTTGCAAAAGACTGATTACTGCCGTTTGATCCTAATTGGTATTTAATAGATGTTTTCGGAGCATATGAGATTGGTGCACTTGTGATCGCTGAGCCATAACCACCAATAGCATTACCGAATCCAACATTTTTATCGTATGCAGAGATATCTCCACCCTTACCACAAGCAGCACTGAAGGAATAAGCTCCGGCATATCCGATTGTATCTGTATATTCGACACCAGCAGATGGTGTATACAGATAAATCGTATCACCGACATTTACATGAAGCTTACCTGCTACCGTGTTATTGTCAAGTGAAAGCTGTCCGTATACTTTATTCGTAATACTATCAACCGTATTCGCTGTATAAACACCTTCACTGAATGATGTCTCAGTTGCTTGTGATATTCCGCCTTCAGACCACACAACATTCAATACATCTGTTGATTTTGTTCCTCCGGTTTCGGTACATATCGCATTCGCTGTTTCTGTCACATTCGAAGCTGGCATATTAAATATATAATTCTGAGTTGTAGATACATTTGTTCCGGTCCATTTTGACCATACAAATTTAGAAGCAACATTCGCATCTATTCTAACTGTTTCTTCATATTTGTAAGTTCCTGCACCGATTACGTTTGTAATACCTTCTCCTTTTTTAAGTGTCACCGTATAGGAGTTTCTTGTGTAATAGTAGTTAATTACTGTGAGTCCTAACGGATCAACAGGCATTGTTTGTAATGCTGGAGCTGTAAACCCATCGTATGACTTTGTTGGAGGTGTAACATTAGAACCAAGGACCGCTGTTAACGTATCTGCTTCTTTAAATCTATATGTTCCATCTAACTGTTCCAAATAATGGTTTACAGTATAAGTCGTCGTATTTGGGATTGCGATTGTTGCGGTTCCGGAAATATTTCCAACCTTGTCGATTGTCGCAATATGCAGGTACCGAAGTGCGGAACCATCCTGTGTAATCGTAATCTTAGTATCTGTTGTTCCTTTTCCGTTTGCCGTTGTTACTTTTGTATTCTTGTTTGTATCAAGAACATACAAATATTTTGCAACTCCTGATGTGACATTGATATTATATCCTTTTGATGTCTTGAGCAAAGCACCAGTTTTCTGACTGTAACTGTTTGCTCTCACATAGTAATCCGTACCATTATCACCCGTATCTTCAAAACTGATTACAAACTGATTATTAGTCCTGTCAATGATCTGCAGATTACTTGGTGTATCCGGAGCTGCTTTGTCAGTCGCCTTGATCGTGTGCGAAACATTCGGATTCAAAGTCTGGGTTGCGAATGTTACAGACGCAAAACCATTTGCATCATCTTTTGATCCATCTGCATTATTGTATCTATTATACGTAGAAGCTCCGCCGTTTACAGTAGATCGTGGCATGCTTGATAATGTTCCGCCAATATATCCGGAGCCGCCAGCACCGCCACCATTTACTGATGGTCCTGTAACTCCGGCTCCACCGCCGATCCAGCCACCGCCGCCACCGGCACCGATTGAGTAAACACCAGCCTGATTACGGTATGGTGCATTTGCTCCGTTTGCTCCTCGTCCGAAGGTTCCACCATTAACTCTTCCGCCACCGGTAGAACTATTTTCACCAGTACCACCACCAGCACCTGCTGCACTGTTACCAGAAACACCGCCTGATCCACCGGCAACCATAATTACTTCACTTTGATATGAGGCGAAATTTGATAAAACACCTCGATTTGTTTTTGTTATGGATGTTGCTCCGCCACCGCCAGGAGCTGTACTTCCTGGAGATCCATATCCGTCATACACTTTTCCACCACCACCGGAACCGCCGCCGTTATATCCTCCAGCACCAGGCTGACCGCCTGTTGTTTTGTTATCGATCCATTCACCAGGCTGTCCGTGACCACCAACACAGATATAAATTGTTTCTCCGGCATTCAGGTAAATATAACCAGTTGATGTACCACCAGCTCTACCTTCGTTCGTCGGCTGTCCATTGAACCAGTTACCTGGATAAGCACCACTCGTAACCAGATAGTACTTCCATAATTTTGTTCCACCTTCTGCTCCGACCGCTTTCAAATAATAAAAACCAGACACTGGAGCTGTATAAGACTGAACTCCACCGGAATAATAGAAATTCGTTGTAGTCCCGCCTTCTGTCTGCGTGATACTATCAGATGAGATATTCGAGTAATTCACACCATCATAGGATAACTGTAACTGAAATGTTTTCTCAATACTATCATTCTGACTGATGTTTACGAGAATTCCGCCTTCTCCATTATATAATAATGAATTATATTTCGCTTCGACGGCAAGGTCGGCACTGTAAACGGCTTTGATTGTGTCATCACCAAATCCAAATGTGTATTTCATGCCACTTAGTGTACCAATCAGTGTTTCATTGCTCTTTTCATACTCGATGAAAGTATACCCACTATAGCAGTTTGGAATTGGTAACGAAATCGTTGTTCCATAAGTGCCGTAGTATGTTGTTTTTGCTAAGGTTCCTCCATCTTTGACATCAATTGTAAGTGTATAAGAAGGATTTCCTTCATATGTGATCTTACAACTACCGTTTCCAATGTGGTTTGATATCTCTGTTGAGGCGCCACTTAATTTCGACGCAATATATCCGGAACCGCCACCGCCGCCAATATACCCTGCATTTCCATAGGTTCCGCCATAATAGCCGCCACCACCAGCGCCGCCATATCCAAGTTTTCCATAAACCTGAACATTTGTATGTTGACTGACGGTTGCCGTTTTATTACTATCCTGCCCCTGTCCGAATGCGTATCCGGCTGTTTGTGTACCACCATTAGAATGCTCATTTTTAACTCCGGCAGCTCCGGTTCCGTTCAATCCGCCACCATTACCTGTTTGCGAACCACTAAAATCGATCGTACCAGTACCACCACCGCCACCGGCAACTAAAAGAACAGAATCTTTCTTGTCTTTAAATGCAGATAGGGTTCCTAAGTTGTCAAACGTAATTGATGTGGCTCCACCACCGGAACCAGTACCATAATAACCTGTACCACCGCCATTATAACCACCTGCTGCTGATGCAGAACTAGATGACATTGATCCTTGACCTCCGACAGCGATATAGATCGTTTGTCCCTTTACTAAGGTTACAGATCCTGCAGCATGACCACCATATCCACCTTTTGTTCCAATCCAATAGCCGCCCTTATCTGAACACCCGCCACCAGACGCACCATATGCATCAATTGTGTAGGTTCCAGTTTCTGGTGCAGTAAATGACTGGATTCCTCCTGTATATGAAAATGACCATGTATTATCTGCAGCTTGTGCTGTCATCGAAGTATCTGTAATAACAGTCACGATCACAAAACACATTGCCAAGATCATCGATAATATTCTCTTCAACTCATGTTGTGTTTTTAACTTAGCCATTCGCATTTTTTATCTCCTTCTATTGTTTTGTATTATGAATTCTTGTATTTGTCTCTATATTTTTATATGTAGAGATTGAGTAAAAACTCCGAAGATTCTCCGCCTTAACAGGCTCAAATCGTAAACACAAGTTTTTACGATTAAGCTTCGTAATACTCAACTCTCCAAATCACGAGAACTTGTTTCGAGCGATCTGTACTCCGCAAGGAGTTGAATCAAGCACACCGCGAAGCTTTATACTATTGAACGTTAGTAGTTCAATAGTCTTGGCTTCGTGTGTTCTTGATAAGGCTCAAAATCTGAAAAACTCGTCAAGGAATTTCCCAGTTCGATTATAAATATGGACAGCCAAATAACAAAGAAAAAGAGCTCTGAGATAATTCCCAAAGCTCTTAATTCTGTTAATTTATAATCGAAGTATGGAAATCATCCATAATGGATCCTTCTCCTAGTCTCATATCAAATGTTCCCATTGAAGTTACCGTTTCTGTTGTGACAGATTCTGCAGAACTACGAATTAAGTACTTATTTGCTATGATTTTCGTTGTAATCTGATTTATGATTCCCATGTCAATATGATCTGGATTTTCTGGAAGTCCAATATAAACCGGAACCCAAAAATCGAACACATAACATCTTGTGAATCCAGTGTTCTCTCCATCTGCTTCTACTGTGATCGTTTTACTGCTAGGATTGTTATCGTCTGTGCATTCTGAAGTTAATACTGCTTCTTGCAACATTCTCTCGAATGGATCACTGGAAGGCGTCATGTCCTGCGTCATACCATTTGTGATCAAAGTCGCATTATAGATCATACCTGGTTCATCATGAGCGACGTCATATTCTCCACTCTTTACAATGCAATCCGGCCATTCGAGACTCAAAGTATCAACCCATCCGGTTGTGTAAATGTAAAGACGTCCGCGGAATCCAGCTTTAAACAATAATGGATCTCCAAGGTCATCGCTTGTTAGTTTTTCAACCTTCGAATACAGTTCTGGTTTTCGCTCTGTTGTTTTTGTGATCACAGGCGTTTCGTTTCCAGCAACATCCACAACATGGAGTTCATAACTTAGATTCATAACATTCGGAAACATGATATTCGTCTTCAAAATGTCTTCATAATCATAGGTATATACATTGTTTGATCCATCAGCGACGAGTTCAATATCTGTTTTGTTGTCCGGATTGTCGGTATCAAACACAGTTAACCATGCATGACTGATTCCGGAAACATCTTGTTTACCACCAACAGCATACTCGTTTTCGTCACTGATTGTAATGGTGACTTTTGCTCCGTATGCAACAGAATCGTAAACAGCCCAATCCTGCCAGCTTTTGGTGCTTACTGTATTTAGTGGATTCTCGTGAGTTCCAAGTGTAACTGACATTGTTGCCTTTGGTGCTGTAGTATCGACTTTTAAGTTCATCTTTTTCGTACTTACAGATCCATCCAAAATTCGGTCTGTTTTCGTTCCTTCTGTATCCGATACGGTCAAAAAGATACTTGTTGTTCCCTCTACACCGTAAGACTTAAAGGTTGCGTTTTCTTTTGTAAGTCTTGTTACTTTACTGAAGGTTGTTCTGTCGAATACAGCATTACTATAGGCATCTGCTCTGGTCACAGTTGCATTTGCAATCCCATCTCCGATGTCTTCCGCCTGAGCCCACAAGGTATATGCCGTATCAGACCATTCAGACACACTAACGTCATTTGCCAGATCAGCAGACGTTACATAAATTCCGTTATCATTTTTCGCATACATCTTCACATTTGCCGGAATAAAGTTTTTCCAGTGTGCGTATAATGTCATATCACTTCCGTCTGTCTGGTTATCATTTAAGCGTGTGAAACGATCCGTACTATTGATCTTATTTCCACCGACTGGTTTATCATACCAACCTAAAAACTCATATCCATCCAACGCAATCTCTGGAAGTTCTCCATATAGGTCATCAAAGAATATCTTCTTATCTGATGTATCCCCAGTTGGAACTCCGATCGCATACCTTCCGGTCTCTGTGTGATCTAAGTTTGTATCAAAATGCAGCGTGTATTCAATGGCAGTCCATTTTGCATACAACGTTTCGTTTGCTTTTGCGGGAATATAAGTATCGTTTGCTTTTCCAATGTATTTTGTACATTCTGGATCCTGATACCAGGCAATAAATTTGTATCCAGGCTTTTTACCTTCCGGAAGTGTAACTGATACCTGACTCCATTGTGCAATCATATCTACTTTGTTTCCCTGTATTGATGTTAAATTTGTTACCGTTTCTTCGTCATTATAATGTCTTGTTTCCGCATGTACTTCCGGCGGACCTTTCATTGTCACTAAAGCGATTAAAATGATCGACGTCAAAACAATCAGAAACGATTTCTGTTTTCTATAAATTGTATCCATCTTAATACCCTTTCTATACGTATTTCGTTATCTTTAAATATGGGTGCTTAGTGTACAGAGAAATATTTCGGAACAAGAAAAAGAGGAAACAACAATCTGATTTTCAAAATGTTGTTTCCTTTTCACCTGTTCCCTATACTCCGGTTCTCATTATTGTACGATCACATAATATGTAACCTTTGTGATTTCATATGTGTCATCCATTCCAGTTTGTAACGTAATTGTTGTCACTCCTGTTTTCTTTCCAGTAATTGTGATCAGGTCTCCATCGATCCTAACATCTGCAATCGATTCATCATCAACTGTATAAGTAATCGGAAGCCCGGCATCATTTCTTTCGATTTCAAATGTGGTGCTGCCAAGGTTTGTATTAGGTATCAAACAGCTTACGTACTGACTGAACCGTAAATCATTCGGAATTCTGATATTCGAATTCCATCCCTGGAACTCAAGATCACATTCATCAGAAGCGATTGGAATCATAACTGTAGATGACTTTTTATCACTATCTTCATATGCTAAAACTTGATGTCTTTCATATTGATTCTTTGATAACTGTTTTTCTGTATCATAAATATGAGTATCGTCTTTCATTGTTCCGGATGTTGCATCATTACCATCATAAGACACTAGATACGTATTCTGTACCCAATGCGCATACAATATCATTGTATCATAATACTGGTAATTACCATTACGATCCCAATAGATCGAACCTGTTAATTTGGCACCGGTGTTTGGATTATATACGAGGTTTCCGCCGGATGCACTGTCATACCAGCCAGCAAAAGTATACCCTGGTTTCGTTGGAATGTATGCAAACTCATTAAAACCTACATTTGCTTTTCCGCCATAAGGAATATTCACATTGTCTACTGTAATGCGTCTGTCTCGACCATTATTAAACTCAAGTTGGACGCCGTAATTTCCATTACCCCATTTTGCATACAAAGTCTGGTCGGCGTCAAAATAGGTTGTGTTTACGAGGATGTTACCAGATTCGTCAATCAACATTGTACCCGTTCCATTCGTACCCGTATAATAGCCTTCAAAATTCTTTCCTCTCACTTTCGGGTACTCAATGGTTGTGGTCATAATGCCTTTGCTGTCTTCGAAATATCTGTCATAATATTCCATCATATAAGGGTCTGCTGTGTCTTTGTTAACAAGACCAGTCATGCAGTAATCAAGGGTGATCTTATATTTCTTAAACGTCCATTCTGCATATAAGGTTGCGTCTGATGTATATTCACTGGCATCTATTGCAAACGTTCCATCCGCATTGATTACCGTTCGATTTCCAAGTTTGTAACCCTGGAATTCGTATCCATATTTTGTTGGTACCGCAATTTTTGTGATCGTTGTTCCGCGTGCTGTTTTTGTGTACCGACCTCCGGATACATAAGCGACGGTATCTCCATCGGTACATGCAGGCTGCAGGTCATCCTTTCCGTCACGGACTAAAGTCAAAGTGTATACATTGTCAGACCACTGAGCTACAAACGTTACATCTTTCTTAAACGAAGCCATGTCAACTGTCTCGCCTGCTGCATACGTTCTACTTGTATAAGAAGCGTCAAGTTCTGGGTCGTATGCCAGTTTCCAATATAGGAATGTCGCATTTGGTTTGGAAGCAGTTGGTAGTGTGATCAGTGTGGATCCGGAAATATTTGGAGACATTACGTCTGTTGCACCTTCTACGGATCCATATTTATAGGCAAACCCATATTTGGTGTACGCTGGGAAAATACCGAATGGACCTGAGTCAGTATAATATTTATCAACGTAATAATAATCGCCATTTTTATACAAATTTGAATAATAACTAGCTGCACGCAAACTCATATACAATGTTGTGGATGTTGATGTATCATAGGTATAGCCAAGCGTTTGCCAACCTTTACCTATGTTACTTCTTGGAGTTCCTCCAGAAAAGCCACCCATAAAATACTTCTTACCGGTTGGTACATTATTCAAAACTCCTGTCCACCAATAATCGATTCCTTCGCCACGATCTGTAGGTGTGGTCGAATTTGAAAACCAGCTAGTTCCACTCCATGATCCGTAATCCATATAGTTTACAGAAGTATCAAAAGTATCTCCACTTTGATCGAGTTTAGTCCCGTTCGGTGATCCAACGATTGCGTTTCCTTGTTCGTCTGCCTTCTGTAACGTCCAAGTGTGATCCCAGCTTAGTGTTGTCTTCTTTGACGTCTCACTTGCAGTTCCACCATTGCCATCAAAAGAAGCTACATAGTTGATCGTATTAATATCCGGGTTTGGAATACCAATTTGTGTTCCAACCTGTTTTGTAATGATCGCTGGGTTATCTTCTGTATAGGTTGCTCCATTATAGGTCCATTTACCAAGAGTAGGTCTCACGTATAAAGTTGAAAGACCCGCAGCATCATACAGAGTTTCTATTGTAACCGTTGCTCCATTCATTCCTGGCTCAGCCAGTACTTCGCTTACTAATTGTGTTATATTTGTTGCGCTGTCATAAATCTGTGAACTGCCATCTGGTTTCACAACTGTAATACGTTTGTCTGAAGTAGCCTTGAAATTTGTGATTGCCGGAGCATAAACGCCGCCATCTGTATAAGTCTGACCATACATTACCTGTTCACTTTTACCGGTAATTGATTTTGATGCATTCGTCCAGTTGTTAACGATATCCTGGTCATCATACCATTTATCTGCAAGTGCTACCGTATGATATACATTAATGCTGTTAACGGTTGTCTGAATGCGGATTTCTGGAATATCTGTTTCTCCAACAATGTCTTCGCCAACAGACCATTTTGCGTAAGTTACTAATCCAAACGTCTCACCACTGACGGTTAGCGTTTTCTTCTTATCATCATAGGAAGATTCATTCGTAAACAATGCAGGCGTTCCATATTGTGCTGTGTTTCCATAACTATCTCCACTTCCACCATTTGTGCCCTGTCCATTTACGGATCTATATGCCCAGGTTCCAAGTTTATAGAGATCAAATGACTGGATCAGTGATCTATGGGCACTATAATAATCGGAAGCGCTGAATCGTGGCAGATATTTTGCATTATTTCCGGAAACAAAAGTATTGAATCCGCTACCATTTCCGTTTGCATCAATTCGTGTAAAATATTGTGCAATCTGAGCTTCTGAAGGCGAATTAATACCAACAACATCTTTCATGAACTTCTTTACAGTACTATAACTTTCACCATCGTATTTTGCAATGACGCCGAGTCCGTTTGCAACCGTATAATTGCATCCGCCTGGGAAATACCAGATATCCATACTATCAGAGGATGCAATGTTTCTGGTTGTAAGAGAGCTGCGTCGGATTGTTGCCGGATAAGGTGTAGATCCGCTGGATTTGTCTGGTTCCAGTCTAATATAAGTCTGTAATACATTCCGCTCTGTTAGAGTTTCTGTTGTATTTCCGTTATTGTTGTAATCAGAACCATCAACAAAGGTAAGTTCATTGTAGTTTTGTAATACTTTATCACTCTGGAAGAAATCAACCCAGCTGTATTTAAACCCATCACCCTGCCACATTTTCACATACTGATTCTTTGTATTGTTGACAGCTTGCGGGATTTGACTTGCAGTGTACTTTTTACCAACTGGAACACTGTTTGTATGTGAATTCCAATATTCGTTTGCTTTTGATACGTTCCAGTTTGCAATTGTTCCGTTTTTATCAACACCTGCGAAATAGCCATATGGTCTCACATTAAAATCATATGCTTCTGCTGTTCCTGCTGCTCCGAAAAAGTTCGTATACCAGGAATGACCTTCTTCTAATGCTTCTCCCATGTCATAGTTTGAAAATGTAAACTGTAACATGAATGTAGAACTTCCGTTAGCATCGTTCTTTGCAGCAGATGCCGTACTTTTGGATACGTTTGTCTCGCCGCCCTTTTTAATGATACTGATAAAACTTGCAGCTCCTGCTGAGACTGCTCTTGCTCCGGTTACACTTGGACTGTTGCTTGACTGAGCTGACGTCTTTCCGATTCGTATCACTTTCTTATTGGCGTCTCCTTTTACAACACTATCTGTCGTAAACCCAGACACAACGGAAGAAGAATTGAAATGGTTTACTTCATCAAAATTAGACATATAAGGTGCTGATATCGTAAACTTCGTAACACCATGCATGTCGTTCAGGTATAGGTAACCAACAGAGTTATCATACCACCACCAGGTGTTCGCGTTAGAGATAACCAGATCGTCTTTGTGTTCCTCGTATTGTTTCAGACAGTAATCAATAAACGGTGTTTTTATCTCTGCCATTTCTATTAGATCGTCACCTAGTAATACATCTTCATCTGTGATTTCAAAAGAAGTTTCCTCTACATCGCTGTTTAATATCTGACTACGTTCTTTGATCTCTTTCATATCATCTTCTGATAATGATGAGAGAAACTCTCCTACGAATGCATAATGAGTATCCCTTAAATACAGGTCGAGATCATCATCACTTATATTCCTCCAATCAAGATCCATAATTCCTGGACCAAGATCTGTTTCCGTTTTTCCTTTCCACGTAACACCTTCTGTATGTGTGTGATCGAACATTCCGGATGCAAAAGCATAATCTGCTCTTTTATAGACATTATATGGGTTTACAATACCATATCCATAGTATTCATCCCAATCTGTATCATTTGGATTTTCAGCAGCAGAATTGATCAGCTCATCTGCATCTGCACCATCAATTCCCATAATATAAGCATACATGGAAGACATTCTGATTGCCGCGTTTGAGGTTCCGTCAACGCCATCATAGTTGCCATACGTTGCATAGTCGATCGTATCTCCATAATTGCTATATTCTGCAAACTCCCCATTGACATCTACAGATGAAACAACGATCGCTTCCGGAATATTTGATGGAGTTATTTTGGCTACGTCCATACTTCTGTTTCCGGCGGATACAATTACCTTGATACCAGCATCTGTAGCCTGCTTAATCGCATCCGTAAGCAAGAAGGAACTCTCAGATACTCTAGCATTCATACTGATATTAATGATATCAACATCCTTCTCGATCGCATACAAAATACCTGCATAAGTACTTGTGATCGTAGCGAATCCGTCTTTGTTTGCTACTTTGATTGGCATTATTTTTACGTTATCGTTTGTCATTGATGTAACGATTTCTGCCATTCTGGTACCATGTCCGTTATCATCTTCTGTATTTCCTTGCTCGTCATCTACTGTATTGATTCCTTTTAGAATCCTGTCACTGTCTCCCGTATATCCGGTATCAAGGATTGCAATCGTAACCGGTTTTGTTGAAGCCATTTCAGTATCAGTGTCCATAACAATTGTATTATCTTCCCCGGCTTCTATGTCTTCGGTTACAATATCTCCGGAGACATCAAAAACAGCTTCATAAGATACTGTCATATTACTGGAGACACATTCCGTATGCGCGTAGTAGGCTGCTTTCTCACTCAAAAACATAACAGCCTGCATATTCTCTGACAAGGAGATAACGGAAAATGTTATGTCTTCTTTGTCCGTGTCATTTTGGTCGCTAATAACTTGACTCACTGCTGCATTTCCAATTGAGGTTGCTATTTCTTTGTTTCCTTTTATAAGAATCGTCTTAAAATGAGCCTGTTTATCCGGTGACCAGCCATCTTCGTCATAAATAAGACTATGTAACTCATCAGTCTCTAATTCTCCATGGGTTCCCTCATTTAAGAATGCGAACTGTTCGGCATCAAAGTTTTCGTACGCATCATGATCGTATCCGTTTAAAATATCCGAAGACAGGCGTGCAGACTCAGATGCCATACGTTTGATATTACTTATATTACTACTCGAATAAAAACACATTCCAGTGAGAAAAACAACAAACGCCCCGAGTACTACTGCCTGTATCCTTTTTAATCCGTTTTTCATAATCTATCCTCCAAATTGTTAATTGAAATAACATTTTCGTTTGTTTTTGTATACTAAATATGTGTTCCCAAGTTGCAGACAAAAAAAACAGTCCTTTCATATCAGAAAGAACTGTTTCGCATGTAACGATTATGCATATATAATTTCGTCAATATTTTCTATCCTGTTGATGTCAAATCCTTTGCTTTCGAACTCTTTTTGTCTTTCGTATCCTAAAATTTGTCTAATATGCTGATAACCAACAGCTGCGTTATATACCGGAACCATACTTTTGTCACTAAATTGTCGAATCCAAGTATTCGAATCGACTTCCTTTGAACTAGTTCGTCCCAAATACTCTTTCAATTCAGACGTTGTTAAATCTAATGGCAGTAACAGAAAACATGCAATTACGTCTTCTGTTGTTGTATCTATATCTTGAGGAATCATGGTTGTATCATATATGCCTTCAAACATTGATTCTTCTCCTCTCAACAAATACTTTGCAATTCCGCGAGCTATTGCGTATCTTTGTGTTTTTGCATCCAATAATTTGTTAACAACAATTGCCATTTTGCCTTGTTTTTCTTCAATTAACCGACTAAGGATGCCAGTTGTAGTGCATGATTCCTGGTTTTCAAAATCCAAGTAATGCACTTCGAATCCAATATGAGACGCAATTGCTTCTATATCTATTGGAAATACAACTGGTCGGTCACCATAAACTTTGCGAATTAAATTCATACAGTACTCTAAAAACTCGGAATATAATTCTGTTGTTGATTGCATTATTACACTTATTTTATCTGCTTTTGCTTGCATGTTGTTCTCCTATAATTTTCTTTCCTATTCTTAGTTTAGTATGCAATACGTTTTAGGCGCCTATCCATTAGAATGCAGGAACAGGAACTTATATATGTTCGAAATTGATCGATATCCGCACTTCCGGTTCCATATGTGCATCCGGTCTCAGGCGCCGAATCCTTTTGCATTGATCCGTTTTTTAGCACCTTTACAAGACATTCCCCGTATATCTTTCCTTTCGACACCATACGATTACGCCCCCTTTTTCAATCTCAAGTCAAGTATTGTCCTGATATCGTATTTTGAATGTGTTTTCTTTTTGCTTTCCGGGATTCGGATGCCCATCTTTCTGGAATCATTAAGATTTACACTCTTTTTGCCACAGGTATCCATAAATTCCAAGAATGTTTTGGCATCAATATAATACGTTTCCTCAAAGTCTCTGAAATTGATCACGATTCCTGCAATCGCACCAGCATTAGAGGCTTTTACCAGGTTTTCAATCTGTCTTCGTTTGATTGGAGCATCCTTTGTACCGAACCCAAGTGTTTTTTCTTTATGACTTTTTAATTCGAGTGCATACATCTGACCGTTTTCGCAAAGGATTATATCATAAGGGCTTTTAAGCGAAAATCGTTGTGTACTGTGATTCACATCAAATCCAAGTGCAGCGTCATGCAGTCTGCAAAAATACACACCTTCTGGAACGGATGCTTTAAAATCGTCTTCGAATACTTTTCCTACGTTCTTTGCCATAACTATAATTCCTCACTTTTCCGTTTCAAAATAAGCTGAACATGAGTTGGGTTCTGCATCTGGATACCAAAATCGTTTTCCACCTGGTTGCTGATAAACTGATTCGTATACAGATTCTTGAAAACAATCTCATAATTTCCGTTCGAGATAATATCCATGAGACCATCAAGTGTCAATGGCAGATAGTTTTCGTGTAATTCTCGGTCCCAGTTCTCAACATACCGGTACTTCAACAGGAAATGATAAAGATGATAACTGGTTGCGATCTTACCGTATACGCGTTCGTAATCATCTTTTTGTACTCTATAAGTTTCGTTATTGTTGAGTTTTACAAGATCAAAGATATTTGCAGCTGTGTTTTTTCCATCGACTGTAATCATATCCCGAACAACAATATACTGAAATCCAGACTCAAATACTGCTTTCCAGAATAATTCCACCTGTTTTGGATCCATATAACTGTATACTTCATGAATGACGCTGCTTAAGTTTAGTATACAATGTTTCGGATCCGCTACATTATGTAATGCCGGATACCGGGATCTAATCCAGGTGGCATTTGGGTTGCGAAGTGTGAATAACTCTTTAAACGCCACCTCATTGTCGATCCCGATCTGCTGCCAGTCGATTCCCAGTTGACGCATGGTTTGAAACAGACATCCGTCTGCACACCCAAAGTCAACGATTGTGTCTATTGCATCTGTCGGAATCTGATTTAAGAAAAACAACTTTTCTGCCATTGATCCTTCCATACGCGATGCATAGTTTTCTGTATTTTTGATTGCTGTTACTGTGCTCATAGGTTAATAATCCTTTCTATTCCGTTTTTAAGAATCGATCTTGAAGTTTATTTCGATTTCGCTTAAGTCTCACTGTATTACTTTTTACTTTGACTGGATTCCTATACATTTTACAATAATTCTTATAACAATTTAGAAAGCGTTTTAACTGGTCATGGTTACTTGTATTTACTAACTCAAGCATTTTCTTATTGAACCATTTACCAGGTTTAATGTAATCCAGGATAAGTTTGTTGTATGTTTGTGCGAAATCCATGAATTTACCCAACCGTTCCTGTTGCTGCTCTTTCGTTTCTCTATCTATAATTGACACACAATGGATTTGCATCTTTTTTCCGACTTCGCAAATGTAGAATCGAGATCTGAGATATTCTGTCTGTTCTGGTGTAAATCTACATGTTTTCGCCCATTCATCAAAGCTTTCTGTACTTGTAACAACAATCATATCTCCAACAAAATACTGATTGTTCTTTTCTCGGTGCGTAATCTTAACTGGTTTATCTCCACAGAGTTCTAAGAATCGCGACATATATTTTCCATCAGTCCAATTATCTAGTAAAATTGCTTGAACTGATGTACTTATATTACGAAACTTTGCAGGACCATAACCTCTAATATCATAAAAATGGTTGTATCCCATTTGTTTTAAGGCTTCGACACTTGTATATGTCTTTCCTGTATTCGTTTTTCCATGAATGAAAACACAGAGTCGGTTCACGTATACAGTTTCTTTTGCTTTAGACTCTGCCCCTTGGTTATATATTTCTTCTAACATTTCGAGATCAAGTTCACATCGCAATGGAAATCTCTTGCTAAAATACCAATCACCAAAATCTCCAAACTCTCTTCCAAGCTCGTATGCCTGAGCTCCTGTTTCTGCAATCTCTTTATTCGTAACTTTCTCTGTTCTTACTGTTTGTTTACTCATTTTGTATCCCTCTTCGTATTGTTGTTTTTACGATCTCAATCTAAGTGAATAACTTACTTGCCTGTTATTAATAAGGCTCACAATCTGAAAAACTCGTCTTTCGTTCACACAGAATAACCGAAAGTCCTATACTTATCCTTAAATATGTGTAAACTATTTGCAAACAAAAAGAAGGCAGCCATAATAGCCACCCTCTTTCGTTTGCATTTATTCTGTTTTCAGTCGCCTTCCATAGCCTAGTACCGTTCCTTTCTCTGGATCCGATCCAGTTTCTGACGTCTGTTATCAGTACGTGCCGGTTTTCCACCTGGTTTCTTCTTATACGTTTTGCAGATCTGGCACTGATGACGAAACGTTCCCTCTTTTCCTGAGTCACAGTTTCCTTCACAAATGTAATGAATACACTGAATTTCTCTAGTTTTTGCCATAAGCGTTTCCTCCTTGCGTGTGTTTATTGGTATTTTGATACATTAAATATGGTTTCAATCACTGCAAACAAATTAACAAAATCGGTTATTTTTCGAATATGCCCATAAAGGTAAACAGACGAATAGAATACACTCGTTCATCCCATATTTATCGTATACAAATAAACAATCATAAAAGGAGACAAATCAGGTTACTGGTGTGCCTCCTTTTTATTGTTTACAGGAACAATCACAAAAACATTTTAAGGAGGATTAACACCCATGATTAAGTTATTTAATTCCAAAACCACTTTTGAGGAGGCAGTAGAGATTAGCCGTACTGTTTCCGACCTGACCGAACTCGATATGATTCAGATTTCAGCTCTTTTTGTTGCAGCAAGAAGTACAGGAAACGAAATCCTGGAAATGAAATGTCGTAACCGGTTAAACGAATACAGCCAGACAAAGTCAAATCTGAAGTACATCGTAAATCGTATGTACGGCAAATACGGAGTTGACGAATTGATGTACCTGTATCAGCAGTATTCGTACGATGAGATCTACGACATGATCAGCCCAATGGTTTCCGATCTTTGGAATGAACTGACATGGAAATTCGTTTCCGGTTATCTTGGTGATACAAGAGCAAACCGAAACAATTTCTTTTACGGTCGTTTCTTAAAGATCAGAATCAAAGGTCTGTACTGCAAATTGATCAGTGATCTTGCAAAAGAACGTTATCCAAAGTTAACATTCAGCATGTTGAGACAGTATGTGAAACTTCGAAAGCTGACAAGCTACCGGTTCATTATTTCTCGTCATACAAACAACGAGTTGAATCAGATCTTATTGGACGCTGAGACAGAAACCCTGTCAATGAAGTATCTCAATCAGATGCGTGTTGCTTTTGGATACGAACCAGAGGTCGAAGAAATTCCGTTAAGAGAACAGCCTGCATGGAAAGCTGCTCACAGGAATGAAAGAGAATTCTGGAAGAAGACAAAGGCAGACAAGATCAATCAGAAGGAGCAGGACGGTTTTATTCTGTATCTGAAACGTGATTTCGATTTCACGGATGATGAACTTGCAAACCTTGTAAACTGGCTCATGATTGCCAGATATGAAGGTCGTGTTGGAGATGACATTCCTGTATGCGAATCACTCAAGAATCGATACAAAGACAAAAAGAGACTGAGTGTCTCAAAGAAAGGTGGAACAAGAATTACAGAAATCAACTACATGAAAGAGATGCGTATTGAAATTCTTATGAACTGTGATACCGATTTCGTTTCCCCAGTGTTTATTCATACATTGGAATCCGGAATTGGTGGAAAAATCAGAGGACAGATCAACGCACATCTCGCAGCCTAAAGTTTAGAAAACACTCATGGGAATTCTCTTTGGAGATCCTGTGGGTGTTTTTCTTTACTTGGGCTGCCTTTACAAGTTGTAAATTATGCTTTACATATATGTAAAGCTCTAGGGTTTACATATGCGTAAACTGAAATAAAAGAATGCACCTGCTAGAATCCCATATGAGATATCTATAGATGCATTCTTTAATTACGTTTACAAAAGCTGTTCTGCATACTTTCCGAGATCTTTTTCTGCCTCGGTTTTCAGTGTGTAAAATCCGCTCATGTAATCCATTTTTGATGCCGATAACGCTTTGAATATGCATTCTGCCAAAATCTGGTTTGCGTTTGCTTCGTACATATTCTGAATTTCATCAATGCCGTCATCGAAATACATCATCGCTACATTATTGAGGTAATTTAAACTATAGTTTGCGAGATCGATACTTGTTGCACAAGCTACATACCGGACTTCAAAGGTTTTCATATCAAGCTGAGACCGAACTTCGCCGAATACGAATTTAGTATCTGAGTACTTCTTTCCTATAAATCCGGTTTTCTTGTCCTCTTTCTCCTGACAATTTACCTCTTCCTTACCTTTATCCTTTTCTTCAATCATTCGTTCCATGACTTCGTCCATCTTGATTCGCAACTGTTCTGCCTTTGCGAATGCTTTTGTGATGTTTTCCAATGTATCTGCATTTGAAGAAAATCCTGCATAAGTATATGTTGCAATACCGTATGCGTCATAGAAAAATGTCAGATTAAGTTCGCTGCATTCGAATTTCACTCGTTTTGCATACATACCTTTGTACCAGGCAGTTTTCGCAATCTCATCGCTGCTTGAGATCACTTCAAATTCATCGATCTCCTCTGTTAACCCACATTCTTTGCATGCAAGACGCAAAGCTTTTTCCTGTAAGTTAACGACGTCATCATGAACCTGTTCTCTTTGTTCAAAATAATAATCTTCTGGTGTCATATTATTCTCTCCTTTTCTACTGTGTTTTGTTTTGGATACTATAAATATGTGCCGGAAAAGATATCTACAAAACAAAATAATACCTGTGGGCACCCATTATGAGTATCCGCAGGTATTGTTCAATGATCATTAGCGATCGAGATCTTCGTGAAACCTCACACGACTAAAGTCGCGTGCTTCCCCATAAATGTATAAATACACGTAGTCTCTTTAGGGGACGGGAATTACGTTTCTACAGATACAGCCTGAACTCAGTTTTACTTATGCCAGTAAAGACATGAGTTCCGCATTCAGGTTAATGAGTGTAGCAAACGTGCAGGTGATTCTCTTACTGCATTGAGGAACGTTTGCCTCAATGAGCAACCTTGAACTCTCGTCCAGGGATTTTAAAAGTTCACGTATGAAATATCTTGCTCCGATATTGTATGTTGCAGACAGGTCACAGTTATAGATTTTTCCATTCTGAAACCGACAGAGTTCATAAGTCTTAAATCCACCGGATTTACCTCGGAGAACATATCCACTGCCATCAAAAGCCAGTCTGGATGTATTCCAGGCACAAATATGACTGACATGCATTCCAAGCCGGTGTGCTTTGTCACTTACGATACGCTGTACCTCCTGGCTTCTCCATAATTTCAGTCTCTGCTTTTTAGAACCTTTCACTTTACCCTGTTTGTCCAGATGTTCAAATACGATCACATCTGCATTGTACAGGACAGCGACATCCATAATAAACTTGGCAGTTTTCACTGAAATATCATGGTTAATACCTTTCGTTCTCGCCCATAATCCCGGAGTACTGGAATTCCCATGCTGTTGTGCTTTCTTGAGCCGGTTAATGCTGTGAGTCAGAGAGTCTGTTTCTTTCGGAAGTTTACAAAAATGTCTTCCCAGAATAGTGCCATCTGCACACATAACAGAGACCGTTGCAGCAGTATTGATTCCCAGGTCTACAGAAACTACGGTCTGATCTTTTACCGCAGTGTCACAAAGGGTAACTCTTTCCTCAAATGGGAAATCCAGAAACCATTCATGTCCACGTTTTTGAAGCGTCGGAGCACATTTCTTTCGTCCTGCACACCGTCTCTCAATATAATCCATGTCTGATTTCCGGAGCTGTACCGTGATCCAGTCCCAGGTATTACGGATATAGATTTTAATCCTTGCTTCATATGTACCGGTTTGTTTGTACATATCAGTCCGATACATACACGGATAGGTAAATCCGGCTCTTGGAAAAGAAGGTTTATTTCCACGCACTTTTATGTCCGTCTCTTCCCAGTTTTTAAGATTACTCTTATAGGAAGATACTTTTCCAATTGCTTCGTTTATCGCTCCACGTCTTAGATAACATGGAAACTTATAAAATTTCTTGTCGAAGCTTGTGTATTTCACATCAGGATGATCTCCTGTGACATGGATCAGAGATTCTATATAAGATAGTCTGTTATGTCCTGTAAATACAGTAATGCCTTCCCATTCGTTTAGACATACGGTGATCAAAAAATCTACAGCATCACGATATACAGATACGGTATCTTTAAAGATATGATTGTAATGCTTAATTTTGACACTATATGTTGAGTATATCTGCATTCGTGATGTCTCCTTTCTGAATTATTCTGTCTTAACAATTACAAGGCTCACTTTTCGAAAACCTCGTCAGATTTTATAAGTTTTTTTTTGATAAATATCAGATTATTACTAAACCCGACTAACTCATGACTAAAATCACGAGCGTGCGCCGGATTAATCGTCAATAGAACTCTGCGCAGAAGTCTGTATAATTCAGCTGATGTTATTTCTGGTATCTTAATCATGATAATTATTCCCCTTCTCAATTTGGTACCATAAATATGTGTCAGAAAACAAAAACTTATTTCTAACTTTTCACTACGCCACAATTAGTAATCGCTCTCATCATAAATGATGGACACTGCCTGTGCTTCTCAAATTCTGGTTGCTCTCCATTCAATTCCGTTTTGATATATTCCTGCATCGCTCTCAACACTTCGTCTTCAGATGTGTATTCTTCTTCGGTTTCGTATGGATTAAGAGGAACTATATATGGAATCCATGAATCGGCGATCACATAATTAGCTTCTGAACCAAAAGTCTTTTTGACTTCCTCGATTCCACCAGGATAATACTGTTTCAAGATGTTATCAGTACGGTCTATCGGAGCTCCACTGATATTGATATCATAATCAAAAATCCCATAAAGTTTCTGTACAGGATCCCCACCAAATCGATACCGAATCCCACAAACTCGAAACCTGGTTTCATCGATCTTTTTAAATATTACTTGCAGATTTGTGGGAGTCCAGGATGGGTCAAGTGCTATATTCACTTCTCGTACGCTAAATTCATTTCGTTCCATAAAACTGATCCTTTCTGTTTGCAATATGTTTTTTGTTTCCGGCTATTCTGATTTCTAACATCCAGAGCCTCTGTAATTTACATATATATATATTGTTTGCTTATGATAAGGCTCAAAATATAGAAATCTCGTCACCGGAAACGAAACAGTTCTGATTCAATTTTGGCATACATGCAAAACAATTAACCGAGAATTCCAGCCATACTTCTTAAAACCTGATCTTTCTTGCAATAATTGGATCTTTATCCAAAGTCGGACACAAAATAAGTTCATCTTCATGTGGCATAACACGTAGATCAATCATATAATTTCGTGTTGTTCCGGCATCGTCTGTTGTAATTCCGGCTGCTTCTGTCAAAAATTCGATCGTTTGCTTATCATTGGTTCCCAAACATACGATTGCAATTGCATTACAAAGGACTGTATTATAGTCATCGGGATGCTGCATTTCCAAATTTGTGATGGACTGATAAATAAAATCAACACTCAATCTGAATCGACGTGCTTCAACACAAAACAATCTGGTATCATAAAAACAAAGACTCGCTTCATCCATAATCACTCTCGTCATCGGGGCTTTTTCGTCATACATCATTGTATACCGGTACACGAGTTCATCCAAAAAGATTGATTCGTAAACGCTTTTTTCAAACCAGTCCGTTTCAACAAATAAAACAGTATTTGTTTTATGCATAAAGTCATGAACAAGAGTTGAGAGATCGATTGTGTCTCCTGGTAACAATTCGTTAAGTCTGACAATCAAGCCCATAACCACACTTTCTCTGACAGTCGAAGATAGAGATCTGATTGTTTCTGACCAATAAGCAGCATCTCCGCTGGTATCCCCAGATAGCTTTTCAACAATATTCTTGTGATTGCATTTTTCAGGACGGTCAAGAAGTACCAAAATGATATCTAAAAGAGCTTTCTTTTCGGCTTTCAGAAAGAATTCATCTGTCTTTTCGTCATTAAAAAGAAATTTGTGAGCATCAAACATTTTGTTTACGAATCGTTCCGCATCCACACGATCAGTAATCAAAGAGAAGTAATCGATTGGTCGTTTACTTAAGTCAATCTCAAATGTTTTTCTTTCTGTCATACGTTCGATAATATCTTCGGCTTCTGATTTTCCCATATAAACAATACAATTACTATGATGATCTGCGGTCATAATATTGGGCTCGATATAACTGTATTTCTTACCGGAGCCCGCTGATCCGAGTACTAAGACATTCGTATTTGTTTCAGGGCTCAATGGAATCAATACATCTTTTCCGAGCCTTTTCGTTGGACCGCAATATCCACTCGGTAACTGATAGGTTTTAAACTCATAGTTTGGTTTCTTAGGTGCACGTAATATATTTTGCTTTACCTGATTTTTCTTTCTGCTAAATAAAAACATAATCTATATTCCCTTCTGCTTTGTTGCTCATTGTTTTTGTTATCCTAAATATGGACAACGAAAAAGCAAAGGAAACGGAAATATTTCGAATCATACCCTTAGAACCGAGCATAGGTATCACGGGAGTTTATCTCACGTAACCTGTACTCCAAAGGAGTGGAATTCAATAACAACACTAGTGCGTGACCCGTATCCCTGACGGAATCCGGATCTTCGAACAAGTTCGATAGATTTGATACGATTTTGGGAATACAGAAGACAGGTTCCAAAAGCTGCAGAATACTCTTCGATTACTACCTTGGAACCGTTCATAGGTATTCTATAACAACTCTAGTGCAGATTTTGATACGTTTTTAAGAATACGAAGCATAGGTTCCGAAAGCTGCAGAATACTCTTCGATTACTACCCTGGAACCGTTCATAGGTATTCTATAACAACACTAGTGCAAGTTTTGATCCTAAACTAAGAATATAGTTGTATAGATTCCGAAAGCTATAGAATACTCTTTGATTGCTACCATGTAGCACATATTTAAGATAACAAATCATTTAAACTCAAGGAGGAAAACAATATGAGTACATTCAAACCAACGTGGGAACTGAAAGTTGCTGATACTGAAAAGCCAGAATTAATCGGACAGCTCATCGATATTTTTGAGGACTTCCTGGACGACAAAGGAATCACGACTGATGATATTCCAAATCCAGAACGAGAAGATGAAGACGACTGTTCTGCTATCATCTACGGTACCGATTATGATGCTCTAGCAGATAAGATTGCTTCTGTCTTAGGTTTCGAACGATAACAAACAAAAATTGAGACTGGTTAATGCCAGTCTCTTTTTGTTCTTGCTTGTTTGTATTTTCATGCTTTAGGCGTCATGTATAAGTAAAACCTATAACTAATGTTGTTCAATATATGTTTCCTATAACTAAGATTCATAATGGGACCTGTAAACGATGGTTTCTAAGTGTTTGCGCCTGACAAAACACATATTTAGAATACCAAATAAAACAGATCAAACGAAAGGAGATCAAAACAATGAGTAATATTAATAAAACAGGACTTGGTAACTCTACTAACAATGACGAAAATAGTGATTTTAACCCGGCACCACTTAATATTAAAGATATCATGCAACTTCGAATCACAAAGGTTACCCTTCGAAAGCTGTATTTTGATTATGGGGATCAGCATTTTGCGATTATCGATCTCAGTGATGCTAACAATTCTTTACTGTACTTCTATGAACGAATTTTCACAAACGATCATGGTTTTGTGAAGATGAGATTCATAAACTTTACCTACAAGTCAATTGGTATTCCATGGTTTATCAAAGATGTATCCAAACGTCACCCACGTACTGTGACTTATAGTAATATCGATCGTGAATATTTTGTAAAGGCACTTACAGAACTTGGATTTGCGACCGGTTTATACGCAGACGAATGGGCAGAAAAGAAACAGAAGATCGATGATATCAAAGCAGAAATTGAAAGACTTAATGACCAGATTAAGGATATCAATGATGAATGGTTCACAACATCTGGTCACGGTTCAAAATCCTATACAGATGAGACAATTGGAGCTATGGGACTCATATTTCCACAAATTTTAGGAAGAGATTTTCCATACATGAAAAATTATGATCATGTTTGGGAAGAAAAACCGATATCTAATCCTAATTTGCGCTGGAATGATCCAGAAAGGTACACCGACATGATTTCTGTTGGATTCCCAGAAAAATCTGAAAACGGAGAAACCACGTACCATCGTCTATATGTGCCAATCAATGCACTTATAAACAAAGATGCATTATCAGTTTTATACTTTCATCGGAAATACTGGAAAAAGTACAATCCTGTTACGACAGAAGCCGAGACCCCAGTTTCCAAACGCGGGGCAACGACAGCTTTGGATATTACTTCTCATTCTTACAGAGAGAGCTTGGCTTCAAAATTTGATATGGAAGATACCTTATCTACGAACGAAAGAGAAGAAGAATTCCTGAAACGTGATGATGTACAAGAGTTTCTCAAGAAAGTTGCCGAGTCCAAATAAGTTGTAAACACAAAGAGAGACATGCAGCAATTGCTGTGTGTCTTTTCTTTTTTGTCTTTGTATTCCAATATTGTGTATCCCGGTTCGGACACTCTTTTCAACACACACTCTTCAATCCCATATTTAATACAACAAATAAACGTATACATTCAAGGAGGAAGAAGAAATGCACATTTTAGAAAATGATACTGCAGACTTCAGTATCGAAATAAAAGATCTTAAAAACCTTTACATTGTAAAGGTGACCGAAAGTAAGATCGGATTTGTCTATGATGGAAAGCGTTATATTCTGTCAAAAGATGATCCGGATGACGATTTTATAACTCTTTATAAGGTCGTTTCAAAAGACACCCTGCGTGAAATCAGTACACAGGTTACATCTCTTGAGATCTGTCTTCTGGTCAGAGATTCATCAAACTCTGATGCAAACAAAGAGTATTTCGCAAGAATGCTTACAAAGTTGGAGTTTGCAACAGGTTTGTACGAATCTGAGTATGCTTCTCAAAAAGCAGAACTCGAACAGATTCATGAGGATATGATGAAGGACATCGATTCTGATTTCGATCCCAGAATAGCAAAATTTCTGGGAGTCTGCTGTTAAACAAAAGAAATTGAGCCTGCTTTTTAGTGGGCTCCTTTTTGTGTCCGGATTATTGGACTCGATATTATAAAACTAAATAAAAAGACACGAGCTGACGCCCACGAAATACCTGGCTACGAAAAGAAAAGAGCCCACCATGAAGGCAAGCTCTTTCCTTTTATGCACCGATCATTGGATTGACGTATGTTACGCCAATATATACGCCGCCAGCGATAAACACAAGCAGCATACCAGCCGTCAGCAAACTCTTACCAAGAGCCTCTGCATCGTAACTATATTTGATACGACAGACTGCTAACAAAGCGACACCGATGATTGATAAAATAGCTCCAACGGTTAATAAAAATAATAACATTTTAATTCCTCCTTATATGTGTACGTTTTGTTTGTTGTCCTAAATATGTGCTTCGTTCGAACACAATTACAACAGATACCGTAATTTTGTAGCCGATCATTCGTTGCCCTCTCTTTTTGTGTCCGATTTATTGGACACTATATATAAAATCAACTTCAGCGGACACGAAATAACGACAACGAAAACATCAGGCTACGAAAAGAAAAGAGCCCGCCATAAGGCAGACTCTCTTTTTCTTGTTAATCGTTGTCTGTGTTCCATGGTAACTTGATAACCTTTTCTGCATCGACAACTTTCTCGTTATGATACCAGGATGTCCATGGATTGTACGTCCAGTATTTATCTTCTTTGACTTTCTGATTCCATTCAGAAACATCTTTGATTGCTAATATTTTTGCAGCATCATCGTTTCCTGCATCCGCAATCTTTACTTCGTTAAGCAAAGCGTTGTATCTGATCTCGTTTTTCATAATCTTTGAGTCTGTTCCAATATGAGCTGAAACAAAGATGATAAAGGAAACGAAAACAACCCAAAACGCAATGGATGATAACCTTTCTGCTATTTCACCAATGCTTGTAAACATCGTTTCTGTGTATACGATATAGAAAACAATCATAGCAATAAGTGCGACTAAAAAGATAAGCATAATAATATTCTCCTTTTCTTTGTGTGTAATTGTTGGTTATCTTAAATATGTATTTCGTTCGGGTTTAATAACAATAGGTACACTGACTGTGTAACGGATCATTCGTTGCCCTCTCTTTTTGTATCCGATTAATTGGAGATGAAATAACGGCAACAAAAACATCTAGATACGAAAACATCTTGCTACCAACCAAAGTATATACATCCGATAGCAATGATAATTATCTCCAATATAGCGACACCACGATCTTCAGAACCAGATAGAATACCAAACAAAATAGTTCCAACAAGCAAAACACCAAATATAGCATCTAACATAATATTTTCTCCTTACATACGTAAATTTGTTAATAGTTTATTTTCCTATCATTAATAAGGCTCATTTTTTGAAAACTTCGTCAGATTTCTTAAGATTTCGGATCCGTTTCTTCTGTAACCAAAAGAAAAAGAACCCACATATTTGTATGCAGGTTCTTTTCTCTTTTTTTTTCTTTCGTTTTTGGTTAGATTTTGACGGATCCTATTCGTTCGGATTCTCTAAACCGAGCGCAGACCAGTCGTCGTCAGTTCCTTCGTTTTCTAATGATAAACGATATGAATCGATATCAAGAATTGCATCGACCATAACATAGGAGTAGTTCTGATCTCCATTTTCGTCCTCAAAGGATAATCTCATGGTATTGTATTCGCCATGGGCGGAATTGTAATACGATCTAACACGTCCAACATCTAATCCATTCTTATCGTACAGACGATTAATTTCGTTGTCATCTGGATTTTGATAATAGATATGCCATGTGTCATCGTACTTTACAAAAACCGGCTCTAAAGAATTAGATACTGATTTTGAATCCGCTCTCTGCTCTGTTATTTGAGTGCTTTCGTTTGAATTCTCGTTAAGATCAGAATAATAACAGCCGGTAAGATACAAAGACATGATCAGGACCGCTAAAACTAATAATCCTCTCTTGTTTGTTACATTGTGTTTCATTTTTGTTTCCTCCTTTTCGGTGTGTGATTTTTTTTTGTTATCCTAAATATGTAACGAATCATCGCACACAAAAAAATGGAAACAAAAAGAGACCAACCAATCGGTCAGTCTCTAATGTAAGTTTAGTCTACTTTGATATCGGTGCATCTGTAGAAAATCTCCGGATCAAAGTTTGGGAGTTCTTTAATGACATTTTTGTCTTTTTCTGACAGGTTATCCCACCAGTTCTGTCTATCCTCGATTGACGAGTAGTAATCATAGTGATCATCTTTCCCTTTATACACGGTAAGTGAAATATCGGATAATAAAGCTCTTGCATCGGATGCAAACCAATCGATCGGTGCCCAGTCTGATGGTTTATTAAAGAACCTCATCTTTGATTCTGTATCCGTATTGAAACAACCAAAATTGAACGAAGAATAATTCCAATCTCCAACATTTCTATCTCCCTTGTTGTTATCACCTACGTTACTGTCTCCAATGTTCTTGTCTCCTGTGTTTCGATTTCCATAGTTTTCGCAACCTGTATTTTTGTATCCAAGATTTCTATCACCAGAGTTTCTGTGTCCAGAATTTTGATCGCCAGTATTGCAATTTCCCTTATTGCAATCTCCAGAATTACCAATTCCGGAATTATCAAGACCTGTGTTAACAGTCTGTAATACCTCTTCCCAGGAAAGTTCGCGTACGATTTCAAGCTTATTAGTACACGATTTTTCACCATTTGTTTTGATATCTCCATAAGCAACCACTTCAGCAACTTTGTTTTCTGGGTTAAACGAATAATAATTAAAACAATCTAATAACCGGGTACAAAAATGCATTCCGTGACCACAAATTTCAATTTCTCCTTCTTCCTCGAATTTACCAGGACAAGTATATTGCTTTGGTTTAGCTCCTGCTGGTCTACAGGTCCAATTCGAATAAAAAACCTTGTATCCACGTACGGGTCCACTCATCTTTGTTACTTCACTCATTTTGTTTCCTCCTTTTTATGTGTGTTTGTTCTTTGTTATCCTAAATATGGGATAAGACTGCTGCACACAAATACTCTGGAAACGAAAAGAGACCAACCAATCGGTCAGTCTCTAGTGTGAGTTTAATACACTTTGATTCCCGTACATCTATAAAAGATATCTTCATCGAAATTTGGAATCGCAAAGATACATCTCTTTTCAGAATCATCTAATTCATCCCACCACTTTTGAGCCATATTACGGTTTTCATCCTGCGAGAAAACTTTAAGGTATCCGCCTGCTGTTTCATAACTTGGATTTAATTCTTTTTCTTCGGCAGTCATATCCTCTTTGTCTACCCATTGAATCGTTTCCTTCGGCATACTCATCAACAGCAATCTTGCATCTGATTCTAACCAATCGTAATAAGTCCAATCCGATTGTTTGTTGAACAGCATTATTGTTGGTACTTCTGTGTTGAAACAACCGGTGTTGTAAGAAGATGCATTCCAGTCGCCGGTATTAAAATTACCAATGTTGCAGTCTCCTACGTTATTACTTCCATAATTCCAGTTACCTGTGTTCATGTCTCCGTTGTTATTATCTCCAACATTTCCAAATCCTGGATTATAATCTCCGGTATTTCTATTGCCTGCATTTTGATCTCCGGTGTTTCTATGACCAGCGTTATAATCACCAGCATTGTTGTATCCGAGGTTGCGATTTCCTGTATTAAAACCTCCAATATTAAAAGTTCCTGTGTTGTGACTTCCAGCATTACCAGATCCAGTATTACTATGACCAGTATTCTTACGTCCTGTGTTGTAACTTCCGGCATTATCGTTACCGGTGTTAGAAAATCCAGTGCAATTATTTCCAAGATTGGTAAGAGCTATCACTTCACTCCATGGAACTTCACGTACGATTTCTAACTTATTGGTACATAATTTGTTACCATATTTCTCACTTTCACTTATAAGAACCTTCCCATAAGCAATCACTTCGGCTACTTTGTTTTCTGGATTGAACGCATAATATTCAAAACAATCTGCTAATTTTTGGCAGAAATGCATTCCATTATGGCAAATTTCAAGTTCCCCTTCTATTTCGAATTTACCAGGGCACGCATATTGCTTTGGTTTGAATCCTAACGGATCACAGGCCCAATTTAACGGATCACAGGTCCAATCTGGATTGAATACCTTGTATCCGTGTATTGGTCCGTTCGTTTCTGTCACTTTACTCATTTTGTTTCCTCCTTTTTGTGTGTGTAATATTTTTGTTATCCTAAATATGTGTCTGATTGCTGCACACAAGAGAACTGGAAACAAAAAGAAAAGAGACCTCATATGAGATCCCTTGTTCTATGTTTTAGTCTACTTTAATTCCTGTGCACTCGTAAAAGATATCAGGATCAAAGTTTGGAATTGCTTTAATGACAGCTTTGTCGGAATCCGAAAGATCATTCCACCATTTTTGTCTACCCTCTATGTTGTTAATAACCTTCAGGTATCCACCTGTTGTTTTGTAGGTTGGGTAAGAAGTCTTCTCGTCATCGGTCATACAAGCTTCTTTTTCCCATTTTGTTGATACGTCTGGCATACTGTCTAACAAAGCGCATGCATCGCTATCCTGCCAGTCAGTATAAGTCATGTTAGAGGGCTTATTGAACATTATGATTTTTTGTTCTTCGGTGTTGAAACAACCAGAATTGTGAGATGATTTATTCCAGTCTCCAGAATTAGAATCACCAAGATTCCGATTGCCTGTATTTTCAGCTCCCAGGTTAAAATGTCCACTATTAAGATCACCTGTGTTATTATCCCCCGTATTACAGTTACCAATATTTTCGTCACCGGTATTATAATACCCAGCATTCTTACATCCAGTGTTATTACTGCCTGAATTTTCATAACCTATGTTAAAATCTCCTGAATTACAATCACCAGAATTCCAACCACCGCTATTATAAGAGCCAGTGTTTTTGTTCCCTGAATTTTGAGATCCTGTATTATAATGTCCAGAATTTTGGTTTCCAGAATTCCAATATCCTCTGTTATCATCGCCAGTGTTGAAATCTCCAGTATTATAATCTCCAGAATTCAAATTCCCAGCATTTTCATTTCCAGTGTTTTTTAACCCAGTACAGTCATTGCCAGTATTAACAAGATCTAATACTTCTTTCCAGGAGAGTTCCCGCACGATTTCGAGCTTATTTGTACATGACTTATCACCCTCTGTTACGACATCACCGTAAGCGATTACTTCGGCAACTTTGTTTTTACTGTCAAAGCCATAATAATTGAAACAGTTTGCTGCTTTTTGACAGAAATGCATTCCGTTGCCACAAACTTCGATTTCTCCTTCTTCTTCGAACTTGCCTGGACATGTATACTGTTTTGTATTCCCGCATGGACTGCAAGTCCAGTCCGGTCTAAATACCTTATATCCGTGTACAGATTCATTCTTTTTGGTCTCATCACTCATTTTGTTTCCTCCTTTATGTGTACTTAATTATTTGTTTTAAATATGGGACTGGACTGCTACACACAAAACATCCGGAAACAAAAAGAAAAGAGACCTCATATGTGAGATCCCTTGTTCTATTTAAAGCTGGTTTTCGATTGCTCTTAACGCGCTATACAAAATACGTCCTTCTTCTGTGACTGTAAGCACGTTCATATACGGAATTGTCGGTTTTTCTAAGTACTGTTCCAACTCTGTTCCTGCAACCTTATCAGACATCTTGTAATACTTGTTTGATAATTCGTCGTAATTCGGAAATGGTCGTGATTCGATCTTGAAGATATCACTCCAGGATTCCTTTACATAAGGCTTCACTTCGTCATAACCGCTTCTCGTCTCCAAAAAGATATGTTCGTTTTCTTTGATTGCGTTCGCACAGTCTAAAACTATAAGAGCATCATCTGCTTTCCAGATTTCATCAAAGCATTCGATTGCTGTTCTCGGCTGTGTCTTGAAAAATTCATCAATCTGGTCAAACATTGGGAATTCCCAATCGAAAAGACTTATCATGCAAAGCATTTTTAACATCTTTTCCTGACTGTTTGCTCTTAAACCATATCTCTTCTTGATTTCTTCTTTGCTCATTCTTATCATTTTTGTTTCCTCCTTGTTTGTGTGTCCATCGTTATCTTAAATATGGGATAAGATTATTACACACAAAGTAACCGGAAACGAAACATGTTTGCAATCGAAAGAAAGAGCCCGAAATGTCTGAATCTCTCAAACATTTTAGACTCTATTCTTTGATTAGTCTTCTCCGTACATGCAGATCTCGCACATGTACTTACAATTAGCACAATGTTCGTTGTACCATCGCATCCAGTCTTCCTGTGTGAGTTCGTGCGTTACGTTCGCTTTTGTCCAATAATCTTGATACATGAAATCGCAACTGTTGGACATATCTTTCTTCTCTGGCATACTTGTTTCCTCCTTGAATTGTGTGCTTTATTGGTTAACCTAAATATGGTACTAACTACTGCACACAAAAATACCGGAAACGAAAGAGAGACCAACCAAAAGGTCAGTCTCTGATTTTTGTTAGGACTCAAGCTGTACATTTACACCAGTACATTTATAGAAAATGTCTGCGTCAAAATTCGGAATTGAAAGAATTGTCTTCTTTTCAGAATCATCTAATTCATCCCACCACTTTTGAGCCATATTACGGTTTTCATCCTGTGAGAAAACTTTAAGGTATCCGCCTACTGTTTCATAACCTGGATTTAATTCTTTTTCTTCAGCAGTCATGCTATATTCTCCGATCCATTCAACTGTACGATTTGGAATATCGTTCAGCAGATGACACGCTCTACTTTTTAACCACTGACTATAAGTCCAGTTTGATGGTTTGTTGAACAGCATAATTGTTGTTTCCTCTGTGTTAAAGCAACCATTGTTATAGGCAGATAAGTTCCAGTCGCCAGTATTTCGGTTTCCAATGTTTCGATTTCCGGTATTATAATTTCCAGAATTATAATTTCCAGTATTACTTTTTCCTCTGTTATTGTTTCCGGTATTATTATTTCCTGTATTTTCATAACCTGTATTGCTATCTCCTACATTCTCGCGTCCAGTATTATGATGTCCAGTATTTTGATCGCCAGTGTTGTAATCACCGTCATTGTAATTACCTATATTATAATCTCCTGTATTTGACTTCCCGGTATTATAACATCCTGCATTATAATCTCCTGAATTTCTGTACCCAGAATTGTAATGTCCAGTATTATAATAGCTGCTGTTATGGTTTCCTGTATTATGGTCTCCAGTGTTATGATCCCCTACATTTCCGCGTCCTGAGTTATAATAACCTACATTCCGGTCACCCTCGTTGTCAGAACCAGAGTTATAATTTCCAGTATTACATTCGCCTGTGTTACCAATTCCAGTACAATCCTTGCCGATATTAACAAGACTTAAAACTTCTTCCCAGGAAAGTTCCCGAACAATTTCAAGTTTGTTTGTCCAACATAGCGTACCATATTCACTTTTTCCAATATCACCGTAAGCTATTACTTCGACTACATGAGTATTGCTATCAAACTTGTAAAATCCAGATTTGAAATAACCAATTGGGTTCGTACGAAATGTCATTCCCCGTTTTTGGACATCCATTTCGTCGTCTTCAAATCTAGCTGGACAAGTATATTGTCCCTGTGCATCATGCTCTCGCGGATTACAGGACCAGTCAGGATTAAATACCTTGTATCCATACGCTCTGTCACTTAATCTTGTAACATTAATCATTTTTCATTTCCTCCTTTTATATGTGCTTTTTATTTGTTGTCCTAAATATGGAACTAAACTATTGCACACAAAAGAAACGGAAACAAAAGAGACCAACCAATCGGTCAGTCTCTAATGTAAGTTTTATTCTACTTTTATTCCGGTACATTCGAAGAAAACATCAGGATCAAAGTTCGGAAGATCTTTAATGATTTTCTTGTCTTTATCTGAAAGTTCATTCCACCATTCTTGATTATCCGAGAACGCTTTTGTGAGATACCCACCTGCTACTTCAGCTGCTTCACTTTCAGTGCATTCATTCTTTTCCTCATCTGTCATTTCCCATAAATAGGACCATCTAATAATTGATATTTGATTCAATAAAGATCTAGCTCTTGATTCAAACCACATTCTGTATGTCCAATCTGATGGTTTGTTAAAAAATGTAATCTTTTGTTCCTCTGTGTTAAAGCAGCCAACATTCAGTGAAGATTTGTTCCAGTCTCCAACATTGTTATTCCCAATATTGTTACTTCCTGTGTTTCCATCCCCAATATTATTGTTACCAACATTCCAATTACCAGAATTTTCGTTTCCTGTATTACAATCCCCTGTATTCCGATTTCCAGAATTATACTGTCCAAAATTTGTATCTCCTGTATTACATTTTCCTGTATTAGAGTTACCGACATTGCATGTTCCACTATTGCTATCACCAACATTATAATCTCCACTATTGTGATGACCAACATTTCCAACTCCAGTACAATTATTTCCAATGTTGACAAGTCTCAAAACTTCTTCCCAGGAGAGTTCCCGAACGATTTCAAGCTTATTTGTACAGCATAAGTCGTTAAGATCTTCAATTATTACATCTCCAGAGGCAATCACTTCAGCCACCTTGTTATTCGGATTAAATTTGTAATAACTAAAACAATTTACAAGCTTTTGGCAAAAATGCATTCCATGTTTGCATAACGAAATTGGACCTTTTTCTTCAAACTTACCAGGGCAGGAATACTGTTTTGTGTTATCTTCTGGACTGCAGTCCCAATCTTCTGGGCTACAGGTCCAATCTGGATTAAACACCTTGTATCCATGTACCGGCTTATTTCTTACTTCTTTTCTCATTTTGTTTCCTCCTTTAATATGTGCTTTTTATTTGTTATCTTAAATATGGAACTAAACAATCGCACACAAAAGAAACGGAAACAAAAAGAAAGAGACCTCACATTTGAAGTCTCTTCTTTGCATTTTTAGTCCGCTCTGATACCTGTACATTCGTAGAAAATATCAGGATCAAAGTTTGGAATCGCTTTGATGGCCTCTTTTTCTATCAGAGAAAGATTATTCCACCAAGACTGAATAAGATCCAAGTTTTTCTGTTTTTTCAGGTAACCGCCTGCCATTTCATAAGTCGGGTGCAACTCTTTTTCTTCATCAGTCATATCATCTTTATCTACCCATTCGACTGTTCTTTTTGGCATCTGAATTAACAAAAACCTTGCTTCAGATTCTAACCAACGACGAAAAGTCCAATTCGATGGTTTATTAAACAGCATAATTGTTGTTTCTTCTGTATTGAAACAGCCAGTATTAAAAAATGACTTATTCCAATCCCCGGTATTCCAGTTGCCAATGTTACAGTTACCAGAATTATGTTTTCCAATATTCCAGGTTCCGGTATTGCTGTTTCCACTGTTGTAGTCACCTGTGTTGCAATCTCCTTCATTACAATTTCCAGTATTGCAGTCCCCATCGTTTCTGCCTCCAGTATTACCTTTTCCAGCATTAGCACATCCCGTGTTACAGTTTCCGGAATTACAGCGTCCAGCATTATAATCACCTGTGTTCCAGTTTCCAGTATTACTATCACCAATGTTGTGATCGCCGGTATTCCAGTCTCCTTCGTTACAAGATCCAGCATTCCAGTTCCCAGCATTTTCGTTTCCCGTATTACGTAAACCAGTACAATTTTTTCCAACATTTACGATTCTCAGCACTTCATCCCACGGGATTTCACGCACGATTTCCAACTTGTTGGTACACAATTTGTTACCGTCTGTTATAACATCTCCATAGGCGATCACCTCGGCAACCTTGTTTTTGCTGTCAAATCCATAATAATTAAAACATGCGGCAGCTGTTTGACAAAAATGCATTCCATGTTCGCAAATTTCAAGTTCTCCTTCTTCTTCGAATTTGCCTGGACAGGTATACTGTTTGCTTGAACCACCGATTGGTTTACATGTCCAGTCTGGATTAAACACTTTGTATCCATGTACAGGTTCACTCATTTTTGTTGCTTCACTCATTTTGTTTCCTCCTTTATTGTGTGTGTGTTTGTTATCCTAAATATGGGTTAAAACCACTGCACACAAAAACACTGGAAATAAAAAGAGACCAACCCCAATATAAGGTCGATCTCTAATTTGCTTAGTCTTCCATAGTACTATTTGGAATATCGAGGCTGGCTTTCAATGCATTCATCAGATTTCCAGCAATCGCTTCTGCCATATTAACTGGCACTGCGTTTCCGATCATTTTGTATCCATTGTTCGCATTTTCATACATGAATTCAAAATCATCCGGAAATCCTTGTAGTCTTGCTACTTCTCGGACGCTCATTCTTCGATACCGATCTTTCGCACCCGGGACAAAACAGTACGAATCTTTTGATATCTGCTGCATTTTTGGTGCGTTTGGATGTATCTGACATTGGCGTCCGGATGCCTGCACTGTAAAACCAGGTTCATCCCAGCTACGGACACGGTTTCTGGACATGAATACCGGAGAGTAACTATCAACATAATATTCATGGTTGTTAACCGCTGCAGGATTACGTTTGTTTCTTGCAAGTGTTGGAACAGCATTGTCTCGTAAATCCCAAATAGTATCTCGTAGTGTTACAATATGTTCTGGATCTCCGTCTGGAAATACAAATGAAATATCAAGATCAGTTCGGATGCCAATATAGAAGATCCGTTCTCTCGTTTGCGCTAATCCATAGTTACAAGCATTTGTTTTGTATACGGAAACGTTATAACCAGACTCGGCAAACAAAGAAAGGATCCGATCAACCGCATCCGCATGTTTCTTTGATATCATCCCGGGAACATTCTCAGCTACAAAGAATTGTGGTCGAAATTCCCGGAGCACACGAATGTATTCAAAGAAAAGCTGTCCTCGCTTATCTTCAATTCCTTTTCCGGCTCCGGCTACTGACCACGACTGACATGGCGGTCCGCCTATAATTCCTGCCAATTGTTCTCCTGGTTGCAGCTTAAGATAGGGTTCAAGATCTGATTTAGTTACATTTCTGATGTCGCCTTCAATTAGATGCGTATTTTTATGATTTTGTTTGTACGTTTCCCAGATTGTGGCATCGAATTCATTGGCGACCGGGATTTCGAAACCGGCTCGCTCGAACCCGAGATCCATTCCCCCACATCCGGAAAACAGACTGATTATTTTATAACTCATATTTAGGTCTCACTTTCTAATTTGATGACCTAAATATGGGTTGAGTGCTCGTTTGCTGACTTAATTTCGTTTTAGTTTAAGTTCTCTAAAAAATGCATCTATGGAAGTACAGCATTTAATTGGCGGTACAGACGATTTTTTCTTATTCTATTGTCGCTTTCTTTGCAACGATCCATTTGTTACTGATTGTTGGATCGTATATTAGTTCTTGCTCTAATGACATCGTTTGAATATTGAATCCTTTTGGAAGTTCCGCAATTTCGTTAATAAAACGTATCGTTTCAAAATTTCTTGTACCTAAACAGATAACAGTCTGTACCGTTTTAATTAGCGTTTCAATTAGCTCATACCAAGATTGGGGATACATTTCTTTTAATTGCGAAATACATTGAATCAAGTAATCGATACTCATTCCACATGTTCTTGCAAGGACACACAAGCCTGTATCTATATAACACATACTCGCTTCGTCAAGTATAACCTTTACTATACGTGTGTCACTCTCATTTGCGAAATACTGTTTGCGGTACTGTTTGATAAAGAAATTCATAAACAAGATTGAATACAAGTCACATTCTAATGATCGTGTCACAACCACTGCAATGTTATCCTGAGTTCTAAGTTTATCGATGATTTCTGTAATATTTGTTTCGTTATCTGACATCAAATCTTCCAATAACATCTTACAGGTAATCAACGTATTCATTAACATTTTTGGTGCATTTATATATAAACGCTCTTTGTTTTGATAAAAGAATTCCAGTGCAAGTGCTTCGTCTCTGTTTTTGAGTTCAAGGTGTGCGTCACAGATTTCCTGTAATTCACGAAGATTATCCGTTACTTCATCATAAGAACACGACTCTTTTTTAACTGCTCTCATAACCTCATTTATCATGACTTTCATTTCAAGCTGTTCGAAAAATTCGTCTCTTTGTCCTTCTCTTCTGTTTCTAGTCTGGTTTACTTTGCATAATACCTTAACGAATTCTGCTGCTTCCTCTTCATTTGTAATCAATTTAAAGTAGTCTATCGGATGTTTGTCTAAATTTAATTCGATTACATCATATCCCGGAAGCAACTCTTTCACATGATCAACATCGATCTTGATACCATGAATCAGGAAATTACTATCTTTGTTTGCATATTTCAGATTCGGATCGATATAGCAATAATTTTTTCCTGATCCCGGTGCTCCGATTACTAATGTATTACTGTTATGATTTAAGTTTGTAACTACTTCGACATCTTTTCCAAGAATCTTAAACGCACCGTCGTAGTCTTTTGGTAACTTATGCTGCATATTGTGTTCTCTGTTTATTTTACTATTTTTAATTCTGTTATCTGTCTTTTTGTTTCGTCTTGTAAATAATACCATACAATTCGCTCCTTCTTGAATGTTTCATTTGTTTGCTACCTCTTAAATATGGATAAGAATGAAACAAAGAAATCGGAGCGGAACGCGTGTGACTTTGAACACTCACACGTTTGAAATGGACACAAAATGTTCGGTTGCAAATGTTTGTATTAATTCTTGTCTCAATGTCGTTTCACTTAGTTTGTGTTTGTTCGTCCCATATTTAATACGAAACAAATTCATATGTACAATTCAAGGAGGAATAAATAATGAGCAAATCTAATTTAATTGACATCGAACTTATCAAAAAGTACGTAGACATCACAGAGGAAGAACTGATGATGCGTCTCGTAAAAGATGCAGTTGGTCTTCAGAAAGAAGCCGAGGAAAACAAACATCGTTCTGAAGTACAGGAACGTCTTGCTGATCCGGAATACCGTAAGTATGTGATCATGTTCTGGAAAGAATACGACTATTTGAAACAGTATTTTACAGATGACGAAATTATCGAGGCTGCTGCAGAATTCATGCCAAAATCCTTTTTAGTTACAGAACTTGCCGTTCCTGGACACAGACAAAAAGATGAACCGCTTAGTTACATACCATCCATTTTTAAACGTTATGGATATACCGAGTTTACAGAAATGCGTGGTAGCTGGGAAAGAAAAGTTCAAAAAGCAGCGACTTTTTATACCGTGGCTTATGATTACCAGATTCATAGTTCTGATTCCGTAAAATACTTACTTATGAATCGTTTCCCATATCTGAACGAATGTGACCAAGTAGATGTATACGATATTGACGATCGTAACGACTGGATCTATATCGGGTTACCATTCACATGGGCAGATGAAAATGGTGTTGAAAAAGAAAGTATTCATCCTTTGTACACTCCGGTTTCAGCGCTGATGAATTGTGACCCGGATGCAATTGTAGAGACACATCTCAAATATTGGAACGGTTATAACGGAGTTAAGTATAACGAACGCGAAAAAGCTTTTGTTGACTCCGCACCGATACAGGCGTTCTTAAAACGTGTTAAAGCTGGAAAGTAAACAAAGGCTAGAGTCCACATTATGTGGGCTCTTTTCTTTATCTTCGTTTCCGTCTGTTTTGTGTGTAATCATTTCGTCACATATATTGAGTTGTATTCGTCAATTATATACAAAAAGAAAAGAGCCTAATTTCTCAGGCTCAGTTTCTTATTATATTGAAGATACGATATCAATGCTTTGTTCTTTTTGACTCGGATCCTCGTCTGTTTGTTTTAATGATATACTTCCCTGTGTACACGAGAATTAACATTTGAATAATTTTGTTTGCAACACTTAACATAATCATTTCCTCCTTTGATTACATATATTTGTTTGTTATCTTAAATATGTAATACATGTACAAACAATAATAAGTCCATTCGCTGTGGTAGTTGAAACGTTTCGATGATTTCGACACTATCAATTATAACGTACGAATTATTGAAGATATTTTTATCAACGACTTCAAGAAGTATTTTGTTGTAAGAGTCATCTATAAGCCAACATATGTCTGTTTTCTTATTGTCTCTTCTATTGTTGGAAATACAACTTCTTTTTCGTTTGGTTTAGAAACTCCTAATATTTCTAAATCAATTCCATAGTAATTGTTTTTGATAACAGCTTCTATTTTTGTTATAGGGTTATAAAGTTTGTTTATTAACACATCCATAATGTTTTCGTCTTTACTCCATGAAACATAAAAATCAGAATACTCAGGTTGTATAAGATCGTGATATTCACATGGTTCATAATACCCTAATACTCTATATACTTTTCCTTGATACAAAGCTTTTGCTTCTTCATACTCTTTATCTGATTGTTTTAATACAAGGAGAAGTTTTAATAAGCTATTAAAGAAGTTCGTAAACTCTTTATTAATCAAATCATCTTTTCTTTCTCCAACATAGGTATTACCAACCCAATAATTTAGAACTTCGTATATATTCTGTTTAAATATACTACCGTCTCGCATAAAACATTCACATTCATTTAATCTTTTTATTGCTATACGAATCTGATTGCTAATGTTATTTATATTGTTGCTTATTGTTTTGTTATCACCTTTTGGATTTATTTTAATTTCTCTCATATTCATTCTCGCTACCAATCGCTGCCCCAGTCTGTACCGGAGCTCCAGGAACTACCACTATCCCAACCAGAATCCCAGTCGCTATTCCAGCTACTATTATCACTACTGGACCATGAATCGCCACTGGACCACGAACTCGAATCGTCATAATCGTAATCGTAGTCATAGTCGTAACTGCTGCTGTTGTCGTTATATGTTGATTCATTATCCCAAATACTATTATCTAGTGTTGTTCTCCGGGAATTATTATAATAGTTGTTTCTAATATCATCGTTATGATATATTTTACTCTGACTTGTAGTGTTCTCAAAATAAGTGTCTGCTGGTGTTTTCGTTATTATAATGGATCCTATCAAAAGTGCAGTCATAATAACAAAAAGAAGAATTGTAAGTTCAATCTGTGTCTTTGCAAAATCGCTCAATTTGTGTTTCTTTGGTTTGCGATCTTCCTTGGAAATTGGATTTGGTGTTACAGTTTGTTTCGGTGTCGCCTTTAATGCCTCTTCTTTGATCTTCATGTAAATTTCGTTTACGGCATAAGCTTCGTCATCGCCTTCGTAACGAACTGCTCTGGTTCCGTCTGCTTTGTTTTTATATACAACGAATCGACCAGATTCATCATCTTTGTAGATACCAAAAGCTTTCGGTTCTTTATAATCGATTCCGATAAAGAAACGTAAATCTTCAAGTGGACAATTCTTTTCCCGTGCCCATGCTTTTAGCTCCTCAATCGTTATCGGGACTCCGTTTGCGACTCGTTTGAATTTATCATTCGGCGCTCCACAAAACGGGCACATTCTATCGTTGTCACTGATCTCGTTTCCGCAATATTTACATTTTACCTGCATATTTCGTATCCTCCTTCATAACAACAATAAGGCTCATTATTGTTTCGATTCGTCAATAATGTCAAAGTATTCGCATTTTCTACACAGCCAAACAAATATATCCAACATAATGGTTTCGTAAACGAAATGAACAGGTGGATTCGGAATGATAATAGCAACTTTTGTTTCGGTTTTTAGTTTTGTTATGCAGTCAGTAAGAATATTATTACATTCTGAATGAATGGTATGTTCTAATACCAACGGATTGTACACCTGACCTATCAGCAACAAACATGTCGTTAGTAATGTTCGAAATCGAATTTCATTCATTTCCGGTTTCGATATTATATCATTATACGATCGAAGCATCGACGACGGTATTGATTCGTTGTTTTCAGATCGTTCATAACTCTTTTTAAGTTCAGAATTTAATAATTCAAAGACATTTTTAAATGAACAATTCTTTCTTGCTAATGTTTCTTCTATTGCGTTAACTAAAAGCTGTTTCTCTATTTCGTCATAAATGGTTTCTTTGTATGAGTCGGATACAACTCTGTCGTTTTGAATCAAAAGATCTACAAACCATTTCGCTTCCTGTTTGTTTGTAATCAATAAGAAATAATCAATAGCATGTTTCATCGGGTTTAATTCGATTACGTCATAATCCGGAAGCAGTTCTTTTACTTGGTCCGCATTTGCTTTTGGGTCATGAATCAGAAAATGGTGATTCTCTGCTGCTATCTTTGTAATTGCGTTACGATACTCATTCGAGATTATGAATATTTTTGTTTCCTGCATAGTACGTATACCTTCCTTTATTTTCACTTTAAATATGTATAACTCAGAAACAAAGAAATGAAATCATTATTCGCAACAAAAAGAAAAGAGCCCATTGTAGGCTCAATTCTTTACTGTTTACAATTCCAGCTTGTCGTCTTCGATCTCTTCATACAATTCTAAGTCCTTTGTGATATTTGTTATTCTGTGTATAGTATTCATAACTGATAATTTCCTTCCTGTTTCGTTGCCTGTGGGTGTTAACCACTAACGCTATTTCACTTTCTATTGAACAAAGAAAGCCTGTATCCATAATTTGAATACAAGCTTTCCATTTCTAGTTATCTGTCTTCGAAATCATCAAAATCTTCATCGTATTCTTCTATTTCGATTCCATCTGTTTCTGGTGTTTCGATTCCGCTACCAGCATCGTTAAGAATACGTACCTGAATCAATTCATCTACATAGTTAGCAAGTTCGATAGCATCGCCTAAACCCATTTCCTGTCCACGTGGAGAACCAGCAATTCCGGCATGTCCTCCTGCTAACGGTCCCCATGCTGCCTGAACGATTTCGCACGCATTTAATCCGATTGCGTTTTCATCGTAAAATGAGAGTGTAATATCTTTTCTTGTACTGTTATAAGAAACGATTGCGGGACTTACTCTATTAAATACCGATGATTCATAATTCACGTTGCAGAACAGATTTTTTGTTGAAAATACTCTTACGTTTGGGCTGTCCAGATATATGCATTTTTCTACTTTATCGTATATATCCTGCTTCCATTTGATACCAGCTTCAATCATTTCGTTATGACGTGGTCTGTCTTCGTTTACGATATCCGAAATCGCATCAGCTATATCGAGAACCAGATTCGTAATATCTACAGCACCGCTGCTTCTTCTTAAATCCGGTACTGCCTTGTCCGTGTAATTGTAAAACGCATTTAATTTATTCTGAATATCCTGTGACAACTGGTTCATATTTTTTGGTTTCGGTCCGTTTAAATCGATAAATTCTGCTGCTTTCCAAAATTCCGGATCATCCGGTTTCGTTCCCATTAATGCCATGATGCCGCCCATGGAATCGAGGTCGAGATGGGATACTAAAATTTCGCCATCGGTTAAAACGGGAACGTCTGACCAGTTACAAGGTGCTGGATTCGCGCTTCTCGCTCCGTGATGTGCCATAGTAATTACACTACCAGGTACGCACTCTGCGCCGTACTCTGCTTCGACTGTTGCTTTTACGTCGTGTTCTTTTGCATAGTTTACTGCATCTTCATAGGATGCACATAAGATAACTTTCAAGTTGTTACTCATAATCGTTTCCTCCGTAGTTGGTTGAATTGTGTTATAGACTAAATATGGGATGAAAATAACGAAACAAATACATTTAATGTTACGAAACTTTTCTAACGATATAAACGTCTTGCTGTACTTCTTCCGCATATCGAAGTTTTTTAGAAAGTCTTTTTATATTGCAATTTAATGCCTTTGCTGTATCTGTTATGCTTTCATATTCTTTTGTTTCTCCTGTTTTTGTGTTCGTTACAGTTGTTCTTATTCGTTTGTTACATGGTCTATATGTTATGTAATTTTCTGGAAAGTCTTCTGTTTCTTTCGCAAATATCCATGTTTTGTTATATGCATATTGAATACCTGTCTTGTGTGTGTGGTTAATGCGTTTAGTCACAACAGAATGGTGTTTTTCTCCTAAAAAATTTGTACATTGTTGTGCTGTGTCAAAATGATATACTTCACCAGTTTTGATGTTTTTGCATTTAACTTTGTAAGAATGTGGATTGTTAACTCCTAGTTTTGTATTTCTGATTTTGTTCTTGATTTCCTTCATTTCGTCTTCTGTTTTGCGACAATATGTGTTGTTTCCGTCTCCACCGTCTGTCATATTGTATCCGGTTTTATTAGAGTTATAGTATTTAATCCAGTAACGTTCTTTCTTTTGCAATTCTTTTGCATCTAACGCTTGATCAATCGTTTCTACAATAAATGCGTCTTCTCCATGTTTTCTGATTGCTCGTGCAAACAAAGTATCTAGTTTGTTATTCATAGCTTCATTTACATGACGTTTCCATCTTTCGTTAGTTGTTTTGTGTGTTTTTCCAATATAAATCTTTCCATTATCTTTGCATGTTATTTTGTAAATATACATAGTGCCCTCCATCTATTTCGTCTTAAATATGCATAGCAACAAAACAAAGAAAAACCACACAAAAAGAGCCACCACATAATGTGATGACTCTTTTGTTTACTTACAGATGTAAAACTCTGTCACGAATTTCTTCGGTTCTACCCTGATTCCAGAACTGTGTACCTATATATCCACAGGTACGTCTTGCTACAGACATTTTGTTCTGATCACGGTTTCCACAATTCGGACACTCCCAGATAAGTTTCTTTTTGTGAGTAACTTCATCTTCGCCTTCTACAATCTGAATCTCTCCATCATATCCACATTCCATGCAGTAATCACTCTTTGTGTTGAGTTCTGCATACATAATGTTGTCATAAATGAACTGAATAACAGCAATTACGGCTGGAATGTTTCCTTTCATATCCGGAACTTCCACATATGAGATAGCTCCGCCTGGAGATAACTTCTGAAATGGTGCCTCGAATGTTAACTTTTCGAATGCATTGATCTTTTCTCTAACAGATACATGGTACGAATTGGTAATATAATCGTGATCAGTTACATTTGGGATCACTCCAAATCTCTTCTTTAAGCATTTTGCAAACTTATAAGTTGTTGACTCCAATGGAGTTCCATATACTGAATAATCGATATTTTCAGCTGCTTTCCATTTTTCGCATGCGTCATTTAAAGCCTGCATAACTTTCATCGCAAATGGCTGACCTTTTGTAGGCTCCGTATGCGATACACCGAGCATTCTCTCTGTCATCTCATAGAGACCGGCATATCCGAGAGAAATTGTTGAGTATCCGTTATACAGTAACTTATCAATCGTTTCGCCTTTTTTCAGACGAGCTAAAACTCCGTGCTGCCATAACATTGGAGCTACATCTGAAGGAGTTCCGAGCAGTCTCTCATGTCTGCATCGTAATGCTTTGTGGCACAGCTCGAGACGTTCATCGAGAATTTCCCAGAATTTATCCATATCCCCATTTGATGAACATGCTACGTCAACCAGGTTTAATGTAACAACACCTTGATTGAATCTTCCGTAGTAGACATGACCTTTGTGCTTGTCAAAGTTGCCGGCATTTGAAATGTTGCCAACCTTCTCACTATAACGATCTACGGTAAGGAAACTTCTGCAGCCCATGCATGGAAATGCATCTCCTTCTTTAATTTCTTTGATCTTTTTTTCGGAAATGTAGTCAGGAACCATTCTTTTTGCAGTACATTCTGCCGCTAACTTGGTTAACCAGAAATATCTGTCGCCCTCTTTAATGTTATCCTCTTCAAGCACGTATAAAAGTTTTGGAAACGCTGGTGTAATGTACACACCTTTTTCGTTTTTTACACCTAAAATACGCTGATGAAGCATTTCTTCGATAATCATTGCAAGGTCATCTTTCTGTTCTTCCGGGACTTCATTCAGATACATAAAGATACTGACAAATGGAGCCTGTCCGTTTGTTGTCATAAGTGTGATAATCTGGTACTGAATCATCTGTACACCACGAGCGATTTCCTCTTTCAAACGCATTTCTGAAATCTTGTTGATTGCTTCATCGTTTAATTCGATTCCTGCGGTCTTGAATTCATCCAAAACCTGTTTTCTGATTTTCTTTCGACTTACGTCTACAAAAGGAACTAAGTGTGAAAGCGTGATTGTCTGACCACCGTACTGACTACTTGCCACCTGAGCGATCATTTGTGTTGCAATATTACATGCAGTTGAAAAACTCTTTGGTCTGTCAATCATAGTCTCGCTTATAACAGTTGTGTTCTCGAATGCGTCCTCAAGGTTGTCCAAGCAACAGTTTGTCATATGCTGACTGTAGTAATCAGCATCATGAAAATGAATCTCTCCATTCTCATGAGCTTCAACAATATCTTCTGGCAGCAGGATTCGTTTTGCTAAGTCCTTTGATACTTCTCCTGCCATGTAGTCACGCTGTACAGATACAACTGTTGGATTCTTGTTGCTGTTTTCCTGTTTGACCTCCTCATTTGCACACTCGATCAGACTTAAAATTGCGTCATCAGTTGTGTTTGCTTTTCTTGCAAGCGCTCTTTTTGATCTGAAGTTGATGTAATGACGAGCTAGATTGCATTTTCCCGCTAACATGAGTTCGTCTTCCACTAAGTTCTGGATCTCTTCAACATTCATGTTATAAGTTGCTCCCATAGCTGTTTTTGTTACATCTTCTACGATCGTATCAATCTGCTCTTTTGTAAGTTTGTCTCTTGTTGCAACCTCAGCATTTGCTTTCTCGATTGCTTTTCTTACTTTTTCAGGTTCAAAATCTACAACCTGTCCGTTACGTTTTACTATCTTGTTCATAATTCATCTCTCCTTTTCTTTGATAGTTATTATTGTTACGTAACTAAATATGTGTTCTATGTCTATTCGTTTTCGCTTACATTGGCTCAAATGTCGGCATCCCTTGTATGTACCCCAGAGCTTGTAACCGATCCATCCCGGCGACTTCCTGGTATTCACACCATTTCTTTTCATGTTCACACATTCGTCGCCACTCCTCTTTGGTTACACTCTGATCTGGGTACGATTGAACCGATGCTACACTCTTTCTCTCCACTTCTTTTTGGTCCCGTACATTTCGTTTGCTCATATCTTTTCACCTCTCTTTCTATGCATACCTAAATATGTGTCCACAAGAGTGCAAACAAAAAGAAAGAGACCGACCTAAATGATCAATCCCTTTTCTTTTTTTTTATTTCACTGCGCGCAAAATAACTTTTTTAACATCGATATAAGAACAACCATCGCACCAAATTTCATCGCCGTTTTGACCACCAGCTAAAAGTTTTAAACACACTCCTGGTTTCCCATCTTTGCTTCCTTCATAAATGTATCCAATGTTTGAAACGTTTATCATGGTTTTTATGCCTTCTTCTGGATACACAATTTCGATAAATCCTTTAAGAGCTGTAATCATTTTAAAATCCTCCTTTTATTTGCTTATATGTGTTTTGTTATCCTAAATATGTGATGAATACGCATACAAAAACGGCTATATTTCAAGCCGTTTTCTTTCATTTTACAACCATTCGTTTTCGTTAGCAGAACTCATATCCAATGATTTTCCATTCATCGTTGTCGATCTGTTTGTAAACAGGTCGGACACAAAGTCCATCTTCTTTTATGCCAAATCCAGTTCCTGAAATGATTTCGTCTACTTCCCAGCACTGTAAATACTGTTCTCCATTCCAACCACTGAGAGCGATCGGTCTCCCTTCGACCTCTACGATTTCGATGTCTCTGCTTCCTGTCCAAGTTCCAAGTGTGCTCATATTGTTTCCTCCTCTTAATCTTTCCAAAAACAATACAGACAGTTATGAGGACATTTCTTTCTTGGTGTTAAAAGTTCCGTTTTACAGGCAAGACAATGACATCCGTTTCTTCCTTGTGGGTTCTCAGGAAATGTACCGTCATATTTAATTCCCATAATCTGCAGATCCTCTGTACTGATACATCCTTTAATCCGAAATGTCGCTGGAAACTTATATGCAAGGACGTCCTCTGCGCATGTATCAAACTGATAAGGGTACTCACTTAATGCGTTTCCGACAAGATTACGTTGTTCATCAGACGGATAGAAACTTCCACCATACATCGGCGTGAATCCAAGTTTTTGATAACGTTCCCGTACATGCGGATACTCATCCACGATTGAAATACGATATCGGATCTCATTTTCAGGCAAACCCAATGAATGGTAGTAATTTAACATCTCGGAAACTCGCTTGACACCCTTCTCAGTTGGGAAAATAGGATCAATCCGCAATACCATTCTGCTTGCTGGAAATCCAGACTCAATCAATTTCTTCATCTGTGAAAGCTGCTGTTTGTAGTCCGGGACATTTGGTTCCATTCTTGTGTGTCCCCATCCGGTACATGTACAATGCACTACGATAGGAACCTCATTCATATGGCTTAAAACCTTTTTGATGAATGTGTCGTTTAAGTTCTTTGTTATAAGGATGACTCCATCGATTTCCTTTAATTTGTTTTCCCATCTGAAGTCGACGCCAGCATCCCCGTACTCTGTGATTCCAAGTCTCATGTTATCCTCCTTGTTCTCCTTGTTTTGAATATGTTTTTTATCACTATAAATATGGTTTTCTGGGAGCCAAACTAATTTGAAAACAAAAAAAAGAAATCAACAGGAATGTTGATTTCTTTTTCCGTATCTCATTCACATGTGATTAAGATTTTGCCATACCAAGCCTCTCCAGACACTTCGAATTCATATCCTTTATAATCGATGCTATGTGTCCAATCACACTGCCATCCATTGAATTCAATTTCCGTCCCATAATGTAACTCAAAATCATTTTCAAAGTCACCGGATACGACATGTATGATCTGTATTTCCATTTTCTCTTTTTTAACAGACGCAATCCAGCTATCTAAAAGCTTTTCGACTTCCTCTTTTGCACCGATCTTTCTGTAGTCTATTTCATATCTCATGATTGTCTCCCTCTCTTACTCCATATCGATTGACTCCATCATTCTGCCTTCTCGTCCTTGTTCGAATACAGAACACATATAATCACCGATAAATTCCGCAATCTCATCTCGATTTATACATTTGTTTCCATTTTGTTTATCGTATTCCACGTCCGGACACAGATGTTGCAGCCCATATTGGTCACACATTTTGTTTATCTGATCACAGGCTGCGATTGCCGTGTCCAAACAATCTGCTGTTTTAGATTCGAGCTCCTCAATGTATTCTACATATCGTTCAGAAGTAATATGTTCATCATTTGCCAATGTCCGAGCTACAGAATGTCCGTATGATTCCTTATAAACCGCGTCAAAATAGGTTTGTAACATATGAAACCGCGCATTTACGAATGCAATATCTGATTCAATTTCATCGCGGTCAAAATCTCGGTTCATAATTGCCGTAATCAAGTCATTTACACTACTCATTTCGTTTCCACCTTTCTCGAGCCCAATTTACGCCCTTCCACAATATTATATATCATAATAAGGCTCAAAATTGCGGAAACTCGTCATAATTCTCCAAAATCATCGTCATCATATTCGACGTCTTCCATAGAATCCCCACCAGCATCGTCATTGGCAACCTCACTTTTGTATTCGAACTCTCCGTATGCATTTTGATCCATGTCGCCTGGATTGTATGCATGCTCTGGATTTCTGCCTGCATCTTTCGCAATCTCATACGAAACATCAAGTGCCGGACGGTCACCATATTTCATCTCATTGTCAATGATAAGCTGATCCATAGTTCTGCCTTCACGTCCCTGCTGAAATACGGAATACACATATCGACCAACAAAATCTGCAATCTCTCCTCTGTTTACGCACTTTTCTTTATTGATTGGATCGACTTCGACTTCCGGACACAGATGATCGATTCCATACATATCACACTGACGATTGATCTGTTCACAGGCTGCGATTGCCATATCATGTGCGTGTTTTCTTTTTCCATCAAGATTAACGACCATATCCTGATAGGCTTCTGGTGTCATCATCCCTCCGTGAACTAATGTTAACGCAGTAGAGCTACCGTAAACATGTTCGTAAACTGCATTAAAGTATTTCCGAAACTTATCAAATCGTTCGTTTACAAAACTTATGTCTTCGTTAATATATTCCTGTGAATAATCTCTGTTTGCAATTGCCTTCAACAAGTCATTTACACTACTCATAATGGTTTCCTCCATATCTTCATTTTCCATAAATATGTGCGGAGACCGAACTCTGTATGGCAAAAAAAAGACACCACCTCAATAGGCAGTGTCTTTCCTGTTTGTTAGAGTTCCTCAAAGTGATCCATAATGTATTCTGCTGCTTCTTTCGCAAATACAGAATCATTGATAAACTTGCCAAAATACGACTGAGTGATGACGGCCCCAATCGGGTTTGGTTCAAATGTAAGAATCTTTTTGTCATCGAGTATATCAATCACCGGCAACAAACCAGTGCTTAATACAGGAGTGAACTGTGGAAAGATAATATCCATTTCTGGTCTTCTGTATATAGAATACACGAATTGAATATTTCCTTCGTCGTCTCTAATCAGGTATTCCTTTTTCTTTTCTTTCGAATGCTTTTCGTCAAGTTCGATATTCTTCTCATCAAACATAGCATTTCTCCTTTCCTCTTCTCTTATTTGTATTCTAAATATGTGTTGCGACAAAGCAGCATGAAAATTTTATATCCCATGGTTAGTATACCGTTATTGTTACCAAAAGAAAAGAGACCACATGAATGCGATCTCTATAAATCCTCTCCGACATCAAAATCGTCTGTATTATCCTCTAGGTTGTTTGTTTCTGGAATATTTTCTGATTCTTTTTGTCTTTCATGGTACATTGATATCGTTGCTCCGTTTTCGAATTCGTAAGCCATATCAACCTTTAATGCATAGTTATTTGCAATTGTTATGGCTCTTTCTTCTGGAAATCCATATGATGTATATAAAGCAATTGTCTCTTCAACCGTTGGAAGTAAATCTATATTTACTAACTGTCTGTTTTTTATGTTCTTAACCATTTTTTCTTCAGAATCGTAAAAACTTGTAATTGGTTGCTGCAATAAGCTTAATCTTGTATGAACCGTTGATGATTCTTTGAAAAACATACTATTACCAGAGTCATATATTGGTGCTGGACCTAGATATTGCATTGTGTTTGAATCTCTTAGAATACCAAAATTTCCAAGATGTTCGTCTGTATTACTGATAATGAAATCTGTTAACGTCTGATAATCCATAAAATCACTAATTTCTTGAGCTTCAATTCCTAATTTTGCACATATCCGAATATAGTTATCATATAATGATTTGTCATTTTGCAATTTCGATCCTTCGATAACTTCATATGCGGATACTAATTCAACAGAATCGTTTGTAAATGCATCGCATCTACAATAAAGACCATTATCCTCTGTATGTCCAGCAAGATAAGGAACATAAGGGATTGTCGTTTCTTGTAAATCATGCAAATAAGTTGCAAAAGCCTCATTTATCGCCTGCTGTCCAAAATACTTATAACTTTCTTTCACAAGCGTTGGAAATTGTGTTTCGATATCCCAATATTTTTCCATTTGTCCACCTAATGCGGCATTCGAATCATAAGAAGTTGCATTGTGATATGGAACTTTATTGTCAGAAAATGGATTCATACTTGATAACTTCACATCTTCATATTTTACATCCATATCCAGTGGTCGAATCCAATAAGAATCTGTCATTGATAGAGCAAGATTTTTTGCCAGATACATTTTTGTATTCGTACATCCAGCTTGTTTTAATACTTCCTGCATCATTTTTCGAGAAGCAGGAACAGCTCTCCCTTCCCACCAATGTTTCATTCTTCTCGTATCTGCATTTCCCAAAAACGGTGATAACCCACTTCCGTTGTCTTTATATATTTTTAGAGTCCCTGTTTCGTCATCGATAATTAGACTTCCACAAACATCATTTTTATGCATTAATGCGTATTGACTCATAGCAATGCCTCCCATTCTCGTTTTTCATTATCATAATCTTCAATCATCATTTCAGGTACTTGTTTCCGATAACAATCATATAAATCTTGACACATATTTTTTAGAGTGAGCAACATTAAATCTTCATTATTATCTAGTATATGCAACTCTATTCCACTATTCGTTACTTTCCAATAATATCGATATCCAAGATAAGTTCCTTTTCCGTTTTCGAAAAAAGCAACGTTGTTCAGAATCTCATCTATATTGCAATTCAAATATAAACTAAGCTTATATACTGTTTCTGCTGCTTTGTTGTTAATATTTTTCTTATCATTGATCAATTCATTCAATGTTGTATATGGAATTCCACTCTCTTGACTGATTTTATATATGCTTTTCCCAGTTTCTTTTATTTTTTTCTTTAAACGGTCATTCATTGATTATCACTCCTTTGTGTTCATTATAACGCAATTACGTTATATGTCAAGTAAAGTCTAAAAGAAAAGAGACCACATGAATGCGATCTCTCTTCTGTTTTTTAGTTATGATTCCTTATCTCCCAAAGTTTGATACCTCTCATATTGCAAATGAATCCCAAAAGATCCGATTTCTCAGAAAGGAACTTCTCATACTGGCGACGTTCTTTGATATCTACAGGATCCCAGCCTTGTTCCTCCATAATTTCTGCCTGGCTTCCGAGACAAGCATCTACAGAATCATAATACGCTTCTTTCAGTTTCTCATCTGACATTAATGCAGCTTCCTGAAAGATCATGTTTTTCTCTGATTTCTTCATATTGTTTCCTCCTGCTAATATCCGATATATACCGGAAATCCATCAAAATCGTAGTTTCCATACTCTGTTTCGTTATCCATGTCTTCGATTACCTCAGATACATTCCGAATCAGATTATCATAATCGTAATCTAATTCTTCAGCAGCATCCAATGAAATAAAACCAATAGCACAACTACTGTTTGCCTGCACTTCGATTGGAATTACCTGTTCGCATTCGAGCCTGCCGACAAGTTCTGTGATCTCTTCTATTGTAATCCCTTCATCTAACGGCTTTTGAACGAATGCGGCTTTTGGAATGACACGATTTTCTTCGACCTTCGTTTTGTCTGTAACGATTCCACCATGATCGAATCCATCGAATTTAGCAATCCAGAACCGATCGCATCCGTTTGCGTCTTTTTCAAAGTTAAAATCATTTGCGTCAAGTGGTGTTCTCTGTTTTACTTCTTCACAAACAGGAGAAAATATATTTACCATATATCTTCCGCATTTTGGACACATGAGGTAATTTCTTCCCAAAATCATCCGAAATTTAAGCTCGCATCCGCAACCACAATTTCCAACTATATCACCAAACGGACTCATTGGTAACTTCCAGTTAAGATGATCGCAAGCTTCTTTAAAACTCATTACTTTGTAATCAGTAACATCTTGTAATCTTTTCTTTTCCATACTTCACTTTTCCTCCTTTATTTCGTATGCTTTGTTTTTGTACTCTAAATATGGGTTCAACTCTTCGCATACAAAACAACCGGAGGTACACAAAAGCCTACTCCACTAAATTGGAATAGGCTCTTTCGTTTGTTTCTTATTTGTTTTTCAATTCCTTTCTATATTTTTTGCTGTATCTGTCTAAGATTTTGCAAACAATATAGGTATTTGTCTGTTGTTCGTTTTCAGGTATGGTGTCTTCCGGAATATCCAAATACTCAGCCAGAAAACACAATGCTTTCTGAGCGTCCATTGGTGGGTTGCAGAGACCGTAATCTTCCTGCTTTGCAAGCCAGTCTGTTATCGTTTCTGTCTGATCTTTCTTGTCTTGAATGATCCAGAACCGCTCATTTCCTTCCTCGTCTTTCTCGATGTCAAGCATTGAACGACAAGCCGGATTCAAAGAAATCAGACTTGACATTTGTTTTCCGCAATTACCGCATCTTAATTTTTGTACACCAATTACTCCAGTATACTCAATTTTGCTGTTACCGCAGTCACAGGATACTGGGTAAACTTCGTCATCCTCTGTGAGAGTCCAATTTAACGCTTTTGCAGCTTCTTTGAAACTCATTACTTTGTGATCCGTCATATCTTTCAATCTTTTCTTTGCCATACTTTTTGCCTCCTTTACTTTCGTATGCTTTGTTTTTGTTATCCTAAATATGGGTTCGATTCTTCGCATACAAAACAACCGGAGGCACACAAAAAGAGCCAACTATAGTAGTCGACTCTAATTGTTGCTGTTTTAGTATCCTTTGACTGCTTCCCAAACACGTGCAACAGTCTCAAGATTCAATTCGTGCTCGCTTGAAATAATCCAGTCCTCGTTATAATCTCTGCTGATCACGAAACGTAAGTCTCCGCACCAATACACTTCAATTTCTTTTCCAGGTGTCTCTATGACGTCCCAGAATCTGCCGCCTTCTAAGCATTTTCTGACACGATTTGCTGCTTCTGTTACTGATCTTGTCATAATACTTTTTGCCTCCTTTGTTTTCGTATGCATTTGTTTTGTTATCCTAAATATGGGTTCGATTCTTCGCATACAAAACAACCGGAGGCAAAAAGAGAGACCAACCAATTGGTCAGTCTCTGTTTTTCGTTAGTCGACTCTGATTCCAGTACATTCGTAAAAAATATCTGGATCAAAGTTTGGAATCGCTCTGATGGTGTCTTTGTCTTTTGTTTCGAGATTGTTCCACCACAACTGACCACATTCAGACTCGTCAAGCACTTTCAGGTAACCGCCTGTTGTCTTGTATTCCGGATACTGTTCCTTTTCTTCATCAGTCATGTTGCCTGACCAAATCCATTCAACAACATCCTTTGGTATCTGCTTTAATAACCACCGTGCATCAGATTCACACCAGTCACTATAGGTCATATCTGACGGTTTATTGAACAGCAATATCTTCTGTTCTTTTGTATTGAAACAGCCAGTATTAAAAGATGACTTGTTCCAATCCCCCGTATTCCAGTTGCCAGTGTTCCTATCCCCAGTGTTATTATTTCCTGTATTCTTGTACCCGGTGTTGTTGTTCCCGGTGTTCCAATACCCGGTATTCCAATCCCCTGTGTTGTAGTTTCCGGTATTGTCGTTTCCGGTGTTCCTGTCTCCGGTGTTCCTGTCTCCAGCGTTACAAATCCCGGTGTTCCTATTCCCAGTGTTCCTGTCCCCAGTGTTACAGTGCCCGGTGTTTTTGGTCCCGGTGTTCCTGTTCCCGGTATTCCAGTTTCCTGTGTTCCTGTTTCCAGCATTACAGTCCCCTGTGTTCCTGTTCCCGGTGCAATTCTTTCCAAGATTGATGATTCGCAACACTTCATCCCAAGGAATTTCACGCACTATTTCAAGTTTGTCGGTACAGGACTTGTCACCTACTGTCAGCACCTCACCGTAAGCAATGACTTCTGCAACCTTGTTTTCACTGTCAAAATCATAATAATTGAAGCAGTCAGCAGCAGTCTGGCAGAAGTGCATACCATGACAACAAACCTCAAGTTTTCCTTCTTCTTCAAACTTTCCAGGACAGGTATATTGTTTTGGTTTAGCTCCTGCTGGTCTACAGGTCCAATCCGAATCAAAAACCTTATATCCATGTACTGGTCCACTTATTTTTGTTACTTCACTCATTTTGTTTCCTCCTTTTCGGTGTGTGTAATTGTTTGTTATCCTAAATATGGAATGAATGGATTTGTGTTGTAAGTTTTCATACACATACAAAAAGAACCCGCATAAAGCGAGTCCTTCTGTTTGTTTCTGTTTTAGATTCCAAGATCGAATTTCATCTGTGGATTCTTCTTTGCAATTTCTTCTCTTGGATATCCGATCAGTTTAAAATCATCGATCGTGAAATCGAAAAAGTTTGTTTTCTCTGTATCCAGAACAAATCTTGGATCACAATCAATTGTGTTTCGATTAAAAACGATTTCTTTTGCCTGACTCAAATGTCTGTCATAAATCTGCACGTTTTCACTTACATGCGTGAAAACACCAGGTTCGTATCCACAATGTTTTGCGACCATTAACTGAAGCGCCACATACTGCATCTCATTGATTGATGCGGATACGATAAAGTCACTGGACCGCTGATTCATGAGCATATCCAGATACAATTTACCGTCGATTCCTCTTCTTACATTCCAGATCGTTTCATAACAACATGGATTCAATCCTTTGGTTGTTCCTCCTGTTTCGTCTGAAAAATCGTCTTCCTGCCACATACACATAATATGACGGCGACCAAATGGATCGGCTGTTAATCCATCCAGCAACTTATTGATCAGGTTATGTCTTTTTACGGTTGCTCCATATCTGCAGCCAATTGTTCCGTCGCCAATATCCCACTGGTCCCAATATTTGATGCCTAAATCATGAAGATCAGACAGCTTATTACTCTGCATCTGATAGATCCACAAGATTTCTTTGACTGCTGATTTCCACGCGATCGGTCTCAAAGTCAAAATCGGGCACTCACCTTTTGCTAAGTCGTATCTAGTAACAACATGGTTAATGGATAACGTATGAGCCGGGACATAAACGGTTACATCTGAACCGTTTGTAAATGCAGTTCCTTCTCCAATTTCAATCTTGTTTCCGTCTTCTGTGATCACATATTTGCAATCATCAGAAAGATGCGCATTATGATACATATCTTCATAATGTGGTCTCGGATTCTCATCTCTGAATCCATTTTGCAGGATTTGGTAAAGAATCGCTTTCTGGTTCTGATCTCCTACTGTTCCGAATGGACATGTTTTCTTTGTTTCTGACATTTTGGTTCCTCCTCTATTATGTGCTTTATTGTTTGTTATCCTAAATATGTGATAAGATAATTGCATACAAAATAACCGGAAACAACCATTCGAATCCATAACAAAAAAGAGCCTGCACATTTGCAAACTCTAATTGTTTCGGGTTATTCGTCTTCGTCAATAGCTTCGACTACTTCGCCATTGATACAGCGATAATAAGTATCTGCTTTAATATTAACACCATCTACGGTCACCATTTTCGCTCCAACCAACTGCCATGCGTCTTCTTCGTTTATTATATATCTGACACATTTCCAATCAGCCAAAACAAGACGAGAGCCAATACAGCCTTTTGCTTTTGATTTATATCCCCATGCAACAGCAATTCCTGTATCACTTTCAACAGAAGCAAAACTGTCTCTCCCTGTTGTCGTTGATACACATCCATATCCATTCGCTGATGATACTGATTCCTCTTCTGTTGTTACTGAAACACTATGATTTCCAGTAGCAGACGAAACGCTATAACATCCGGTTGTCCCGGATATGCTGTGCATTCCCTCTGTTGACGATACGCTGTTTTTGCCAGTTACTGCCGAAATACTATCGTATCCAGTTACAGATGCAATGCTATTATAACTAGTTGCTGTTGACGTTACTGACGATCCATCTGCTATTGATGTGCTAAAACTCTCAGTAACGGATGCAGATGATTCGGGTCCATATGCAGCAGCAGCTCCATAGGATCTAGTATTTGCTGCAACACAACCGTGTCCTTCTTTAGATACAACATTATGATTACTTATAACCGATGCGAATTTACCTGCTCCTTTATAAACAGAGACTTCTTTAGCTTTTTTATAAATGAAATCGTACGCGCTCAACGCAAGTTCTGTAAACGATAATTTAGGTCCAATTTTGATATCAGTAGTACTCATATTTGTATCAAGAGTGCTTTTATCGATAACTCCTGATAACTCTACTTCATGGTATTCGCTTTTTGTTGGTCCGTAATGTGTGAAGCAATCCAATGGGTATTCACATGCATGAAAACCAATTTCACGACATTTTGCTTTTTCTTCATGATACGATTTTCCTTCCTCGTATCGAAATCCTCTGCATGTCATGTCTTTTCTAAATCCTTTCGTTGCTTTCATTTCGTTTCCTCCTTTTATTATGTGCAAATTGTTTGTTATCCTAAATATGTGATAAAACAAACGCACACAAAAGAAACGGAAACAAAAAGAACCTACCGCAATGGCAGGTTCTAATCGGTTATTTCTCGTTAACTCCAATATCAGAAATAGTAATATACTGTAACTGATCTGCAACTTTCCTGTTATAGAACCAGCTTGTCCATATATTGTACGCCTGATGTTTCTGCGACTTGACATTCTGATTCCATTCCGAAATGTCATTAAGTACAGTTAACTTCGAAATGTCTTCCTGGTCCGTTTCAAGAAGCTGTTTCTCTTTCAGTAATGTTTCGTATTTGATCTGATTCGTTTCGATTTCCAAATCAACACCAGTATGAGCTGAAATGATACAGAGTACAAAACAAAGCCGCAAATAGTTCCGAGTAACATACAGATGAGACCTACTCCTTCCAAAACCCAAATTCCACCTTCATCAGCGATTCGATTCAAAATAATTCCGACCACAAGTACAACGATACAAATTAGTGTTAATAACATACTTCGTTTCCTCCTTTTATTGTGTGCAAATTGTTTGTTATCCTAAATATGTAACGAATCATTGCACACAAAAAAAATGGAAACGAAAAGAGCCCACCACAATGGTAGACTCTGATTTCGTTTATTAATCATTGCTGCCGAAGTCAGGAAGATCGATGTATTCTAATGCATCTACAACCTGTTTGTCTACAAACCAACTGAACAATGGATTTGCAAGAAATGTCTTTTTTTTAGAGACATTCTTATTCCATTCTGTTACGTCTTGGATAACCTGAATTCTTGAAAGGTTTCCTAAATCGGTATCCATAGTTTCAACAGCCTGTACCTCTGCTCTGAGTGCCTTCATTTCTGCTTCATTCTCAATGATATGGATACTTGTACAGCTATGCGTAACAAAAATACCAATGCCAATAATAATAACAAACAAAAATCCCAGTGTCATGACTGCTATACTACATAGTTCATAATTGTCATGTTTAAATCTTTTTGTGGTTGCATACATAACAACTCCAGTAACTGAAACAGCGATACAAATTAAGGTAATAATCATTTTCGTTTCCTCCTTGAGTGTGTGATATATTTGTTATTCTAAATATGGTATAGAAGCATTTCACACAAAACATCCGGAAACAAAAAGAAAGAGACAACCACGATGGTCATCTCTTTGCTTTGTTTTTAAAATTCATACTCGACTGCATCTTGTCGATCCATGAAGAAATGAACACCAGGAGCACACTCATTCCATCGATTGTTATCAAAGTCAGATACTTCTACGATTTCACCAACTCGATACACAAACGATGGATCATATATCGATGATATCCCATGTAATCCGCTATCAGATCCGTCCATATTTTCGATTGCTAAGACTAATGCTTTACTACACCTGCATTTCTTTGCTGTTGCAGATGACCGTTTTGCATCTTTGCAGATCTGAAGCTTTACGATGTATCCATAGACTGCTTTTTTATAACCAATGAATGGACCAGTTTCTGGGCATGCAATCGGATAATCGATTTTTGTGTCTTCACTGATTTCTACATTCTCCATATATGCATTTTGAAGTTTTGCACCTCTAAGATCCGCTCCTCTAAGATTAGCTTTGCACAAATTTGCATATCTAAGATCTGCTCCGGACAGATTCGCATATCTAAGATCTGCTCCGAATAAACTTGCCTCTCTAAAATCCGCATTTCTAAGATCAGATCTTCTAAGATTGGCTTCGTATAGAATTTTATTGCTAAGATCCGCTCTCATGTTTTCCCATCCATCGATATCCCTATTGAGATAATGCTGATGTTTTTCGATGATCTCATTTAATTCATTTTGTGTCATACTTTGTTTACTCCTTTTCGTATGCTTATGTTTTGTTACCCTAAATATGGTCTGAAATAATTGCATACAAAACATCCGGAAACAAAAAGAACCTGCACTAATGTACAAGTTCTTTCTGTGTTTAGTCGGAACCGTTTCTTTTCGGAAGCTCAATCAGTTCCATTTCATCCGTGACCGTTTTGTCATAAAACCAACTTGTCCACGGGTTTGCGGTCCATTTTCTTGCTTCCTCTACTTTATGGTTCCATTCTTTCGCTCTCTCAATGATAACATCGACTGGCAGTTCGTCTGCGTTTGTTTCGATCAGTCTAACGTTTGCATCTAATAATGCGTACTCTTTTTCGTTTTCTACAAGAGAATCATACGTGCGATGATTGCTCATAATTAGACCGAAACATATAAGTGTAAATGCAAGTCCAGCAAAAAATACATTCGTTTTAAATTCAAGACCTGCCTCGCTTGGAAATTGTTTCTTAAGTTCGATAGATAACATAATCGCGCCTACCACCAGTATTACAATACTTATTAATGTGATAATCATACTGTTTTCCTCCTTTTTTTTCGTATGCTTTGTTTTTGTTGTCCTAAATATGGTATAGATATTTTTCCGTATATTCATATATAAGACTCACATTTCAAAAACTCGTCAGAAATACACAAAAAGAGCCCACCAATATGGCAGACTCTCTTCGTTTTTTCACTATTCGTTTTCTCCACCATCTGGACTTTCAATATCCCATTCCGGAATTTTAATATATTTCATATCGTTTACAACTTTCTGGCTATAGCACCAGTTTGTCCATGGATTTGATGCCCAGTATTTACTACTATGAACATCTTGATTCCATTCTTTCACATCTTTGATAACCTGTACTTTGGATACATCTTCGTTGTTTGAATCAACAGCATGAACTTCATCAATTATTGATTCATACTCAATTTGATTTTTAACAATAATCTCTTCCGCACTAATATGAGAACACAAAATAACCGTTCCCATCCAGATCAATCCGACAACACCAACTAGCATAAAACTAACCTGCGCGAAAAAAGTACAATCATCATTTTTATACTCAACCAAAATAAGTCTGAGTAAAATCCCAATAGCCAAACATGCAGTAAATATTAATGCTAATAACATATCTTTTGTCCTCCTTGAATATATGTTTATAATATATAAGGCTCATATTTCAGAAACCTCGTCAGAAAACACACAAAAAGAACCCACACATGTCTGTATATGTATGGATTCTATTCTTTTAGTATGCTTAAATCGGGTTCGTAAATATCTCGAAACGGATGATACTATCATGATGATTCATCTCAACGTGTCCAGGAACAAGATCATAAGCTTTGTCATCAATAATAGCAATGACGTTTTTGATCTCTGTATCTTCTTTCAGTTTGATGATAACATCATATGGTATTGGGTTTTCACTTAAACCACATCCTGAATTCATTACTGGGAATTCCTTACTGTCGGTAACCAAGCATAATGAATTCGGATATTTCTTTGATAATGTCAGATAAGCGATCGTTCTGCTATCGCCATCCGGCACTCCAACCTGCATATCGTACCCAATTTGTGAGTCACTCCAATCCATACTTAAGAATTCGCTTCTTGTCATAATACTTTCCTCCTTGTATCCTTTTTCGTATGCGTTTGTTTTGTTATCATAAATATGTGATGAATGATTCACATACAAAACAAAAGAGCCTACCAATAGGCAGACTCAATTTGCTTTTAGTACAATATTAGATATACAAGGCAACATATTAATGTTAGAGTCCCAAACATAAGACTATAAACTGCAGAAATTGATGATATTCGTGATATTATTTCGTCTTCCACAATTCCGTCTTTCCTTTCTATTGCGACTGTTAAAAGATATACAATTCCCGAAACCGAAAAAATCATATCTAATATTTCGATGATTGTTAATAACATTGTATGTCCTCCTTTTCGTGTATTATTTGTTATCCTAAATATGGTATTCATAATTCGCATACAAAACAAAAGAGCTACCATGTCGGTAACTCCCTTTGTTTTCTTTCAGATTTTTAGCCTGTAAATCCGCCTGTGTTAACTCTCAGACAATACTTGAAGTTATCTTTGATCAGTTTGTTGATCGTCGTTCTGATTTCTGTAAGATCGTCCTCTGGATATTCCGTAAGCATCTGATATAACCGCTTGATTGGTTTTCCAGATTCCACTTTGACATAATAATCATCACAGAAGGTATACGCTCCCTGGTTTCCAATTGACTTTAGTATCTCTTTTCGTTCCTCTTTTGGCATGTCCGGATAACATAATTTTGGAATTACGGGGATTAACAACTCTCCGGTTACTTGAATAGCCTCTTTAAGCGCATTAAGATACTCTTCGTCTACCTTTTCGCGTTCCAATTCTGTATAATATCTGGCACAATAAGTACAGAATTCAGATAATCCCCAGATATAGCTAGATTGAAGCTTGTTGAGTACGACTTTACTTGGATTCACTGTAAAAATATCCACAATGTACTCTGGCGGAATGACACCATCATAATTGTATTCATCAGATACATTTCCCTGATCGACTAATTCCATTTTGTCTTCGTCTGGAACCGCAATTTTGATCACAGTATTTGTCCCAAGCATGATTGACCAGGCATCAATACTGCTTTCGGAACACAAACAAAGTCTTTCTTCTTTGTCTCCGATTGATTTTGACCGTTTCCCAAGCATCGGTTTTAATCCTTCTTTCTGGATCGTGGTAACAAATTCCGGCTGTGTTAAATGATAATAATAATTCATTTCGTTTCCTCCTCGTATGCAATATGTTTTGTTATCCTAAATATGGAACTAAGACGTACATACGAATGAACGGAAACAAAACAAATCAAAACAAAAAGAGCTACCGTATTGGTAACTCTCTTCGTCTTCGATTATTTTGTTACACTTTCCGGAATCTCAATGTATTCCATCGCTTCAATAACTCTCTTGTTGTACAGCCAGCTGGTCCACGGATTTTTGAGTCCCTTCTGTGCGTTTTCTGCTTTTTCGTTCCATTCATTCACGCACTCAATGATTATTTCTTTCTCTTCATAATCTGGATTCTTTTCTAGCAAACAAACACTTGCAGACAGCAATACGTATTCCTTATTATTGTTTGCAATATCAGAATCCGCACTATTATATTGATTCCAGATCGACTCAAACATTAATGTAAGCCAAATGAAACCCAATACAAAAAACAGACTGCCGAAGAAAACACCTGCATTCTTCTTCTTTGTTTTTCTCTTTTGGATAACGCTGATTGCAATGATAGCGATTCCGATAACAATAAATACGATTCCCATTAATACCATTAACATGATTTTCGTTTCCTCCTTTTCGTATGCAATATGTTTTGTTATCCTAAATATGGAACTAAGACGTGCATACGAATGAACGGGAACAAAGCAAAACAAAAAGAGCTGCCTTATTGGTAACTCTCTTCGTTTTCGATTATTTAATCAGGTTTTCCGGAATCTCAATGTATTCCATTGAGTCGACTATATTCTTGTTCCATAACCAGCTAGTCCACGGATCTTTGAGATACTTTCTTCCGTTATCTACTTTTTCGTTCCAGTTGTTCACACTTTCGATGATTGTATCCTTTGCTTCATCGTCCGGATTCGCTTCCAGCAAACGAATATTTGAACACAGCATTACGTATTCTTTCTGATTGTTTGCTATCTCCGAATCCTCTTTTATGCGCTGCAATCCGATTATCTCGAATACAATTGCTGTCCATGCAAAACCAAACGCCAGAAATACAATTCCAAAGTATTTGCCTACCTTCTTGAATTTCGGAACTTTAATACAGATCCAGACAATGATAATTCCAATAACCATTAATGCAATTCCCATCAATGTAATCAACATAATTTGTTTCCTCCTTTTTCGTATGCGGGTTGTTTTGTTATCCTAAATATGGACGAGATGAAGGCATATTAAAGAGGGGGGGAACAAAAGGATATAAAGAATTAGAAAAGCCACACTTTATTGTGTGACTTTTCTTGGTATGAGGTGTATGGGATTAATCGGTTAAGGCTGTGTTACTAAACGGATTAGTTCCCAATGTTACGTTGTTACCAAATGCTGTTGTTAGTGTTGATTTGCTTGTATATGTCTGTCCTTTATAGGTTACAGATGCTAAACTTATACAATCATTAAATGCCCCATTTCCAATGCTTGTTGCTCTATCTGGTATTGTGATTGAGGTTAAACTAATACAACCACTAAATGCACCTGATTCAATACTTGTTACGCTGGTTGAGACTGTAATTGATGTTAAACTAGTACAGCGCGAAAATGCACTGTCTTTAATGTTTGTTACACTGTTTGGAATTGTGATTGCTGTTAGACCAGAACAACGAGAAAATGCATGGTCTCCAAGACTTATTACACCGTCTGGTACGGCAATTGAGGTTAAATTGGAACAACCGTAAAATGCATAACTTCCAATACTTGTTACACCGTTTGGTACTGCAACGTCTGTAAGCGAAGAACAATTATAAAATGTGTTATCGCCAATACTTGTTATACTATCCGGTATCGTAATGTTTGTTAATGACGAACAACCATAAAATGCGTAATTTCCAATACTTGTTACGCTGTCTGGCATTACAATTGATTTTACTTCTGGTTTTGCCTGTAGTACGGAATACGCAGACGCTGGATCAGTTTTATAATTATTAAATGCATAGTCTTTACTTACATCGATTCCGCTCTCTTCCCAAGTACAAACCATCTTTCCATCTGCGTCATATAATCCAGCAGCTAATTCTTTATTGAGTCCGATCGCAAACTCAAAATTACCTGACCAATCTCCAGACGTAAGTTCGTTTGCTACAATGTTACCTGTCGTACTACCTCCATCCGGTAGATTCACCTGATTGGCTGCAAACTCTGTAATATCCTGAGTGATTATTCCAGTGACCGCAGCCTTTCCATTCGAATCCGTCAGCTGCATGGTCGCGTCAGGAGTAACGGTAACTGTTTCATTCCCGGAAATGTCACCTTTTACTTTGACGTTATAAGTTGCACTCTTATTTTGCCCTAAAGTGATCGTCTTCGGAATGGTGACAGTAAAAGCGGAATCCTGTTGATATATAACAGTAGCTCCCTGAGTTCCTGTCGTTGTTGCTTCCTGTGTTGTGTTGTCCGGGTTTTCGGCTGCCATTGCTGGAATCGTAGGCGTCATTGTCATGATCGCAGCCAGAACAAGCAGACAACTCACTGCTTTTCGTTTCATAATATTTCGTTTCCTTTCTTTGTGTTCAATATAAATTGTTTACGAGTAGCTATCTAAATATGGTCTGAACACGAACAGAGGAAACGAAAAAGAATAGGAAACAAAACAATACCAGTTCAAAACAATCTGTCTTCAAAATAGACAAATCCATAAGTATATCTTATAATGAGATATATCAGTGATAACAAATACGAATACAACGGAGGAATTTGAAGTATGGCAACCTATTATGATACGAAATGTTTAGACTGTGAGTATGAATTTCATGCTGTATACGGTCGATCTAGCAGCAGTCAGAAAGAAAATAAAGTTGTGAAGTCAATAGAATACGGGAACAGAACCGATGAGCTCTCACTTGTGTACAAAACAATGGAGCGCCCACGAATTGAAGTCGATTCGGTCCCGTTCTTTTGCAAACACTGTCGGAAACTCTTTAATTATGATGTGACTCTTATTTGCGGAAAATATGGGACCTACGAAGAAAAGGTCGCACATTGTCCGGACTGTAATGAGATTTCCTATCTGCCGATTCCACAAACAGTATTCATGAAACAAGAAAAGGAATCCTGCTACCCGTGTCCGAAATGCAATGGATCCGAATTTGTGGTCACAAAGTCTGGGATCTATGATTAACGGACACAAAAAGAGCATTTTCCATAAAGAAAAGAACCCGTACACAAATCTGTGTATAGGTTCCTTTTCTGTCTGTTACTCTACTTTGATTCCTGTGCATTCGTAGAAAATCTCAGGGTCGAAGTTCGGAATCGCCTTAATAGTATCCTTATTTGCATCCGAAAGATTATCCCACCACTTCTGCGCGGTTTCGGAATTATCAAGCACTTTAAGATAACCACCTGTTGTTTCGTAGGTTGGATGTTCACGTTTCTCTTCATCCGTCATAGCACTCTTATATACCCATTCAACAATATCCTTTGGCATCTGATTTAACAAACAATTTGCCCCTGATCCTAGCCAACGACGAAATGTCCAATCCGATGGTTTGTTAAACAACATAATTGTTTGTTCTTTTGTGTTGAAACAGCCGGTATTAAAAGATGATTTGTTCCAATCCCCGGTATTACTGTCTCCGATATTCCTTTTTCCGGTGTTCTCGTTTCCGATATTACTATCTCCAGTATTCTCGTCTCCGATATTACTATCTCCTGTGTTCTTGTATCCAGTGTTACCGTTTCCGGTGTTCCAATTTCCTATATTGAAATCTCCAGTGTTGCCGTCCCCAGCATTACCTGTTCCAGAATTCCAGTATCCAGAACTCCAATCTCCAGTGTTTTCGTTTCCTGCATTACAGTTTCCGGTATTGCCTATCCCTGTGTTTTCTTTTCCAATGTTTACGATTGTCAAGACTTCTATCCAAGGGACCTCTCGTACAATCTGGATTTTGTTTGTGCAAGATTTATCCCCATCTGTGTCTAATTCTCCAAGTGCAATCACTTCTGCAACTTTGTTTTTTGGATTAAAAGCGTAATAGTTAAAACAGTCAATAGCTTCTTTGCAAAAATGAAACCCTCTACCACAGCAACTCGGTTTAACATTTTCTTCAAATGTTTTTCCAACCTCATACTGAAAATCTCTACAGGTCCAGTCTGGATTAAACACCTTGTATCCGTGTACAGGTTCATTATTTATTACATTATTACTCATGTTCAGTTCCTCCTTTTTCGTATGCGTTTGTTTTTGTTATCCTAAATATGGATTCCATTCTTCACATGCAAACAAATGGAAACAAACAAAGCCTGAGAAACGCAAAAAGAGCCAGATAATTCCGACTCTTCTTGTTTTGTTTTTTTTTGTGGTTGTAGCTCTGGGCTTGTGAGACCCAGAGATTTTGTTATCACAGATGGAAGAGATAGCATATCGCTATCAAAATCCAGCAACACACACCGATGACACTGAACATCAGTCCTCCGAGTGTGCCGACGATGCTGGATCCCCAACCTCCGTCTAACAGATCCATACCCAGCAATACTGGGCCAAAAAACGTACAACCTACAGCATAAATTAATAACAATTCCATGTTTTTATTCTCCTTTTCTTTTCTTCTTTATTTTTGTTATCTTAAATATGGTATGTATGCCTTGCAAGTAACAGAGGAAAAAAGCTAGATATACGTCTGACTCTCTTTGTTTTGTTACATTTCTTGTTCGTTTCCACTATTCAACCTTAATTCCTGTACACTCATAGAAGATTTCAGCATCAAAGTTCGGGATCGCTCTGATAACGTCTTTTTTGTTCTCTTCTAAGTTATCCAACCATGCCTGACAACCTTCCGATTTGTCAAGCTCTTTCAGACATCCGCGCGTTGTCTTCCAAGCTGTACTCTCTTTCCTATCATCAACCGTCATCTCTTCTTCGGATACCCATTTGATACGCTTTCTTGGAATCTGATCCAGTAACTTTCTTGCTTCCTTGTAAACAAATAAACGGAAACCAAATAAAAGAAAGCAGACAGACGGAAATACAAAAAGAGCCAGCCATCAAAGGTTGACTCTTTCTTGTTTTTGTTAACACTCTTTTGTTGCAATTATTTCGAGTTGTTTTGCTACGACCATACATCCATGTGAGCATCCAATGAAGTCTGAGATGTAATCCTCCATCTTTGTCTCGTCATACATTTCGAAGCTAAATTTGAAACTACGGATCTCGTCATCAGAATAGATGTCAGTACCATCATACATATCTTCGAAAATAACACTTAATAGAGTAGTTTCAGCAAATGTACGCTCGATACTGTCTTTGTCTGTTCCGTATCCGTATTTCTTCCAGACATCCTCGAAAACACGTCCGCAACTCACTTTTACCTTGACAACCAATTCGTATTCGCTCTTTTTATTTCGTTTCATATACAGATTAAAAAATTCGATATCTTCCTGTAACGCAAACAATTTCTTATAATACTCATCCATTGTCATGCCTGACTTCTTAATAAGCTGTCTCAGTTCGTTAGTTGATAATTTGTTCATTTCGGTTTCTCCTTTTCGTATGCGTTTGTTTTTGTTATCCTAAATATGGAATCTAACATTCGCATACAAAAAGAGCCAACCCGAAGGTTGACTCTCATTGTTTTTGTTTACGAACTAGCTGCAGACTAGATCTCAGTTACCAGTTTGATAACAGGACCTCTGTCTGTCTCTCTGTATGAGAATCCGACTACGTTCTGCTTTTCATCACCAAAGTAATAAGTTGCAGTTTTGGTCTCTTCGTCATACTCCTTGCCGCAGTAAACGGTGTGACCTTCCAGAGCCTCTACGATTTTCGGATCTTTTAAGATCTTCATACCGTATTTGTCTGCTCTTACAAAGATCTGGTCTTTGTCGAATACAGTTACAGAAGGAGCACTCTTTGTAGATCCACCAAGGTATACTTTCGCATCCATGGAGTTTACAAGGAAGGTTCCAACTTTTCTGCCGTCCATTGTGAACAGGCGAATTGTTGGCTGTTCCTCATCTGTAAGATATCCGTCATCGTCGATTGTGTCTTTGGTTACAACAACTAAATCTTTACGACCTGCCTGCTCTACCATGCGGACACTCTCGATCGGAACCGCAAATCCGGAACCAGAGTTGCCGAACTCTTTGAGGTATGCATTGTAAGCATCTTCAGCATCATCGTCATCCTCATCAAGATCTTCCTCGTAGCAGAAATCCTCATAGTCCATAACCTCGCCGTTATCTCCGAAGAATGATACGCCTCTTACGGTTGTATCTTCTCCAGTACCGGTTGCCATGATCTGAATGAGATCGCTGGTGCAGATCTCTTTGACATCTGTTACCTTGCCATCCTTATCTTTGATCTCAACTGGTGTGATCACCGTTTCGATAAAGTAAGTACGGTCATCGATAACAACAGCCTTTGTGTTGGCTGGGACTGTGAATCCGGCATCCTTGAATGTTCCAACGAAGTCCGGGTCAGCAGAAAACTGAGCATTGAAGGTATAAACCTCAAGTTCCTCATCTTCTGGTTCTCCAACTCCAAGGATTACCAATCCAGGAACCGCACCAAGTACCTTCTGAGCTTTGATGCTGCCAAGGGATACTGTTGGTCCGTTGTCGATCACTAAGTCACCGTCAACGATCGCTGCGTCTGACGTTGGCTTCGGATTCGGATTGTATTTGAAATGGGCAAACATTGTGTTAATGCCTCTCAATACAATCTCGTTTGAGTCTGTAGTTCCATCCTCAAGGATCTTTGCGACCTTGATAGCACCTGACTCCGCATCGTACTCAGTAATACGATATAACGCGTCATCATTACTCATAGTAACTTCAATACCAACGACCTCTCTACCTGCTGTTGCTGCCTGTTTTACGATTTCCATAAGTTTCATAATGTTTTCCTCCGTTTTGGGTAAGATATTTTATGATTGTAACAACGCATGTTTCATATTCTACACAGACCGTCAACCCAGATGTTCACGCCTCATTAGGTCGCTAGTGACTCGGTGTCCTTTCATTGTCGTCTTCTTTTCCTGTGCTCCATGAATCATTGCATTTGTTTACATTCCTAAATATGGTATGGACGGATGCAAACTAAAACGAAAAAGGATTTACCGTTTGAACAATCATAAAGAACTGAATCTCATGGAATTCTATTATCTGGACAAAAAAAAGAGACAACCATAACGGTTATCTCTTTAATGTGTTTTAAAGTTCATATTCAACTGCATCCTGTCTGTCCATAAAGAAATGAATACCAGGTGCACATTCATCCCATCGATTATCATCAAAATCAAATACTTCTGCAATTTCTCCAACGCGGTAAACAAAACGAGAATCAAAATCCGATTCTATTTCTTGTAATCCGCTATCAGACCCGTCTATATTCTCTATGGATAATACCAAAGATTTACTACACCTGCATTTCTTTGTTGTTGCAGACGATCGCTTCGCATCTCCACAAATCTGAAGCTTTACGATATATTCGTAGCCTGCTTTCTTATAACCAATAAATGAGCCTGTTTCTGAACATGCGATCGGATAATCGATTTTTGTGTTTGCGTTGATCTTTGCATAGCTTATATTTGCATTTTTAAGATTTACTCCGAATAGATTCGCATCTTTAAGATTCGCTCTGAATAGATTCGCCTCTCTAAGGTTCGCATTTCTAAGATCCGCATTGCTAAGATTCGCATTGCTAAAATTCGCCTCTCTAAGATTCGCATTTTTAAGATTCAAGCCGCTCAAATTCTTATCTGATAAATCTGCTCTCATGGATTCCCATCCATCGATATCCTTATTGAGATAATGCTGATGATTCTCGATGATCTTGTTTAATTCATTTTGTGTCATATTTTCGTTTCCTTCTTTTTCGTATGCGTTTAATTTGTTATCCTAAATATGGGTTTTGCGAATAGCATACAAAATGCCGGAAACAAAAGAGACTAACTTAATAGTCAGTCTCTTCTATTTGTTTACGGATTTCTTTTTTCAGACCTCTCTGTCTGACATGTTCGCAAAGTTCTTCGTACACGCCATTACGTTTTAATTCTTTTGCGAACCGTTAAATGAACCTTTTAAAAGACAAAGTATAAGCCAAATACCAATGGCAGTTGACCACTTAAATGTCAGTCCAAAACACATTGTAATCAGCTTAACAATCCCACAAGTTACAATCAAACTTAATCCGCAACAACCAACAAAAATCAATATTATAACGATTGCTGCTGCTAATTTGCTCACTATTAATTTACTTCTTTTACTCATATTTTGTTCCTCCTCGATTAATCATTAATAGATTTACTCTAAATATGTGCTATATATATACAAGAAATAACAAATGTTCTGTAAATATGTCAGAGTTCTTGAAACCTATACAAAAAAAAGACCAAGCATTAAAGCCTGGTCTCTCTGTTTTCTAATCTGCTAGAATCTTATCATACGGAATACGATATCGATTCGTATAATCCTCTGTTTCCGGATCAGCAAATACATACAAGTCGATATCCTTATTATCCGGTTTCTGGTTTGCGATCTCTGCCAGTTCTCCAGACTTGACTTCTGCCAGTGCGAGGTCAATCAGACTACCGTCTTTTTCGTACATAAGGTCAATCTGCTTTGTTCCGTAGTCAGATTCGCCGTTTGCCAGAATAAGGTTTCCCCCGTTTGCCGGAATTCTTACGACAACGGTTAAATCGTCACCCAGGAACAGTTCCGGAGCCTGCAATGTATTCTCTTCGTTTTCATTACAAGCTGCGAAAACACATGCATCGTCCAGTCTTTTCATCGCTTCGTCAAGGTCCGTCAATTTGTATGCCTGAATCTCATTGAGCACATCGAAAAGAACATCCTCTGATGTTTCCGCAAGTTCGCTTTCGAGCTTTTCGCATACCTGTCTGGTCAATTCCGCCAGATTCATAGCCAGTTTTAAATGTTCTCTTATCGTTTCTTTTGTCATAAAGTTTCCTCCTTTTTCGTATGCGTTTAATTTGTTATCCTAAATATGTGATAAGATGTTCGCATACAAAATGATTGGAAACAAAAGGAAAAGAAACAACCACGATGGTCATCTCTTTGGCTTTTTTTAATTATAAACGGAAACAAAATCAAACGGAAACAAACCTTATGTATTCATTCCATGTCCGCTCCAACCGCAGAGATATTGTTAATTCCGTTTTTGATTAATTTCTCAACAATTTTGATACGTTTATCTTTGTACACTCTAAACGATTTATTCTCTACTAATGTATACAAATCTGCTCTCTGGTCTGAAAAGTATCTTTCGTTTTTGTCTAAAGCTTCATTCGTAAACAAAATATTCATGGAATCATTCTCTTTTACTAGTTTTCTTAACGCATTAAAAACATCATGAATACCAGAGAAATACGCTTCTTTTGTTTTCTCTTCGTTCGTATTCAACTGACATCTCAACAAATAAAACAGATATACGGCATACATTATATACGGATTATAAAACGGTAATACAATATCGCTGTTGTTTCCACAACGAAAAACACGTAAGATCATGCCGTTTTGATACACGGTATTCTGTTCTAATATATCTTGATCCAACATTTGTAACAAAGAACCTGTCAACATTTCCTGATTTTGTTGAGAGACCCTGTTTTCCATTTGTTCTATCGTTACAAAATTATCCGTATTCTTCTCTCGTTTCATTTCAATTACCTGTTGATACAGCAATTCATAAACTTCTTCAATCGTATTCAAACTCACATTGTTATTCTTTTCTTGTGTCCACGTGGAAATATTTCCTATTTTGTTTACCTGTTCGATTCGTGATTCAAAATCAATTTGTTTCCATGTGAACATCATTTTAATCGTATCTAAGAACGCCGGATTCAAATTACTCTGTAACAAATCCAGTTTTATCTCTGATGTATTGAAGTATACTTTTAGTTTCGATTCAAATAGAATCCAAGTATAAAGATTCGTAAAACATTCGATTAAATTTAAAAGCAACACATATGATATACGTTCAGTTGTATTTTCTAACCATTTCCCAATCTCAGTATCTGCGTATAGTTTTCTGCAGATATTAACTGCATTTTCGTATCTAATTGAATTCACAACCACAAATGGGGTAAACAGTACAGCTATGTTGCCATCTTTTAACTCTTCGTAATGGCATTTGATGTTCAACGATTTCATAAATGAACCTGTTTTGTTATACCAATTCGAATTCATGTATTGAAAAAAGCCACATAAAATCTTCTTTGTCTCTGTATACGATTCCTTATTGTCATCCATATAATACGAATTATCTGTATATTTCCACTCTCCAGAAAATCTCTGTAATTCTTTAAACGTTTCTTTCGGAACAATACTATATTGATGATTTTCTTCCGTTTCTGACTGATTGCTCTCATAATCCGAATCTGAAATCAGAAGCAAATTCGTTGTAGGTAGACTGTCGAAAATCTTTATTGAAATGTTTCCAATCATAACTATTCTCTCTTTCTGTATGTATTATTGTAAATATGTGTCGAGACGAAACAAAGAAACATTGCAAGAATCTAATGCGCGACACAATATGTTGTGATATAATATTGTGAAAGACACTCGAAACTAACATTTATTCAATGTAACAGTCAAACAAAAAGACACCGGAACTAAGTCCCAGTGCCTTCTATTCGTATTTCAAATCAAGGACTCCAGAAGCTAAAGCTTCTGAGTGTGAGGACTTGATTTATGATTATTGAACTACTAACGTTCAATAATAGACAGTGACTGGTTATGCGAAGCTAAAGCTTCGCGGTTTGAACCAGGCACTACGATATCAAAGATCCCCAAAGTCGTCGCCAAAATCGTCGCCATAGTCTTCATCATAGTTTTCGTTTTCGATATCTGCTTCGTTTTGTTCCATCTGTTTTTCCAAATCTTCACGAATAAACTCCATCTTGTTTGCCGAATATCTTGGATCCGCATAAATAGAAACGTCAAGACCTGCTTCCAACCCAAGACAAATTTCACGCATCTGAAATTCATCATATTTCGGATCCGCATAAACTAATACATTCAGGTCTGCTTTCAATCCTTTGCGAATTGCATCCATTTGGTATTCGTTATAATCGAGGTCGGCATAAATTGATACATCGAACCCTTCTTCGAGTCCAGTTCGAATTACAGCCATCTGTCGTGAATTATACTTAGGGTCCGCATAAATTGAGACATCTAGTCCTGTTTCCAGTCCCTTTTTGATCTCTTCCATCTGGTCATAGTCATATTTCGGATCAGCATAAATTGAGACATCCATACCTTTTTCCAATCCATTTTCGATTACTCGCATCTGCGCGTCATTATACTTCCGATCCGCAAAAATTGTCACATCAACTCCGGCTTCTTCACCTTTTCTGATGATTTCTTTCTGAGCTGGATAGAAATCGTACTGACTTTTCTTTAATACATCTTCCAAGCGATGACGAATCAGACTCATCTGGATTATGCTACATTTCGGATCTGCATAGATTGAAACATCCACACCAGATTGTAATCCTTTTATAATCTCGTCCATCTGGTAATGACTGAATCCCCAATCCACTAACTGCATCAAAGTTGCATTTTTTAACTGTTCTGCTGTGTAAACCATAATTGTTTCCTCCGTATTCTTGTTTCCTTAAATATGGGACGAACATCAATAACCTACTCGAGCTTAGCTACCATTTTGTAAACTAAAAGACAGTTCCATGTTTATGAAACTGCCTGTTTGTTTATGTCTTATGAAAGTCTGCGCATAAGTTCCGTTTCCTTCTGAAATAGTTCGAAATCGTAGTATTCCTTGAAATAAGACTCTACCTTAGATGCGAGTTCCATTGCAAACGGATAGTCATTTTTAAAGATCTCTACCGGTACCGTATATTGTAACGATTCTTCTTTACTTACAAAATCTTCGAACTCCGATATGAATTCATCATAATTATTCGTAATTCCTCTAACATCGATATAATAAGTTATCCCGTTCCAGATAGCGGTGCAGAAACAATGAATATAATCTCCGTTCTTTTTCTCGATCTTGTAAACAGTATATCCATATTTTTTATGAAGCAGTGTCGCAAACGTTGTACAATATCCATGTAGAAGATCATATGTACTAAGTTGATTCCCATGAATATCGCAAACACTGATACAAATATTCTCAAGGAATCCAAAATCATCTGCACCATCTTTTTGCAACTCATCCAGTTCTTCATAAAATCCATTGTGTGTGTGTTCCATAGTCTCTCTCTCCTTTCGCCTTCTTCGTTTTGTGTTAAATATGTGCGAAATCTTCTTAGGCTAACAATTCCTAGTTATAATAATAACGACAGAAATGTAATTATCCATAAGAAACCAACTGCGAGCGAAATAAATATAAAAGGTATATCTTCAACTCCACTTCCAGCATATAAATCATGACACGATATGATTCCTATAACTTCCATAACGATTGCAAATATAAACAAATCTTTGTCTGCTATTACAGCTGCCATACCATTTATCCATACGTTTAACAATGAATTCATAATACATTTACTCCTTATGTGACTTTGTTTTTATATCTAACAAGGCTCACAATCTGGGAAACTCGTCAGAAACTTTGTATGATGTTGTATTTGTATTAGAATAACTAAGTTGGCATCATCGACCATTCAATGACCGTGATGAAAACGCCATTCTGCTCAAGATAAGAAAATATGACGAGTTTTCAAAATTGTGAGCCTTGTTAATAGTAGACAAGTAGATTGTCAATTACTTTGGGCTTAAAACATCGGTAAACTTAGATGTCAATGCCGATACTGTCTGTTCAGTCATGACAAAAAGACGGTACTATTCAGCAGAGTCCGGAGTAGTTGATTAGAAAAATACGAATAATATACAAGGAGGATATGTATATGGATAATGTTAATATTCCACAACCAGTAATCGACATCTTAGAACTGCTGCATACAAAATCATCAAAAGCGTATCTTGTTGGTGGCTGCGTACGCGATATGTTTATGCATTTAGAGCCTCACGACTACGATATCTGTTCCGATCTCACTCCAGATATTGCAATGAAAGTATTGTCTACAAAATATCCAGTTATTCCAAAAGGAATCGAATATGGAACAGTTGTTGCATTAGTAGACGGGACCGAGTACGAAGTAACAACATTCAGAGGTGAAACAGATTATTCAGATGGCAGACATCCGGATTCTGTTAAATTTGTTTCTAATATTGAATACGATCTTGCGAGACGCGACTTTACAATCAACGCAATGGCTTACGATGTATCTGAAGATAAGCTCATTGATCCGTTTGGAGGTCTTATGGATTTGGAAAACGGTATTTTGCGAGCTGTAGGTAATGCAAATGAACGGTTCCAAGAAGATGGGCTTCGAATTATGCGGGCTCTACGATTCGCGATTAAATATAATCTTACAATCGAGCCAGAAACAAAAGAAGCAATCATTCGGAACCGAAATATGTTGCAACAGGTATCAAAAGAACGAATTACAAGTGAATTTCAAAAGATTTTAACATGTGGACAACCGATTCGAAAGACATTTCTGGAGTTTACTCCTGTTATCGCAGCTGCTATTCCAGAAATCGAACCATGCATCGGTCTTGATCAGGAGAACCCATATCATAAACACGACGTATATGAACACATGATTGCGGTAACCGATTTGTGTGATACCGATTTGTTTGCGATTAAAATGGCTGCGTTATTACACGATATCGGAAAACCAACCACAAAAGCATATAATAGCAAGAAAGGTCATTATAGCTTTGATGGACATCCAGAAGTATCAGAACAAATTGCAGCCGAAGTATTAGCAAACGACTTCCGGTGTACTGCAAAAGAAACCGAACAGATTCGATTGCTTATAAAGTTTCATGACACCCAGATTACTCCAACAGAACCATGTGTGAAACGCTGGCTGAATCGATATGGAGTTGATTTCTTATCAGATTGGTTAATCTTGAAACAGGCAGATCGTGACGATCACGTATACCCAAATGGACCAGAGAACGTTTCATGGTATCCAAAAACAGAAGATATTAAACAGGTTATGAATACAGTTTTAGAACAACAATCCGCTTTTTCTCTAAAAGATCTCGCGATTAACGGAAACGATTTAATCAATCTTGGGTTAAAACCAGGACCTGAGTTTTCGGAATACCTGCAGTCGTGTTTGGATGCAGTGATTGACGGAGTGTGTGAAAACACGTATGAGTCCCTTCTGACGTTTTTGGAGGATTCCGTATTAAATATTGAGATAGATGATCTGGAACTCTGACGAGAGATAGTCTAACTGAAACCTGCCGCCTCTTGGCGTGCAGTCAGTTAGCACCTCATTGATGTCATGATTTATTTTTTTCCTTCACGCCGAGTACTGTTTTCTATGCATGTTGTATAACTCTTTGATCATTTCTCTTTTGGTGAACCCATTGAAAAAGAATAGACCAGGAAATTCCTGGTCTATTAGTTTTCTCGTTCTCGAAATCGCTTTCCTTTTGAATAGTGGAAGCCGTTATGGACCTCCACTTGGTTATCCTAAGTCTGCTTCTAACTCTGTCGCCTTTTCGATCTGCTTCTGGACATAGGCATCATCCGTATAGATAACAGGACTTTGTAACGAGATCGTCTCGATGCTGCTATAATTGGAAGCCATCTGTTTCCGGCGTCTCAATAGTTTAACAGCAACGGATTCTCTGCGCTCGAGCTCTTCGTCTGTTATCTGGTCTTCAAGTCTACTTGTTTCTGAACTTGCTTCTAACATACGAATCCCTCCTATTCTTGTTCAAATCCATCTCTCAGCCAATTTAATGTCGCTTCGTCAATAACAGCAAATACAACACGATCGAATACCCCATTGTATTCTTTCTGCAAAAGCTGACGGTACAGGTATCCAAGTATATATGGACTCTGTCCAAAAACACCGCATCCAAAAGCTCCGAGAATCAATGTTTTTGTTCCTCTATTGACAGCTTCATCAATAATGAAACAAATACGGTCGTATAATGCCTTTTCGTTTACGACCTTGCTTCCACCAGCTGATAAGTATGCAGATGCATTCGGTGCTGCACATGTAATGACGTCGCAATACTTTTCTTTTCCATCTCTGAAAAAGACAATACCTGGTGACCATAATGCACGATTACTATACAGAACCCCAACATAATTTAATGACTGTCTGTTCTCTTTGTAATAGAATTCATGGTTACTAATTACTGGATACAATGTGCTTTCTAGACATAATGCCTCCTCTTGTGCCATTGCTCCGTACAGAAAGCCTCCGCCCGGTGTTTCGTAATTTGCAAAATTCAAGATTGCTGTATCCTCTCCTGCATACTTCATTACCGCTGAAACGGAATCCATATGTTCGAATACAATATCTGTCTGCTTTGTACCCGTAACCCTTTTGGATCTCAGGTCATTGTTTTCGCAAATTGTTGTGTTAACAAAACTGTTTTCGATCTCTGTTGTGTATCTTTCATAGATATCATTTACGAGTGCACGTCTTTTTTCGTTTACCAATCTTCCTTCGTTTACCATATTTTTCCTCCTTGTATGGTGTTATTGTTATATGGTAAATATGGTACGCATGATCGCAACGCGTATACTTAACACCTCAAATGAACAACAGGAACATAAGAATAAGGATTACAACAACTCAAGATAAGAAAATATGACGAGTTTTCAAAATTGTGAGCCTTGTTAATAGTAGACAAATAAATATTTTTGTTCTAATTACACATATGGTATGATGTTTACAGAATTACATATCACATAGGGAGGAAATGTATATGTTCGGACAAAAGAAATACGAAGAAGAACGACAACGAAAAGAAGCCGAGAAGAAAGCAAAGAAACACAGATACCTATCGTGGTTTCTGGTATTTATTTGTGGAATCATGACAATCGCTTCAATACCAAGTTTTGCAATGGTCTTGTTTGTAGCAGTGACGATCTTGCTGCTTCCGATCTCAAAAGTTGATGATTTATGGAAGGATCTGCTTGGTAGCAAACCAAAATGGATTAAGGGTACATCATTGTTGGTTGCGTTCATTATCGCATGCTTGATAGCGCCGACTTCTAACACCAGTACCACAGAAGTCGCAAACATAGAACCGACCGAAGTTATCAGTATTGAATCAACCGAAACTGAAACGATAGAAATCATTAGTACGGAAAGAACGGAAGATACAGAAGAAGCTATAACCGAGACTGAAACTGAAATTGCAACAGAAGCAGAAACGGAGACTTCCACAGCCGAAAACAAGACGACAGCTTCTGAAACAGCAATCAAGGATCAGAAAACTACAACCAGCAAGAATACAACAAGCACTGCTATGTCAGTTTCGTTATCAGATATTCCGGCATACTCTGGCAGTCCTTATGTTGCAGTAAACAATAATGTGCCATTCTTTACCAATAACGAAATGAAGACAACTGCTTTTGAAAACTACAGCAGTCTTGATACTCTTGGTCGCTGCGGTGTAGCTTATGCTAATGTTTGTACCGAGATCATGCCAACGGAAGAAAGAGGAACAATCGGTCAGGTCAAGCCTAGTGGATGGCATACTGTAAAATATGATATTGTGAGCGGAAAATATCTTTATAACCGTTGTCATTTGATCGGATATCAGTTATCTGCTGAAAATGCGAATACAAAGAACCTGATTACCGGAACACGATACTTAAATACAGAAGGAATGCTTCCATTTGAGAACATGGTAGCTGACTATGTGAAAGAAACGAATAACCATGTCTTATATCGTGTCACACCTATGTTTGATGGAAACAATCTGGTTGCAAGTGGAGTTCTGATGGAAGCTAAATCCGTTGAAGACAATGGAGACGGAATCCTATTCAATGTCTACTGCTATAATGTACAGCCTGGCATCACAATTGACTATGCAACCGGAGACAGTGCATTAGACGGAACAACTCCGGAACAGACTACCAAAAACTCAGACACAAAGAAATCAAGCAGTAAGGGTGCATCATCAGGCAGCAATAATACGAATTCAGGAAGTGCATCAAACGAAACACAGGCTGCTACTCCAGCACCCGCACAAACGGATAACAATACAACAGTACAGGAACCTCCGGCACCAACGCCAGCGGATACCACAAGCAATGGCTCTGTGATTGTACATATTACTGATACAGGCAGTAAGTATCATAATGCTGGGTGCCGCTATTTAAAGAGCGATCGTGAAGTAACATTGGACGAAGCAAAAGCTATGGGCTTATCGCCATGCAGCGTATGCAATCCGCCACAATGATAACGAAAAAAAGATACACAAAACAGATGTATTAGCTCGATGGAAACGAAATATAATGCAAAACATCAGATATTATGATACGATTATCATGCCTGGATGAATTGGTAAACAAATGAGACATTATTTAGTAGACAGTGAAAACGTAAACGACAACTGGCTTATGTTATTAGAGTTTACAGAGATGACTGATGATATTATTGTTTTTTACACCGACAAATCACCACATATGTCATACACATCCTTAGTTCGAATTGTTGAACAGACACATCAGATTCAATTTAAAAAGTGTTACACCGGTCCTAACGGTCTTGATTTTCAATTAGTATCCTATCTTGGATATCTGATGTGCGATAATCAGGATTCTGATGACGAATTCATTATCATGAGTAACGATAACGGATTCGATTGTGTTGTAAAGTTCTGGAATAATCGGAACATTACAGTCAAACGACTCGATGTAGCTCATTGTAAGCAATTATATGATCAGTTTCTTTTCCGTAAACAACAAGACCGGACCGATTTAGAACAAAATGAATCGATTTCGAATGAACTGGAACAAGTTAAGTCGGAACCTATCAATTTGGAATTAAACAATTCGAACACATCAACTCAAATTCCTGTTGAATCAATTCCAATTACTTCGGTTCCTGTTCAATCTGTTCCATCCGAAAAGAAATCGACTGAATCGGTTCCGGCTGAAATAAAAACAGTCAATCAGAAATTGATTGTAAGAAAAACGGACTCATCAAACAATAAATACGATTTCAATAAGGAACAAGTCGATACATTCATAAATTGCTTAGGTCGTAACAATCTGACAGCAATCCATGAAACATTGATGCGTGTATATGGACAACCTCATGCTTCACAAATATATAAAGTCATCAAAAGTAAAACTTATCCTCTAAATGTGAAAACGTATAAACGGCAAGATAAAATGAAACGATTCTCTGATATTATTTTCGAAAACGCCGAGGTCGAAAACCCTGGTGATTTTGTTGAGTTTCTTGACCGTAACAAAGACAAAACGAAGAATCTCAATAGTATGCGCGCTGCAGTTATCAAAGAATATGGAAACGAGCGCGGAATGAAGTATTACACTCTGTTCAAGCCTCATTTCAAAGTAATATCGGCATTCAAAGATTAAACACGAAAGGTTATCCAGGCTATCAAGCGCTCACGGATCTAAAGATCCGGAGTGTGCTTGCTTTGGAGAGTTAGGTTTAAATAACGAAGCTAAAGCTTCGAGGTTTGAACCTAATCTCTCCTTATCAATTGAATACTGTTTCCGAGGTTGTTTCTTATCTTGGAAACAATTCAGTTAGATATCGTAACTCTGGGTTCTAACCTTTAGCTTCGAGAGAACCCTTCGTTGTCTATCAAACACACTCCGGATCTTTATACTATTGAACGTTAGTAGTTCAATAGTCGTGTGTGCGCTTGATTCAAACAATCAGTATATCGTATCTGTATTCTACATCACTCTCATCCAGAATAATATAATCCTTTTTATAAGCAAAGATAAGGAGCTCGAATTGAATCGAACTCCTTATTAAACACTTCACTATTTTGAAAATGTTACAAATCTTAAATCTAATGCATTAAAACCTTCGTCTCGGAAAAGCAGAGATCCAAGATATTTACAGGCTGGGATATAAGTATAATAACCATCTGAACTTTCAAATGATTGATATAAACTGTTTCGAGATGCATCGTTGTATAAGCAAGATCTTGGAGCGCCCCCAGTACGACCGACAATATAATAATATCCAGAAGTCGTTATAGGAATAAGAGATACACAATGCCACATAGAACCTCCATCAACAACATATTGACCTGACCCGTTTAAATAACCAAATTCATATTTATTATCTGGATGCCAAAAACTTAGACTACTATTTGTAATCAATCGATTACTAACAGAAACATTATAAGTATCACTTGATGCTTTATAATTTGTAGTTTCACCAACTGTTACAGTAATAGTTGCTGTTCCTGCATTTCCGTATTTCTTTGGCATACATGTTATTGTCTTGTCATTTACTGTTACAGATTCAATAATATTAGGATCTGAACTTTGTGCAGTAATTGTGCCGTCACCTGTGGTCGTGACGTAAAGAACACCATTCGCGCTGCTTAATGATGTTGTTGTCGCTTTTTTCTGAATAACAGTTTTAACGCTGCCCTCAAATGTTGTGTATCCAGCTTTTGTTGCTTGATAATAAACAATATACGTACCCGCATTTGTATACGTAGGCATTGAGCCTAAATTATATGTACCTTTTGCTGTTCCGTATTTAAAAGTGACTCCAGATACAGATGAAGTTACCGATGCAGAATGTGCCTTTCCGTCATAGGTCCCTGAATATGCTTTTGCAGTTATTGGTAATGTTCCAGATTTAACCGTAACACTATAATTTGCACTAGCCGCTTTATAACTAGTTGTTGCTGCACTTGTTACCGTTATGATTGCAGATCCGGCAGTCGTTCCTGGTATTACAGTTACAGTATTTCCATCAAGCGCAGCTGTTGCTACGTTTGGATTAGATGATTTTACACTTAAAGTTCCATTACTTTTATTACTTGTAATCGTAAAAGATCCTGCTGCGGGATAACTAATCGTACCGCTTGTTGCTGATAAAACAACAGAACCTGTTAACTTTTCTAATACAGGAATATTCTGAATATCTTTCGTTTGGGCTTTAAATGCAGTATTCTTAAATGTTGCTGTATAAGTTGTAGTTCCTTTTGTTGTGTATGTCGCCGGTGTTTTCACTTTATTTGTAATAGTTCCGTTCTCTGTTTCAATATGTGTACCCTCATTCGCACACACACGTTTTGCAATACAAGTCTTTCCATCATTAGACCAGGTATAAGTTGGAGTCCCGTATTTGTGTCCCAGAGCTGCAATATCTTGGATATCTTTCGCCTGAGTCTTAAACGCAGTATTCTTAAAGGTTGCAGTATAGGTCCGTGTGCCTTTGACTGTACACGTAGCTGGTGTCTTCACTTTATTAGTGATAGTTCCGTTCTCTGTTTCGATATGTGTACCATTATTCGCACACACACGTTTTGCAACACAAGTCTTTCCATCTTTAGACCAGGTATAAGTTGGTGTACCATACTTATGACCTAATGCTGCAATATCCTGTATATCTTTCGTCTGAGTTTTAAAAGCTGTGTTCTTAAATGTTGCAGTATATGTTGTTGTACCTTTAACCATACATGTTGCAGGTGTCTTCACTTTATTGGTAATAGTTGCTTTTTCTGTCTCTACATGACTGGAATTTTTAGTACACACGCGTTTCGCCGTACATGTCTTTCCATCCGCACTCCATGCATAAGTTGGAGTTCCGTAACTATGTCCGGTTTTTGTGATCGTCTTTCCGGTTGCCAGTGTTACACCACAGACTGAACATACCGTATCAGATTCTTTACCATCCGTGGTACATGTTGCTGCAACCGCATTATTTGCAGATACCGATTTATGACCAACTGCAGAAATAGAACTTGTTGTTGTCTGAGCTGCAAACGCTGTATTTGTAAACTTTGCTGTATAAGTCGTAACGCCGGTTCCTGTGCAGGTTGCGGCTTTTGTGACTTTGCTTGTTGTGTTTACGGTCTCTGTTTGCTCATCAGAACATACAGAACAGGTTCTTGTTGCTGTACATGTAGATTTATCTTTAGACCAGTTGTAAGTTGGAGTTCCGTAACTATGTCCTGTCTTTGTGACTGTCTTTCCGATTGCCAGTGTTACACCACAGACTGAACATACCGTATCAGATTCTTTACCGTCCGTGGTACAGGTTGCCGCAACCGCATTATTTGCAGATACCGATTTATGACCTTTGGCTGATATCTTACTTGTCTTTGTCTGCGTCTCAAAATCTGAGTTCTTAAAGGTTGCAGTATAAGTATTCAATCCTTCATTAGTACATGTAGCATCTGTTATTTTCGTACTAACATCAGCGGCTTCTGTTACAACGTCATGACACTCCGAACATGTTTTTGTTGCTGTGCATGTAGAATTATCTTCAGACCAGGTGTACACCGGTTCATTGTAGGAATGTTCAAATGCGTGAGAACCGACCGACACTCCATTTTCTACAAATGCAGGTTCAATATTTGATAAATCATATTCGTTCCCGTTGTATGAGATTGATGATAAACTGGTACATCCATCAAAAGTACTGTTACCAATTGATCTCACAGAATTTGGAACTGCTGCTTTCGAAAGTCTCGAACAGTTTACAAAAGCTCCGGTTCCGATTTCGGTAACGGAGTCAGCGATCGTAACACTTGTCATCTCATTACAATCCCGGAATGCATAATCGCCAATGCCGGTTACCGCATGTCTGGTGTTATCATCGTCTGTGACATATTCCGGGATCACAACATCACCAGTTGTCTTAATTCCATAAGTTGCAAGATTTTCACTCGTGATCGCAGTTCCATTACCGATCTGGTTTGTTCCGATCACAAACTTAAAATTACCTGACCAGTCTCCGGAAGTAAGGTTATTCGCTAATATACTGCCAGTTGCCGTACCCCCCCCCGAACGTGCGTTCACTTCTGTGGACGAAAATTCTGTCTTCTCTTGCGAGATGTCGCCTGTGACAGGGTCCTTGCCATTAGCGTCGGATAATATCACGGATGTATCTGGAGTAACCGTAATGATTTCATTTCCTATAACATCTCCATGTACTTTGACCGTGTATTCTGCAGATTTACTGCTGCTTAAAGCGATTGACTTTGGTATTGTAACAGTAAACGCAGACGCCTGGTCATATTTAACAACAGAATTCTGAGTACCAGTTTCCGTTGTAGTCTGCGTCGACGGTGTTTCGTTGTCCGGGTTTTCGGCTGCCATTGTTGGAATCGTAGGAATCATCGTTACCAACGCAGCCAGAACAAGCAGACAACTCACTGCTTTTCGTTTCATAATATTTTGTTTCCTTTCTTTGTGTTCAAAAATAAATTGTTTACGAGTAACAATCTAAATATGGTCTGAACACGGACAAAGGAAACGAAAAGAACCGGAAACAAACCAACGATCCAACAAATGATGAGCTCAAGACAATCGCAAACATA
>OGDD01000044.1_pt1 | contig 107236 bp, 95 predicted proteins | sample 1570301 | NCBI WGS metagenome assembly OGDD01 (sample SAMEA2581971, study PRJEB24529) | metagenome | biome: Human gut stool | place: China | collected 2011 | reverse complement strand
CAGATTCATGCAGGCATAGAAATCCGGTGCGGTAATGTCTTCAAACTGTTCCCCTGCACAAACTTCATGAATTAGGGAAATCAGCTTCATGCTGAAATATTCAGGCAATCCGGCAGTCGTAGCTGTAGTCGATGCGGTTGTAGTTTCAGCTTCCGGCTGGCTGTCTGTACGGCTCTGCCTGTCTGCTTCGTTCGGTTGGCTTTCTTCGTCCGGTACATATTTGGTCAGGATGCCCATGAAGTGTACGCTAAGCAGGTAGATGTCGTCGCAACGGTTTTTCATGTATTGCCGGGCTTCTTTCCAGAGAAGGGTTTGCTGCTCATAAAGATGCTCCAGTTGGGCTTTCTCCCTTTCATATTCAGCCTTGCAACGCTCATATTCTCTTTCCGCCAGCTTTTCTTCTTCGGGTGTATGCTCTCGGTAGCCAATGGAATCATAGCGGTTGTTGGCTTCGTTCATCGGTTTGCGCAGCCTGTTTACCACTTCCATCTCTTCCTTGATGGTTTCCTTGTAGCGGTCTGCGTATTGGTAGCATACACGTATGATCACTTCGTCATGGAGAAGGCGGTAAGATTCATAAAGCCGTATGTATTCTTTGACTTCCTTTTTCAGACTTTTCAGCAGCAGGGTACATGGTTCTGGCGGTGTATGCAGCACCAGTTCAAGGATAGCTTGCTCAAAAGCCTTTATATCGCTCCATTTCGAGTAGAAATCAACGATGAATTTCTGCTTTTCAAAAGAGAAAGTATGGCTTACAATCCAATCTTTGCAGATTCTGTTCAGCTCCCCGTATTGAGGAATGAGGGTTGTTATCGTTTTCTGCATGGCATACTCTTATTATTGGGGATCCTTGTCAAGGAAAGAAGCCAGTTCTTCTTCCACTTCTTCTACGCTGGGCAACGCTGATTTCAATTTCTCGGGAATCGCCTTGCTCAATTGGTAATCGCTGATGCCGATGGGCTGGTCATAGCCGGAAAGGGCATACTGGGCAACCACTTCGTCCTTTCCTCTGCACAACAAAAGACCGATGGTCTTGTTGTCGTGTTCTCCTCTCAACTTATCATCCACCACGTTGATGTAAAAGTTGAGTTGTCCGGCATATTCCGGCTTGAAAGGAGTGGCTTTCAATTCTATGACAATATATGCGTGCAACGGAATGGAATATAGAATCAGGTCGGCAAAGAAATCGCTGTTTCCGACTTGGAAGTGCTTCTGCCGGGCAACGAAGGCAAAACCGTTGCCCATTTCCAACAGGTAGCGGGTAACGTGTTTCACCAGCTGTTCTTCAATATCCCTTTCGTCTGCTTTTTCTTTGGCTCCTGCCAAATCAAAGATGTACGGGTCTTTGAGTAGGTAATTGGCAAGGTCGCTTTGTGGAGCCGGAAGTGTGGTCGTGAAATTGTTTACCTTGTTGTTGCTGATTTGTCGGCTATACAAATCACTGTCAATTTGCATTTTCAATACATTGCTGCTCCATCCCATTTCCACAGACTGCTTCATGTACCAGTAGCTTAGACCTAAAGGTAGCGAACTGTCAAGTATAGTCATTTGGCTTGTCCAGTTTATTTTGGCTATAGGAGAGGTCAAGAAAACTTCTTCTATTTCCCTGATTCCCATCCTGTAAATGGCAGACACGGTTTTTCCCACATCTTCAAATTGCGCAGGAACTTCCTGCGTAATTGCTAATGATTGACAATCAATCGATTGTATTTGCGCAGTAAGTTCCTGCGTAAATTGCTTGTCATTCAGTTTTAATACTTCATTGGTCACACTCTGTATGGTTGGGACAGACAGGCTTGCATCTGTTTCTATGAAACTTTGCAACGCTCTTAAAGGATATGCTTTTGCAAACTGGCACATATAGGTAAGGTTACGTTCCGAATAGCCTTTCTTTTCAGGGTAATGCAGTCGGATAGCCTTTGCCAACTGCTTGATGATTTTGCTTCCCCATCCGTGCAGCTGCTGGTGATAAAGGATGTAATTGCCTATCTTCCAGTAATGGAACAGCATTTGTGCATTGGCTGCAACAATCAGCCTTACTTGTGCCTGTTCTATTTCCGAACCGACCGCTTGTATGAATGCATCAAAATTCGTTTTCTCTATGTTGGATTCCTTGTTGCTCATATTGTGATGATAATTTCTACAAATATAGTCATTGATAACTATCTATGAAACTGTTTGATACTTTTATAGTTGATTAAACTTGTTCATGGCATTTGCCTTAATATCATCCGCTATGTCAATGTAGGGTTTCATAGCTTTGTAGTCGCTGTGTCCCGTCCATTTCATGACCACCTGTGCCGGGATTCCGAGAGCCAGCGCATTGCAGATGAATGTCCTTCTTCCTGCATGGGTACTGAGCAAAGCGTATTTGGGTGTGACTTCATCAATACGTTCATTTCCCTTGTAGTAGGTTTCCCGTACAGGCTCGTTGATTTCTGCCAGTTCGCCCAGCTCTTTCAGGTAATCGTTCATCTTCTGGTTGCTGATGACGGGCAGAGCCATGTAATTCTCGAAATGGATGTCCTTGTATTTGTCCAGTATGGCTTTGCTGTATTTGTTCAGTTCAATCGTCAGGCTGTCGGCAGTCTTGACTGTGGTTATTTCGATGTGGTCGGACTTCACATCGCTTCTTTTCAGATTGCGAACATCCGAATACCGCAAACTCGTAAAGCAGCAGAACAGGAAAACATCACGCACACGTTCCAGGTATTGCTTATCCTTGGGTATCTGGTAGTCTTTCAGCTTGTTCAGTTCATCCCAAGTCAGGAAGATTACTTTTTTCGAGGTGGTTTTCAGTTTCGGTTTGAATGTATCGTATGCAATGTTCTGATGATGTCCTTTCTTGAAGCTCCAGCGCAGGAACCATTTGAGGAATCCCATTTGCTTGCCGATGGTGCTGTTTCTCATATCCTTGGTATCACGCAGGAAGTTGACGTATTCGTTCAATCCAAACTCGTCGAAATAGTTGAACGTTGCATCCTCCTTGAACTCTTTGAGGTGGTTCCTCACTGCTGCAAATTTTTCATAGGTGGATGCCGTCCAGTTATTCTGGTTACCGCACTCTTTTACAAACTCATCGAATACCTCCCAAAAGCTGACAGGGGCTTCTTCCGGCTGTTCTTCGCTGGTGTCTTTCATTCTCATGTTGAAAGCTTCCTTCAACTGTTGGGTCGTTGGCATGACCTCCTGCACCTCAAATTCCTTGAAAATATTCTGGATTTCGGCATAGTATTTCAGCAAGTCCGTATTGATTTCGGCTGCACTCTGCTTTAGCTTGTTGGTACATCCGTTCTTTACCCGCTGCTTGTCTGCATCCCATTTGGCTACGTCAATCCGGTAGCCCGTTGTAAACTCGATGCGTTGGCTGGCAAAGATGACACGCATACGGATGGGTACGTTCTCTACGATTGGCACACCGTTCTTTTTCCGGCTCTCCAATGCAAAAATGATGTTGCGCTTGATATTCATAATTGGGTGCGTTTGAAATTCTACACCCAAATATACACCCAATTATTGAGATAGCAAAAGACATTTAGAAACATTTAGTTTTACTCTATGTTGTAATTTGCACTTGATTATCAGTTGTTTGCGGTTTTATGAGATTCTGTGAAAGTATAAGTTCGAGAGCCTGAAGCTCTCTCACCCAGGAATGGTGCTCACCGCCGCAATACCTTTCAGAGGACAGGCTGGCAGGTTCAAACCACATGACAGGAGGTGTTACGATGAACTTATAGAAAAAGCAGACGAAGTGATTGTATTGTCGGAACATTATTATCCGAGGTGTTTCCTTGACAGGGATGAGTTTATGGTATGCAATGCAGCACAGATTATTGCCTATTATGATGGTAGGGAAAGAGGAGGAACTTATTACACCATAAGAAAGGCAAGAGAGATGGGTATTTCTGTTACAAACTTATATTAGAACGCTTATGAATGAGATATTTGATATTGTTGTCATTGTCGTTGTCTTCCGCGTGCTGTTCGCTTTCTTAGGAGCATGGTGGCATGGGGACGAGCGCAATGATTTCAGACGGGATAGATAGTCATAGTTCTACATGTAATGACTAAGAATTGTAGTGGCAGCCTTATTGGATGCTTCTACAGGTGCATTATGTGGCTACACTTCAATCGGTGATGGACATTCAAAATGCTCTGTTATCGAACAATTCCCCTTTTATGTCAATGATTTCATTTGCCTTGACTTGCGTGTTGTCGTCGAAGGTAATCCTTTGTTCGTACTCATCCCAGGACTTGATGGAACCCGAATGTGTCTCATATTTGCCACCTTCCTTCTGCAAGTCAGGAACAAAGTATGTAATGCAGACATACGGATGTTCGTCGAGGTGCGCTAAAAGTAATGTGATTTTCTGGTTGAGCACTTCACACTCACTCTCAGAGAGTTCTATCACCTTGTCTGTCAGTCTTGCCGTTTCACTGATGGCTGCACTATGCCCTGTTAGAGCCGCAAACGGGGCAAACTGAGCTGCACGCTGGTACATGGTCATTTGTGGTCTGACCTTTGATACGTGGTGGGGCAAGTCAATGATATGGGCGTATTTTTCCGTCATGCTTTGTGTCCTCCTATCTGTTTATTGCGTTCTATGGCTGTAGCCCCTTCTTCAAGGTTTAGTCCCCGGAGTATGGAGTTCTTGCCGAACTTACTCTTGATACTCAATAATGTCTCCTGCATCCTTCGCTCCTTAGCCTGTGCCTCTTCCTCGGCTTTATGTTGTGCCTCCAATGCTTCATAGTCGGTGAACAGGTCTAACTGTATGGGAGTGGAGTTCGTTGTCCTGGCACTCTCTTCACTGATGACATGGTTGGTTGTTAGTGTCAGGCGACGTATCAGCAGGTTGGGGTTGACAATCCGGTCGTAGAGGGATGCCACAGCCTTCATAATCTGTCTGGTAGATGAAGTGAACTTGTCTAAGTTGGCTGTCCCATGAGCGTGCTTCGGCACTTGGCGGCCATAGTGGTCTGTGGTGACATCGCCATGGTAGTTGTTACGAATGTCAGGGTTCGTCAAAGACTCGATGTCATAGCCTACTGTCAGCACCAGTTGGTCTGTAACGAGACGTTTGCTCACAAGGTCGAGAGCAACGGCATCCGCCATCTCCTGGACAACGACCCTTGCTTTCTGGAATGTGTAGGGTTCTGTTAGCACCTGTCCGCTGCTCAGCGAATTGGTCTCAGGTCGATAGGCTTTCACATAGTCCATCGTGACAGGTTCCCATCCCCAGGCATGGTCGATAAGTAGTTCCGCATTCACACCAAAGAGTTTGTAGAGCAGTCCCTCACGCTCTACGGAACAGAGAGCCACATCGCCCATGGTGTACATACCATATTGAGCAAGTTTCTCTGCTATGCCTTTGCCCACACGCCAGAACTTGGTGATTGGGGTATAGTCCCACAGCTGTTCCCGGTAACTCATCTCATTGAGTTCCGCAATGCGCACACCGTCCTTGTCAGCAGGAGCCTTCTTTGCCATGATGTCCATGGCTATCTTGCAGAGGTAAAGGTTTGTGCCGATGCCGGCAGTAGCCGTTATCCCGGTATTCTTTAGGACATCACGTATCATGGTCATGGCAAGTTCATGTGCCGTCATCCTGTATGTATCAAGGTAAGCCGTCACGTCCATGAAGACCTCGTCAATGGAATATACGTGAATATCCTCTGGAGCGACGTATTTCAGGTATATCTGATAGATACGTGTGCTGTATTCAATGTATTTGGCCATGCGAGGAGGGGCAGCAATGTAGTCAACTTCCCAATCTTCGTGAACTTTGAGTTCCTCGTCCTTCCACGACTTTCCCGTCAGGCGATGGAAAGGGCTCTTGTACCTTCGCTCATTGTTAACTTCACGCAACCGCTGCACAACCTCAAACAGACGTGCCCTTCCTCCAATGCCGTAGGCTTTGAGGGAAGGGGAAACAGCCAGACAGATGGTCTTCTCTGTCCTGCTCACGTCTGCCACAACAAGATTGGTGGTGAGCGGATCGAGACCTCGCTCTACGCATTCCACGGAAGCGAAGAACGATTTCAGGTCGATGGCTATATATGTACGGTTGTCCTCGGTCATAATACTATTGATTGTTAAGATGATATGTCTCGCATATCCTTGCGATTTCCGTGATGAAAGCTTCTTCGGAAGGCTGTTCCTCGTAAAGATATGCCAGCATGTCGCTTATCGCAAGTTTGTCTTGCGAGAGTATTTGTAAGGCGGTGATGCAAAGGCCATGACTGTAGCCTAATTCTTGCATCATGGCAAACAATGCCTGCTCATTGGATGTCATGGTGGTATTCTTTTCTTGTCTTTGCCATAGCTTCTGTTGCCATGTCGTGTGTTTCGATGAGCAATGGGCTTTTGTGGTATGGTACGATTTTGACACTAACAGAATTGTGCCGTGTTTTCGCCTCGATACACTGGCTGATGAGGTCTGGATTGGCAGACTTCGCTGTAGGTGTCTTGTCAAAGTTCTGGATGTAGGCTACGTTGGTTAGGAAAAGAATGTCCGAACCGTCAGGCAGCTCGTTCATTACTTTAACCATAAGCGTTAGCATCATACGGAACTCTGTGGTATGCAAATCACTGATGACATCACGACTGATGATGCTACCGTCGTGCTCTATCACAACGGCAGCACCACCAGCACGTTCCTTGTGGCCATAATCACAAGACCCGCCTATCCATACATAATATGTTGTCGAGTCCTGTACCATCACTCTGCAGGTGCCCATTTGCAACGAACAGGAGAGACGATTGCGCCCTCTGCCTTCAACTGCTTCATGGCTGCATCCACCTCTTTGCGGTCGAGACCGCTGAGTTCTGCGATTTTACCTGCGTTAAGAGGCTGACCTGCCTCTTTCATTGTTGCTAATACTTTTTCTTTTGCGTCCATTGTTTAGAATGATTTAATGGGTTATTATTATATTGTTATGCTGTCTCCTTCGTGCCCGATGCACCAAAAGGGGACATCCTTTTCTTTGCAGAAAGGCTCCATGCGCCACGCACTCTCAAACCCACTCATGACAAAGTGCATTGGAACGAACATCCCAACCTTGAAGCGATTTATAAATTGACGCCCTCCAAGCGTATAGCCATTGCCGATGCGTCCGTCCACAGGAAACATCACGAGGTCAAAGGAATCGGTTATCTTTCGAATGTCTTTCAGTTCACCAAGGAACCGCTTTTCCTCTGCCACTGGATTGATGTATTGACCAAACTCTTCACAGAAGACCTCTCCTTCAGGCGTGCCGTCAACAAGAAAGCGTGCGTACCAGTTGCACAAGTCACCAGCATGAAAGATGGTTTTACCTTCTGTTTCAACAATCCAGCTCACGCCACTGTCATTGCTGCCTGTGGCTGTCACTTTCAGGTTCTCATCTTCCCATACCGCTCCTTTGGCCATCCATACATCGGCATCCTCTTTCTGCGCTCTTCGACGTTTGAGTATATCCTTTGACAGGATGTATGTGATATTTGGGATGCTATTCTTCCATCTGAGGATTGCTTTCGTGAAGTGGTCCTCATGGAAGTGGCTTGAAAACACGTACACATGTTTACATGTATTCATGTACCCACTCATGACATCGGCAGGATCCATCCAGTAGTCAAAGACCAGTATGCACCGAGCCGTTTCAAGCAGGAATCCACTATGGAAGATGTATCTGAGTGTCATCATATTGTTGTTTTAGAACAGATTCTTCCCATTTTCTCAATGAAGACAGTTGTTCCGGAGTGTGTAACCAATGTTCGCTGTCCTTTAATGTTACAACATTGCACATGAACTGATTGATAAATGTCTCGTTCACTTTGTCGCTGACAACCAAATCTTTTTCAGCACGCAAAATATATGTCTTGTTGGACCAATTTGCTATTTGATGTAATACAACCCATTCATAATACTGTTCATCTTTCTCTTCCATACCCTCAACAAATCTTTTCATGTCCAAAATTGGGGAAACGAACAATGCTTGTTCAATCTTTTCATTCTCAAAAGCCAACAAGGAATACCAGCATCCAATTGAGTTGGCACGGAGACTTATTGTTGAATAGTGTTCTTTGAGAAAATCCTTTACTTCCAAAAGTTTAGGAAGAACATTCCAAGGCACATCCATAACGGATAAGTCAATCCCAATCACTTGATAGCCTAAAGGAACAGCAATATTTGCAAAGCGAATCGCTTCTTCCTTGTTGCCTGCTTGTCCATGTACAAATAGAAACACATTCTCTTTCTTTTCTCCAATGATGATTGCATTGGTATGTTGTATTTTACATTTTTCTATGTTCATATATTATTTGTTATTGATAAATTTTATGGCATTAGAAGGTCAGACGGCATGTTACGTAGAAATCCATCTGCCTGGATGCGCATCAAACATTGTTCTGCAATCTCTGCCACCTCTTTCTCCTCTTTTGAGTTTTGCAAGAAGATGGCAATTGATAAGTGAGAACCATCGGGCAAAAGAACGATTCCAACATCGTTTCTATCTTGTCTTCCGTCAGAAGAAGGAAAGCCTGAACCTGTCTTGTGAATCAGTTTGCCACCTTTGGGCAAGACTGCTGCTATGCGTTGCTTACCAGTATTACAATCTGCCATTGTATTCCAGATAAAGGAGAGATTCTTGTTGTCATTCCTATGAAGATAGAACCACTCCAAGAGCCTTGCCATTTCTTTCGGAGTGGCTGAATTTTCTGTGGCTCTATGAGGATTTTTTTTCATCTCCTTCTCCGTCAGTTGCACATGGATGTCTTTGAATCCAAGCGTATGGATATATTTCTCTACTGCATCCGGCTGTCCGCATGATGCAAACAAAAGGTCGCACGCATTATTGTCGCTCTGTTTCAATGACCATTCTGTTAACTCTGCAAATGTGAAATAACGCATACCTTCAAATATTGAAAGCATAGGCGACCATGTCTCAGCGTCCAGACTATCCTTGTGTACAAGAACAGAGTCGCTCAGTGTCAGTCCTTTCTTGTGCAAGTAGTCTGCTACGTATAAAGCCTGTGGAAATTTCATGACGCTATGCATGGCAAAAGCACTATCCTCCTGATGACCGCAATATAAATCCCCATTCATAATGCTTGCCCCATATGAAGGACATGGTGATTGACCTTTCGCCTCTGTAGTTTGGATGTAAGCTAAGAAAAAGGTGAGAAGCAGAACGTGTTGCCAGATGAATGAGATTATCTTATCTTTCATTTTTCTAAATCTTCTTTATGAACTTAGCAGGTACACCACCAACAACAGTTCTTGGTTCTACATCTTTTGTTACAACAGCTCCAGCTGCTACAACTGCTCCTTCACCGATGGTGACACCAGGACAGATGGTTACGTTTGCACCAAGCCACACCTTATCTTCTATACGAATAGGCTTGAATGTCATGTCGCCACGATGCTCTGGATCGGGATTGTGATTGATAGTACAGAGAGTTACATTGTGTCCTATAAGACAATCATTGCCGATGAAGATGCCTCCTTGATCCTGGAACTTACAACCGCTATTGATGAACACACGCTCACCAATGTGGGTGTTCTTGCCACAATCCGTATTGAACGGAGGGAACATGCCGAATGTCTCTGGCACTTCAATGTCCCAAAGTTCGGAGAACAGCTTCCTGAGTTCCTCAGGTGTATGGTACTTGTTGTTTATCTCCATAGTGATGCGAATAGCCTCTTGCGCCATCTGGTGCATGAAGAGGTGGGCATCGCTACCAGCCACGACAGGTTTCCCTGCTGCAATGTAATCTCTGTATTCTTGTACTTTCATATTTATTCAAAAGCAATTACGGCACATGTTCCGCGCTCACATTTCAGTTCGATGTAATATTTGTTATCACCCACATAAACAAGGGGAGTGAGTTCTTCGTTCTGACGTGCTGCCACTTTAGTTTCTTTTACTTACGCAATGCCAAGAAGCTCAATCTCGAAGATGAGGGTGGAACCACCAGGAATGCCTGGCTGTGAGAACTTGCCATAACCCATTTCGGCAGGGATATAGACCTCCCATTTGTCGCCCACACACATTTGCTGCATGGCGATGATCCATCCTTCAATGAGGTCACAGAGACGGATTGCCAATGGAGCACCGCCACGGCTGCTGTCAAACTGCTTGCCGTCGATGGTACGTCCTGTGTAATGTGCAGTGACGATGCTTCGGGGCGTGGGGTGCTTTTCGTCAGCCTTGCCCTCTGCTAACACCTTATAATATATACCCTTGGGGAGCGGTTTCACTCCCTCCTCCTGTGCTTTGTTAGTAAGCCAATTTTTATTAACTTGTGCGTATTCTCTTTTATTCATGTTCATACTATATTATTTGTATGCAGATAGACCGCTAAGGCAACCTGCAAGATGATTATTATGGGTATGCCATACTTGAATTTCTTGTGCATCGTCTTATGGTGCCAAAGTCGCATACCTGCCCATGCTCCGATACTACCACCTATGGCAGCCAGCAACAAAAGCGTGGTTTCTGGAATGCGCCACTTGGCTTTCTTGGCCTTGTATTTGTCAATGCCGTACACGATGAATGCAACAGCGTTGATGGTAAGGAGATAGTAGGCGAGGTAACTATGTAATGTGTTCATACTCTTCAACTGCGTTTTCTTATCTCTTTAAAATCCCAACTCCACATCCTTGCCGAATGGTGCGAGCGAAAGTCCGGCCATCTTGAAATGCTGTTTTCCCCAAGGAATGCCGATAATGGTTATACATAAGAGAAAGCCGAAGAACAGATGCATGATGCAAGCCCACAAACCTCCGAAAATCAGCCAGAGTAAATTCAGCGGGATGCGAATGCAACCAGTTGGACTATTCGATTCTCTTACCGTAGAACCAAAAGGCCATAGGCAGAGCAAGCCAATCTTGAATGTCTGTATCGCAAAGGGAATGCCGATGATGGTACATGCAAGAGCCAGACTCCCGGTGAAATAACCGATGGCAGCTTCGAGACCTCCGAAGAGCCACCAAAGTAAGTTTCCTATTATGTGCATAAGATTATTCTTTTGTATTCTTGTTAATTTCTTGCCATTCCTGATGCTCCTCCAGATGATTGGTCTTTACCAGTACACTCTGGAAGCCGAAGTTTCTGCCAGCTTCGGCATTCTCGGCACGGTCATCGAAATAGAGGGTGGTGGCTGGATTCAATCCAGTCTGTTTCGTCATCTCTTCATAGATTTCGACGGATGGCTTCTCCTTCCGCATGGCGTATGAGAGGAATACTTCATCAAACAACTCGTCCGTGGAATATCCAAGCTGCTTCATCAGACAGACCGACTTCTGCCAAAGCGTGTCGTTGATGTTGCTGAGCAGATAGACCTTGTACTGCTTCCGAAGTTTGACTAATGCTTCCAGTCTTTCTACGGGCAGATTACCACACAGCTCTTCGAGCACTTTTTCAATATCCTCGGTTGTGGTTCCTTTACGGCAAAGACTCAGCATAACTTTCAATGTTTCTGATTCCGCTACAAGACCATTAATATATTGGTGCATCAGTCTCTTGATCTTGCGGACATGGATTAGTCGCTTGAACGCCGTTACGCCCAGGCTCTCCATGGCTTTCACAACAGAAGCATCATCAATGTTCACGATGACACCTCCATAATCAAAGACGAGTGTTTCTATTTGTTTTATGCTCATTTTCTTATTGTTACAATTCTCTTATGACATGCTTGATGGCAGCTACCGGGTGATACAAAATCATTCTTGGCCCACCCCAGCGCATCACTTTGCACATTCGTTCTTTCATCTGAGGACGATAGCAGTGGATGGGACACTTTTTGCTAGTTGGTTTGTTCTCGCCAAACTTACAGCGTTCCAGTCTTGCAGTAGCGTACTGTAGCAACTCTTGGCACCCAGGACATAATTCATTATTGCCCTCCTTCTTCCTGCAGTACAGAACGTATCATCTGCTCCACAACTCGCTGCTCTTCCTTTATTCTTTTCTTTTTATTTTAAGAATGGATCAAGTGTAGCCAGCAGTTCGGCTTTATCTACCACACCGCTTGTGCGCCACAATACTTCTCCGTTTCGGAAGAGCATCAGCGTAGGCACGGATTGAATGCGGTATTGGCTTGCTGTTACGCTGTACTTATCTACATCCACCTTGATGATGCGGATTCTGTCACCCAGCACTGTCTTCACCTGCTCCAAGATGGGGTGCATCATCTTGCATGGCTGGCACCATGTGGCGAAGAAATCGACCAAGACAAGTTGGTCGCCTGATATAACGTCTTTGAATGTTTCCATCTTTATCTGTCTATTTCTGTGAATCGGTTAAATGTCCTTCCGTCTCTTGTTATTTTCTCGAAAAACATCTTCTCGGGACGAACCCAGTATGCTTCCTCACCATATAATGCTTGATATACTACCATGCGTTCCTGAGTCTCGCTGTCATATGCGGAATGGATATACTTGTACATTCCTCCCTTGAAGTGACGGAAAAATCTTTCTTCTTTAACTGAATACTCCATGAGCATCTTCTGTACCAACGGGGCATACCAAGTCCTGACTTCCTGCTCTGTGGGCGTGTGTCCGCCAGGGAAGTGATAGCTGTTGTTATAGTGCTGCAAGAACAACGGCTCAAAATGAGCCAGTGTGTCTTGTTCACCAAAGAGTCCCCACACACGATCCTTGTAATACGGATTACAATAGTCAAACTGTAAGGCTTCGAGCTGCTCAAACTCATTGATGAGTGATTCGTTGATGACTATTGTCTGATTACCGTCCATGCGCGGAGCCTTGTACTCATGTTCGCCAATGCGTTCTCTCAGGAAGTCCGTCATCTTGAAATGAGGATTACCGAGCAAGGCAGGGATGCCCACGACAGGAGAAAGCATCTGTGCAAGGAAAGCCCCGCAACTGTTGCCTATGAGCAGGTCTGGCTTCTCCTTGTCGATAAGCATGCGTATGTATTTCAGTGCTTCCTTGGGATGGAGAGGCAGATCGGGAGTCAGCACGATGGCTTGCCCATCAAAGGCCTCCCTCAGTACTCTCGCCATCGGACAGCTGCCAGTAGCAAAGAAACCATGTAGGAACAGTATCTTTTTCATGCTATTTATTCTTTGTCTTGTGGATTGTCAGATATGCCCTTTCTCTTGATTGGCCCAGAATGATTGCCACGGTTCAGCTTGATGCCATGCTTGTTCAGTATGCGGAACACAGAGCTTCGGCTTCTGAAACCGCTGGCTCTCCATACTTCATCAATGGGATGACCTGCAACATACAGGTTGATGACTGTCTTTTCTCTGTCGAGCTTCTGCATCTTTGCTGACGAGACGGGAGGTAGTGACACTATCATCTTCTCCTGTAAATTGACGACATGCTCCGCAGACTTACGCAGGGCAAGAACCTCTTCCGGCAAAGCACCCATCATTTCCAATACATCGGACGGCCTTGTTTCGGGAAACAGCTCGTTCCTTGAATCAATCTGGTCATGGATGCTTACAATACGGATGACCTTGACTCGGCAAAATTCCAGAAATGTTGCCAGTTCCCGACTGCCACGCAAGGCATTGGAAAACTTGGATATAACAAGTTCGTCGCCCCTTTGCAGGGCAACCATCAGTTGTTTCCAGAGCGGTCTGTTGCGTTCGTTCTCGTCACTTTCTTCAACGATACGGATGCAACCATAGTCGTTCATCCACTTTCGGTCTTCCTCCAGTCTGTCGTACTGGGAGATAGCCATGATGTAGCCAATTTTTGCCATTGTAAAAAGGTATTTATCTGATATTATGATGGTTAGATACAACCTAACCTTACAGCCATCCGTTTGTGGTAGTGAGGTTTGGTCATACGCATCATTCTATTTTGCGTGCAAAGTTACAAATTATATTCAGAATAATAATCATACTGAGGCAATATAATTAACCTTTCTTGATTATTTAACCTTGTTTAATGCTTTCCATGGTTGGTAATTTATCATACTTTATAGAGTATGAATAACAAAATAATTTAAAGTGGCATTATTTTCATTGTGGTATGGAAAAATATCCGTAACTTTGCACTCGAATTTAACACATAAATGCCAATGAAATATAGGATAATACCACACTGTTTCCATTATCAGCGTTGCCTTTGCAACCCTTCTGCTTCAGGTCTCAAAAGCGAAATGAAAGAAAGTAAAGCAAGTGAAAGAAAAAAGACTCATAAGAGTTTAATCTTTCACTTGCTTTTTTTATGTACCTTATTTATTTCCTCTTCGTGTTCTACTGGAACTCAATATGATTTTGAGTCTTCTGATGACGCTTTGAGGAAATATAATAGCTTCTTTCATTCCATACAGGAACAACAAGTAGTCAATTCTGAACAAATGGCTGCTTACATCAACCAGTGGCAAGAGTTGTCAGATACAGTCCTTCATTACATCGAGAAAGACCCAGCGTTCACAGCTCATGCCGGCTTGTCAATGGTGTTTGCGGAAAACACGGACTCCATCCGCACGGCTCTGCTAAGACTGGCTGATAAATGCACGTTGAGCGATGTGGCATACGTGAAATTACACACATCTAAATATGCTGAAGAGAGTGGACTTGATTCCTTAAAACAGGCTGCTGGTAATTTCTATTCCAGCTTGGATAAGAATCCAATCTATAATAAAGATGTACATGAGATACTTGCAGACTACTCCAAGTACCTTTCTGAGGTGAACAGGATGGGAATCCATTCAAAGAAAGAGTTCCTCAATTACATAGCCAATGAGGACAGACACTTCCGCTCTTTTCTTGCGCATCTTGACAAATGCTCCTCAATGAATATGACTGGCATTACGAACCTGACAACCGACATCTGTACAAATGTATATTCAAATGCCTCCAAGAAGATAATTTCCGCAGAGGAAGCACTGGTTTATATGTCCATGAGAACCAACCGCCGATTGATTCTCAATGCAAAGATCTGCCACGAGGTACTAAAAAGAGGTAAGATAAAAGATGCTCCTGGGGCCAATGCCTATTTGTGGATGATGCTCCAGCCGTACCTGTCGATGGATTCCTTTGGCGTGGCAATGCTTACTCCCGATCAGTCACAAGCCATGATAGATATTGCGAAGGACTTCCAGGCGATTGTTTCAAGGCTTGACAGCAAACATCTTTTAGACAAGGAACTGTCCGATAAATTGCCAACACAGCTCATGCGTTTATACATATCAACTCTCTAATCAACCTCGAAAATGTTACAGGAAGCCATCTACAAATTCAAAACATCAGGACCAGTAATCCTGCCAGATCTCATAGATAATGTTTTCCTCAGCAAGGTCACTTCCTATGAGGATTACGCCATTCTTCTGTATGACGTTCCCAAGCCTCAGTCTATGGAGAATGTCCTGGAAATGTTGGAAATGAATGCTGATCTTGCCATCCTCTATCATCTTGAACCACCAGTTGATACGGTCTTCGGCCATGAGAGCTGCGCCTACTGCTTCCCCGTCACGGAACGGATGTTCAAGATTAACTGCAAGACACATGTTGACGGACTTGTCCACCAGCTCAATGTCACGATATACAACTCCATTGAGGTGATGTCAGCTGACCTCTTTGAAGACCTACGTCTTCACGAGAAGCGTGGAACCTTCAAGGTGAAACGTGAACATGTTCAAATCATGAACGACTTCAACTGCGGTCTTTGATGGAGAAAAGAACATTTTATCTCATTGCTGACATCATACATAAAAACAGGACATGGATAAAGGTCATAGACACGGAAAGGCTTATAGAGATGAGAATACCTCAGGATGGTGTGTTGAAAACCCTGTTCTACAAGGCTATCACTCTTCAAAGTTACAGAGAGCATTACTCTTTCATCAAATCACGCACATGGAATATAAGTGAATATGACTTGAACCAAGGAGTGGCAGCCCTGTGCAGGAAAGACCCGTCCGCATCTGTACGTGTCAAGAGGAATGCCCTCACATTGCGTGATGTTGAATACATTATCGAAAAAGCATCTTTTGGAATAATAAAACTTGAACTCGACGATTATGAATACTAAGAAAAAGGTATATGCCTTCTACATTACCATCATAGCACTGGCTGTGCTGGCAATGATGGTGTTTGACTTGAACCTGATGGCCAAATCCATACTGTGCCTGATTGTGTTCTTCTGTCTGTTGGTCATGCGTAGTATTCGGAATGCTTATCAGTTGCCCGATGATATTGACCCCGATACAATGCAGCCTGTCGGCTCTCTACTAAAAACTGAGAAGGAGGACATCCACGCTCAGACTGACCATGGCTCTAATGTCGATCTGTATCTTCGTCTCCTGATTGAGGCAGATGAAAAGCTTTCAAAAGACCCCGAGATTGACCAGATGTCTCCCAGTTATAACATCCAGTTGAACAGATACATTGCTGCACGACTGGAGTCATTGGAATCTGCCTCAAAATAATCCTCAAATAAAATAACGATTAAATATGACACTGACTCTTACCATCATTCGTTTCATCTTCCCTTTCCTGCTCTTGGTGGCATTCTTCTGTCTATACAAGAAGGAATACAAGTTCATGAAAACATTCATGTGGAAGATGGTCTCACTCCGTAACAGCAAGCTTTTCTATGTCAGCATGGTTACGTTCCTTCTCATCTTCATCAACTGGTGCTGCTGTATGACAGACCCGAACATAGCTGTGGCTCTCTCCAGTCTTATTACTCTCATTCTTATATCCAGAAAGATTATGGTTAGCGCACTGAGACTGTTGCATGAGAGGAAGCGGCTTTGGTTCTTCACTGTATTTGTGGCAATGGTCTGCTATGCCATTCCGTATATGAACAGTGTCTTTCATCTGTTCTTCACACTCAGTATGGCAGCGGTCTTTTACCCATCTGAAAAAGTGCTTGCACTTTGCGATGATTCCAAACCGCTCAAAAAGCATGAAGAACGGTTGGAACAGATATTCAAAAACTACTATTAAATGCCACTTGTTTGTGGCAGAGATTAGACAACACTTGCTCTGGTAAATAACATATCAAATTAAAGAATGACTCAAATGAACCAATCATCAAAACATGTCTCTTCTGAGGGAGAGACTCCACAAAGTGTGGATCGTTCATTGCTGGAGTTTCTCAAACCCAAATCGGAGGAACGTTACAGCAAGCTCGAAGCCTATTGCGACCTGTTGTCCAGAGCATCCGCAGGTGCATACGCCACACCTGAAGCCGAAGGTGCGTTGCAGTTGCTGCCTGGCCAGTTCGTTGCCACCATCTCAGAACTTTCACGCCAATGGAAATGGCAGCGTGCCACTGTACGGCAATTTATCGCAGGGCTGGCAAACCTCGGACATATTTCTGCCAAGCCTTACTCCAAGAGCTTCATCTTTTCGGTCAACCTCTCACAGCGTCTGTCTCTCTTTGTTGAGACACCAGACGATATTCTCGACTTCTGTGCCATGCAGTTTGTGCGCTATCTCAAAGGCAGGACAAGAGCAAATGAGGTGGCGGAATCTTACAACCGGTATTATGCCTTGAAGTTGGACATGGCGAAGAAAGAAGGGAATGGCGGAATACCTGCACGACACGTGCTTAATGAACAGACTGTCATATTCGACGGCCTGGCAGTATCGATGCTTCATGTCCTCGATGCACACAAACAATTGCCTGAAGAGTTATCTGACTCGGTCGGGCTCCTGTTCGGTAAAGACCATGTCTGGGACTGGCACAAAGTGATTGCTACACTTGGCATCATGGCTGCTGCACTACGCACCAACAGCAAGCCCAGTTATATGGCAGAAGTGACATCGGAGTATTCCAAGGGTGAGGTAATCCTCATGGACTGCATCTTTGAGCATTACAGCTCAGGTATGGAATCCACCTATTACGATAACCCTCCATGCCCCTCAATTAGGGGACATAAGCAGCCACCGACCCAGCCCCCTTCGGTCTCTTCTTCTTCTGAAAACAATGACTATTGAATCATCCTTTCTAATAACCATTTCACCAAAGCCTTTCAGACGCTCCGTTGGCGCTTCGCTGAATGGAGTTAAGCAACGATAGGCAGCGTGCTTGCACGTGCCACATTTTTTCAGTCTCGGGAAGCCTAATACCCCGACCTCCTATGGTTGTCGGGAGGGCTGACCAGATAAACAGCAAGCTGGGTCAGAAATGCTCATCTAAGAGACGTTGTTTAGCCGACTGAAAAAAGGCTTTGAAGATGGTATCATAATAACATTTGAATATGAGTAAAGCAGGAAAACAAGTCATGGACATCAAGACCTCCAAGGGGCTTGCACAGTCAAGCAACGAGGAGCTGAGGGCATGGACGGATAAGGGATGGGAACAGGCTATGCGTGAGGGTAACTACGACAGAAGCCGCGAACATCTCAACTTCGAGATCCAGAGGGGTGGCATCGTGACCCCAATAGACAAGAGTCGTCCGCTGACAAGACGTATGGCAGAAAATCTTGCCTCACGTGGCATCAAAGACCCCAACGAGGGACTGGATGAACCACGCTATCGAACAGTGGTCAACTTCATCTTCGGTGGCTCTACAGAACGTATGCGTGAGTTAGCCTTTGGCAACCAAGAGGTAGATTTCGAGAGTAAGAAGGGCAATGAGCATATCCGCAGAATGCCAGAGATAGAGGAATGGGCAAAGGACATCTATCGTTTCGTGGCTGACAAATATGGTGAAGAAAACATCATATCGTTCATTGTCCACTGTGACGAGAAAAACCCTCATGTGCATTGTGCGCTTCTTCCTATTGACGAGGAAAAGAAGTTCGCATTCAAGAAAATCTTCCATGGCCAAAACCGTGTTGATTTCAAGAACTACATGCTTGCCCTGCATGATGAGCTGGCCAAGGTGAACGAGAAATGGGGGCTTACAAGAGGGGTGTCGATAACAGAGACTGGTGCCAGGCACCGCTCGACGGAAGAGTACCGGCGATGGCTCGCCAACGAATGTGTGACACTCGAAGCTCAAATGGATAACACCCGAAGGGCTCTGAAAGACCTCAATGTCGAATTGGCTATTGCCCAGAAGAAACAGAAGTCGTTCACCTCAATGATAGAGAATCTGAAGGCAGAGAAGGAAAGGCTGGAGGATGAGCTCCGACCGTTACGTGAACTGCAAGCCAACAGCGATAGCATCAGTGCGGGGATTGCCCGTAAGATTCAGCACCTGGAGCAGCAGAAGGCTTTGGTTGAGACGAAACTGGCAGACAAAGAGAAGAAGCTCGATGAGACTAACCAGTTGCTTGACACTCTCCGCAAGGATAAGGCGGAGATAGAGCAGCAGGCAAGTGAACTGGAAGAGAAAGCCAACAGGTCTGAACTTTCATGGGCTCATAGCATGAGCTATCATTTGAATGGTGTCATCCTTGATACGATGGCACAGGAGTTTACTTCGCGTTTCCCCAAACTGCCAGATGATGTTAAACTCAACTTCGACGGTACACTGCTCATGCAGCTGGCAGAGGAAGGGAACCATGTAGTAAAGGTTGCGCTCAATCTGGTATGTGGCTTCATCGATGATGCTACAACCATCGCTCAGACTCATGGTGGCGGTGGAGGTGGTCCCAGTTCCGGCTGGGGACAACGTCCCGATGAAGATGACCGTGAGTGGGCACGCCGATGCCTGGCCATGGCTCGTAAGATGTGCAAGCCTTCTGTCAGCAGAAAAAAGAAGATGTGACATCAGCTCGTTTGTTTACACCTCGTATTAACAATTAAATCCATAACACAAAATGAGAAAGAAAATTCTTATCATGTCTATGTTCTGCCTTGCAGCAATGACGATAAAGGCAGAACCTGTCCACCAGTATGAGGACAGTATCATTCATCAGAAAACGTTCAGTCAGGAGCCTATGCTCTTGTCTGGCAATCCTACATATCTCAAGAATGTAAGCGAAGCAGCCAACTGGGGTAGAAATTGGTTCATCGAAGTAAAGGGCGGGGCTTCTGCTTTTCTTGGGTCGCCCATCGGTTGTGGGGATGTGTTCGACAGAGTGAAGCCTGCATTGCAGGTGGGACTCGGCAAGTGGTTCACACCCGCAATCGGTGGACGTATAGGATTCCAAGGACTGTCATTCAAGAATGCTGAGTTCAAAAGCATGAAATATCAGTTCATTCACGCTGACTTCATGTATAACCTGACATCCGGCATACGCTGTAACGAGAGTGGAATACCTCTTTGGGATGTGATACCATATCTTGGAGTTGGTATGATACACAACTCTGACTGGTCGGGCTCATGTACTTGCTCAGGAGGTTCAAGTGGCAGCCATCCGTTCGCCTTCTCATACGGCATAGAGGCCAGATACCGTCTCAATGACCGTATTCATCTCGTTGCCGGGATAAGCGGAATGACAACAGCCAAAAACTTTGATGACATCGGTACTTCAACAAAATTCGGAGACCATATGCTTACTGTCTCAGCAGGCCTGTCCTTTACCATTGGCAAGACAGGATGGAAGCGTATCATTGACGCTGCTCCCTATATTGAGGAAAATGTATATCTGAGAGACTACATCGACCAGATGAAAATGGAGAATGCCCGTCTTAAAAAACGACTGGCTGGAGAAGATGATGTCAAAACCATCTATCCGAAAAACAGCTACAGCGGTCTCAACTCTCTCCGTGCCCGTCTCAACATGTCAGACTCTTCAAACTTACAGGACAGCAACATGGACTCTGAGGATTGGAAAGCGGATGGCAATGGCAAGAATGCGGGATTGACAGATGAAGATGATCACACTAACCAGATAAGAATAGGTCTGGGAACACCTGTGTATTTCTTCTTTCAAATCAACTCGGACAAACTCGTTGACGATTCTCAAATGGTCAATCTCGATGAGATTGCACGTATCGCAAAGGATGAGAATCTGAAAGTGTCAATATCAGGTGCAGCAGACAGTGCTACAGGTACTCAGTCAGGAAACCAGGAACTCGGCCAACGACGTGCCAACTATATAGCCAAGTCTCTCGTGGAACGAGGTATAAAAGAGTCCCAGATACAGATAAAGAACTTTGGTGGTATAGACAAGTACGAAGCGAATGAAGCCAACCGATTCACTATCGTGGTTCTGTCCAAGTAGCCTATGCTTGAAGCAGGCGTTCAGTAGTCTGTTAATGAATACATGTACACACTTATACATGTGTACATAGTCGCTGACAATGCCTGTTCTATGAATAACGAACGCACTAATAACTTTTTTCATCATAACAGGGTGCTTGCTCGTGATGAGTAGGCACCTTTGCTTTTATGGTGACAACGTGAGCATAAATCAAAGTCAAGTATTACAGAAGATAATCAAAGGCGAAAAATCATTGCTTAACAGCCTTGGTATTATATATTGTGAAGAGAGGAATCTCGAAATATAGTGTTAAATGAATGGTTTTTGCTAACCTATACACTTTTTTGGCACACCTTGCATTATACCTTTGCCGCAGATTTCAATTCAAAGTCAAAGATAATATGGCAAAGACAAGTATTCAGTACATAAAGGAAGCTGCAAAAAAATTGGTTGATAGTAAACTTCAAAGATTGGGCGCGGCTAAGACGCAAGAAATCTTCAGAGGAGTAATGCAGACAGTAGGACTCGAGTCAATAGAGGAGGTCTATTTGTTTGTCGCTCAGTTCGACCTTACATGTAGAGATAGGACATCAAACATGGATGACCTGTCTAACTACTTCGAATGTTCTTCGTTGGATATGATTGAGTATATCCCTGCACTTAAATCCCTTGAACGTAAAGGGCTTCTTGTGCGTCGTCGTAGAAGAGAGGAGAACATATTTAAACAAGACTTTGCCGTTAGCGATACAGTCATGGCTGCGATTATTGAGAACCAGTCAGTTCAAATTTGTCAGATTAAGGTTGATGAAATGCAAATTGACAAGTATGAGTTCTGCAAGCGTATTGCTGAAAAAGTCGAAGACAACGATGTAATAACGGAGGATCTGGTAATGTTTGTTGAAAAACTTGAAAATAGCAATCCTAATCTACCGTTCATAAGTGAACTGAAAAAGGATGTTCCTGATATTCTGGATAGAACCATATTCTATGATATGTGTTATGACAATCTCAACGATGACGGAACAGGGCATTCGGATGTTAACTGTACATTGAAAGATGTTTTTACAAACATACCCCAACGTGTTATGACAAAAAAGTCAATAGTCGAAGAAGAATATATACTAATGACGCTTGGTTTGATAGAGTTTGATGGTGGCACTGACTATATTCGCCTTACAGATCAAGGTAAAGATTTTTATTATGGTAATGACGCACATGCATTTGGTAAATCATACAAATGTAAGGACATCTATGCATTTATTGAAAAGGCTCATGGGTATATCCATGAAAAGGAAATCTATGACAGTGATGCTCCTATATCTCGTTGTGAACGTGTCTTGCATAGAATAATGGAAAAATTAGAAAAAGCCAACAAGCATATACCCGAAGTTGAACTCATTAGTAAGCTTATCCCTCATGAGTTTGAGCGTGCCTTGTTTTATTCTATAGCAAAAGACATGATTAATGATGATACGACATCATTAACTTATGAGGTAAAGTCTATTTATCCTCGTCAACAACGAAGGACAACCTTGAATGATTTCAAGGACAAGAACAATTCACTTCAGAAACAAGGATTAGTAGAGATTGAGAGAAAATCCTCTCTGTTCGGGGAGGAAACAAATCTCATCTTAACCGACAAGGCAAAAGAAACTCTTTTAGGAGAAGAAGCATCCTTCTACATCAATGAGGTATCTGATAAACAACTACTTCCTTGTGATAAGATCATCGAAAAGGAGCTATTCTTCTCTGATAAACTTGATGAGCAGTTATCCCTCCTTCGCAACAGTTTGGATAAAGATTATTATGAAGGGTTACGTGCAAGACTGGAAGAGAATAATCTTCCCAAAGGTATTGCCGTTCTACTTTATGGAGAGCCTGGAACAGGAAAGACAGAGAGCGTCATGCAGATAGCTAAAGCTACAGGACGTGCTATAATGCACGTAGATATTAGTGCAACAAAGACCTGTTGGTTTGGTGAGAGCGAGAAACTTATTAAAAAAGTATTCACCGATTATCGCCGTTTATGTGAAAAGAGCGAGATTAAGCCAATCCTTCTCTTTAACGAGGCTGATGCCGTTTTTTCAAAGCGTAAGGATGTAAATAGTGGCAGTGTAGCTCAAACAGAGAATGCTATTCAGAATATTATTCTTGAAGAGATGGAAAATCTTGATGGCATTCTTATTGCGACAACCAACCTCGCTGACAATCTTGACGGGGCATTTGAACGTCGTTTTCTGTTTAAGATTCGTTTTGATAAACCTACAGTTGAAGCAAAAAGAAACATCTGGATAAGTAAGTTACCCTCGCTCTCCGTCGAAGATGCTCATACCCTTGCTTCAAGTTATGAATTTAGCGGCGGTCAAATCGACAATATAGTACGAAAGGCACTTATGCAAGAGGTAATCAAAGGCGAAAAGCCAACACTTAATAGCCTTGTTACTATGTGTAGTGAAGAGAAAATTTCAAAAAATACTGCAAGAAAAATTGGATTTTGCTAACCTACCCACCAATTTGGCATACCTTGCATTGTACTTTTGCCGAAAATAAAATCAGAAGATATTATGTCGCCAGAATATTTAGTTATCAATTGTCGGTTTTGGGATGGTACTAGCGATTACTATGACCGGCTAATTAATTTGGCTGAAGACTATCTGGACAAAACCGATGAGCCCACGGTTACAGGGTTCAACAACTATATTATTCATAACAATTAAATTACAAGCATTATGCCTCAAATGATCAGTTATGGCGGAGAACTTATTCGTATCTCGCCTAAAGACAGCAAAAAGCTGGAGTATTCAAAGAACAACGGTCTTTCTTGGAACGCACGTTGTGGTGGTAGCGGCAACTACGGCAAGTTCATTGATCTGATGGACAACGGCAAGGAAATTCTTGCTACTACAGAAAAAGGGCTGTTCTACTCGACAAACAAAGGGCTTTCGTGGAATGTTCGCAAACGTGGCTAACATGAAGAACCTGTTTTTTTGAAAATCCAAATGATGCAGACATCAAGGAGATAGGAGAAATCTTCTATCTCCACGATGCCATCATTCCGATAGACTCATCTGATATAAAAGAGGTGTTGGAAGGTGCTGGTAATGCAATTGTCCTTCATGGCAAAGCTACAGGACATAATCGTTGCGCAGATGCTATCGAGGATGCAGTACTACATACATGTACTATTGCAAAAGATTATGACCTTTTTTCTGCTAGCAGCGTCGTTATTTACATTAGAAGCCCCAAACAGGAACCTATGCTGATGAGTGAGAATGAAGCCATCAACACATTTGTACAGATGTTCACACCTGCAACCCAATGGCGTTGGGGGCTTGAAGAGAGTAATGAAACTGCTGAAATGAGGGTAACAATAATAGCTTCAAACATAAAGAAGAAATCGAAATGACTATAAAAGAGACTTTGATTAACCTCTTTGAAGGTGAAGAGGTTAAGAATAGCGAACTAAAACACAAAAAGTAGTCTAGCATCTTATTCAAGAAGAAGAGGATTTTGCCCGTGGTGGAAGCAACAAAGATAGACGATACTACAGATTGGCTGGCAAAGTCGAGGCAAGAAATATCTGCATCAGACATTTTCTGACTCCTGAAGAAAGACTTAAAAAAATATATTCAGACACACAAGATGTGCCTAACGAGAAGCAATTTGTGTCTTTTCAGTTATAAAAATGCAGATTTACACAATAAAATTAAAGATATGCCGTTTTATTTCATAGGTTATATATCTTTGCAAACGATAAAATCTTAAATTATGCCAGCAAATCAATTCGGACGATACGTATGGCTTGTAGATACGTTGCGCCACTACAAGCATCTTTCCTACAAGGAAATCAATGATAAGTGGCAAAAGAGCGGACTCAGTTATGGAGATGGCGACGACCTTCCCCTACGCACATTCCATAATCATCGAAAAGCTATACAGGACATATTCAATATCATCATAGAACTTGACCCTGATGTTAAGGGGTACAAGTATCATATAATGAACCCTCGTGAACTGGAGGGTGATAATTTTCGCAGTTGGCTGATAGACTCCTATGCTACACTTAATCAGATACAGGCAGACAGCAAACTGAAAGACCGCGTAGAGTTTGAGAAAATACCTTCTGGCAATACATGGCTAACCCTATTCATGCAAGCTATACGTGAGAACAAGGTTGTAGAGATAACCCATCAAGGCTTCGGAAAGGATTATGCTAACACATTTGAGATAGAACCGTATTGCCTAAAAGTTGTGAAACGACGCTGGTATATCATAGCTAATAACCCATACTACGTTTGGCTCAACAAGAAACATAAGGGAGAAGAAGGTTATTCTCCTCGCAAGGAGATACGTGCTTACGGATTAGATCGAATCTCTGAAGCCTCGATACTTGACAAGACCTTCGTAATGAAGAAAAACTTCGACATGAAGAAATTTTACAAAGGTTGTACAGGCATCATACCAAGTGATGACCCTATTGAGCACGTTGTTCTCAGGGCGTATTGGAACGCTCCAGACTATCTCAGGACTTTACCGCTACATGAGTCTCAAACAGAACTTGAAAACGATGAAGAATCAACTACGTTCTCATATGACGTGAAGTTGACTTATGATTTCATGCAACTTATAATGCAACAAGGTGATCAAGTTGAAATCCTGGAGCCAAAGAAACTTCGTGACCAGATGCGTAACCTTGCTAAAACCTTGACGTCATATTATAAAGATTAACAATGGAAGGATTAGACTTCATAGCAATAGACTTTGAGACAGCTACAGGAAAACGAGCTTCTATATGTGAAGCAGGAATCTGTGTTGTTAAAGATGGCAAGGTCGTAGAAACCAAATCGTGGTTGGTACGACCTGAAGATAATGCGTATTCCTATTGGAACATCCAAATCCATGGGATTCATCCTGAAGATACAGAGAATGCTCCAGAGTTCCCAGAGGTATGGTCAGAGATACTTGAATATCTTGCTGACACACCTATACTTGTTGCACACAATGCCGCATTTGACATTTCGTGTATTCGTAAATCTTTGGAGTTCTATGACCTTGAAACTCCTGATATTGACTATTATTGTACACTTCGCGCAGCGCGTCACAATTATGACTTTGGATGTAATTCCCTTGGTTATCTTTGTGAACAATTTGAGATACCAGAAGGTAAACATCACCGTGCTGGCGATGATGCAGAAATGTGTGCACGCTTGTTTCTCCGTGAAATTAAAGATGCAGGATGGTGTGATTTAGCAGAAATGAATTATTGTAATGGAAAATTATAATTTAATTGTGTTCGCATGGAAAATGAGAAATCAATATATCAACTGATAAAAGAACAAGAACAGACTGGAAAGAAATTTCTTGTTCCAAGTTATCAAAGAGGTTATCGCTGGCAACAGGTAAACGTATCTGACTTGCTGAATGACCTTTGCGAGTTTATTCATAGTGATAAGACTGTATATTCACTACAGCCACTTGTCGTATACAGTTCAGGTGACAATACCTATCATGTAGTTGATGGACAACAGCGTTTAACAACTATAACTATTCTCTTGGGCTATCTGGGAATAACACAAATAGAAATTGATTATGAGTCAAGAAAAGGTCAACAAGTCAATAGGTATTCTGAGGAGCACAAAAATATAGACCAGCACCATGTCAATCAAGCATACTTGACAATCAAAAATTGGTTTGAAAGTAAGCACTCTGAAGAAAAAGAATCATTCAAACAGCTATTGACAGACAGTTTGAACAAAAGAGTTAAATTCATTTGGTATTGTACTACAGATGATGAGGTTGCAACGTTTATAAGACTGAACAAAAACAAAATTTCCTTGACAAATGCAGAATTGATCAAGGCAATGCTTCTGAAGAAAGGTAATTTCTCGGGAGATAGTATATTATTTCAGAAAAGCATTGCTATTGAATGGAACAAGATTGAGAACACTTTCAACGATGAAGCATTCTGGTGTTTTATAAGACCTGTTGAAGATGACAGATCAACAAGAATTGATTTTTTGTTCGAACTCATTAAGAATAAAAATCTTCTTGAATATCAGCCAAAAGAAGAAACAGGTAATGATCATTACACCACATTCAGATACTTTTATTCTTTCTTCAAGGACTATAAGGATTCTGCATTTCAAAAAATATGGAATCAAGTAAATAGGATATTCAACATACTCGTACATTGGTATAATGAGATTGAAGTATATCATTATATTGGTTTCCTTGTAATTTTTAACCCAAATTGCATTACAACATTACTAGATAAATGGGTGGAACCTGGTATGACCATTAGTAAATTCAAGACTCACCTTAAAGGCGAAATCAATGCCATTATAAAAAAATCAGATTGTAACAATCTTGCAAGGCAATATAAATACAACGAGGAGCGTAATCCAGACAAAACAGCATGTACACCTATCTTATTGTTGTTCAACATCCAAAGAATAATTATTTTGAATAGGAACATGAACAAGAAATCAGAGACTCAATTATTTAATAAATTTCCTTTCTACCTTTATAAACAAGAGAATTGGAATGTTGAGCATATTGCGTCAAATACTGATAACGATTTATCTGAAAAAGAAGCTCAAAAAGAATGGTTAAAGACATTCCTTCTAGATAAAGAAATCTCAGAAATCAATAGAAATGACATTATAAACTTTATTCAAGATAAATGCGATGACAAGGATTTCAATACCATACGCAAGAATCTCGAAGAAGAACAGATTAACTCAATAAAAAAAGATGAGCGTTTAGATCATAAACAGAAAAATCAAATATGGAATTTTTGTCTCTTGGATGAACATACAAATAAAAGTTATGGCAACTCCATCTTCCCTGTTAAAAGAAGAATAATTATGGGCAAAGAAATGGGGAAAAAATATGTGCTTAATAATGATTTACAAGAAGAATCCGCACCAAACTCTGTAGCATTTGTTCCTATCTGCACAAAAGACGCATTTATTAAGTCATATACCGCCAGCTCAACATCTCATAGAGAATGGACAAAGACTGATGCACTTGCTTACAGGCAAGAAATGTTCGATAGTCTTAAGAACGATTTCAATGTTTCCCTTTAATAAAATGTTGCTTTTATGGAAAAAATATCATTTTGGAATTTAATATCATCCAACGCCATAAAAAAGATTTGCATACCTACTATACAACGTGATTATGCTTTAGGACATCGAAAAGAGGTTTATAAACGAAATAGCTTCTTAAATGCGCTTAAAAAGGCAGTATGTGAAAAAACAGAACTTCCCCTGGACTTTGTTTATGGGGTTGATAATGAAACTATGTTCATTCCCTTGGATGGGCAACAAAGATTGACTACGCTATGGTTGTTACATTGGTATATTGCATATAAATCAGGAATGCTTTATTATCCAGAGATACAGGATGTCTTTACAAAATTCTCTTATGAAACTCGCATTTCTTCATCTGATTTCTGCAGATCTTTATGTGGATTACTCCCAATACCAGTAGAAGATACAGAAATAGGCAAGAATATTTCTATTCGAACCTGGATTATGCAACAAACGTGGTTCTACCATCAATATAAACAAGACCCTACTATCATAGGTATGCTAAACATGATAGCTGGTACAGAAATTACAGATAAGTACGGCAATGATATAGTTGATGGTCTTGAAGAAATGTTTTCTGATAAAGAATATGACTTCCAGAATCTTTGGGATAGACTTACTTCTTCTAAGTGTATTGTGTTTCATAAGTTGAATGTAAGCCTTAATGACAGCGATGAATTATATGTAAAGATGAATGCTCGTGGCAAACAGCTTACAGACTTTGAGAATTTCAAGACTGAGCTGGTTCAGTTCTCAAAAGCATCAGAAATTTTAGGTGAGACAGCAGCATTAGAATTTGCGGCAAAATTAGATGTGGAATGGACAGATATATTTTGGAATAATAGATGGTCTGATGCCAGGACTAATGACATATCTATAGATGAAATCTATTTTGCTTTTATCAGAAGATATGTCCGATTAGAAGCTATTAAGAAATACGAAAAAAATAAAGAGAAATCAATTGTTATAAATAAAATATCAAGAACATTCACACAATTTGATCCTTATAAGGAGGTCTTGGACAAAAGTTCTGTTGAAAATTTTATTAGAATAATGGATAACCTACGCGGACATGAAATCACGTGTAAATCTGCGTGGGGAGAAACCTTTGACTTCGTACCAAAATATAAAAGTGAAAAGAAGTCGGATATAACGACTTTAACAAATACCCAACAGTTAATATTCTATGGATGCTGTGCTTATCTAATTCATGGGGAATTTGAGAATCAATCATTTGCAGAATGGAATCGTGTGTTATGGAATATATGTGAAAACCGAGTGGACAAGTCAAACTTCCTACCCACTATATCTGAAATAGATATACTTGCTCCACATTCTCATGATATTATTTCTTACCTGACTCAAGATTCAACTATAGAATGCAATCACAATAAAGAACAATTACTTGAAGAGCAATGTAAAGCACGCAAACTTGCAGAATATCCGGATATAGAGGTGATGGAGGGGTATGCGTTCTTCAAGGGTGCAATTCGTTTCCTATTCACAGGAGCTAATGGTGAAGAGGATTGGAATTCTTTTGCTCAAAAATCATCAAACGTAAGAGAACTTATTCCTACAGATAAAGAATCTCGCCACACGATAAAGTTACTTACACCTTATATCCCTTCCCAAGCATTAAGCAGTATATATTTTCATTGGGTTTCGAATAATGACGAACATCTGCGTACAATCATTTTAGACTCCAAAATACAGCCATACTTGCATAATTTTCTCTTAAAGAACGATCAAAGAGGACCAATATCATGCTTGCATCAAGATATTATCGATCTTTGTGAAGTCGCATTTGGAGGTACAGGGTATCTCCAAACAAAATGGAAAGATGAAGGAGAATATATATGGACGAATTACGAACGACGACAAGGGTATTACCACTGGGCAAGTCTAATTATTGGAAACGAAGCCTACAGACGCATATCTTCAATTATTGATAATTCAGAAATATTTGAGATTCATAAGGATCAGCGTGAAAGACGAATTGGTAAACATATTAAAGCATTGTATCTCAATTTTAGGTACAAAGATCATTCATTTAAGCTATATGGTAATAATACCATTTGTTTGATGACTGACGCATGGGAAGATAAATGGAAGAACCCAAACGATACAAAGGGCTATTATTTCCCAATCCAAACAATTGCGACAGAAACTGAATTAATAGAGAATATCGAAACCCTTTTAAAATCAATTTAATAGCAAATCAGGAACTATGAACTATATAATGATTGCAAAAATCATACTGCCTGTTATATTGGCAGCACTTGTAATTGGGAAAAGGAAGTTTCTTAGCACAATCCCTATTTCTGGATATGCATATGTAATGGCATGGCTATTAGTTGGATTAACTTATGGTTGCTTATGGATAAGTCACTATCTATTGGCATTCTTAGGATTCAATGTGCATTGGGAAAATCTCATTTCTGATAATCGTTGGATTATTCAAATTGTCCTTTTTGCACTCTTCGTTTTGTATATGCTTGTAGATCGTACGTCTAGTTCTAGCAGAAGTGCAAAGCGAACCACAACTGTCTCAGGTGTGGTAGCAGGAGGAGTCGCTGCAAGCACGATAAAGAAGAGAAACAATAATACAAGTAATATCTCTGTCAATACAAGAAACATTCAAGATTTGAGAAACAAGGTCACTGCTGGTGTATCAATAAGAATTGATTGGGAACATTATAGTTTGTCGGACATCGGAACTTTAATTGGACTTGCAAAAAATAGTGGAGCAACAATTACTATTTTTAATGTCAAGAATACTCAGAATAAGGCAACGATAGACAATATGTCCATTTTTGCAGCAAAAGCCCCAGGACTTGTAAAATATGAAACTCCACTTGATGCAAATTTTGACGCTTTACAAATCGCTAAGTCCGGAGCTTGTTTTGTCTGCGACAACTCAAAAGGGTCATCTTTGATTACTCAAATAGCTCGTGCTGCAAAACAAAGCAAAGGTCATGTAACATTCATAAATTGTCCAAAAGGTTCATTTGCAGAAATGATAAACCTTAAACAAGAATGTAGTAATCATATAGATTTTTCATAAACTAAGATCGTCATCGCCTAATACGAATTTCTTTTTTGAATAATTATTTATCAAGCAACAAGAGGCATTCGAAGGATGTAAATAAGAATTGTAATGCCTCTTGTTGTGTATCGATAGAAGTAGAATTGATTGAGATATTGAAAACCATTTAAAAACAATCTATTCTTTCCGCTCTGACAATAGCAGAATACGAAGTAGGATGTCCGCCACCAGATGAAATGCTGCAACCTCTGACAATGAGGTTAGACAGATCATTTGCGTTTGCAATAACAGGCGAATATGATGAATTGCTCTTTATGGGTGTCGTAAGGAACATGGAATAACACAATCAGCCGCAAGACAACACATCTTGCGGCTGATAATCTTTCCTTGACATGAAAAACTTTACCGATGAAAGGCTGATTTAGCTACATGCTCTTCTTGCTGATATTCCTTCATGTCCTGGAGTTGGTCATGTACTCCCTGAATGTTCATGTCCATGGATTGGTCGTGGTCGTAGGGAAATGAATGCTTAACAGATAATCCGATATTTGTTACGGTTCCAACATCTATGCTGTCCTTCTCCTTGTTGTACTGAAGATAGAGGAGAGAATCATTAGGCATGTGTAAGATGGGGAGCTTACGTGTAGCCATTGCAGTAAATGCCTCATGGGTCATTTCTCTTGCGACCTCCCTCACATCCTCACTGGCACGCCCGATGCCATAGCGCGTTATATGATTACGGACATCCTGCTCTGAATACTTGGCAAATACTTCATAAGTACCTCCCACGCTACCATTATACACCACGGCAAAATCCTTGTCCTCAATCAGCAGGTCATCGCCCCTGTTTTGACATGGTTTCTTATAGGTCTGCTCTTCATCCATGCCGTTTCCGTCATAGTAATCCTTGGCAAGTCTCAGCAGGCCATCATAGTCACCGCGCTCTTTCAGTTTGTCCAATTCTAAGGTGTCATCGGTCGATTGCAGGTAGGCAACGGACGCATAATAGACTTTCTCTTTCGTTTCGGAAGGTTCCGTCTGACATTTGTATTGAGCAAAAGCCTCCTGAAAGTTTCGGTCAAGGTCTTTGGTGTGGTCATAGGGAAGGGTGAACTTTACCTCCAGTCCTTTATCCGTTGGGACAGCGACTTTCACAGAGTCCTCCTTCTCATGATGCTGGATGTACACCGCGGAACCATTATAGGCTAAGACAGCATGGTCTCCGTCCTCTACAGACAGATAGCTTTTTCCATTTCCGTTATCCTGCCTGACGGATTCTTCCTTCTCAATCTCCAACGCCATTTTGTCAATGTGCTGTGTGAGCATCGAACTGGCTTTTTTCACGTCCATCAACGTGGTCTTTATGAACTGAGGAGACTCTTTCAGTGAGTCAAGCCAGGATTTCAGATAGGCAGCGGAATCACCCTTCAGGTGCTTGGTCATGCCGTATCGCTGTGCTGTCAAGGCAGCAGTCAGTTCAGCAACAAGCTCCTCCCGGGCATACTCTTCAGAACCGAAAGATGTAGGTTTGATACGGTTCAATTGCCCCTCTGCTCCCGTGGAATGGGTCATTTCATGAAAGAGATTGGAGTAGAATGATTCCCCATCCTTGAACTGCTTCTTCTCTGGCACAACAATCTCATTCTTGCTGATGGAATAGTATGCCGAGTCGCCATAGATGGGCTTTATGGGGCAAATCCACCCGTCCTCTTTAATCATCTTGTCCACAGGTGGGAAAGAGAAGTCTTCGCCCATTTCCATTGGTTTTGACTGCCTACAGGATTCCTCGAGTTTCTTGTACAGCTCGGGACGTGCTTCCTGAAGATTGGTCTGCGAGACATTGAAGACGTTGTAAACCTGCAATTTTGGATATACATTATACTTCTGTCTCTGTTCCTCTGACATCAGTCTGTAGTCATCATACTTCACCCTCTCCTTGGTCTCTTTGTCCACAACAGTAAAGGTGGTGATAAAGACAGGGAAACTCTTCTCGCCTTTCAAAATGCTTACCTGTGGCAACGCTTCACCACCACTGCCTTTCGCCTGCTGTCTCTTGCCTTGCTTGTCCTTGGTGAAGTTAAGCCCGGCGACACGGTCAAACGTGCAGAAAATCGGGAGCTTGTAACCATTCTTCTCGCAGTGCATCATAAGCATCAAGGCGTTCATGCCGTTGTATTCACGTCCAGAAAGGTTCTTTGGCCATGACAGCGAGCCCTCGGTGAACCAGGGCTTCTTCCAACCATCTTTGCTGCTCAGCGACTTGATGCGTTCAATCATCATGTCTGCAAAGAGATCGAGAGCCCTGTCTTCGCTGGTCTTTCCATCTGTATTGTATTTCTTTTGTCCTGTCATATCAGTTTCGTTTAGTTAGACTGATTGATAGATTTCTCCCACTGTGTGAGTTCTGCCACACGGCAAGTCAGGTCTATGCGGTCATTGAAGACTCCTATTTGCAGGTCTCCCTTGGCATTGATGCCAGCTTTTGCCTGTACCCATTCTTCTTTTGCTGAACCGAACTGCATGAAACGCACCCATGTGTAGGCATAAGCATCACCGTCTTTCTCACTGCTGTAAGCTGAGAACAGAGTGTAGGGATTGCCCTTCTTGTCCGTCTTCACATCAACCTGTTTCCCGATGGTACCACGGAACTCCATGCTGCCAGTGATAGCGTCCTGACTACTGGCGTTGAAGTTGTTCACACCTGTAGCGGAGAGGTTGTAATAGACGATGTCCCCTTTCTTGTGAAACTGGAGTACACCAGCCACCTCGATGCGTGAACCAACAGGATAATTGACGGCTTCGCCTTGGTTGTCCGTGTCTTTGGCAACACTGATTTCAATCGTCTTGTTGATGCCTGATTTGGCAGGGATAACGACTTTCATTCCGAACGAGATGAATTGTTTCCCTTCTTTGTTGGCACGAATCTGCGCCTGGCGTGATATGGTGCCACATACTGTTACGTTACATTTGATCATAATAGAATTGTTTTGTTGTACGAATTATCTGATTTGAACTGATTCTTGTCTGTCTGCCTGAGCACCCATGCCATTCTCATAATTCTGAGACATTTGGTGAGAGACAACAGCGGAGTTGATGATGGTGGCAATGGCTCTTCTTTTTTCCTCTTGACTTAACGCCGTGTTGCCAAGGGTCTGCTGTATCTTAACGATTTCAGCGTTCGTAAGCTCACGAGAAAACTGCACGCTACCATTGTCCACTTGAAGGAATGGCTTATTTCCCTGTAGCGTGATGGAACAAATTCTATAAGAGGGAAGAAGAGAGGTGAGGTCGATGGACTTGGTGATGGCAGCTTCCGTTGCCTTCTGCATCTTCTCCTCCTCACTTTTGTTGTCAATCTGCAATGCAAGAGCCATGAGGGAGGTGAACATAGTCATCATGAGTTCTATCACAGGGTCTCCGAGAGGCATGTTAACGCCACTGTCTTCGGAAGAAAGCAGCTTCTTCATCCAGTCCTCTGGATTGCTTGCAACCTCACTGACAGTGTTTCCATCTATAGGATTTTGTGCCTTATACTGGGCTGTAATATCCTTGCCGTTATACATGGTCTGGAGAGTAACTCCTCCTTTTTGAGAAATCTCCGCCAGATAGGCAGCAGGGTCTATATCCCTTTTCGTACCATCAGATGACACACTCTTGACACTGAAATGAAGGTGCTCACCCGTTGTCCGGGTGCCAGTATTGCCAGACATGCCAAGCTTTTGTCCGGCATTCACTTCATCGCCAACCTTGACATCGATGCGGCTAAGGTGCATATACGTGCATTGGTACTTGTTGCCATTCGGTCTGCTGTATTCCACAGTGACATAACGACCGGCACCACCATCAGTGTTGTTATTCACCTTGATGACTTTACCTTTGTCTTCTGTAGCAAGGATTTCGTCATGCTTCGCTTGGATGTCAATGCCCTTGTGCATCTGCTTTGCACCAGGATTCATTGGGTCATCCCTCATTCCGAACGGCGAGGTGACAAGCATAAACTCACTGCGCTTCAAGGGATAAGAGTAATGTTTGTTCTCTGAGTCCGTCTCAGCAGTTTGAACTCTCAGCCCTTCGTTGCTACGAGGGTTGGCAGCGACACCAAAGGATTTGCCTTGCGCCTGCATCTCCTGCATGACCATGCGGTCATATTTCTGCAAGTCGTTAGCCTCAATGATGCTTTGAAGCGTGGAAGCATACTTGCCGCTGGAAGCATAGCCCGCCTTCTGCAGACCAGCAGTCCATCCCTTGTAGTCGTCAGGGGAGAGCTTGAAAAGGGCTGCGTATCGCTTGTTCTCTTTCAGAAACTTGGAGTGGTGCTCGTAGGAGTCTCCCACAGAAGCATACTGACAGAACTTCTCATTAGGACGGTCGTCGGTATAGACAAGGTACTTGCCTCCGTTCTGAATCCAACTGGAGGTAGCCTTGATGCCGAAATGGTTGTTGCCCTTACGAGACAGTTCGCTCTGTCCGCTTGCGCTCTCGCAGATGCCTTGTGCCAGGGTAACAGAAGCAGGTATGCCATAGCGGCGCATCTGCTCCATGGCATACTCTGCATACTTCTCTATGTATTCTTTGTTCTTTGACATGTCGGTCTAAACATTAGCGGTGTCTTCCAGATGATTTGCTCTCTTCTTGCCTGGCACTTTCCACCACTTGGTTTTCAGCGGATTCCTGATTTTTTTTAGGAGCCTCCAACTGGTCACAGATGGCTACACGCTCGCCTGCCCGAATCAGTTTGGGGAGGTAGGTGTCAAGGGCATGGTATGGAAAACCTGCCATGCTGAGCGGCTTGCCCTCAATGTCCTTGGTGCGATTACTCCTGGTGAGTGTGATGCCAAGTATTTTGGAAGCTTTTTCCGCATCATTGCAGTATGTCTCGTAGAAATCACCACAGCGGAACAGCAATATGGCATCCGGGTGCTTGGCTTTGAGGTCGTAGAATTGTTTAAGCATGGGAGAGAGGCTGGCAGCAGCCACCGCCTTGGTCTCTGCCTTTGTCGTTTCTTCCTTGGCTTCTTCTTTTTGCTTATCTTCCTTCTTGGAATCCTCCTCTGTCTTATCTTCCTGCTGAACAGGCTTCTGAGCGACATCCTCAGTCTGTGCCTCCTGCTCGGACTTGTCTGTACCTACAGCGACAGCATCTGTGCGACCCTTACGCAGAACATCAGCAAACAGACTGGCAGCAAGATGCTTCTTGTAGTCCTGCATGTCATCCGCAAGCCAAAGGCGTTGCCATTGAGAGGGGGTGACCTCACGAGGTCTGAGTTTCTCCCCGTTCACCGTAGGCAAGCAGAGGATAACACTGGGTTGTGTCTCGGTGGCCTTGGTCTTGAAGATGTTGACTCTCTCAATCTGGTTGAGTTCTTCGGGAGTCGCATCGCTCTTGAAAATGTCAACCCTCTGTTCGGGCTTCTCTGTGGTGGCAAGGTAGTATTTCTGCGCCATATCCTGACGCATCGACTCTGTCACTTCCTCGTTACCTTGCTTTACGGTCGTGAAAAAGAGGTTGACATCTGTTTTGTCAGGATAGACACAGAAGCTCTTCTCGTTCTCAGGCTTCATGTAGAGTGCCCACTTGCCGTCATCGTCCCGCATCATGAGAATCCTCTCGAAGTCAACGGCACCAGAACGCTTGACGGCATCCGACACGTCGAGAAGGGTGATGGTGTCTAAGTTCCATTTGTTGAGCCGGGCAACGGAAACAGCCTTTCCGTCAAAGAAACTGTCGTCAGGACGATAGCCCATGGAGCCATCGGCATTGTAGAAGGTGACCGTGTCATAACCTTCTTTCTGCAAAGCATGTTCGATACGTCCTTTGTTCATTCCTGGAATATCATTGTCTGCACCCAACGACGCTCCTTCGGGAAGAACCACATCAGCCATCTTGCTGCTGGGGGCTTTGACGATGACAAACTCCTTGGTGTCCCTGTTAGGCAAGGTCTTGATTTCGTCAGCCACATAGAAATGCTTCGGGAGGATGCTGCGGATGGCGTTGATCTGTTTCTGTGCTGCCTGGCTGTTGAGCTCTACTTTCTCTCCTCTTTCAGCCTTGTGGAGCATATCAATGGCATTGTTGACATCCCTTTCTACGATGTCCACCAGACAGGGGTTTTCTCTGAGTTCCCTTGACCAATAATCGGTTATCTTCAAGCTTTCAGGAGAGAGTTTTGCCGCAATGCCCAATTCCTGCAACTTGACAGCTGTGGCAACCTCCACAATCAGGCGTTCCTGCTTCTCGGCATCTTCTGGTGAGGTCTTGCCGTTCTTAACCCCCATTCCTTCACGGGCAAGGCGTTGCTGATGACCTGTGGCAGAGACAAGGAGAGAAACGGCATCTCTTGCGTAGTCCTCATAGTGCTCGTAGGATGAGACTTCTGGCAAGAAGATGACATCCTTCGTGCTGTCGTAATGTGCCACTCCAGATGAATCGGGACGGATTTCAACCATATACTGACCTGCGCTTGCCAACAAATTCTCTACTCTATGTCGGATCTCTTCTGAGGCTGCTGCCACATCGACACGGTCTTCCAAACGTCCGTAGTCCTGTACTACCTTCTCATAGGAAGTCTTGTCAACCATGGGTAATGTGGTCTGCTCAATATTGAACAGTGCACGAACCTCACGGGTACGGATGCCTTTGTAGTCGGACTGTTGCTCTGCTGACAGGGCTTGGTAGTCGGCACGGCTAATCCTGTCATCAGGATTACTCTTGCTGACATACTCGTTCCAGCTGTACCATAGGAAAGGCACGCCTTTTTCCTTGGTCTGTACGGATTCTCCTCGCTTCTTTGCATCAGAGAAAAGGGTGTACTGGTTGGTCTTATAGTTGTGCTGGTCTGCGTGCATACCCAATATGATGGCATTGAAGGGTGATACCTGCAAATGCTTCTGGTAGAGTCCGGGAGCCTTACGGCCTTTGTTATCCAACCAAACGCCTCCATTATCCTTGGCTTTCTCAAAAGCATGGGTGAACAGTTCCACCTGACGTTCTGCGGCCATCTTCTCTTGTTGATTCTTTTCTGTCATAATTCAGCTGTCTTTGTTATCCTTTGTAGCCCAGCACTCCAAGTACCTTTGTTTCAGTGATGGACTTTACTTCCCAATCGGACAGGGTGTCCGACATGTGTTCCCTGAGCAGACGGTCTGCCTCTGTGGTATTTGAGGCATTGACATAGATGGTCTGCGGCGAGAACTTCTTCACCCCAGTCTCGGCATCTTCACTAACCAATGATACAACGGTCTTGTACCAGTGATTGTCTTCATTCTCCTCTTCGTGGAGGATTTCAGTGATAGGCTCACGTGAGATGGCCGTGATGTCGAAGTCTCTTGTACCAATGAGGTCGGTAGCTGCCTTGGCGGCACGCTTCTCCGTCTCAGTGAAACTCTCTGCATCGACAAGATACTCTTCACTGACTTTCTTCTGCTTTCCCGTGTCGAGGACTTTGCCGTACTTGACACGGAACTTGTACCAATATCTTTTCATATCTGATCTGTTATCTTTGAGCAAGTGGTCTTACAATAGTCTGTCGCTCGTTTGCCTCATAGTTCTCAGATGCCATCTGGCGCATCTGGTCATGCCTTGCCAATACGGCATTGGCGAGGGTGTTGAGTGGTAACGCTCCCTGTGCGTAGGCATCAACAACCCTGTCAGGAAGAGCAATGGTGCAGGGTACACGGTCTATCGTCGCAACAAGGCAGTTGGCACGTATCTCAGGATTGACGATACGCCCATTGAGGGGCTCGTCTGGATAGACACGGTAATGAGTCTGTGAGTGGCTTGTCTCTGGATGTTGCTGTTCCTTAAAGTTGTCCATCGCTTCATGCCCAGCCTTGTTGATGAGGTTCAACCCTCCCATGCCAATAAGTACCAGCTTTAGGATGGGGTTTCTGACAAACATTCCAGCCACAATGGAGACAATAGGCATCATGTTGTCCTTCAGATTGATGGACTTCGTCTTGCCAGTAAACAATCCTACAAGCATATCAGGAAGCATGGCCAACACATAGCCAAGGTTATGGGTTATGTCTCCAATCCCATTCAGCCCAAAAGAGGTGAGCAATCCCTGCCAACCGTCCATATTGGTCTGTTCTGGAGTATCGGCAGTTTGCTCTGCTGGTGTCTGCTCAGGTGATGCAGGTGTTTCAGTTGGCGTTTCCTCTTCTGCGACTTCTTTGCTTTCTGCTGTGGAGCCTTGCTTCTCCTCCTTTTGCTCTTGCTGTTTGACCGCCTTCTGAGCTTTACGATATTCTTCTTCCATGCCGGGACGGATGACAAGGGGAACATCGGAACGGTCTTCATGCTTATCTGCAAAATGAGACAAGACAAGATCGCCGCCGACCCAGGTGGCAGCAGTCTTCCAACCACCGCCAAAACCTCCCATACAGAGGAGGTCGGTGACAGAACCTATGGCACGTCCTGTGTTTTTCTCCCATGCTGACGGGTTATAACGTCGCTCGGCTTCTGCATCCATGCTTTTTTCCAATGGTGATTTTGCCACCTCTTGGGGAAGGTAGAAAAGGGTGCTTGTGGCTGCTTTCCTGATGATATATTCAATGGATGAGCGAGGAATCTTGTCCTTTATCATCTTGTCTATCATCTTCTTTTCCATGGCTGCATCAACCGTGACACCCACAAGCTTTAACTCTTTCTTGACCATCTCGATATAGTCCTCAGTGGTCTTGGAGTTCCACTTTCCTGTATATCGTAACCTGTCATTATAGGATTGGGTTGCTGCCATGCCTCCGTCTGGACCAATGGCACCAGCCATCAAGCTGCCGAAAGAAAAGGAGTGTTCCCTAAACTCGTCCGCCTGATTTCTCAAAAGCCTGTCCCGAACGTTATCCATAATCGGGATTACCTTTGTTCTGAATATTTTGTCTTGTTCTGACTCAGCCATACTTGATACGTTAGAGGTTTAATTGATTGAGGATTTGTTCTCTGGTCTGTTCGATGGCGTTGTGATAGACCTCCATCTGCTTCGGGAAATACTCTTCAAGCCATGCGTCTTTCTCAATATTGTCATTGATGAACTTGATGGCAAGCTCACGTTCTATCTCGATGGCGGATTCGCCTGCTTCGCTGTTGTTAAACCATGCTTTTGTCCACCATCTGATACCAGACTTGTCTGGATAGACACTGACAAGCCGGGGAATATCGAAACTCTGTACGTCAATTTCCAATCCCGCCAGTGGATCCACCAGACCACTCGTCGCTATGGCTCTGTCTTGGGCTTTTTTTTTTCGACAGCACTCATGCTTGACAGGAATATCTGATGTCGCAAGGCAAGATAGTTGAGGAAATCGGCTATCAGCAGGTTCTGCACTCTTTCTGCAATGGGTATGCTCTTGGCACCCATACCCAGTGGGTTTGCCATGCTTGGAATGGTCTCGAAGAAGTAATGCTTCATGGCAGACATGGTGAAGATGTTGCGCAAGGTAAGCTCCGTATGCTCGGGTAAGACGTAAATGCCCTTACTCATGTCTGTCATGTAGTCTGGGAAAAACCGCATCATCAAGTTCTCAATCTCTTCCTGGTCTTTGTCGTATGCAGTGCGCACATCCATGTCCAAAGTGACGAACTGTGGCGCGGCACCAGGTCTGCCATGCTGCTCCAGGACCTTCAGGTTGCTGTAGATCATCGTCAGAAACTCCAAAGGGTTGAGTTCCTCTCCTTTGTATTTCACCTCGATGTGCAGTGAGCTGCCACTGACGGCAATAACCTGACCTGCCTTGACCTCTTTCCCGTAGTTGGCAAAGACATTGCTCAGGTGGCTGTAGATGACTTCATAGTCCCCGTAGCGTGTGACTTGATAGATACCATGAACGGCATCATTGCCCAATCCTGTGACCTTGCCGGTAGCCACAGCGGAAAGGAGGTAGTTGTTAACCTTGAAATCTACTCCATGGTTGAAGAAGGTTTCTCCTGTTTGCGGATGTTTCTGCTTGCCATATCCAAGGCTCATCTGCACGTCTCCGTTTCTTTCCTCGAATGGCATGCAATAGCCACTGTCGGAGTGCAGCATCATTTCTTGTGTAAATTGCATTGTGTACTCTTTTATGTTGTTTTGTTTATCTGCGTCTTCCACCACCATTGGTATGCTCGACTTCTGGTTGCTTGCTCTCTGAGGGAGTGTTATGTGATGCCCTGCTGCCTCCAAACACTTGATTCAGACTGGAATTATTGCCTATCATCATCATGCCGAGAACGGCTCCTGCTATCTTGCCAAGCCACCCGAAACGCCCGAACACAAGCAGAGCAGAAACGATAAGCCCTACTATGCTCAGTCCTGAAACGTTGCCACGACCAATGTTGCTGAAGAAATTTCCCATCATGTCACCGCCATGACCAGAGAACATGGCACGGAGGAAACCTGACATGCCTTCCCATTTGCTGTCAATGCTTTCGACGGCTCCATTGACACCGTTGCTGAGACCATTGACAGAGTCTTTTATGTCACGGACACCTTCACCGATGTCTGAAATGGTATCGCCAATCTTGTCTGTAGTCTTTTCTCCAATGACAGCATCGCTTACAATGCCTACCACACTCTTGTCAGTGGTGAGCTTTTCCCAACCGATATAGCCGAGTGTTCCTCCGACTGTCGCAGACTTTACTGCCGTGCCCATTCCTCTCAACGTCTGTTGCGGATGTAGTGCGGCACTGCCCATCGTGGAGAATGTCGCCTTTGTTGCTCTACCGCCAAGACGGAGAGCTGCTTTCAATAATGATGCCCAACCCATGGTTCTATGATATAATTGATTGTTTGTTATTTTGTTATCCTGATATGTCTTATACTTTATCTAACCTTGGCATTTCTCTTCCAACGTTCTTTGCATTGCTGTACGATGGTAGGTTTGTCAGCCTCGCTCCGCGCATTGTAGTCAATCTCAGCCCAGACATCTGCCAGTGAAGTGTACTTTACTGCTCGTATCAGCCTTTTGAGTGTCCTGTTCATGGTTTTTAGTTTGGGACGGATGCCAAACAATACCTCCAGACGTTCCTTCTCTGTCATCTTGGTCTCTGACAAACAGACCTGCCTTACGTCATTCACAATATCAACGCTGTTCATGATGAGTTCCCTATACAACTTGTTTCTGTTGGAGGAAAGGGCTACTGCAAGGGCATTGGTGGTGTGAGTGCCGAGTTGGTTGGAATATGTCCCAAGCTGGTCGATGAGACGGTCTATCTCATGATAGAAGCCATATATCTGTGCAGCATAGGTGATGATGCTGTGGAACTTGTCGAGGTAGTCATTGAACTCTTTCTGCAGGTTAGAGGTGCCTTCCACCTCTTCCTTGATCCAGATATGTCCTGTGGATTCCAGAAGCATCATCTTCTCTTGTTGCTTCAGCTCCTTCTTGGCTTTGTCTGTGTACATGAGTATCATTCCTGCCAATACAGGGTCATTGCCCTGGGCAAGAAGACTCACGCCTTTCCCGAAGAACAGGATGGTGAGAACAACCATTCTTATGTATGAACAAATGCGAATACTCATGTTGTTATCCTGAAACAATCTTTTATTATGGTGTTACTACATTGGCACACCTGCGCCATCTTCCCAGTGCCTGGGCGGCAATCTCTGCGTTGCTTCTGTCTATCATGCCTGCGGTCACATTGTTCCATACATCTGCCATGGTGTAATAGCGGATGCTGAGACACAGGCGTGTGAGTTTCTTGTTAAACTGGGCAAGGCGGTCGTTCAACTCCCAAAGGGTTTTGCTTCTTTCTGCTCCTGTCAGCATGTTCTCGTTGCCTCCCTTGGCTATGGCTTCTTTGAGTGTGGTATATACAGTGACGAGTTCCGTGGCTGTCTCGATATAGAGGTTGTTCATACTCATCGTCGCTACAATGCCCTGGGGATTGGATGCGATAGCCTTTCGCAAAGAGCAAAGGTTGATGAAGAGTCTCACTCCGTCATCATATAATGAGGTGCATGCTTTCAGCGTGGAGGCATAGCCAGATGCTGTTTTCAGATAGCTGTTGTACTTCTTCTCCCATTTGTGTATCTGAGTAAACTCTGCTGCGATGGTGTTTTGAAGAAGTGCAGTCTTTTGTTGGTCCTCAATCTGATGCTTGATTTGACCATTGATAAGGTCATTGCCCTCTGCCAAAGCAACATACTCCAGAGGATTGCTGGAAACAATCTGGGCATGTGCCCTTGTCCCAAACAGGAGCATGGCAAGGGCGATGGCAGAGACAATCATCCACCTGCCATCGTATTCCTTGGCTATTGTTCTGATACGGATAATGATGTTATCTGTTGGTGATTTCATAGATGCCCTTTCTTCGCTTGTTGTATTCCACTCTTGTACGTACAATGTTTACCACATCGATGTTCTCCCTGATGCCGTAGATGTCGAGCTTGGGATTGGTGCGGTCGCCGCTGAAAATCCATACGGTCTTCAAGCCGAACAGCTGTTCAAGTATATCACGGTTCTCACTGAAGTCAACGACTCTGTACAACTCAATGTAGTCGCTGGTTCTCGTCAAGACTCCACGCTGGATAATGAGCTGCTCCGAGGTGATGATGTATCTCAGCTTGTGGAGATACAGGCAACCATAGAGCATGAAGCATGTCATGATGGAACCGAGAACGACAAACGGCCACTTGTAGGTGATGCTGTCATGTCCTGCTACGAGAAAGAGGGCGCAGCTGATGATAAACGCCAAGCCCTGAGAGATGATGTATTGCGACCAGTGGGGGCGCAACGTGATAACCTTGAATCTGTGGATGATGTCTTCCATATTCCTTATCGCTTCATTCCGTGATGTTTAGTCTCTTCGTTCTCCTCCTGTCGCTCAACAGTCAGGTCTATGCCGTCATCGTCAAAGGCTGTTTCTATGACATCGGTGAGGGCATACTGCTTCTTGTCCAACAACTCGTCATTGAAGTCCTTATATGCTTCTGATGGAGTCTCCCGTATGGTCTTGACAGGTTGAAGACTCTGTCCATCCTTCACATTCAGTTTCTCAAACAATGCATCCTTGAACTCTTTATATGCCAGATTCATCTTGTCCGCAGCATCCTGTTTGTCTTCCTGACATAAGAAAGGGGAATAGTGATACTCCAAGGCTTCTTCCTTTGCTGAGTCATATTTGAGATAGAGCTCTCGTAACGGCTTGGGAAGTTCATCGTATTGCTCGTCATCAATGGCAAGCAAATCCTTTGTTGTTTCCAATGGTTTTGGCAGGCTCTCAATGAAGGGTTTCATCTCAACCGCCACTTTGTCTGGGGCTACAGGACTCATGGCTCTCGCTATCTCCTCAAAGTTGGCGGCAAACTGTTTACCTGCCATGTCATTGTCGAAAGCAAGGTGAAACGTGGCATTGGGGACGTGGGTGATGAGACCATGAATCTGTCCGTAGCTTGGGTTTCCTCCTGTGGAGACAAAGACTGCCGATTTCAATTCAAGCCGTCCCTGATAGTCCAATCCCGATTCCTGCTTCATCCGCAACTGATAGAAGGACATGGCATCATAGGCACTCTCGAAGATAAAGACATGCTTGGCATCTTTCAGGTCTGTTCCCTTGGGACTGGCCATCCATATTCCTTCGCTTGCATTGCTGCCTGCCGCCATTCCTTTTCGGGCTGTGCCGTCCTTTCGTGGATAACCTCGTTCCTCGAATCCAACACATCTGTCTGGTTGCCCGGGAATGTACATGGGAAAGGAGAGGTTCTTGTAGATGCTGCCGTCTTTCTCTGCCTTCGTAGCAAGTACAAAACTATCATGAAAGGCACAACGTGTGGCAAAATCTATCCCTCTGGACTTGAAGAAGACATAGAATGGCTTCTGAGAGTCAAAGTCATTGGGATGGAAATGCTGAACTTGATAGTCCTTCATATCAAAAGGCTTTCCATCACGGACGGGGTCAAAGACTCTCTTTCTTGTTTGTTCTACAGGCATATTGAGCAGTCGCTGACAAACTTTATGGACAAGGGCGGACTCCTTGATACCTTGCTTGTATTCTGAGAAGAGGTCTGGATGCTCCCAAATGAAGGAGGTGACGGAGTATAGCTTGATTGTCGGTGGCTGGAAACAGCAGTTGCGACCAGGGCTGACAAGGTATTTGTCACCACTGATTCTTCGTCCGTCACTGTCCAAACGGACATAGGCAGGATAGCGCAAGCCATCACGCTTGTAGAGCGTGTAGCCTGCGTCTTCCAGTACGTCCCGGATGTCAAGACGGTTACGGTAGCTCTCAAATGTCTGTTCGTCTGTCATTGGCTGTAAATCTGTGTTTTTTTATCTTCCATGTCCCATGCCTACGCCATGTTCTCCTGCATTGAGTCCTGCATCGAAGGCTCTCGAAGCGAGGTCTTGGGGCGAGTCAACACTGCCTTTGAAATAGACATGCGGACGTGGGTCGTGGTGATGTTCTACAAAAACGGCAGGGGCGTATCGGTCTCTGCCTAATTCTCCCATGATAGCAATGCCAGCAAGGAGGGCTCCTCCTATCTTTGCACCGATGTTTGACTGCATACCTGGCACATTCTTCATATCAACTTCCTTGAAAATATGAGAAAAGAGCTTCATGCGATGATAATCATCGATGGCCATGAATTTGTCATACTGCTTTTGGGTTATTTCATGGCTGATGCTCTCGCCATTGATGACGGCGGTCATGCGGAACAGGGCATTGCCTTTCTCGTCTTTCTGTATCTCGCCCTTTTCGTCACGGACAGGCTCCACCTTGATGTCATCGACCTGAACTTCTCGTCCGTGCTTGCCTTCGCGGAACCATCCTTTGCCTTCGTTTATCTCGTAAAGGCTGTTGCCATCGACATGGGCTACACTACGGTCTTCTGGCTCGACTACGGCTTGATCGTCATAAACAAGTGGCTGTGATTGGTCGATAACAATCTGTTGCCGACTGTTGAGTTCCGCTTCAACCTCAGGGGTGAGTTTCAGACCTATCTGCTCTTTTGAGTTGAGCATATCCATGGTCAGCTTGTCCTGAAAATCATTCTTGATGACATTGTTGATGAGGTCAATGCGATTCTGAACAGACACTTCCTTGATGGAGTTACTGGTGAGCTTTCTTAACTCTTCATCGGTAAGGTCGTAGACAAAGTCTTGTCTTGTCGCAGTGGACTGGATAGTCAGTGTTTTGCTTGTTGGGTCAATGACAATTCCATGAGAAGCAATGCACTCCTGCCACTTCTCGTTACTGAAATAGACCTTGGAGGTAATCAGCTCGTTGTACGGCTTTGCGGGCTCTGTAGAACGAGGGCGCACCTCCACAGGGGGAATGACAGATTGCAAGTCTGACAATACGTCCTGTGAAGGTTGCTGCACCATGTTCTGTTGTCCTCCCTTATAGTAAAAGCCGTAGCCACCGTTCTGCATTTCGCCTGGTTTTATCCTGCCGTCAGGGCGTTCTGGCACCAAAGGTGCTCCTTGCATAAACATGGCTCCACCGACACGGCGCATGTGGAATCCTTCTTGGTTTCTTGGTGTCCATCCAAGGAAACGTCCGTGGTATGGATCCATCATCATGTGGGCACATCGTCTGTCCCATGGCAGTCGGCCATACTCTCCAACACCAATACGGTAGCCGTGAAGTCCCATGGCCACACGTCCGTTGGCATTGCGAGCGTGTACAAAATTGCGGGGCATATAGAAATCGTTGCTCACAAGGGAGGCAAAGGTATTATAGGCTTTCTTGTTGGCTGAATTGGTGCCCCAGTCAACAAGGTCTCTCATCTGCTGCGCTGTGATGGAGTATGTCAGCAGGGGAGAGTCATGCCCTTGGACTGCAAGCTGATAACCTTCTCCTTGTCGGATGATGTGGGCTTGCATTCCATTGCGTCGGAGTATCTCCTGAAGTTCTGGAGACAGGTCTCTTCCTACTGGTAATGAGTTTGATCTGATAGACATATTCTATAATGGTGTTACATTACTTATTCACCGGCTTCAATCTGCTCACCCTTCCAATCGACAAATTCCTCTGCCGATTCTTCATTCACGACGAGATTTCTCTCCATGCAGTAAGCGGTGTATTCCTTCTGCCATTCTGGTGAGTGATGGTTGATATAGTCAAGCCAGCCATATTCTCCGCTCTGGACTTTCTCCACGAGCACATCTTCTGGGTAGTATTTTACATTTGCCATATTGTTTTGTTTTTGAGGGTTGTTACTGTAGGCTTCCTTTTGTTTGGTATATGCCCTTATACTTTCTCTTTGTTGAAAGAGCATGTGGGTGCTACGATGGTGTGCTGCTCAAAGCTTGATGGCTTTGGCTCTGCTCTTGTTGTTCAGTTCGTTCCACATCTCTTCTGTGTAGCTTTCCTCGAGTACATAGTCGAGGTTGCCAGCTTCGTCCATTGCCCAGCAGCCAAAGATGCCGAAACTGTACTTGTCCCATTCACGCTTACCTTCACGTTTCCAGACCATGTCGTTGCCTGCTGCGAAACGGATTCCCGTCTTCGCATTGAGATCTATACCAATGGAATATTCCTCCTCGTCTTCAATAATGGTAAGGATGTCTCCGTTCTGCAATTTCTGCATCTCTGCGCCAGTGAGGTGATAGCGGTCGGCGATATACTGTATGTTTCTACCAATGACAGGGGTCGGAACGCTCATGACCTGCTTGCTTTCCGGGTCAAGCTGGAAGAAAGATTTTCCACCAAGCTCCTTGCCGACCTCGTTGCTTTCTAAATGTCCAATGATAGGCTTTCCTGCAAGAAGGTCCTGACTCTGGGTCTCATTGAACAATTTGAGGTCATACTCGTCAAGTTGGGGATAGAAGAGTACATCGACACCGCCTTCTTCGGTTCTAACAAGACTGAATCGGGTTCTTGCCTTTACTTCTTCACCATCGTCTGCCGTGATATGTACAGGCAAGACTGGTGACTTCCTGCCATTGTAGATGTTCTGGAGGACATCGGTAGGCAGGTCTTCTATCATGGTCTGCGTCAGACCGAAACGTGCGAGGATGTCAAAAGGCATCTCGTTCTCTTCAAAACTGTAATTCATTTGCTTTTTTCAATTATACATTATTCTTTATTTGACTCGCTTCAAAGTGCTGTTACACGAGGATTGATTGCTGCTTTGGCAGCCAATTCGTAAGCAAAGTTACGGTGGATATATTGAAGTAGATTTATGCGTCAGCTGTTATCGTGTTAGTTTTATATATCGTTATGATAGTAGTATGATTTTTGTTCAATAATCATACTACAAACATAAATAAAGTTAGGGAGACAAAGCCAGTGCATTAGATTTTAGTTATATAAAATCCAGTCTGACTATCTTTGCAGAATGAAAACGAAAAGCATACTCATTTCTATACTCTTACTCTTTGTATCATGTTCTGTTACTCGTGCCCAGTTCAACACTATTGGACAGATAAAGAGTAAGCGTATATACAAAAAGAAAAATCCACAGAAAACAGTGCTACCTGCTTCTGTGGATAGTGTTTCATCAAAGGTTTCCATAACTGGCATGCCTGATGAAGAATGCATGAATGGAGCTGTTACAGACCGTAGAAATCTCTCGGATGGTCTGTTGCCGTTCCTTCATGCTTCGTTGCCATTGAAAAGCATTCATATAACTTCTCGGTTCGGCATGCGGCATCATCCTATCTTGCATAGGTACTGTATGCACAATGGGGTGGACTTGAAAGCTCACTATGAAAATGTGTGTTCCATGTTCCCAGGTAAGGTAGTGAGAATTGGACACAACAAACGTTCCGGCAAATATGTCGTTATACAAACAGCTGGTTATTCTATCAGCTATTGTCACCTGTCTTCCATTCTTGTTCGTGATTCGCAATACGTCAATGCAGGAGAAGTCATAGCCATCTCCGGGAATACAGGCTTGTCCACAGGCCCCCATCTTCATCTAACAACAAAAAAAGATGGTAAGGTCATTGACCCTGCCATCCTTTTGAACTATGTGAAAGGAATGATTACTCCTTCTTGCATTTAATCCATATAGCGTCACTACCCATTGACATCTTCAGTTCAGAGGTAGTTGATGTTACAGAAATAATTTCATAAGAAGCGTATAACTCGCCACCAACATAAGTGTTTATCGTGTTGCCCTTAATAGACCATGTGCCACTTCCTGTGCCAAAATATCCAGAACCATAGTATGTACCATCTGACTTGAAGGAGGCATACGTTGTCTTGAATGGCCAGTCCATGTAGCTTCCAGACTGACTCGTTTTTACTTCGGTTATCTTCCATGTGCCAACAATGGCAGAGTTGTACTGATTGTCATCATCATCATCGCTGCATGAGACAAACGCAAGTGATGTTACCACAAGGGCAAGGAGAAAGAATAGATACTTTTTCATAATACATTTTTTTATTTTACAGTTGCTTTTATTACAGGCTTTCCAGCAGGATTCTTCTTATCCACTTCATATTGATTCGAATACTTTCCTGCGGGCAGGTCTGACAGTACGAACGCATTACATTTACGACCGGCAATGACTTTGTCAGTAGCAGCGGTATTAATAGCTGTGGCAATCAAACTTGCAAGTGCTCCAAAGCCGCCACCCCCAGAATTGACACTCGTGTCAACCGAGATTTCACCTTCCCTTTGATAAAGAGTTTGTCCAGTCTTTGTTGACCGAAGAATGTATTCGATATTGACTTTGAGTTTTCCACCCACATTGTTTCTGCGCCAATCCTTGATGATGGTGAACATGACGGCATCTGCGCCAAGCACATTTCTGAATGCCGTCAGATCGTTTTCAAGAAACATCTCGGCATCATAGGCACTCTCTTGCTGGAACATCTCCATGGTCAGATAGGGAGAATATACGTAGTAACCTTTTTCACAGAGAGGCAGATACATGGTGGTATAGAAAAAATCCTTTGCCTCTGCATGAGTTGTCCTGTTGATGGGAGGCATTACAGCTATAGCCACGGGCTTCTCATCATACATAGCAGCATACTGTTCTCCCATCGTTTTTGGGGTAGAGCACGAAGCAAGCGTTATTGCTACAAGTGCAAACAATATAATTTTTTTCATTTTTCAAGCTGTTTAATGATTCGTGAAATGTAAGTATCAGACTCAGGATAGAGTTCCACTTCCTTTTTCAGGAAAGACAGGCCCTCATCTTTCTTTCCGGTCTTGTAAAGGAGATAGCCATACTCAGCATACATTCCTGGTGGCACTACGCCTCTCACACCCTTTTGCTTGTCTGTAATCTTCTTGTACTGCTCAAGTACTTTGACCTGAAGTTCTTCTGTTGATCTCTTATGGTACTGATACGTCGCATCCTCATAGTCATACCAGGAGTACAACGTTTTGGTCGTTGTGCAGGAGCTGACTGCCAACATTGCAGCTATCACTGCTACGGGAAAAATAAGTTTCTTCATCGCTATGGTAATATTATTTGTTTGACTTCCTGTGTAGAGACGAATATCTTCTTCTGATACAACGTCTTTCCATCACATTTCACCACGAGGCTCTTGGTACCTGTACCGATGCCGTATTGCGTGCCTCTTCTGTTGGCTTTCTTCGACTTGACGACTTTAGCCGTAAACGGTTCGGCATTGTCGATGGTCACTTGAACCTCTTTGCCGCCATATTCTTTCTGTCCTACAAACAGGAGGTAAGCCATATCCTCTTTACCTGTCTGCTGTGCTACGGGGAAGTTTGCCTTGCATCCTGTCAACAGTGATGCTGCCGTAAACATACAAAAGATTGCCTTTTTCATTTTGCTTGTTCAATAATGTAGTTCGACATGTTCGTAGAGTCAATAGTCTCGTCTGAGGAGACCTCTACAAAAGAATACTCAGTCTCTGGAGTGTCTCCACCTGTCATGATGACTTTTACTGTTCCCACCGATTTGCCGGGCAGGGTAATCATCACACCTGTTTGTGGGTTCTTCACCTTCTTGCCCTTGGTCATGATGTTGAATACCATACCCTCTTTGACACCTTGGCTGTTGCCGCCAGCAATGAGCGTGGCATCACTGTCACAAGAAAGGAAGTAGGTCTTCCACGGACTGTTCGTGCATTTGTTGATGATGTTCTCCACCAGTTGGCCAATAGCCTCAGAGATAGCCTTGTCGCTAAGGGTTGCATCATAACCAGCTTTTCCACCCACACCCATTGTGGTCTTTGTGGTAAGCTCAGCAGAGCCCTTTGCTTCATCAGAATAGATAATCAGTCCAGTAGAAACATCAACCAGTCTGATAGAGACTGCGGCTTCCACCGTTTGAGTCTTCTGTGAAGAAAACACACCGCTCTTACCCGTGTCCTTACGGCCAAACTCCGTGATAGAGCCAATAATCATGTAGTCAGCACCAATAACAGAGGCAGAGGTGCCTCCCTTTTGACACTCCTCCAGCAATGTGGCGAGGTCGCTTCTTTCCAATAGGAGGAACTTGCCAGACGAGGCCAACTTGGAAGAGAGAATGTCAAGAGCCTGTTTGCCCATAGGGTCATTCTCTCTATCATAGAAGATACCCTTGGCATACTGCGTCTCATTCGTGAAACGACCAATAGCGACTTTGCGTTTCAATACCATGCCGTCATCCTGTGCCGCCTGGACGGTAGGTTCTACAACCTCAACTTTGCGTTGGGCCGATGCGCCAAGACAGATGGCAAAAATCGAGAATAATACAATGACTTTTTTCATATGTTACAATGTTTTAGAACTCAAAACCTACTTTCAATGTGATCGCCTCAGTGTCAAGTTTCCTTGGACTTCGGGTGTAATTCATGCTTGTGTTGCTCGTAAACCTGTCAAAGGTCTCGAACTCCAGTTTCTCTGAAGCGTAACCAACAGCGAGACTAACAGCCTGTTTTTCGTTGATGGCAAACCGACAACCCGCTGACGCATTGACATACAGACCTCCGTTGTTAGTAACGTATGTTCCGCCTTTCACATCCACAAATGGGGACACCTTCTTTTTGCTGAAATTGCATCTGATATTAGCGAAGACAGGAATATCTACCTGACTGTCTCTTACATCGAGAGGAATATCCATATCCTTTGTTTCGTATGAAGACATGAAGTGCAGACCTGCTCCTGCGCCAAGGAAAAAGTATGGATTGAACTGATAGCCGTGAGATGTGTTTACCTCAAAACGACCAAACTCATAATCACCGACACCGATCGAATAACCAGCATCAATAAAACCTCTGTAACACCCATTGGAACTCTGTGCATTGCAGTTGAGTGTGATTGCCATAATAGCGGCAAGAACAAATGATATTTTTCTCATAACTATAAATGTATTAAAGTATTGTTATTACTATCATCTAAATGCTGTTTCTCAGGGTACTACCAGTTGCAATCATTATCACAATCATCGTCGTAACCACCACAATCGTAAGTGTCATGACAATCACAATCGTCATGATAGCCGCCACAATCGTATGTATCATGACAGTCACAATCATCGTGGAAGCTGTGGTCATAACAGCCATCATCATAACCTTCTTCATACCCATGATTGTAATCAGTAGTACGTTCATGCATAGATTGAGAGCTACTATGCCTTGCCTTATTAACGATGTTGATTACTGCGCCTGCAAATAAGAAATCTAAAAGTCCCATCTGTTTTACGATTTATGTTCAACTTGTGGGTGCAAAGTAAAGTGGTAATAATGCAGTCTATCTGCACAATATTAAAAAGATTATGAAATAGCATAAAAAAACAGGAAGATATTGCTCTTCCTGTTTTTTTTGCAATATATTCAGTACTGTTTCTTCTCAACAGGTCATCAATTTGATTGTTGACATAAACCTTAACATGAGATAATAATACGAATGGTTACCTAAACTGTTCGTTTATTTGAATATCTACCGCCGTATCATCCTTTCTAACTTCATACAAGGAGGAAGATTCATAATAGACATTTACTGGCATGTGGCATGTGACATTGGTATGCTTTTCAATATAATCTTCTTGTCCAAACAACATCTTTTCGATTTTATTGCAGAACAAGATACTCTTTTCGTCGCCAGAGATCTTTCCTAAGACTTCTCTTGTTGGGAAACCTGGTGTTCTGTTGTCAGGCACTAAGAAGAATATATAATCCTTAGCACGACTAATCGCTACATTTATAATGTTTTGATTATTGACATGCGAATTTAGTCCAACATTCATAGGCGGATTAAGAACAACAATCATAATATCGCATTCATCGCCTTGGAAACTATGAACCGTACCACAATGAACCTTGCAAGAGTCATTTGATATATCTCTTAGTTCAATCATCTGCTTGATGCTATCTGCCTGTTTCTTATATGGGCAGACGATGCCAATAGAATATGGCTCATCAGGATTAGATTCTTTGATCTTTGTAGCTATATAACTTGCATATTCATAACCAAAAATAGCCGAATATAAATGAAATGCAGATTCATCTATAGCATCAAGACCATATAGATTATCAAACAACTCAGTCTTAAAGCCTATATAATTTATGCTTGAAATCTTAAATCCAAGGTTAAGAGGCTTTTGGCTGCTCTGGGTTCTATAGGGCTTTACAATGCCATTGTAACTGAACTTGCTCACCAAATCGCCTATAGTTGGGATAGAACGGTATTGAGTATTCAGACACTCTACCTTTGGATTATTCTGAGCTACAGCAAAACTGTTCAGACCAACCATCTGGTAGATACTTTCAGGCTGAACTTCATTCTGTCTCACAGGTTGAATCTGCTTTGGATCGCCCGAAATGATAAACTGACAATCATGACTCTTAAAGAGAATAAACGCCATGGTTACAATGTCCATCATCGACGCTTCATCAATAATGACATAATCCCAGTGGTGGTCACAGATTATCTCCTCATTTGGCATCAAATAGTCATAGGCATAACGTGCGGCTGTTGTGATTACCACATGATGACCATCGTATTCAATAAAATCATCATCTCTTGTATATACGTCGTAGGTTTCCAAGAACTCAAGGCTCTCAGTAACACCGAATCTATATGTATATTGTGTACAAGTATCGTTATCAGATAGTCTCGAAGCAATTACGTCAGCTGCCTTATTGGTAGGTGTAAGAACGAGGATGTCCAAATCTGTTTCGCTGCTTTGGATAATGTCTTGAATTTTACCAACAAGTCTTGTTGTTTTTCCTGTACCTGGAGGACCATAGATGTACTTTATGCAGTCGGGCAAATTGTCACGAAGACTATAATCATCTGGCAAATCAAGTTTCACGAATTGCTTGGTCAATGAATCAATATGATTTGCGTAGCTGCCATTTGCGACCAAACGAACCTTATCCGCTTCATTGATCTTTGCCTCCAATTCTGATGTATTTTCATAGTACGCCCAAATAGCATCTTCTGTAAAGTATTGCAGATTAACCTCAATCTTTTCAGAAACATCGCCCTTCAAAATGTGTAGAGTGATGTCATCTGCATGCTCAATCCATTTAGGAACAACCCTATTGGGTTTGAGTATTGCAATAGTATAATCGTCCAGAACTTCGGCTTCCTTGAAGTCTATTTGAACACTCCTTGTTGCTGCTGTATCGTTCTTCTGATTGTAGAGTTGTTCCATAAGATACTTAAACCAGAGGAAAGTATATTTCTTGGTTCTGACGATAGCCTCGTTAAGGTCGGCCTGATCTTTAGCCTTATCAAGTTCTTCTTGTGCAGCCTTCTGTTTATTGCTGAAGTTATCTCGATTGCTGCGGTCAGTCAATGGAATACTATCAGATGTACTATTTGTATTCTGAGTATATTGAACAGTATTGATGTTTTCATCAAAGAACTCTTCTTTGTTTTCTGCAGGCGATGAGCTACTTGGTGAATTGAAAACATCAACATTACCAGTAGTTTTTGCACTATGAGGCTTCTGAACAGGAGCGTTTTTCTGCTTGTTCCACTTCTCCTTCAGGCGATCAGTAAACGATTTACGTTCTTCTGTCTGATGTCCCTCTCGATCAGGTGTGCCAGAATAAGAGCTTGCAGGATGTGGCTCATCTGAACTTGACTCATGTGATGAAGGTTCACGCCTTTGGTGTGTGCCGCCAAAATCACTTCTGCGCTTTCTCTCAGTTGAAGATTGCACGTCATTTTCAGAATGAGTGTTAGATGTCTTAGTTTCTTCATCCATGACTTTTTCATCCTTCTCTGAGAACTGATTCTGGCGTTGTTCCATTCCAATGCCAGCTTGCCGTTTAACATCTTCTGGCAGATTGTTGACATCATTCACATCTTCGTTGAATACTTCTGCATTAACATTTTCATCAACATCTATACCAGCCCTTTCAGCTTCATCCAGATATGAAAGCAAGGCAGTTGGAAGTGAACCTCCCTCCTGGTGTTTGATAAAGTTAACGAAGTCATCAAGGAATAAATTATCCATAAAATCATTGTCAAAGTTTCCCTTAACTTCGATTTTCTTAATAATCCAATCACGTATCTTGATAAACATAGGTCCCTGCCAGTCGCCAACATACCATAAGGCGGAAGCATCTTCGCAGTAAATCCTTAGATTTGTTTTAATATTCTCATTATAAGAATATATAATATTCTCGCACTTAGAAATATCAGCATTATCAAGCTTCTCTTTGTAACCTGCGTATATTTCTTCCCAATTGTTCTTCCCTGTTTTGTATGCAAGATACAGTAGTCGCTTTGAGATTTCTCTTATAGCAACTGCATCTTTCTTACATACTCCAGCCTTTTGTTTTGTAAAATCACTGTTAGTTAGAATCTTTATGCCAAGAATCTTACACAACTTCACATAGTCATCTTTGAACTCTGGCATATAGGATGGGTTGCAGACATAAGCATTGCCACCGAAATTACCCTTTAAGGTTTCATTTCCCCATTCCAATGCAACAAGTGTATTTAACGGAACCCAATTCTTAGCTCCGTTAAACCAGTTCGCAGATTCTCTATATCTGTCAATCGCATTTTTATGACGTTGTAGAGTCTCATCCTTTGTATCTACAAACCATTTGATTACTTCACGGCGATAATCGTGAGTGTCAAGGTTCATGTATTCTAAACAATCAAGGATATAAAGTCTTCCTCTAAGCCCAATCCTTTCAACCCAAGTAGGTAATTCCACTGTCGGCAATTTATCCTTGCCATTCTGTAATTTGAGGACAATCTTCTGAAGCTGTGAATTCCTGTAATCATAGACCTCCATAGGTTTCTTCATACCCTGGGTAGTAGGAATACAAGCAATGTTTCTCAGATTCTCTTCAGTTATGATTTCCTTTAATAAACGTTCTCTGTCTTTGGCATATTTTTCCCAGAAATAATAAGCAAACCTTTCATTCTGGAGTTGTCTCAAATTATATTCAGTAAAGCCATCATATACATTGAAACAGAACACAAACATGCGTTTGAGTCCATTTGGACAATATTCATCGTACTTTTCACTGACAAAGTCCAATTCAGTAACGCCATTAGCCATATACTGACAATCAGGTATATAAACAGTGCTAAGGTATTGCCCAAAGCTATTTAAAAACTTGCCTTGGGTAGTGTATAATTTTATTGGACCTAAGTTTCGAATAATCTCAGAAATACCAACAGAATCGGTATTGTAAGATTTAGCTAACTCACCAATAATCTTATAATGTGCTTCTGATTGTGCATAGTAATCCTGATGCTTTGCAAAATAGTATAACTTCAGATTTCTCAGTTGAGTTGCACTCTCTGCTTTAACATTATAAGTGTCACCAATGGACGCAATGAGTTTGATGACATTTCGCTTTTGTGTTTCATCTTCTGTACATGTAATATATTCCTCTGAAACGAGGTTGTTTATTTCAATGTCAGGGAAAGGATTTATATCTACATCATAGAACTTGCCTGATACGACAACATCTTTAGGGGTTCTGAATATTCCATCATCACACTTTAGGTGAAGATTGTTCAAACACTTTCTTGTATTCTCATCACCTTCTATGAGCTTTGATTGTATCGTATCTGCATATTTTGCCAATATGCCTACAATCTTGATGTCATTATACTTTGCAAGATTAGGAAGCACATTTTTGAATACAATATCCTTGTAATCAACCGTAACCTTCAAAGTCTTGAACAACGAAGTCCAATCCCTTTCTACATCTTCTTCCTTATAAGCAGATGAAACGAATTTCGGTCTATCTACGTTATCGCTGATGAATTTTTCCAGTCCATCTACACCTAAATAGAAATCTGATATAAATAACTTTGAAGGTACTTCATAGCCATCTGCAATGCTTCCATCATATCTGAAAAGCATTGGCAAGATATTCAGCTTTGCTTTATTCTCTCGACTTTCCTTGCTATCACATACCCAACGCCAAAATCTCACATTTCGTCCGGCATCTTTTAGATATGGAGTCACTTCAGGTTCAACGCCATCCTGAATAATATACTTATAGAATCCTTCTTCATCAATTTCTGCATTGCCAAGTTTGTCAACAAAGTATCTTTTGTCTTTGTCACTAATAATATAGTCAGGATGTATGGAGTCCAATATTTTGATTGGAACGAGGTCCTTTGATATTATATCAGTAAGAAGTTCTGATGGAAGATAATGGTTTTCTGACTTATCTGCCAAAATGCCACTTTCCGCATCAGGTGATGAAATGTAAATTGGCATTTCCTTTACCTTTTCCAGGTCCTTATCTGACAATTCATCGTGAATGTCTGCAATATAACGATGGAATGCTATATTGTTATCTCTGTCTTTAAGGTTCTCCTCAATCCGTTCAAGATGAACAAGCAAATGAGCACGAAGATAGTGTATCTTTCCAAAGATTTTCAAACCTAAGTTCTCAAAGAATCGGCAACGCTCTGATCCATCAAACAGGTCAACATAATAGTCGTCACACAAGATTATAGTTGTGCGATTGAACCATGGTTGATTGTAGAGTTCAAGTGCATCGGGGCTTGGGAGATAGACTTTTCCTCCATAATCTTCTATAGCGGTTAGTCCTTCGCTACCCTTACATAGAATCGGAGTCTTCTTAAATATACTGTCTATCTGACCATTCTTAAATATCTCAGTCTGATGTTTGAAAAGGAAGTTAAGAAATTCCTTGCTTATCTCCTTCGTTGTAATCATTGCAAAGACATCGTCAAGACGAGTGCGTAATGACTGATACAAACCAGAAATACTAAACTTCTGTACGACTTGCTTGGTGCTGAACAACGCCCTGAGCTGTGCAACTTCTTCATCGGTCAGTCCTTCAAAATAACAATTCTCGACAGCAAGACAACATTCTTTGGGCATCCAAACCGTACGGTTCATCTGCTCCCATTCTTCGTCTTGCCAGAATATAGTCTTGGTAATCGGTGTCCAAATTGCCGAATTACCATCTGTAGTGAGGATGCAATAGTTCTGACGCATTGCCGAAGTCAGATTATTGACAACATCCTGAATTCGCAGCAAATAGTGATAGAAGTCAATGTTTGTTGATTTCTCTTTAATCTTTGATGCAATTGCAGGCACTCTGGAATCACTTGCAATGAATAAACGATAGCAGTCACTTGCAGTTAGTGCCTTAATACCGCACTTAGATGAAAGATAGTGACTAACTTTCTCTTCATCTTGAGCAAAGTAGTCAGTATGAAGAAACTTAAGCCAATCTTTTTCTATCCATGAATGAGAAGCCAGTTCGCTACCAACTTCATTCTTTTGATAAACATCTTGATTAGTTACGAATTTGCTTCCGTCTTCTACAAAGAATGGATAATTCCGTGGTGCTGGTGCTATACTACCAGTTACAGAAAGAAAATGTATGAAGTGAATGCTATTATCTTTGACAGAAAACAGTTGTTCATACCTTGAGAAATTATCAAAGATGTTCTTTACAAACGTGTAGTCATTGAACGTCTTGAAACGACCTTTGTTGCTTTCCCAAGTGTTATAGTTGCTCGACAGCCTATCACGTAATGCCACATTAAGTCTTGGCAAATCACTCGCAAGGAATGAGATGTCATCAACAAAGTTATCTATGTCATAATAGATTCTATCAGCCTTATCAATATGTCCGTCCTCTGTCAAGAATATCTTGTACCCCCAATAATTCATGATATAGCCACTATCAAGGAGGAATCCAAGGAATTGGTAATCATGATCGTCTTTAGCTAACCAATCCTGAAAGTCTGTCTCAAAGCACAACTGAGACAAATCGCTATCCCCAAATGGAATACTGCAATCGAAATGATTGAGCAGTCTGATTAGATTCTCGTTGCATCGAACCGTAGGATGTGGAAGACTGCCTGTCGTATCAGAGAACTCATACAGTTCATCGTCTGTAAGGATCGGATTCTCGCAAGCGATGAAACCGATCTTATCATATAGAGCATCTTCTAACTTAACAAGATGATAATCACCATCTCGTAGAGTTGGAATACATGGAATCTCAACTATTCTTTTATTGAAACCCTTGATGAAGAGCTGTGCATACTTGTCTCTACTATCAAACTGAGGAAGAATGTCAAATACGGAGTTCATATCGTATTTGTTTTCTTCTTGCAAGAAGGAAACCCACCAATCAGCAAACTTCGAGCCGCATTGTTCCATGATGCGGTCATTCCAGTTTACATCATGAAGACCACTTCGTGAACCATTTGGCACAAAATCGGCATTGAAAAGGAAACTAAAACCTAATCTTAGCTCTGTAGGAAGATAGTTATATACGCGAGCATTCTCTACAGGAATCAACTTATTGCCATCTCTACTAACTGCAAAAGAGATTCGGACATTGTCTATGTCCTTAAATTTTTCTGGAATCTTATCTCCGGAATTGATATTGTCCTTTACCCAATCCTTCAGGTCTTGAGGAACTGCAAAACGATAATCAGAAACCGTCCACTTTGTATCGTCCTTCTCAACTGTGTGCTTTGTCTTTCCGTCAATGACAACGTCAACTTTATAAACATTAGGGATGAAAAGAAGAATCTGATTATCACAGAACACTTTATCCAGCTGTTCAATATTCTTTCTTGCGTCTGACTTATGGCGCAAGGCAAACTGAACACGCATAGAGTTCCCTTCGATAGTTGACTTTACCTCTGAGTCAAGTTCATTGACAGCTGTAGGTATAGGCATCAAAGCCCATGGGCATTCACCAAAGGACTTTTCTTCAGAATGCTTTCTGTCAAAGCGGAGGCTCCAGTCACCAGATTTAAGATATACATATTCGTTATTTACGAATACCGTCTTAAAACCAATGCCTTTATAACCAATAGTCTCTGTATTCTTTTTCTTCTCACCCTGATTGATAGAGCTGATTCCGACCACATTTCTGAGGTTGAAGCACGCTCCGGAATGCATAAAGAATAAGTAATGATCTGTCAGAATGAACTTTACCTGTACATGTTCTCCATTATGGGGATAGTCATTTGCATTCTGTAACAACTCATAGATGTAAGTATGCTGAGCTCCAGTAACCTCGTTGAAGATTGTCTTCTGAAAGTTGTTAAACAACTCCAGGTTACTACCGCTAAGACGCAATCGAGCATCGAATAAGCCAGCAAGGAATTTTGCATTGTCAACTTTCGTGACTGCACCATCGATAACGATTCTGTCATCATCAGAGAGATGCCAGTTGAAAGAATAGAACACACCAAGTTCAAGAGGTTTCCCTGTGTATTCGATTTCAAGGTCATCTCCTAATGAAGGAATATTGACCAAATCACCTTCACCGCCACGAATGTCGGTGAAACAGGTGCTACCGTCTGTACGTTGCATAAAGCAACCAATGAGGTGATCAGAACCAATACGTTTTCTAATTCCTTGCTCTTTTATATTCATAATATCTACTTAATCGCGTTTGGATTTAATAAATTTGGCGGCAATGATAGGTCTGTATTGTGCAGTCTATCTTCACAGTATTAACAAAGCATACAAATTTTTCAGTTTTTTATTCCCAAAGTTTTTCGTACGCTTTCTTTATTATACCAGACATGAGAGCTCTACGCTTTTCCAAAAACTCAAAGTAGTCAAGACCTTCGAATCCTTCTGGTAAAGCATTTTCAGCACATGCTTTTGCATAACCTTCATCGCCAAGTTTTGCCTTATATCTACCTACATACAATGATGGAGCATCGTCTGAGATGTCAATATTGGTATTGTAGTCAAGATATGTGAAGTTAGCCATCTGATTCCTATCACGATCATCAGGAATACCAATGTCTGCAAGGTGCTGTTTTGGAAAGATATGATGTTTATCAATTGCTTTTTTCATGCCATCAGACCCCAATACCCAATATTTTGATAAAGGTGTATTTGAGAATAGCATAGGTGTCCCAAGCACATTGATAGAAGCTATATAACCATACCAAACAGGTGAGCTTGCGGCAGATGATGTTAAATCATTTATAAGCTCAACATTGAAATAGCTATCATTCATCTTCTGTTTGATTGTCTGGTTAAGATATTCCACGAAGTCAGATGCGCTCTTAATGCTTCTTAAATCAGCAAGTTGACGTTCTACTGTAGATTCTGGAGAATTTGAATAAAACGAAGTCACTGTTGTCATGAATATCCAGCGTGTTATAACCTTACGTAACTCTATTGGCTGAACCTTGTATTCGTCTTTGCCAAGAAGGTAAAGAACATAGCTAAATACAACGACATAGTTTGACGCAACCAAACTCTTATTAAGATAGCCGGCTTCTGCAAAAAGATTCAAGAAAGAATGCCAGTTGTTCAAGTCTGTAACCTTTTCAAGGGCAGTTTTGAATATGCCGATATTCTTATCTCTTGTCTCATCAGATATTACACCTGTTTCAAGGTCTTTACCTCGAAGCAACTTATAGGCATATTTAAGACGTGCTCTATGGAATCCTAAACCAACCGCCATACGAATAAGATGTGACGGCTGTGCATCTATAATCTGATTGTACGAAGTACCAGCTGCGGCAATTCTAGAAGCAGAACAGAACTTACCTATCTTATCATGAACATCATTGTCATACACAGCAAGGAGTGTCTCAACAAAGTTATTCTCATTGAGGTTCTGACCACCAGAGTTCACCCTACGGAAGATTTCAGCGACATCTTCTTCATCGGCTGTAGCAAGGATGCGAAGAGTCGGGATTGTATATTGTTTCAAGTCCAAAAGAGAATTGATATTATCTTCTATCAACTCTTCCTCTGTATCTGTCAACGAAACTTCGCCTTTCTTTGTTCTTCCCTCATTAATTCTATCAATGACGGTATTTCTGAATTTACGAAGTGTATGAGTTTCATCAGCTTTATAAACCAATGAAATATCACTGATCATTCTGGTGTCATTCTCATAAGCTTGAGACCAAACCTGAAATTCCTTTGTTAACGGATTAAAACAAATCTTTATCCTCTTGTCTTTGAAGTCTTTATTTTTAACAGTAACACCAGTCATGGCAGCCAACAACGATGTAAGTCGTTGCTGACCATCAATGACCAAGTCATCGGGACGTTTGAATTGTTTCTCGTTGCTTCCTATGCTTTTAGTATTCCCGTAGTTTATAGGTGATGCCCATAACATTACATAACCTATAGGAAAACCTTTCATCATTGAGTCAAACAAATCTTTGACCTTTGTATCTGGCCAGACGAAAGGACGTTGAAGATCAGGGAGTCCTATACTTCCATTCAGTACCTCGTCTAGAAGGCTACTTACTTTTCTGTCTATTCTTTCAAATAATTCTTTTGCCATATTTTAACAGTCTTCTATTGCTATGTCAAACTTAATTTCTTTATTACGGAAGATGTTGATGCTTTCATCTGCGGTGATATAGTTTGCATCAAAGTGTTCATTATTATGGCTAATGAACCATTCGTTGATGAAACCTCCGTCAGGATAAATGCAAAGCGTCTTATCTCCGCAGCTGATACACAATTCACGCCAGTGTGTGAGAGAGTGACGATCGCCTGATACAATAGGAATCAACTCACCCTTGATGTCATCGTTGTAATTAAGATTCTTCAGCCAATCTGTAGTAAGCTGCTTTAATTTCGCATCACGTAAGTCTGATGAAGGCATATTTGCACCGATGTTATCAGTCTTGCCCTTATCATCACGGTACATTTCAAGCTTGAACTCAATGGTGAAGTTCTTGTCTATCTGCTTAATGATGTGCTCAACAGTCTGGAGAGTCAGAATCATCCCCATAATGCTCTTCAGGTGTTCATCCTGATATGTAATTGTCAGAGATCCATCACTTTGTTTTGCATAAGCAATGAATTGATCAATAAGACCTTCAGATTTGCTCTGGAGTATTGTGCCGAGTTGAGTTGTACTAATCTCACGATACTCGCTTCCTGACAGTTTCAGTAACTTGGTCGATGGCTTATATGATGTATCAATAGTCTTTGCCTGAGCAACTGGATTGTCAATGCGAACAAAGAACATGGTCTCGTTACCCCATTGAACATTAAGCTGAGCATGTTCCTTACTGCTTGTAAAGTAGAGGTTGCCATCAATGTAAGCCAATGGATAAAGACCGGCAGAAGCCCAAGGATTCTTCATCATCTTAGCATCGCCACCCTTAGCCCATGCCTTGAACTCGCGAATCATAGACATAATAGGCTCTACCATGGTATTGTTTTCCGACTCCATCAGGCAGAAGGTTGTGGTGTCGCTCTTCATAACAAAGTTGTTCATCAACTGAGGACGCCAACCAGTTTCTTTGCCATCATAATCCCACTCTTTGAAGTCATTATCTACAAAGAGAACAAGATTCTGGTGTGAACCTGCGAATGCTTTCTGCAAGTCATAGAGTGTTGTCTGCGAAGGTGAAGCACCAGGGAATGCGTCCTTGATGTTCTGAGGAATGGTATCACCAACCTCTTCCTCTTCGCTGATCCATGCAAGTGCAGCATCAATATCCACATACTTGATGAAACGGAGAGTAAACTTGTCGAGAAGCATATCCTTTGAACGCTTATCCTTTGCTTCCTGAAGGAGTTTCTTAGATGCCTTGATGACATCCTTCATTATCTGAATGTTAGCCATCTGGTTAGCATAACCAGCACCACCAGGATTGCAGTCGAATACACAAAGATGGCCATTAGGCATGATGGCAAAGTCAACAGCACCACGCTCCTTACCAAGAATATCAACAAGTGCCTGAGTGAACACTATACCGAGAGTGAACAACAGGTTCTCTTCCTTGGTTCTGTCAGACATCCATTTGTTCTGTCCCTTATGGCGAATACGAATCTCGCTATAGTCAGTCTGAATCAAGTCGCCAATAATGACATTACGCTTAATCTTGGTTGGATCATTAGAGCATCCGCATCCTTTACGCATCTCCTTACCAGTGATTGCGTAGTGATAGTTTGGCTTCTCAGGTTGACCTTCCTTACGTTTTGGCACAACAGGGTTGAAGTCAAATGGGAACTTCTTTGGCTCATCCTTATCTGCCACATCATCCTCAATAACAGTTCTACCACATCGAGGGCAGAAGCAGTAGCCATATCCCTTACCTTCATTATAATAAAGAATCTTGGCATTACCAGAATCACTATTAGGACGCACAGAGAACAAATGAGGTTCGGTTACGTTGTTTGACCAGTCATCAGCATCTATCAACTGAGCACTTACACGAGTGAATACATTACTATCCATGATACGAGTCTTATCCTCATTCATGTCAGGCATAAATCCGACAGGCTGGATAAGGTCAAGGCCATAGTTGTCATTCACACTCCACTTAATCTGTGCGCTCAGATTCTGGTCATCAATAACAGTCTTGTCACTATTGCGGTATATAGTCTTAAATGACTTTACATTGTCATCATACATATTCGTAATCTCAATGCCACGAACAGTATATACCACACCATCCACAGCAACACTATTGCCAGGAGCATACTGAGCGATGGCATCACGCAATGAGTATGAAGGATTAGACGATGACATAGGAGTCAAATAGTCTCTCTTCCCATTGCTGTTCAAGTCAAGCGTCAGCACATTAACTGGCATATTGGCATTTGGTGTGAAACGGCTTGTTGCCCAATAGTTGAGCAATCGCTGATTCAATACAGAGAAGTACTGCAACTTCAATTTGATACGGAAACGATCATTCTTTGTCGAATCAGTATCATCAAATGCTGTCTTGTAGTCAACCAACTTGTTGTAAAGTTCTGAATAGCAACGCTCGTTATTATCCTTGGCATTTCTGATAACAAGTGTCAATTGATCCTCAAATACGGTTCCCTTCAAGAGGCTTGTAAGGTCTTCACGCAGATTTGGAGTATCAGACAGAGGCTTGCAGCACATCTGATTGAATCGCTCGTACATTGTTCCTGCTGGATTACCAAGCAAGTCCTTTGGATCTGCCTCGCTTGAACCATTAAGTACAATCAGCTTACCTTGTGAAAGGCGAACCTCAAAGTTTGTATAGTAGTCAGCAACCTTCTGTCCAAGGCTACCACCATTAGCTCCTTCGCTGAACACACCAAAGGCACGAATGAGGAATGAATTGACATGACGCTGTACCACCTGAGGACTCTTCAAGTCAACAGTAGGAACACGTACAGGACGGCTGATAATCTTTTCTATTGGGTTAGTAAGAGTACGAAGACCGATAACATCCGAACCACACAGCGTGATGCACGCACTACGCACCTTATTGTTACGTCCGCTACGTCCTGCACGCTGTTTATAGTTAGAAGGCTGTGGCGGTACACTCGACAGCATTACAACCTCCAAGTTGCCAAGGTCAACACCCATCTCCATAGTGGTAGAACAAGCAAGGATGTTGATAGTGTGATCCTTGAATTTCGACTGAAGTCCTCGTGCCACACTCTTATCTACCTGAGCCGTGTGCTCCTGCTGCACAAAGAGATTGGGGAATACGTGAATATCCTCCAGTCGGTCGCTGAACACACCGTCTTCACCCCAGATATGATTGTTCCAGAGTAGTCTTCTGTGAGTCTTTGCCCAAGTAGCTACAGCCTGTTTATCACCTTCCTTGCCTGAGCCGACATAATAAGGGAATGGTTCCCAAGTCTCATGCAAGTCTTCATTAAGTTCGATAGGAGTGCTTCCCTCCATGTAAGGAGAGAAACGCTTGAAGTTATTGCCGATAGGACGCAGACATACAGCATGTTCACCTACATCAGCCTTAGTATCGCACAGATAAACGTCATCATACAGCTTGAAGCAAAGGTCATTTAGGTTGAAACGAGGAGCATTATCCTTCTCTGGTACGAAATTTCCACCATCATCAAGACGCATACCGACACTCATGATGCCATACTCAGGACCCGTGAGTGTGTCCCAAAGTGCATCAATCACAGCAGCAATCTCATGGAAGTACTGGTGCTGAGCATCATTGAGAGACAGCGAATTATCATCGCGTGAAATCAAAGCACACAAGTATCTTACGATACGAGCAGTAGATACCTTTCCTTGTTCCAACTTAGGTTTATTGAAAGGACGACGACGTGGCTTCTCTGTTGCGAAACGAACAGTAGAGAAAATGTCTATCTTATCATTGCCAGGAATACGCAAGTAGAATGACTGGTTGTTTCGGACTGTATAGTCGAGGTAAACCTGCATCAGGTTTCGCCAGTCTTCTTCAGTAATTCTATTGGCTGGACTATCCAAAATATCGTTGAAGTCTTCAACAGCCTGGGGCAACTTGATTTCCTTCAACTTTGGATAGCATGTCTCGAACAAACCTAAGGTTTCAGGAGATGCTGCAGATGCAGGACGGTGAGCCAGATACATCACCATGATGCTCTGAACATACTTTTCGATTATCTCTTCTGAAGGAAGACCATCCTCAATCTCATCGCTATCACCCGAACGCTTTACGAACACCGATGCAAATACAGGACAACGTTCGTCCTTTTTGATAATCTCGGCTATTTCACTCCAAGTAATATAGTTGCAAGACATTTCATCCAACTGCTTCTGTACTACCGCAGGGTCAGGTGACTGAAGGTTTGCCATCATAGGAGCATACTTCATCATTGACATTGGATCTGCTTGAACAGCCGCCATAATCTGAGCCATTGCAGCCTCTTTGGTCATTCCGTTTGCCTTTCTACGGCATAGTTCATGATAGATGATACTGTTGAACCACATACGTTCTTGCTCCAGGTTCTGCTTCAATGTAGCTTTAGCCGCAGCTTGACGGCTATCTACGAAACTTATATACTGTTGACCTTTGTGCAGAACAATAGCATCAGTCTTTGACTTTCCTTCCTCCAATTGATCGAGAATAGAAGGAGCCATCATACGAGAGATAAAGTCGGCAGAGAGACGGAACTTCTGCAGACGATTATCTTCCATATTACCATTTGCATCGCCTTCAACGTCTTTCTCCGTATCACTCTTTCTTGTTTGCTTGGCATTACAGTTAGGACAACAGCATTGTGTATTACCCACTAATCGCCAAGGACGATACTTCTTGTCGCTACAGAGTGAGTTTCTTTCTTCTGCCTCAATCTCGGCAGGAGTCATTGGCTCAAGTTTTCCACCTGGCAGTACTCTGAAACTTACATTATTGTCACCTTTGGCATTCTTCTCGTTCGAGAGACCGAAGATGGCATACTTCTTTGTTGACTCATCATCAGAATCAGCATCTATGAGGTCGAACATGTCACTATCATCTGTAGCCAATGCTTCGTATGTCCAGTCTGCTGTATCAACCATTGCAAGTGCAACGTATTCACCACAATGCTTACAACGACTCATTTCCAACAACGGATTCTCTTCAACTGTCTTTGATTCGCCATCACTGATACGCTTGCCAATAGCATTCTCTGTGTAAATCTTGAAAGCACCATCTGCTACTTCGTTAAGACGGACAAACAAACCATTGTTTGGTACACGATAGAAGTAGTGAACCTTCAACTTCATATCGGGTACACTCTTGCCAGCAGCCTTGAAGCGTTCCTCCTCACGCTGGCACATTTCGTCAAGCCACTGAAGTTTATCGCTGATCTCTGCCTCCTGTGGATAGAGTTCATCCAGAGACACATAATCCTTAGCAAAGATGGTTTTCCATCTTTCAGCATCTTCGCCTTCAGGAATAGCATTCTCACCGATACGCACACCTCCCACGGCTTCAACTTGCTCAGGTGAGATACCTGTTATGCCAGCAATAAACTCTTTCAGTTCCCTTTCGTCCTTCTCTTTGTCTTCTCCGTTACCGAAGGTTGCTGATGATGTTGCGAAATGAACATCCTGAGCATCAACGTTGAAGGCAAGAAGTACTCGACGCAGAAGCATGGCCAACTCAGCAGCACCAGCACCTGTATAGCTATGAGTCTCATCAATAGCCACCCAACGAAGACTCTTCTTTCCTGCATTGATAAGCTTTGCATCCGTACCACGAAGCAGAATGTACTCCAACATAGTAGGGTTGGTAAGCAAGATATTAGGAGGGCACTTACGAACCATCTGACGAGTATATACCATGTGGCTAAACTTCATATTCTCCAACACATAGTAACCCTTCTCATGTGGATCTGGCTGATAGAAGGCATATTTGCCACCAGTAACCTGCTCGATACGCTTACGCATCTTCATTGCATCATCAGAAGCATCTTGCTCATCAGGTTCCTTCTCTGGCAGGTCACCATTATATACAGTATATGTGAGGCTTGTTCCAGCAAGTAGCTCCTCCAAACGTTCCTTTTGGTCTTCCATCAAGGCATTGAGAGGGTAGAGGAACAAAGCCTGAATTTCATCTGGCATGGCATGTTGCTTCAAGTCATGGACAAGAGGCATCATGAAACACTCCGTCTTACCCGAACCTGTGCCTGTGGTTACAACGATAGACATTGGCTTCTTTTCTCCTGCAATCTCGATCGTCTTGTTTAGCAATGCATCCCAGCACTTATACTGGTGCTCGTATGGAGAATATGGGAATCTCCACAATCCACCTACAAGTGACTTTGCTGTTTCTGCCGACACGCTATGAACTGCCTCATACGAGTTCATACACTGTACTACAGGAACAGCATTCTTTGGGGCAAATATCTCGCCGATGATTTTCTTCATCTGCTTCTGGTATGCACGCTGGCTATCGTTATGCGATTCGCCACACCACATCGCTACAAGAGCTCTTTCTACCGATGTGCGATTGTTTTTATATAGTTCAGAGAAATTCATACTGTATATCTGATTTCTGATTATTATTCTATGTATATTTTGTTTTCCTGCCAGTCAAAGCCCAACTCTTCGCCAAGGCGTATAAGTCCAGTTTTATCTTGTTCTGTCAGTTGTCCTCCTCTTGAATCAAGCAGAGGTTCATATATTTCAGATACAATGTCTGACTTTGCCAGGTCTCTAAGGGCTTTCATGAGGAAGAAATAGTTTCCTGCTTCATTTGCAATCTCAAAGCACCTCAAAGGCGATTCTTCAATATCATCCCATGCCCATGGGTCATTATCAAGATCTTCTCCAAGATTGCAGACAAGGTCTTTGTTCTTGCTAAGGTTCTGGAATATGATGCCAACGTCATATTTGTCAGTCCCTTCTATTGGATCGACAACTTCTGGTGTACTATTCTTGTCATAATTCCAGAACAAGGCTTCATGCTCATTCCATTCAGTATTATTTTGGGCGTTACCGAAGCATACAGTCAAACTTTCAGGAGCCATAGCATCCAGTAGTTTGCCTGCAAATTTTCTATCCAATCTCCAGGCATTCAATGCAGCCATACCAATGCTTGGGTTGTGCTCTATATCTATATAGGTCTGTGAGTAGATACTGCACAGATTTTTACATTCGTATGCCTGATAGCCATGCTTTGAGAAGTCGTTTATCTGTACTCTGTCCTTGAAGATATAAGGCAGTTGCAACTTTTCATCACCATGCTTGTACTCGATAATCTCTCCGTCAAGCATAACCTCCTTTACTAAAGTCGGACGATAAACATCTACCTCGCAGTAATCTTCGCCTTCTCCATAGCGAACTGGGACTGTAGGGAAAAGAACGTTCTTATCCTCTGGGATAGAGTCCTGTATCTTGTCCTCATTATTATCTGTCTTGCGATAGCGAATGCAAGTTGTCTCATAATCTCTACGGATAGGGTTATCTTCATCGAGTCTTGGCAGATAGATAACTATATAAGGGAAAGTACGACCTTTAACGGTTACTCTAAGTTGTACCTCTCCGTATGGCGGTTCGTCCATCAGAGTCCATTCTTGGTATCGTCCATTTGATTGTTTGAACTCAACCATCTCTGCTACTGAATCTTCTTCTGGTTGAGCATTAAGGATGTCATCCTTTGTAGCGAAGTGACGTACAATCACGTCTTCCCATCCGAAAATGAGTGGCAGTTCGTCTATGTCGTAGTTATCCGATTCGTCTGGATCGTCTATATAGTAGTGCTTCACCTTACCACCGTTTACGTAATGGATAGTGTCAGAGTAAAGTTTTGTTGTTATCTGGTCATAGCCTATACGGTTGTACAGGCTTATCTCTTTTCCCTTCTTGTCTGTGAATGTAACTGAGTCATAGATGTAGAACCAGTTCCATGTCTCGCTCTTGCCAAACTTCTGGTCTCTAAAACTCTGGCGGTACACGTCATCTGCAATACTTTCATCCTTCAATGCACATCGGTTGGAGAAGAGTAAGGCAGTTTCCTTCTGGGCATTCTGTGTTGATGTCCATGTGTCACCATAGCTCACACTTCGCCACAGCTGGATATACTCTCTTGCAGTCTCAGTTTGGGCAATATACTCTTTGCCTTCTTCATCTACAGCAACAACCTCTATAGTATCAAACTTGCAGGTTGGTACATGCTTGCACTGAGCACATCTCTCTGTTCCGAATGCCACGAAACCAGTGTCCGACTGACCTGTATTAAGGTAAGTGATCATTGGTTTGTCCATGGTTGATGGCTCTACAACCTCATCATTTCTCTTAAACCTTATATACATAAACAATTTATGTAGCTTCTCGGGATTGGCAACTCCCCAAAGATGTACTCTGTCGTATCGAAGATACTGGTGCAACTCACCACCAACTTCCTCTGGCTTCAGCCAAACATTCAGTCGGCGAGTCATACAGGTATATTGTGGAGAGAAGGTCACCTGCCACTCAAAGCGGAATTTTACCTTCAATATCTCATCATTGGCAGCTTTGACGGTAGCCACAAAGCGATTCACATCTGATCCTGCATCTGCAAGGTCATCCTCGTGGAAAGGCATTGTGCCATTAAGTATCTGACGCATATACTCATAGAGTGAGTGCTGACGTTTGATACTTTCACGGAAAGCCACTGCTCTTGATGCTTCATCCAGATTCTCTAAGGTGTAGTTCTCTCCATGGTAGATACGGCAAAGTCCTTTCAGGAACTTCATATTGTCGTTCCTTGCCAACTCATGCTGTATGGCAAGACCACCAAGCACATAGATGCTGTAGAGCCAACGCTTACTACCATTCTCATCCTTGTAGAGGTAGCGTTTCTTACTGATACCTGCATTGTCCCAAAGTTCTTCTAGGTTGATGCCATCAGTAAGCTCACACTTGTTACCACTCTGGTATCTGCGCTTGTACCATTCTGCCATATAAGAGATGGTCATGATGGCATTGTCCGACTTGGACAGAGCTGTCACGCCCTCCTTATCGACAATAATCTTCAGGCAGGTCTCAATTTCGTTGAAATCTGCTTCCGACAACCTCAATCGCCACACGTATGGGACGGTGATGTCGAGGGATTCTATCTTATCTTGTAGCGACTTAATCATTTATACTAAAAAGTATTCAGAATTGCCTTTTACTTGCTATTTCTTCAAAAAAATTTCTCCTAGTTTTTTTATAACCTTTGGACCAAATTTCTTTGCTCCAGCAACAAAAGCTGTTCCTATGGCAAATACAACGACTTTACCTGTTTTTTCAATCCATGCTGGGTTCATATTATTCGATTTTTAAATATTTAACATCTTCTTTTTTACATTCAACATGTAAATCTTTCAGCAACACACCTTCCAGTGCTTTATTAAGATTTTGGTTATAACTGTCAATGTTTTCTAACTCAGTAGTTTCTCTATGCATGATATACTTCATTATTGACCTGAAATCTACATCCAAATACTCTTGGCAATACTTTTGCATTGTACTATGACTCCTCTGTATTACAGAAGTATCACCCTTAAGATAGACAACAACATCTGATAACAGAATAAGCCTATTGTACAACTGTAAATCATAAACATAGTCATTGTAGAGTTCCCTATACTGCGCAAGATCATCTCGCGTAATGTGACGCATAGAGTTCAAAAGAACACGCCATCCATTTGAAGGAGCAGAAGAAAGTTTTCTTCGCTCTTCATCTATTTGTAGATGCAACTGTGCTAAACCTTCATGCATCTGCATAAAAGCAATTGTTGCCGCCCTATCCAAATCGTCCTGAGATTTAAATGTAGGATATAAATCCATAAAGGCTTTGAAAGAGCCAATGATTTTTCCTATCCTGTCATTTTTTTGTCCGTTTTTAATATCATCTAATTTTGCTTCGATGACTTCCATCTTTTCAAGAACAGACTGAACCATAGACATCATAGCAAGATTTGACAAACTCTGAGTCACTGCTTGAGAATCAGTACCTTTGCTTATTGTCACCTGACCTTGTATGCCTTTCTTACCTTTAACCCTAATATTTGGAGTAAATGAACCAGGATTATTTCCTGATTTATCTAATGTTGCCTCTCCTTTTTCTAATGCTTGTCTTAATCCTTTAGGGATTTCAACAAAAAAGCCATCAGAATGAGCCAATTTATTCAAAGAATCAGCTAATACAGCTCCACAATTCAATTTGTTAAGCAAATTAGATTTTTCCTTTTGGGTAATTTTATCAAGCATTGAAGGTACGCCATATAAAGAAAGAATATCAGTCTCCTTTCCTTGTACAGCAATTTCTGTCTTGTCTCTTACTACTATATTATTGTCCATAATGATAGATTACTGTTAATTAATAGATCAATCCATTTTCTCAATTTTCAATTCTTTCTTCTCTCCTCGGTATGCTTCTCGGAGGTCTCGCAGCGTGTGCTCGCTGTCCTTGATATGATGGATCATCGAGTGGCAGTTTGAGCACAGTGGGACAAGGTTCTCCAAGAAGTTCTCTGGCACGCCGTCCGTCTCGAAGGTGGAGATAGGCTTCAGGTGATGAACCTCTATGAAGTTCGCGCCCAGTTCCGCACCATACATCTCTGCGAAGTCCATACCACAACATTGGCACTGGTAGCCGTACTTGTCTATGCATTGCTGACGGAGTGAAGGGTTACGATATATCACCTCTGTCTCTTTTGTGATATGCTTGCGTTCGCCTTCTGTCTCTTCCCAGAAATTTGGGGCAGATGGTGTTGGATGGTCAGAACCCGATGCTGAACTTCCAGAAGTAGTGGATGTTGACGATGGTTTCTCGTTTGCTCCCGCAATGCGTCTCTTGAATAGTTGCTTGTATTCTTTCGACTCCAGGAACATAGAGTACAGTTTCAGATGGGCAGAAAACTTCAGGTCGGCATCTTCGTTGGCAGTCTTCATCTCTTGATTGAGAGGTATCTTACTACTGATGCTGTCATAGTAGTTATGATCCTGCTCCACATAGATGCCCTTGAAGTTGGCATCGGCATACCGGCATATAAACTCAGCCAACTCCTTTTCGGTGAAGTCGGCTATTGCCTCTGCATCGGGCTTGCGTCTTGCTTCAAGATTGGCAATGTACGCCTTTCGGAGCATTTCCACTGTTACCTGTATTTGTTTCTTTGCCATCGTATTCTCTACTGCTTATATTTCATTCTTGCGAATCAGAGCAACCTGTCCCCGTGGTCCTAAGTACAATCCACTTTCCTGCACTGGTATTTCCAGTGTGTGCGATAATTCCCTGTTCTTGCATAACTGCCAAATCTCTTCTAATAGTCCTAACAACTACTGACAAGACTCGTGACATTTCCGTTGCCGAAATTTGTTCATTTTCATTGATAAGGTTTATTATATCTCTTTGCCTTTTAGTAAGTTGCACAGGAGATAAGCTGGTGACATCACTGGTGACATCACTGGTGACATTATCTGCGACACTCATCATCTTCATGAACGTGGTTCGCTGTACCGACACTTGTACACCACCACAGAAGTTCTGCACTCTGGGCATGGGTATTCCTGCTGCTTCAAAACCTTCACGAATCTTCATGTAGCCACGTCCCCATGTATCAATAAATCCTGCCTTGAACATTGTATTTGCAATGTTCCTGTTGCGTGGCTTGGATGAATGCCTGCTCATAAGTGTCTCTTCTGTATAGCCCATTGGCAGTTCACCCTCATTCCAAACTTCTATATGGTCATCATAGACGTGCATCTGAATGTCTGGTCCTGTATAGTCCTTATGAGCTATGGCGTTATAGAGAATTTCTCTTAATGCCTCTTTGGGAATCTCTAATGTTTCGTAACGTTGCATGCCCTCAAATCGTACAGGTGATACAAGATATTTGCCTTGCAATAGTTCCATTACACGGTCTGCCATCTGAATGATGTTTCCCTCGACAACGTCCTGAAACATGAGGTCGGCTTCGTCCTTTCCGAAACGGCCAATCTTGAATGCCACACTGGGGAAGAACCTGAGCGGATTCTTGCCAAAAAGCAATATGGCTGCATTCTTTAGATAGCCATCATTGTCTATCAGTCCAAGACTCTCCAGCACATCCTTTGTAGATGCTTCACGCAGGTCTTCAGGAATACGCTGAGCCTCTATGCCCTTGCGTAGGAAATAGTCTATGGCATTCCTGTCAATATCTTCTATTGAAGCCCTTTCGTTAGGGACATCATCCCACGAACGTCCCATCTTCTTCAATATGAACTGCTGAAGGGCTGTTCCTCGCAATTCTTGTTTCGTAGAACCAGAACGATAGTGGTATGTTCCTTTGCAGGCTATAGGTATATTACTGGGCTCAATGATAATCTCAATATAGTCAAGTCCATCGGCTTGATAGAGATTTACCTCTGCCACGATTCCAAGATGGGTGACAATCTTGTTGGGAATGTCCTCCATCAGTCGTTTGCTGTCTTTCACACCTATCACCTCATGAGCGTCATTGACACCGATGAAGATTCTGCCGCCTTGCGCATTGGCAAAGCCGCAAACCCATTCAAGGTATTTGTCATTCCACGACTCCTTGTATTCGATGTTCTGACTTTCGTCTTGATATATCTTCATCTTTGTCTTTCAAATTTTGTTTGTACCTTATTATAAATTGTCATTCATACGCATCAGAGGTACCTGACCCCTTGGCATGTTAATCCTCCATTGGTTTGATCAATGAATCAATGTATTCACGTTCAAAAAGATCTATGCCATATTTTGTATATAACTCTTCGTCTGTCCATGGCTTTGAGAAGTCCTGAAGGGGAACGAACTGGAATAATTCTCGAGTTACGTTTTGAGTCTTCTTCTTAATAAGCACGAGGTAACGGAAGAACTTTGTCTTAATATAAGAGATTGCATTCTCACATTCTTTTTGAGATTTGAACTCACCATTATATCCAATTACAATGTAAGTCACAGAACAAACACTGTTATTCTCACCATAGAAAGGAACTCCAATTATCTGATGAGGGAAGCTTTCACCTGCACCATAAGCCTTTGAAATATAGACTTTATGAACATCTTTTGCTTGTTTGTTTTTGGGAATATCAGATTCCTTAATCCAGCCAAAGCCTTTACCATTTAGTTGTTTGTTAAGATAAAACTTAACAGTATGTTCTGCATCTTCATTATCAACAAATCCTTTCCAATTAGAACCAAGAATACTCTCACCATCTATTTTTGTAGTAAAGAAATCCCTTGGACTAATCAAACTTGCAAACGAGTTTTCGTTAGTTAACTTTCCTTCTACTGCGAATACTTTTTCCAATATGTTACCTGCATAGCTATCTCGAATGATAATACCTGCATCAAGTGCATTCAATCTACCATCTTTCATAACTGTATGTCCTCCTTGGGTTAAGTAATGTGCACATGTACCACTATAGTGATTACTGTATAAGAAATAGTTCACACCACCTTTAATCTCAACTCCTGGGAAGCACTCACTGGCATTCATATAGTCATAGATTTTTATGAAATGATTTCCATTTATCATTTCATCAACCCATTCCTCTTTTATTCCCTGACCGTCTTTCGTCATCCATCTACTTGGTGTAATCATAGAAATATACGAAGGATTAATATTGCGTGCAATATCAATAAATAATGGATATATTGAACCTGCATACGAACTGATGTCCGACAATGAAACCTGATATGGTGGGTTTCCAACTACTGCGTTAAAAGCTATCATTTGTTTACTTGTATTACCTTTCCAAAAGCCGACACTCTTAATTTCGTTCACAAGTGTCTCTTGGTCATTAGTTGCTTTTTCGATTAGTTGCTCATTTTTAATATTCGCCTTCTTCTCCACTTGACGGAATCCGAAGAGCGTACGTCTTGTGATACCCACAGCCATAGGGGTATTACAGATGACGAACATGTTGTCTGTAACTATGTCATCCCACACAACCTGCTCTTCCTGAACGCTGACATTCTCCATCTCGATGCACTCTGCCTTGACGTATTCTTCGAGGCGACGGCGATAGAGGGAGTAAGTGACATAAAGGGGATAGAGACCTGTCTTTGAATTAATCTCCAGAATCTTTGTCTGTACCTCTCCTGAGAGATCAACATTGTCAAAGAGTTGCTTGGTGACATCGCCCTGGTCAACGAAACGAGGGGTGTCGAGCTGCCCGGTCTTTTCATCGAAGGTCTCATCATAGAAGCAATAACCACCAATGGTGTCGCTCATGTGCATGTTCACCACACGCCATGGGGTAAGAACCGTTTCCTTGTCGGGATTGCGGAAATAAGAGAATATCTCCGCTATCTGACGGATACGCTCGTCAACATGCATGAAGTCTGCCTCACGGGTGAGGGCACGGTATTTCTTGCCAGCCTCCTCAAAGCGAGTGGCATTGAAACACTTGCGTATCTTATTGAAGTCTTCCTTCGAGATACCTTTTGGCATGAACTCTGCCCATGACTCATCCTTGATTTTTCGTGTGAAGTTGTCAACCGTAAGGTCGTCTTTCGGGTCGCCGGCATCAGCACCACCATACATCAGGAGCGGAATGCGCAGGGCAATGCCACGGATGTTGGTCATGCGAGCCTTGAACTCCTCACGTGCCTTCTTCAACTCTTCGTTACGAGCCAGACGCTCTGCTTCCTTCTGAAGCCATTCCTCACGCTGTTCGTCAGACCATTCTTCCCACTGCTTCTTAAACTTCTCGTCCTTAGCCGCTTTCTTCTTTGCTTTTTCAGCAGCCTCGGCTTTCTTGCGACGAATGCTCTCCTCGTATTCGGCACGCTCTTCCTCGGTCATGTGGCTAAGGTCAACAGCCTTCTTTGCCTCCTTTCGCTTTTCATCAGGAGCCTGACCGCCATTCTCACCAATATGATTGACAAGGTCTTTGTCAATCTTATTAAGTTCCTCTTGATTGTAGAGGCAAGGATCATCAAAGCCCTTGCGTACAAGGCGGTCGATGAAGACATTCTCCAACTGCTTGTAGATGGTGTTGACATCGAGCGGACTCATCTTGCCACCGTCCATAGAGATGACAGGACAGAGAGCAATGAAGTCGTTGACGGTCTCCTTGTCGCGAAGCTCCTGTGTCTTCTCCTCTTCACCTTCCTCCTCCTTCTTCTCCTTTGCCTTTGCCATAGAAGAGAACTTGGCAGTCTCTGCTACAATCTTCAGGGTGCGGTCAGGAGCAAAGTCAAAGACATAGCAAGAGGTCTTCATCTTGCCATCAGGAGTCTTATAAGGTGACTGTACACGGAAGATGGTCTGCATATACGTAGCAGCACCATCACCTCCTTTCAGATAGAGGACGGCTGACCATGGGCGTACGGTAACACCCGTGGTGAGACGACCGCACGAAATGGTAATAGTGCTTGTCTTTTCCGGCAATTCGCCAATGGCATTGTTTACGGCATCCAGAGCATTCTCATTCTGCTCGTCAATATCACCCTTACCGGCAACATTGACAATGTCGAAACGCTTGAACACAGGATGCTCACGCAACAACTGTGTGAGTGCTGCAGCTTCGTCAACGTGCGACACGACCCATAGGGTGTGACGGAACTGCTGACGGTATTCGGTTGTAGAGAATGGGAAGTTGTTGGTAGCGTCCTTAGTACAGAGCAACTGAAGGAACTTCTTAACGTCTTCCTCATGTACAAAACGACCTTTGGCTCCTTCAGGCATCTGAGCCTTATCTGCCTTTGGGTTACCTGTCCATGTGCGAAGGAACTCATTGAAGGTGAACACACCATCGTGATCCACAACATCCTTAATGTTATTAGTGATGTCGTAGGTAAAGATGTTCATCTTTGGCAACTCAGCGTATGGGTTAGGCTCATAAGGGTGCTCAACGCTCCATGCAAGTTTTGCCTGTTGCTCTGACACATAATCCCAAGTGAAGATTTCTTTTTCCTCAAAGTCTTCATACAGATTGAAGGGAGTGCCTGAGAGATGGAGCATTTTTGTCTTCTCCTTCTTCAAAAACTCATCAATAACACGCTTGCCAAGGGCTGTACGTGTTCCCTCATGTGCTTCATCTATGACCACTAAGTCCCAGTCGGTATTGAGAATGTCTGCCTTCAGCTTCTCGTTCTCCTTGGTAGCATTATGACCGAACATGTCCTCCTGCTTGTCCTTATTCTTCAGTTGAGTCTTCGCATTAACAAGCTCAGAAAGACGGAGATACTGCATGGAAACAAAGAAGACATAGTGATTGTCCTCACTCTGGTTGGCAAACTTTTCCAAGTCATAGAACTTACGCTTATCGTGCTGCTCATCATCGAAAAGTGTGCCAAAGTCCCATTTCCTTTTCTGGTTCTCGTTTCCTGAGATACGGTCGGTGACTACGTTATCAAAATCATCTTTCCAACTCTTGTTCACCACAGGACGATGAGTAACGATAAGCGTGCGCTTAACATCCATCTCGCGAGCGAGCTGGAGGGCACAGAGCGTCTTACCGAAACGCATCTTGGCATTCCAAAGGTACTGGGAATACTTTGGCTGTACCGTCCACTGATAGCCAGAAGCCTTGCTGCCACTGCGCTTGCAGAAATGGGCTTTGGCTCGGTCGATGGCATCTCTTTGCTCTGAACGAAGCGTTATCTGGTCATTTCCGAAAAGCAAAGTGCCAAATGACGCTTGTATCTCTTCTAATGTATTAAATGTATTGTCCATAGAAGTAGAGGGTCTTATTGTTGAGTTTTATTTTTATTCACTAATGATTCAAAGGTTTGCTTTGGAGCAGATTGGTCATGAAAGTCCTGAGCCTTCAAGGTGGCTTTCTTCAGGTTTATACCATCGAAGAAGTCTTTGATAATACAGAATTGCTCATGAAGTCCTGCTGGTTCAAGAACTGGTTGACAGACCTTAGGATAGCCCCAAAATTCTTCTCCGAACAGACTTTCCTGCATATTAGCTTCTCTTGCCTGCATCGTCCTGGTATATTCTTCCATCTGCTTTCTGTGCTCTTCTACTCTTGCCAAGCGTCTCTTAATATCATCCGCATAGCCTGGTAGTCCGTATGTCAAACCGTCCATTTGCCACACATTCCAAGAAACGATATAGGCAACTCCAGGCATCATTCGCATCTTGTTCTGATTGAACTTCTTTTCTCCAAAGCGGGCGATGTAGTGCTCCTCGAAGGTGAAGAAGAGTGCTTCGCGAGCAAGAAGTAGGTTGTCGCCTTGCCATTCAAAGCCGTAGGTTGACCTTAGTGCCACCTTTGCCCAAAGAATCCATTCCTTGGAGTCCTTAGTATTTTCAGATACAATACGCAGCTTTCGGTCGAGCATTCCTATGCGAAACTTCACATCCATGTTATATTCACCTGTGACAGCATCATATCTGTTGCAAAGATAGGGAGCCTCACCACAAGTAATCTCCAAACGCATGTCGGCAACGTAATCTTTCCAGTCTTTTCCTGTGCCCTCAAATGAAATGGGTCTCTCATTGTCAATCCATTTATGTGGGTCTTCAGGGTCTGGAGAGTTGAAAAGTCCTTCCGTCCTGCCAAACCATGCCTCGTCGATAAGATTGTTCTGGGCATTGCATATCCATGCAGGAGTAAACACCTCGGCCTTGTCTTTGGCACGCTGTGTCTGTTCTCTCTTTGACTTGACAGCACGAGGGCGTATCATCTCCTGATAGTGCTCTTTTGCCTCGGGCGTTTGCTGGATGATGGTATCGTACTGCTCTTTTGTTACCACAACACCATCATCTGAAATGTATGACGTAATCTTGTCGAGCGTTATGGGAGCATAGAAAGTGAACTCTTCTCCCAATTCGGCGTACGAGTCGGTTGCCCAGTAGATATTCTGCTGGGTGGTATGATCTTTGAGGAGATTCATACATACCTTCTCACCATAGCTTATGAGGAGCTGGTTCTCACTTATATCTGCTTCTCTTGTCATATTCTGTACAAATTTAACGTACTATATTGCAGTCTTCCTGCACAGATGCATACTTTTTTAATATTTCCTGTAATTTTTCTGCTATTTGCCTCCTTAACCATTCAGGTTTGAGCACTTCAACTTGATTTCCGTAGGAGAATATCCTTGCTTCGAGCTCTTTGTTCGGACGGACGGTCAACCGGATGATATGTTCCTGCTCGTCTGCCGTTTCCTGTGACGGATGGATTGGTTTGTTGACCACGTATGGGAAGCGTGATTCGTCAAATCTCAGCAGTACTTCCTCAGGGACTGGATGTTCAGCAGGCAGGGTTACACCGACGACATCCTTGAAATATTCGTTAAAGTCTATGTCGGCATTAGGAATAAAAGGTACATGGGCTCGTGAGAACTTTACGATACGGTCAAGTGCCTTGTTGGTAATGTAGTTACCATGGCTGCCTTCCTGCAATCCAATAAGGAACCAACGACCATTGAACTGTTTGATATGATATGGGTGGATAGTGGTAGTACGTTCGTTGCCTGCAAATGTGCGGTAGAGAAGGTTCAATGGCTGATGATTCAAGGCTGAGTCTATCAACTCGCCCAAGAACTCTGTGCCTTTCAGAAGGTCGTTGTGCTCAAACGAGACCACATTCTCTGGGTTGGGACGGACACCAAAACGAAACTCCAGGTTGGAGATAACATCCTCCAACCATGCATTGGTAGGTACTCCACGGAACCGGCTAAGAATATCTATCGTAGAACGGAGCGATATGACTTCTTCTGCCGACAGTTCGTTGTTGAATATAGAGAAGCTCCTATCGGAATAGCGATAGTAGCATTTGCGTCCTTCACACGGATAAGCTTCTATTGGAGCATTGTACGTTACTCTATCCTTCATGTACTTGATGTCTTCACGAATCTGACGGATGCTGATTTGTGTTCCGTACAAGTCCATGAGAGCATCATTTACTTTATCAAGTAGATCTTCGATAAAGTATTTGTGATGAAAGTCGCTGAAGCAGCGGTCAAGTATCTGATAGCGAAGCTGGGCATTCTTGTTTGTTGGCATAGCGTCTTGTATTTAGGATTGCTTGGTATTCTTTATCGGCACTACATCATCTAGTCTGACGAGATCGTTCATGTCGCATTTGAGACAACGAGCAATCTCTATCAAATTCTCCAAGGTAGGCTGGGATGTGTTTGTTACCCATTTGGAGATAGTGGCAGGGTCTTTGCCCAACATTTCTGCCAGTTCCTTGTTTGTCAGCATGCGCTCCGCGAGCATAACTTTAATCCGATTGAGAGGTTGTTTCTCCATTTTATACTTATTTATATAATAATTTATGTTGCAAAATTAAGGTATTTTCTTCTAAAAACAGACTTTTTAGATAGAAATTTCTCGTGTAAAGCAAAAAAATAGACGAATAAGTCAATAGTCTACCACTTTTTGTGTAATTTTGCATGAGAATATGTTTTTTCTGTCTGTGCAGATAGGATGCATCATTATACTATAATTTTGCATTCAGACACTTATCATCGCAAGACGTTAAATCAAAGTCTCAATTAAAAAATACTGTAAGATGAAGAAAGAAAACATCTACACGGACGAAGAACTCTATTGGATGACAGGTGGAGATGCAGGATGCTTACCAACACGCATTATTCCATCTGAAATCTACTCGTTAGCACCAAACGAGGTATTTGTTTTTGGAAGCAATGCCCTGGGGATGCATCATGGCGGTGCTGCCCGAGTGGCATACAACGAGTTTGGTGCCGAATGGGGAAACTGCGAAGGACTGCAAGGACAATCATACGCCATCCCCACCATGGAAGGAGAGCACAGTACGATGCTCGCAGTGAATCGCTTCACAGGCTACGCCAAAGAGCATCCAAAACTGAAGTTCCTGGTGACTCCCATAGGATGTGGAATAGCGGGCTACTCACCAGAAGAGATAGCCCCTATGTTCAAGGAGGCGGCAGCACTCGAGAACGTATATCTACCCATCAGCTTCTGGAAAGTGCTGATGAACAGCAAAGAAAATAATAACGATTAAATCATATTGCCATGAGCGTTTGTGCAACAATCAGAACAGAGAATAGACTCCAGCCAGATGTCTTTCTGAAGCATTTGGTCGAGAAGGGAGAAGATATTGTGGTAACATCAGACGATTACCCTTCTGTCAAGTTCGGAAACCCGCATAGAACTATACGGGGCATTGAAGTGAATAAGGAGGATAATGGACTGGAAGTGCGTGTGTGCACATTCTCTTCAACGGCAGACTACCAATTGTTTGCCAATACGGTCAGTGCCTTGATGGAACTGACTGGCGATAAAGCATACCTTGAAGATGACGACGATGCAGAAATCACTGACCCGTTTGAGATATTCAACGATGAATGGATAGAAAGCCAGCATGAGTCGAGCTTTGGGGTGACGCGTGCCTTAATCAATCGCAGTGGACAGCACATTGTGATGTATGGCCTATTCAGTCACTTCTGCCTGGGGCCGAAGTTCTTTGATGGATTTGAAATCCCACTTACCGGCGAATACGACAAAGAGAAGGCCGAGAGAATGTTGCAATACCTTTGTAGAATGCAATGTTTCTGTGAAAATAATGACGGAACACCTTCGAGTATGGCCATTGCCTCGCCTACTGGCGAAGAACAAGACGCATTGTCATTATCTTTGATTTGTATCCAAGATGGAGAGGTGAACGAGTTCGGCTATGTCTCGGAAGCAGAATTATTAGCCATAATGGATTTCGACAATGAAAAGATAGCCCCCGCATTCATTCCTTTCCGAGAGGCCGGAAAGGTTCTTCCCGAAGATGTGTTTTCACAACTTGATGAGTTACAATACTTCAGGAAGGGAGAACTGACAGTAGATATGGTTCACGAAATGATGGATAAAGCACGTCATTTGCAACCTGATGACTTGCACTATAAACCAACCTATCCTGGAAGTGGATTTGACGAGACGCAGCAGACATTCATTCTGATGTGGAATCCTGATATATCGAGCGTCTCGCTTGAAGACCATATTCAGAATATCACAAAAATGTACATAGAAGACTTCAACTGGAGCGTATGGGAACACGAGAAGGCTAAATGTGGTGACAGATTCTACCTTGTAAGAGTCGGTGAAGGCAATACGGGTATCGTGATGAGTGGAGTCTTTAACTCTCATCCCTACGAGGCCGAAGACTGGAGTGGCAAAGGCAGACGCGTTTTCTACATGGATATGCTTCCGAATGTCATCCTTAATCCAGAAGAGGCTCCTATGTTTAGAACGGAAAAACTACAGAAGGCCATCCCGTCTTTCGACTGGACAGGTGGTCATTCTGGTCGCCTGTTGTTACAGGAAGAGGCCCAGAAACTGGAAGCTCTATGGTCAGACTTCTTGAAGAAGAACGAAGACCGCATTGATGGTGAGACATTTAATGTCAACAAACATTTTACTTTTGATAACCAATAATTTCCAATTGAAAAGAAGATGAGTATATTTGATAAATTTGACAAATACGAATTATTTGCAGTTATAGTACCTACAATGTGTTGCATTTTTGTATGTATTCTGGCTTCATGGCCTTTAATTGACTGGCTGAAGTGTGCTGGTTTTATTGAATGTCTTCCGCCAATAGTTAAAAATGCTTTTGTCACTATCGGGGTGCTTGTATATATAATTGTATTATCAACTTTTGTTCAGCGATTATCCAAATATTTTGTTGAAGCTATATGGTTTGGGAAAAATAGAGACAAATTTCCTACCACGAAATATCTCTTACATGGCGATTCTTTCGGAAATGAAATCGTTGCTGATAAGATAAGAATCATTGTAAAAAAACAACATGACATCACTCTTTTGTCGGCAAGACAAGAGAAAAATGATCGTTTTAAGGCTGTAAGGTCAATTGCTTCAGCTGTTGATATTATCAAGAAAGAAGTTCAAAAGGCTAACGATGACATGTACAACAGGAAAAATCGACGCTATGGACAGTGTAGAAATATGATTGGAGGTATGACTATCACGTTATCCATATCCATTTTATGTTGTATATTAACTTTGCATTTAAACTTAGGAATGACCAGTTCAGTAATTGCAACACTAATCTCGATAGGTGCATTGTTGTATAATGCTGTCATATATAAAAATATTGCCAATGAATATGCTAATGAATTGTTTAACACATATATAAGTAGATATGAGTAACACTAAAATAACATTCTATCCCGTAAAAAACGGAGACACTAATTTGATTGAATTTTCAGATGGTGCCAGCATGCTTATTGATTGTAAGTTCCGTTCAGAAGCAGAAGAAGATAATAATGACTATGATGTTATAAACGATCTTCTTACCAACAAGTTAAAGACAAAGGAAAAAGGTCTTCCGTATCTAAATGCGTTTGTATTAACTCATCCAGACCAGGATCATTGCCTTGGATTTGCAAAGAAATTCTTCTTAAATAAAAATCCAGAGACTGCAGAACCTACAAAAGAAGAAAAAGATTCGAAACTAATCCTTATTGGCGAATTATGGTATTCTCCCAGGGTTTTCACGGAACACGAGGAAGACTTATCAGAAGATGCAAAATCGTTTAAGAAAGAGGCTGAAAGAAGAATGAAATTATGGAAAAATAATGATTCGACAAAAAATAAGCCTGGCAATAGAATCAGAATAATTGGATATTCGGATGCAGATGACTTGAAGGGAATTCCTGATGAATGTATATCTGCGGCAGGTGATGAAATCTGTAAAATGGATGGTAAGAAGCGTACTAAATACAGGTTCTTCATTCATTCACCATTCAAGAACTCAATTGAAGGGGATTCCAGAAATGAGACAAGCATTGTCATGCAGATACGTGTAGATGCAGATGGTTCCAAAGATGCAGGAAAATTGTTCTTTGGTGGAGATGCTGAATGGCGTGTTTGGAAAAAGATACAAGAAAAAACATCGGACAAAAAGAATCTTGAATGGAACCTATTTGAAGCACCTCATCATTGCAGCTATACTTTTTTTTCAGATGATAGAGATAGTGAACCTGAAGAGTCTTCTTTGAACTTCCTTGATAACAGAGTGGGTAATGGCTACATAGTTAGTTCGTCTAAAACGATAAAGAAAAACAATGATAACCCACCCTGCCAAAAGGCTAAAAATCGCTATATTCAGAAATTGGATGATGATGATGATTATTTCAAGTGTACAGAAGAAAATGAAAAACAGGTTCCTGTTGTCTTCGAGATAAAAAGCGATGGCATATGGTTCGATGACGGAAGTAAAAAGAAGGAACAAGAATCAAAATCATCTTCGATTGGTAAACGAGAACACCTCTATGGATAGATATTCGGATCAATATGTCAACCTGGCTTACGATAAAATTGAGCAAAATATAATTGATTCAATTTGTTTGGTGAAGCAATACTTCTATAAAGAGAAATATTCCTTTGTGCAGATGCCTAACGGGAACTTAGGCATCTGCGCCAAAGTTTGCGTACCTGTTGGATCCACCTCTGACTTAAAACAGCATGAACCTATTCTTATAGAAGTGTGCGGAAATGATATAGAGGCCTCAGACCTTAAAGTCTATCCAGACAGGACTAATTTCCCATATGAACACTTTCCGCATATTAACATCCCTGTAGATAATATGCCACCGACAATTTGTCTTAGCCGGGAAGATTTTAGAGATTGGTATGCCGAACATAATTTTACAGACTTTATCAAACTGATAACAAAGTGGTATGAAGATGCCGCTGCAGGTAATCTAATTAAGATTAATGGAGAAGATTTCTTTGAGCCATTCAGGACAATGAAATCAGATACTGTTATCTTTAAGGTGCCATATGAGGATTCTTTTATTGAAGAGTGTAATGTTGCGACTACTTTTTGCTATAATGTTATAGAAATTGAGAAAAACGTGTATAAATGTGATATACTTGACAAAATCCAAAATCAGAAAGGTAGTCAAATTGGCATCCTTCTTACGAAGCCTTCATTTGAAATATGTAAATCGTGGTTTATAAAATACCCTAACAACATTAAAGAACTATATGAATTTATTGACAATAATGGTTTTAAGTTGGACTTTGATATAGTTAATAAGGCTCTGATGTTTAATCAAGAGTGCAGTAGGATTATTATCCAGTTTGCCTTCCCTCGTCCCCTAAAAATTCTTGGAAAGAGTACTCGATTTGATTATCTTGCCTTTCTTGTTGAAAAGAACGAACTAATTGCATATAACGAACAAGGGTATGTCAATAATGTTAATATATTTGATTTAGCAACAGTGGACTTGGCAAAATATTTGGCTAATACGCCTATGTCAATATCCAATAAGAATATTCTTATTTTGGGATGCGGTGCAGTTGGCAGCAAGCTGGCTACTCATTTATACAGAAGCGGATTGTATAAAATCACGATATGCGACAATGATTATATGCAACCTCATAATGTATGTCGTCATGCCCTGCTTAATAAGCACTTGTTTCAAAAGAAAGTGGAAGCCTTAAAGGAAGAACTTGACAATATGTTTGTTGATTTCAGAAGGGTAACAATTAAAGATGTCGACATTATGAGTTGGCTACCTAAGCAAGATTTGTCCAAATACGAATTAATAATTGATGCGACCGCTTCTGCTTCCGTATTCAGATTAGTAGATCAGTTAATGCAAAATACAACAATTCCTTGTGTCCGTTTTTCGTTATCTGACGCAGGTAAGCTCGGTCTGTTATATCAGAGAAGTGATACTACAAATTTGCTTTCTGATTATTATATGTATCTTGCAAGTTTGGCGGTCGAGAATGAAGAACTGAACCAATGGATATGTCAAGAAGCAAGATATAACCATGATTTGGTTAGAATTGGCGAAGGATGTCATTCTAATACAATGATTTTAAGTGATGACATTATTTCAACTCATACGGCAATTGCCTCAAATATTATTCGTAATATGTTTGAGGGGAAACAAAACAATACGGCATATCTTTCTTTTACCGACATAGACTATATTGGCCAAGTTTTTACAGATATGTTTGAAATACCACAATTTGTTTCTATCAAGTGCGAGGGAAATTCGGAATGGGTGGTTAGGATTCCAGTTGATATACTAAACTCAATATATCGATATGCTCGCAAGACTAAGAAAGAGGTTGGTGGATATATGATGGGAAATATAGATAGGACATACAAAAGAATATATGTTCTTCATCATTTTGTTCCTGAGGATTCTCTTCAGCAAACAACAAAAATATCATTAGGAAGGAAAGGATGGAGAAATGAATACGACAAAGTTGTCCAAAAGACATCTAATGTGTTAGATTATATCGGAGATTGGCATAGTCATCCAAAAGGTTCGCTTCAAATGTCAGCAACCGACATAATAACCAATTATAAGATTAAACAAGAAGAAATTCCTTGGGATTATGGGCTTTGCTTAATCACCAATGGGAAGGAGACAAAAGCCTTCCTTTTAAAACCCAATGTACAAATAGTTGTTATCAATTCTGAAGAAGAATGATACAATATGCTGTGGGTTGCTTATTAAAAGAGCTCTATGAGATTATCTGTTGTATATGAAGAAATACCCATTGGCAGATACTTCCAAAGGGTATCAACCAGTGGGTAATAGTAAGTCAAGGAGTAAAAAGTAACATGAGTTCGATATATCGTCGTCGCTCGATGGAGGGGATTCTCTTGCCCCTCCAACGGCAAAACTTTACATAGTCGTCTCTGATATTCCTGTCACCGGCTTCCAGCTTTTTCAAGACAGTACTCTTGGGGTATCTGCCCTTGCAGCCAAGGACTTTATAAGGACCGATGTTGTAAGCCAACGCAGCAAGAAGCAGGGAGTCCTGGCCGTATGAACGGAATATGGCACAGAGTTCTCTGAGGTCTTTCCGCAGCAGGACTTCCGCTTCCCTTGCAGTCATATTGGAGGAGTATCTTTCTCCTGGGCGTAGTTTGTGTCCATACCCGACATACGGGTAATCCTTTTTGCGGTGTAGCCCTTCATAGAACCTTATACAGCAAACCGCTCGCTCGAAGGGGGATAGTTCAAAGAGCGTTTTTGATGCTGCCTCATTTCCATCGGAGGACTTCTGAGTTTGGGCATTGACCGATAAACTTATTGAAATCAGAGCGATAATACTGATAATCTTTAGTTTCATTATGTGTTTGACGTGTCTTAGTTATGCGGCAGACTGCCTGCCATGGCAATCATCTGGTCGTATGTACTCTGAGAAATATTTCCATGACGGAACTCATTGTTGATGTAATCAAGTGTACGCCCATAAGTGCCAGTAACACCAGAACCCATGTGGTTGTAGATGTCCATAAGACTGTTGGCGATGTCCATATTCGAGCCTGGAGGGAAGGTTATCCAGTTGCCCGCCTTGTCAGACAATGGTGGAATGGTTGTGATGATGCCACTTTGGGAAATGCCACCCTTGTCTGTGGTAAGGAAGCCATTGGATGAGCCTCCTGCTCCGTTCATAGCAATGTCGGAGCCGTTGCCCACAGAATATGACTCATAGCCAAAGAACTGAGGTAAGGAGATAGCCATGCAGACAAAACAAAGGCAGCTGCCCACACTCGTGACAATTCGCTTTGAAACCTGTTGCGGTGAGGTCTGCATAGCCATATATACGGACGCAGCACTGACAATGGCTATAAGTGCCGCAATGACATAACAAAGACCTTGAATGAACGGCACATAACTGTAGATGCCGTCCGATGCTCCCAACAATGCTTCCGAGCCTGTCTGTGCGAAACCCGGTATGGCTAATGCATGGGTAGCCGTTATCATGAATAACTTCTTCATATATAATCTGTTTTTCGTTGTTTACTAAGTCTTTACCTTAAACATCAAAATGGTTTTTATCATTTCCTTGACATCAGCATTGACGCTTACGAAATTCTGATACAGGATGCGTTCCTTGGCATCCTTCGATGGGAAGGTGTAGAACTTCGGTATCTTGTAATGCTCGTAGTCTGCCTCCTCCTTGGCAATCTCCTTCATGTCAAAGTCGGTCTTGCAATAGAACTTCGAGGTCTGGAACTCTGCTGACTCCTGGATATTCATGCTGTCACCACGACCGGTCTTGGTCTTTATGAAGTCACGGGCTGCCTGACCGCATATCCAACCTGTCGGCATATCGGAGATTTTGCTTGCAGGAACGAGACTGTCCATATTCTCATTGAGATTGATGGAGGTCTTATCCCTGTCGATAGTGACACCCTTTTTGAGTTGAACGACCTTGCCGAAGATGTCATTGCTGAGCCATTCCAATGTTTCCTTTGCTCTTGCTGAACCGCTCACCACATTACCAACAGTGGTGATGACCTTCTGCATACCCACCTTGCCATAATCGGATTCAAGCTGTGGCAGTTCCTGGAAGCCTAATGCCACACTGACCTTGTTGCTTCGGGCAGTACCAATCAGACGGTCAATCTTGTGGACATACAGGGTCGGCAACTCATCGACGATGATGCTGACAGGCACGTTCTTGCCCTGACCGGTATTCACTCTTGTCACAAGACGGTTGAGGATAAGGGCATTGAGGGCACCGATGATGCTCTCCATTTCAGGATCATTTGCTATCAGCAGATAACTTGGATTCTTCGGGTCGCTGACCTTCAGGTCGAAGTCATCACCATCCTTGTGGAATATCCAGTAGGATTCTTTTGTAGCAAGACGTGAAGTATAGACACGCAGCGTACCAATCATACCTTCCAACTGCTCCATGGCATTGTTCTTCATGGCAGTCTGGAACGGACCAAGCAACGGGGCAACCTCAGGGTCGGTCTCCAACACCTCAAAGATGACCTTGTAGTCCTGGTTGAGGAAAGAAAGGATATGGGGCATGTCGCTATATTTGCCAAGCCAGTAGGCTGCTTCCACCTCCCTGCCTGTATGGTCAAAGACACGTCCCGTAGGCTTCTGGATGAAAGTCTTGGGGTCGGTGGTCATCTCGGCAATAAGGGCATTGCCATCTTTGTCGTAGGGCACTTTCTTGTAGTTCACGAAGAAATAGATGCAGGCAGCCAGGAAGTTGACGGCAGATGTCTGGAAGAACTGGTCACTGCCACCTCCACCTTCTTTCTTGCCTTTCTGCAATGACTCCAGGAGCGTTTCGGCCGTCTCGCTGGCAGCTGCAAGATTGCCAATGTATTTCTGCTGGATAGGATTGACACGTCGGGAGTACTCTACATCGACGAAGTTGATGATATTGAACTTGCATCCGTCAGGAAGGTTGCCTGCTTTCTGGTTGATCTTATAATGGTAGTAGAGTTTCTGCGCAAGGGTGGGAAACTTGTAGTCATATACCACCATGGCAAAGCCTTTCTTGCTGTGCTGACGGATGAACGGCTCGATGATGGAGAATGTCTTACCCGAACCTGGCGTGCCCACTACCCATGTGCCACGGAACGGATTGACGATGTTCACCCACCCCCTGCGGAACTTGCCCCTGTAGTAGTACCTCATGGGGATGTTCACGCTGTACTTGTTCTCCTGTAGCTCCTGACATTGCTCAAAACTCTCGTTCTCAAAGTTGAAGCGGTCTTTCAGCAGCCCTTCCTTCAGGAACTTGGAGATATTGTCAAGAGCCACATGGATGCAGACAGTACCCAGGATAGAGGCCGCCATATAGAGCCAGATGTTCAAAGTGATGGTGTAGAACCGTGTGTCCATCCGATGACCGAAGAGCCAGATAGACAATATTGTAACAAAGAGTCCGCCGACCAAAGGATATAAGACCTGTCTGCGTGCATCGAACTCCAGATGTTTCTTGTTGCGCGTACCAATGCAGGTGATGCAGATAAGCAGTATGGTGGCTATCTTGCTCCAGACAAGGTTGCCGTCATGGTATATCATCCATCGTTTGATGCGACTGTGGATGTCTGTAACCAACCCACCAAGGAAGTCCAGCTGCTCTGGCTCCAAAGCGTAGGCAAAGAACTCCATCAGCAGCGAGATATACACTACAGCCCTAAATATCTTGTAAAAACCCTGTAACTCTTTGCTTTCTTCCATTTACTTTACTATGATGTTGGGTAATAATTAGAAAAGGAAGAAGGATGCCACGGTGGACACCCTCCAATCCTCTTTTAAGTTTTATTCGTAGCCGTTGATGGTCTTCTCAGACTCAACTGTCCACGGAGAGATAGTTGCTGATATAACCTCCAGGGTGTTACGCACAGGCTTCAATGAATAGCTGTAGGAATGACCTGCTTTCCACGTGTCGTTTGTGAGGAATACAAAGTTCTCCCCATTACTCAGTTGCAATGTCATGTCTGGCATAACCTGTGCAGGAACATAAAGCGTATATTCCATGTGGTCACTTTGTGGGTCGCCGAAATAATAGGTCGTCACCGACTCGTCACTGCATTCTACCTTTCCGGTCTTGATGTTGAAAGTACCGCTGTCAAAATAACCGACGAACGTGAGTAGGCTTCCTGCAAAATCATTGGTGGTGAAACCGTATTCTGGTGAGGTATAGACCTTGATGATGACACGCACCATCTGATGGGTGAAGTTCAATGTAAGGCTCGGACTGGCGTATGATGCCGTTCCACTGGCAAACAGGAAATCATTGACCTTCTGCTCACTCTGTACTGCTGCTTCCGGCACTTGGAACTCTATGATGTCGTTAGTAGGATTTGCCATGTAAGGATAGTAGGCATTGAAGGTGTGGGTGTCAGTGTCCGTGAAAAATACCTTGCTGGTTGACACAAATTGATTCGTGCTGCCGTTTCGGGTGAACTTCATGTTGTTGATCATCCCTGTGGAAGAGATGCCAATCATATCATTAGCTTCCCACTGGTTGTCCACAGCTCGTGTCGATACAGCTGGGTGCAGCATCTCCAGGTTGGTAAACACCTGAAGCTGCTTGGTCGATGTACTGTCGGTCACAACCACCGAACCACCTCCGCCTGGCAGGTAGATCTCATTGACGATGTCTTGGTCACAGGACGTGAGGAGCATGGCTCCAAGTCCTAACATAAGAAACAAATTCTTTTTCATTGCTTGTAATTTTTGATGTTAAACATTAAGATGAATTATTATATTACTATGACTTAGTAATCAATTGTTTAGTGTGATAATTGGACGTATCTTGTGTGGCTGTGTCTTGGGCGTTTCCTGTATTGAGCCACTTGCAAGAGAATAGAGCCATGCCTTGGCTGTTTCCTGCCCCTGTACCTCTGTCGATGTCCAATACCAGCAGAGGTCTGCGTCATCAGGTATCGGTGTCCCTCCACACTTTTCAATCAGCGGGTTGACAGACTTCTTGACACTAAAGAGCAGACGCATCTGCGCCACAGAGGGTATATAGGCACTCTGCCGGTATGCCCACATATCAATGACCACACTTGCAGCAGGTGAAGTGCCCGTGGAATACATGGCGTGGGTGTTGCTGTTGCCGTCGTAGGCCATAAGGTCTGCTGATGTTTTATGTGTGATGCCGAGAGAGTCTGAATAGGCCAAGGTGGCAAAGTCGTCAAGATATACCGCGTAGCCGTTTCCTTCCACATCCTCGTTGTGGTTGACGTAGAAGACAACGGCAATAGGTGTCTTTTTTAACGAATCTACATCCTCATAGCGGACAATGGCACCGTCAGTACAGACAATGTCACCTATCTTCATCGCTGTATCAGGAAAGTCCATATGCTCGTCACATGAGGCGAAAACAGCTGCTACGACGGCAGTAAACATGAAATGGATTATCTTCATCGCTGTTATTTCTTTAGGGTTGGTATCTTGAATCCTATTACTATGCCTGTCCTGAACAGGTCTTCTCGCTTGGGAAGGGTCAGGTCGCATTTGGCTTGCAGAAACAATCCCCAACCGTGACGGAGGGCGAAGTTATGTTCATAGCCGACATGAATACCTCCAACGAACTTGTCGGTATTACTGCCAGCACTGGCTCCGATACGCAGGTTGCCGTAGTTGTTGCGACCTCTTGTGACACAGGGCTTGTAGGCGGCACCGATGCCCCATGTGCAGTAGTTGTTCCAGAAAGACTCTGGGCAGACATGACCGCAGGAAGCACATTCGTCCCATTTCAGGTAGGCATTGAAGAAGTACTCCCATGCATTATGGTAACGGGTCTCATGCTCCCATGCGAGTGTTGCGTCAAGTCCTCGCTCATACAATGCTCCTACACCAAGGCTGATACGGTCACTATGGCTTTGGGCAAACGATGCGACTGTCATGCATAGCCCCATCATCAATGATAATACATATCTCTTCATAGTCCTATTCCTCCCTTATTAAGCATGAATTGAACGAGTCTGCATAGAGTACATCCTCATAGTCGATGTCTAAGCAGATGGTGCGTCCGCTAATCTGCTTCTCAGAAATCTCAATGGTCAGCACCTTATCATTGGGGAAGGTCATCTTCTTCAAGACAATGACGTTGCGGTAGCCATATTTGAAGCTTCTGGACTGGTCAAGCATCATGGCAGGAGTAAGCTCAACCATCTGCGCATTGGTGGCTTTTGACATCTTCTTGTCATTGAGCTTGACACGTATTTCGTCGATGTCGAAGCGGATATTGGTGCGGTTCTCAATACTGAAATCCAGGAAGAAGTATTCGCCTACGGAATAGATGTTGTTCAGACGCATGGTCATCCGATGCTGCCTTGTGCTCACATTCCGTATTCTTGCCGGGGAGTTCCATATCTTTCGGGCGTATTTGGTCATGTCCTCAGTGCTCATGGAGACAGATGGATTATGGTACGGAATCTTCTCATGCGGCTGTATCTGCTTGTCGGTGACTGCCTCCTGCAGGCGTGTGGTATAGATGAGCGCATACTGGGTGCGGTAACGCTCCGTCACGATGGTAACAATGGCAAGGATGTCCCCGTCGGCATGAACATCGGCTCCCTCCTTGGGTTTGAGCCTGATGGTGTTGTTGATGGGCTGGTCGCCAACGACGGCATCCGTGGAGATGTCAACGAAGCGCACAGGCTCGGATGCAGTGATGACCGTGGTGACATTCTCATTGATGGTGAGCTGCTCCATCTCCTGATAGGTCTGTTGTGCCAAAGAGGGGAGGGCTGCCAGAGCGCATACGGCTAATGCGCCAATTCTTTTGATAGTCTTCATATTCATTTGATCTTTTGTTTATGCTCGGAGTTATTTGTCCTTTTTGTTTGAACGGGAGTTGATGAGATACACGAACGTGCCGTATTTCAGTTTGGCATTATTCTTCTTGATGGCTTTGCTGATAGCATTGCTGGTCTTCTGCACGGCATTGGTGATGGTCTGCGCTCCCCAAGTGGCGAGGCTGTTGCCTGACGTGGTGGAGCTGTTGGTGAGACTGGAGGTATTGCTCAATGCACCGCTGCCCACATCCTTCGTGGTTTCACGGAACTGACTGCTCGGTACGTAAAGACCTTCCAGTCCATCAGTGTCATACAGGGCAAGGCTGACCTTGATGATGTCATCGTCAACCATGATGCTCTGCACATTGCCCTTCACACGCTGTGAACCGAATCCGCTCATCGTGGCATAGAGGTATGAGCCTTTGGGCACGACAATATCATTGATTTCGATGTCGTCAAGCAGACGGAGCCTGACTCTTGACCCATCAACAGCCTTGATGTTCTCGTCAATGATAGCCTTGATAAGGCTGGTTTCCTTGTCGTTGTCACAGAGGGTGTTGAAGTAGTCGGAGGTGACCTTCACCTTCTTCACAACCTCCTGCGGTTCCTCATCATCGTCGGTTTTCTTCTTGTCAGAGGCTTCAACTTTTCCTTCTCTTTGCCCGGCATCAGCAGTGTCAGTTGCGGCTGGAATCATGGATTGCTGCGCCTGGAGCCTTGCCTGGGCAATGGCACGGTTGAGCTCATCCATGGCTTCCTGTTCACGTTGCTTGCTGCGTGCTATGCGGTCTTCCTCGGATGGTGAACCTCCTTGGGCGATTTCCTGACCTTTCTGTGCGCTCTCCTGTAGCTGTCTCTGCATCTCAGCGAGCTTCGCGGCTTCCTGTGCTTCGAGTTGCTCACGTTCTTCATCGGTGTACTTGGATTCGTACTCTTCACGGGTTTCTTCTTCATTGCGTTCAATGTTTCCTAATGCTGAATAATCGTCTATCTTTCCGTATGATTTGAGCATACTCTCATACTTGTTGCCAATGCCATCGCCCTTCATCTTTGCCTCAGGCAGGTCAGGGTTGAGGTACTCGGTCGTTGCAAGACCATCAGGAATCTCTGCCTTCTCCGTGTGGAAAAGGTCTATGACAAAGTAACCGACGAACAGCAGGGGGAAGTAGATGATAAGCGGAATCATATACTTCGGCTGCTTCCAGTTAATCTTCTTCAGTGCATCCATTGTTTTCTGTATTTTGGTTATTGTTCTTTTGATTATCTCTGTTCATGACTGGCAGTATGGTGTGGGCATTGCTGATGGCTGTATTGACTTTCTTGCGTCTCTGCCGCATCAACTGCTCCTGCCTCTCCGTGGCACTCTGGGTGGACTGCTGATGATTGTACACCACGACCATCCTGTAGATGTTGAATCCAAAACTGAGCAGGATAAACCCGAAGACAAGGGCAAGGAACAGTCGTTTGTGGTTGTTGGCAAACTGCTGCACCTTGATGGCTAACAAATCGAGTTTGAGAGTGCGTGCGAACTTGCGACCGGCCTTGACCTCTTCCTCATATCTCTGGCGGTACTTTGGATCATCCTTGTCAGGCATCTTTTCTCCGACGAGCATTTTCTTCCATCCCATAATCAGTACGTCAATTTGGTTTTCTGTTCTATATCCTTATTGAGAAGCGTTCTCCAGTTGGTGATGAGCAGGCCATGAGGGTTGTTGTCCGTCCTGGGAACACGTTTGAGCTGTCCTGCCGTAACAAGCTCTCGGGTAAGGATGCTTGTGCGTCTCTCAATACGCTGGCGGCCATAGTAGGTGAACTCCATCTTCTCTTTGTCGAAGTTGATGCTGTCGCAGAAGATGCTGAACACGGCACTCGTACCCATGATATTGGAATAGAAGCCTTTCTCCTTCAATGTGTTGTACTGGGCAAGACCTGTTTCGTCAACCAGATACATGGCTTTGTCCATGGTGTATTTGATGTACTTGTCGTCAGGAGCCAGGGTGAAGAAATAGTGGTGGAACATCTCCACATGGGACTTGGCTTCCACATCGAGAGTCTCCTCCATGGTGCTTCGCTGGACAAGGATGGGCACATTGCCATCCAACACATATACTTTCTGATGGGCATCGGACACCATTACCTTGGCTGTCCAAATGCTGGAGATACTGATGATGATACAGCCCAGAAGGAAGAGGGAGCAGATAATCAAAACCAGCTTGATCTTGTTTTCGAGATTCTTGATAACCATATTTTCAATCGCTTTTCTTGTTTATATCACTTTGTTTATCATGCCCTGGGTGGACATCTTGGCTTGCTGTGCCACACCTTCACCGAAGTTACGGGTAGAGAATGCCGTATCACCCTCTGGTATCATCCATGCGGCAAGGTCGGGCACGAGGTTCAGGCACTTCAAAGCCACGATGCTCGCTGCCATGAGGTAGCCGGCAGAGAAGAAAGAGTTCTGAAGGTAGGCTGCCATGGTCTGCTCGCTCTCCGTGATGGCTGTGAGGTTCTCCACCTGTATGCAGAGCACGATGTCAAAGAGCAGCAGGACATAGAAACCGACGAAGTACAACATGGCACCGTAGAAATGCACCGTCAGATAGCGTATCAGCCACTTAGCCCATGCACCTTCCCATTTCGGTAAAAGAGAGAACGTCCATTGTATCGGACCGAAAATGGTGAGCATACCCAGCAATATCTGCTGGCAATAGATGGTTGCCCACCAACCGATGCGGAAGACAATCAAGGCGATGAGCATGATGATCTTGTCGATGCCTACTACAGCTCCTGCGGTCAGTGATGTGAACCAAAGCCTTGAAGCGTCAGTCTCCATGTTTGTGACTTCATCAACACCTGCCTGTTCCATGGTGGACTCTATGAGGTTAGGGTCTGATGTTCCCGAATGGGCTACATCCGCCTGTGCCTGCAAAGAGGTGTAAAGGGTGTCTCTGGTGTATATAAGTTCCTGTACCTCCTCAAACTTGTCCTCAATCTGCGCTGACTCTGCTTCATACAGGTCATGGGTGTATGAGCCTATGCAGTTGGGGATATACGAGAGGAAATCAAGTACACACCAGTCGCTGCCTCCTTCGGTAATGCCTGTATCAGCAGGTGGGTACCACCAACAGAGGATGACACTGACCACAAGGGGCTTGAAGAGTTTCATTATGTCGATGGGCTCATGCTTCACCATCATCTTGTAGGCCATGCTGCCAGCAACAATGATGGAGAACAGTGCAGCCAGTGCCATACACATCTGTAATATCCACCAGAACGGCCCCTGCGAGCCTGTGAATGTGGCATCACATAGGAACTCGTTGGTCTGGAATATCACATCATCAATCTCCTGTTCGAGGATATTGATACCGAAATCCGAGAGGATATTTGAATCTGCCATATATCGTTATCTTTCTACTATGTTTTCTGAATCATCATTGTCTCCTTCACCTGTGTTGCCTCCTGCGTTTCTGCGTCCGGCATCACGCCACCTTTCTTGTGCTGCCAAGGCGTGGGCTGCTACGTTGCTGCGTCTGTCAAGCCGTGCTGCCAGGAGGGACGATGTCTTACTCTTGTTGCTCAACTGTACCAGGAAGGAGACAAGGGTCTCGTTCTGCTGGGATATGTCGGCATAGATGGCGAGGTACTGTCTCTTCCTCTGTGCGTTGGGCATATAGGCATCCTGCGTCACCTTGATGGCGGTTTTGTACATATTGCAGTATTCTTCCCATCTGGACTTGTCTGACAACGAACCTCCTGCGCTGACGATGCGGTTGATGTTTGCTTCGAAGGCTGTGAGTTTGTCCGTGATCTTGTTCCCCTCGGCGAGCCAGGCGATGTCTATCTGGCGGTCTGCCACATTGAGGGCTTCAATCTCTGCTCTCTGGGTAAGGTAAGCCTTGATGCTGTCTGCAACATCTACCTGCTGATAGGACGATACTCCTGCCAGCGACCTGAAGCCCAGCTTGTTCTTCCGGGCTGCGCTTTTCTGATAGCTGTTGTGGAACACATCATAGTAGAGGGCAGGAGTCAGTCCTCCTACACCAATCTCCTGAACCGTTATCTGGTTCATCTTGGTGGCATCGTGGTTGTAGGTCACATAACTCTGTGCTGATGAGTTAAAGCATAACATCATCATACCTACAAAAGACGCTGAACGTAAAAGTGTTATCTCAAACATATTCTTCTTTTGTTTAACGTTATCCTAATATCCCAAATAGCCAGCCCCTTTCCATCTGCTGAAAGCATCGTTGACGATTTCCAGCTTTGTCTTGGCTCGATAGACCTGCCGTTTCCAATAGCCGATGCGCACCTGTATGTACCTCCATGTGTAAAAGTACGCCTTGTTCAGATGCTTGCGGATATTGTCAAGCGAGTTGTTGATGTTCGTCAGGACAAGGAGCAGGTCTGAGGTGGTGCAGGCGGCTGCTCCTGTGGCATAGAGCACCAAGTCGTTGACGGAGTTGTACAGGTTGTCGCCTTCCTCTGCTATCTTGGCAAGTGCCCTCATGTTGATGGTGACAATCATGGTGTCCGTACTCACGATATTGCCTCGCTCCAGACATTTTTCTTTGAAATCGCTGAGCATGTCCTTATAGTCCCCAATACGGTCACTGATGTTCTCGTAGGTGTTGTACACATTCAGACTGGTGCGCAGAGACTGGTAAAGCACGTCAATGACATCAAAGGCTCTTGTGTATTTGTCCAGCTCTTTGTTGATGTCGCGGAATCCTTTGTTGGCATCACCGCTATAGTCATGCAGCAGTTTGTTGCTTGCCTCCAGCGTGGAGCGGACCAGCAGCAGGCTTCTCTGCTCCTTGTGGTCGTTGATGTAGGCTTCCACTGAAGTGACATCGAAGCTGAACTGGGCATACATGGGGGAAGGCAACAGTGCCAGCAGGCATACAATGAGAGCCAGAATCTTTTTATTATTCTTCTTCGTCTTCATCTTCTTCGTCATATTTGCCGTTATACGTATCTGAATGTGCGCTGTTGGCAGCATTGCGCAACCAACGCTTCCTGCATCTCTCTATGAGCGTAAGCCTTCTGCCTTGGTCTGTGTCGAGAGGGGCTATACTGCGGAGGATGTCTATGATGGAATGCTTGTAGTGCATCATCTTCTCCAACGACACAAGGTCGGCATAGATCTTCGTGAGACGGCTGTCTATCTGACGGGCAATGTCCAGGCGGTCGCTTGTCCACAACAGATGGTAGGTGTCTTCTGTGTCATCTGATTCCACAGGACTGCTTTTGGCATATTCGACCGTTGGCTCACAGGATGGGTATTCCCGGGCTATCTCTGATAGCTTGGCATTGACCTCATCGGCTTTCTCCTGGTCTGTCTTTGACGGATCGAGGTTGATGACTGCCACCACCTGCGTGTCGCTGTACTCTGTGGTAAGCGTCCATGAAATCTGGACGATGGCACGGTGTATCTTGATGCCAAGGAAGTATTTCGGCTTTCTTGCAATGGAGATGGTGGCCTTGAACGTGATAGTGCCGTTGATATTGGGCATGGATGCAGTGCGAACGAAAGTGTTGCCCTCCCATGCACCTGCTCCGTTCCAGCTGAGGTTATAGGCATTCTTGCAGTCCTGCATGATGGCCGGGATGCGGTAGTAGTCATCAGTGGCGGCGTTCTCTCCATCAACAGCCTCTTGCTTGGCTTGGTTGTAGTCTGCAAGTTCTTTTTCTGCTGCACTTTTCTCTGACTTCAACACAGATATGCGGTCTTTGTTGGCGTTATATTGCTGACGATACCTTGCGGCATCTTCAACGCTGGAAGTCTGTATCAGCTTCAGGAGGTTAGAGTTCTCCGCTTCCAATCGGGCTATTTCTGTATCAATGGATGCTATCCGGCTCTCTGTCTCGGCAATCTTTGCATCAATCTCGGAGGTGTTGATACTCTCCGAAGTGATACTGGTAGCCATGGAGCACTGCTTGGTGTGGGCATTGACGCTGCCTCCGCACTGAGAGCATTTGTATTGGGTGGATCCTTCACCCAGTTTGGTTCCGTCATGGCAGGTGACGCTGATGGTTGCCGTCTCGCATCCTGCCATCTTCTCCGCATTGGTGGCCTGGTAGTATCGCTTGCTGTCACTGCCAATGTAGTAACGGATGCCGTCTTCGTTGTCATTGTAGTCGGCAAGACGCGCGTTCAAGCCTGCTCTGAAAGTGGCCATGTCCATGGAATAGGAGTCGAAGACATCTTCATATTTGACTTCCTGCCTGTACCACGACTTGGTCACATGTATCTCGTAGGCGTATGCCTTGGCATACTGACCGCTTTTCTTTTTGCTTAGAATGTATGCTGATGAATAGTAGCTGATGTTGTAGTTGTAGCCGTCATTAGAGTTATTGAACTGTTGCACACGGCTACGGCTCCAACCTGCATGATTCTCTGAGTTCTGGAGTGCTGCCTCCCGTTGTGAGGAGGATGGATAGAAATCGGGATCTGTTGTACTAATACGATACCAATGGTCGCCATACAGGATGGCATCATCATCTGTCGGAGGATAGTAGTCGCAGAGCTTCTCGCTTCCTTGGTCAACACTGTAGATATACCATCGCTGAGTATAGTATTGTCCCATGCCTTCACGGGCATAGTCAGTAATCCATGCTGTGGTATTGTAATTCGACAAAGAGAAAAGGTTGGCAATGCCTTCCTGTCCACCAACGAATTGCAACAGGGTATTGCCGGCATTGGTGGAGAGGTCGTTGTAGAGGTCGTATGTATTCTCTGCTATCTCAATGACACTGCTGGTCTTGTCCATCAGTGTGCCGTTGAAATTGCTGTTGCCGACAATGGAACTGACTGCATTGCCAGCACCTGCAGAGGCAAGGCTGACTCCCATTGCATAGAGGTTGTCGATGTCAGCTTTGAGATTGTCCTTGGTGAAGTTGGAGCCAATGTCAGAGAAGTTGTCCAACAGGTTCTTCCAATCCACATCCCCAAGTTCGGACAGTTTGAGGATGGCGGCAAGTTCCTGATTGATTTCCAGGAATGCAATGTCCCTGAAGGAAAGCCGACTGTTGGTGACAATGGACTCAAACTGATAGCAAAGTGTCTTTGTCTCTTCGCACACCTTATACAGATAGCTGCCCCAATAGAGGGCGTTCTGCGGACTACGCAACATCATGCCTGCCACAGTCCAGATCTTGGGCATAATCTTGGCGGAGACCATGTTGTAGATGCGTCGGTAGTAATAGTTCTCTGTGGAGCTTGTCCATAGACCTAAGTCTGTAAGGGCACGGCGGTCGAGGAACTTGGACGTGAAGATACCAGCCGCAGCCACTTCCGCAGCTTGGTAGTATTCACGTATCTTGGCTACCTGTTCGGCATAATACGCCTCGGTGGCAGCCTCCGACGCAAAGGCGGCTGTCATCTCTGCTACAGTGCGCTTGTCGTAGTTGACACTGTAGTACTGTGCCGTCGTTGGTACGGCAGCACAGACGAAGAGGATGATTATGAACAGATAGCGTTTCATTGTTGGGATGAATGTTTCGTTGTTTCTACTTTCAATATCTTATTCAGATTGGTTGTGGGGAGTGAGATGAAGCACATGGCCTGTCTGGTTGACCTTTTGGGCGAATGGCAATGACTTGGAGATTCCTGAAAGTTCCCAGTCACGGCAGTAGGCTTCTATGGCGTGCTGATGGTCACACTGCAGCTCTTTCTTGTAGAGCTTCAGGGCTTCCTTCTCGGCTCGCTCAGTGGTGTAGGTCATATAGCACTCATGGGGCTCTTCCACTCCAAAGACCGCACCGACAGAACCACGACGGATGAAGACTTCACGGAAGAAACTGCGCCCTTCCTTGTTCTCCAGACGGTTGATGGTGAAGATTTTCTTGCAATCGACATCGGTCAAGCCAAGGATGGCCTTGATCTCATCAAATCGCTCACGGAACTTTGCCTGATCGAGCAGCATCACGACATCGGAGTTGTTGATGATGGCTTCCTTGACAATGGGACTGCCAACAATGTCCTGAATCTCCTGTGTCACCACACCTACGCTCGCCCAGAATTTTCGGGCTGTCTTATAGAGATACTTGATATACTCTGCCATCATAGGGGAGGCAATGGCTTTCCATGCCTCTTCGATGACCAGCACCTTGCGGTTCTTCTTGATACGCATCTTCTGGATGAAGACATCCATGATGATAAGGGTGACAAGAGGAAAAAGAAGCGGGTCGTCCTTAATGGAGTCAATCTCGAAGACAATGAAGGTCTCGTCAAACAGCTTCGTGTCCAGGTTCTCATTGAGGGTCAGCTCATGGCTGCCTCCCTTGTAGAAGTCCTTCAACAGGTAGTTGTAGGCTGCCAGGTCGATGCCGGCAAGGTTGTTCTCCTTGATGATGGTCGGGATGCGGACAGTGCTGTACTCATAGAAAGTGTTGAACGAGAGGTTGTCAATGTGTTTCTTCACAAAGTATTCATCGAAATACTCTGTGATGACTTGCTCTACCAAGCGGTCTTCCGTCTTGGTGACTTCTCCCTGGGTTCCCTTCCAGATAAGCATGATGAGATTCTTCAGGAAGCCAATCTTCTCGATATTCAACTCCTCTCGCTTGATGGCAAAGGGGTTCATCGTGATAGGATGCTCATCGGTATAGCTGATATACTTGCCTCCGACATACTCGCAGAGTCCCTCATACGAGTTACCCGTATCGACCATGACCACATCGGTGTTCTGTTCCCACATCTGGCGCACTACGCTGTTCATGTGGAACGACTTGCCGCTGCCACTTGGACCCAGACAAAAGAAGTTTGAGTTGTCCGTGATCTTGTTCTTGCCTTCCTTGCCGCTGATGTCAATGGCAACAGGAACACCTTGTCGGTCTGTATAGTAGATTTTCAAAGGGGTCTCCTCACTATGCTGTATGTGTTCCTTATACATGAGACAGGCGGCAGCGTCACTCAATGTGAGGAATCGGTCGTAGTCGGGATTCATGCCGTAGCAGTTACCGGGGAAGGAGTTGACGAACAGCTCCAACTGGTTGTAGGCACGCTTGCTGATATGGATGCCCAAACGACCGAAGGCGTTTTCCAGATGGTTGGTGCATTTCTGGATGTCGGCATCAATGGGAACACCCACAACAAGGTTGAAGTGGGCATAGACCAGCTGCTTGTTCTCCCTGGCAATGACTTCCTGAACTTTCTTGATGTCCTCCACAGCAATGAGGTTGCTGGGGTTGGGCATACTGGCATGACGGTTCTTCTTCTTGTCGAGAAGGGAGAGCTCTCGCTTCTGGTTCGGTATGAAGAACATCTGGTTATACACCACGACATCGGCTGACGGGATGCTGTCAACCAAGGACACCATGTCAACAGGCATGGCGACATTGTTCACCTCAATATTGGTGAAGGGACGGACGATGGAAGGGGTGTTGATGCAATCGACATCGACAAGGCTATAGACCTTACAACGCTTGTCGCCCATGCAGATGGACTCTTCATCTACCTTGAAGTTGGTCATGGAGATTATCTTGTCCTTGAAGTTCATCGCGAAATAACGGTCAACATAGTCGCGGGCTGTGGTGCCGTCAAGATAGGTCGCCGATACTCCCGAATCCTTCAGCTGGTCTTTCACTTTGCGTATCTTCACGACAAAGTCACGCCATTTCTTGCTGTCAAAAGAGAAGATGCGACTCTTCTTGTTCTCCTGAGTAATGATAAGGTAGGTCTGACTGTCGGTATAGGGACGGCCTGTGAAATACCTGAAATAAGACTCTGACAGAAACTCATGATTATCGTTACTCTCATCATGGAAATGCTTGCGGACAAACACATCCTGTTTATGGATGGCATAGCCTTCACCAAGAGTCTGGGCAAGGGAGGTCATCAGATGGTTGAACTCATAATAGCTGTCGATGTTGGCAGAATACTTCTGGACGGGGTTCTCCATCTTCAGGATGGCAGAATACTCCCCGGTCTTGGTATAGATCACACCGATGCCATCCACGTCCTCGATGGAGAAGTAGATGTCCTGGAATATCTTCTTGCGCTTACCGCCTGTACCAAAGGCTGATACGGAAATTGCCATACCAATAAGGATAGCCACGAATGTTATGATAACGTATAGAATCATTCTTGTTCTGGGTTTACATTAACTTGATATGAAGATAGGCCCATCCTGACGAAAGGGTGAGCCTATCGGTTACACTATTCAGATTTCAACACACTTGCTCATTTGTTTACGTTTGAATTGAGTTTAATCACATTCTATGCGAACAAGCATAGATGAACACACCATGATCCTCCTTCTTGGTATGCAACCCCTTCTTCTGCTTGAAGAAGATAAGGGCTGCACCAGTACAGAGGGAAACGGCAAGGACGAGGAGACCCGCTACAAAGCCAAGGATGCAGTAGGTGATGATGAAGCCAAGAATGGCTCCACCAACGGCACAGGCTGCCCAGGTGATGTAGCGACCTTGAAACCCCATAAATTCAAGGGGCTTTTGCAGTCCCTTGAACATGGGATAACAGACGTACTGAGTATCGTTGTTTATTGCTGACATGATGTATCTCTATTGCTTGAACGATAGGTTAGATACCGAAGAACAGTGGCAGAGCCTGGGCTGCTGCGACAAGGAAGATACATGCGCCAACGACCATCATTATCTTCTTCTTGAGAATCTGCTTCCGAATTGTAAAGTGCTGAATATCAACACTCCCAAAAAGCAAAAAGTACCAAAAGAAACAAACTGGAAACAAAAATTTCAAAAACCCCAAAATGAAAACATCTGCTTAACATATCTTAACACGGAAATGAACGGAAATTTTCATTTTCTATCATTTTGTGCTGCGTTCCTGAAGGTGCAAAATCAGGTATTGTGAACCTTATTGTCGTTTCAGCAATCAGGTTGAAAAAATGGCTTTAGTTGGAAAAATGTGCACGAAAAGTGGGCTTTTCAGGTGGCATTTTATAGTATTTTCTGCGAAAATACAGTTGTATGTTTAACTTTCTACGTATAAGTCTCTTTAGTCTCACGGAATTTTATTAACTTTGCACCAAAGTTTATTTTAATTGCAATTTTATGGTCACTTATTTTGATGCATGTGAGATTCTTGAAATGCTGTCTGAAGCATCTGTAAAGGTGTTTCTGGACGGCGGTTGGGGTGTCGATGCACTTATAGGCAGAGAAACAAGAATACATAACGACATCGATCTGTTCGTAGAGAAGAAAGACTATGGTAAGGCCATATCCGTGATTACCTGGAAGGGATACAGAGAAGTTGTAATGGACTATACGACCGATAGCCATACTGTCTGGAAAGATGACAACGGAAGAATAATCGATCTGCATTGTTTCGAATATGTCGAAGATGGAATTCTATATGACGGATACACTTTCCCAAGCGAAACTTTCTCAGGTAAAGGAAATATCGGGAATATTGAGGTAACATGCATAAACCCGGAGGCACAGGTACAGTTCCATCTTGGATATGAATACGATGAAAATGATGTCCACGACGTCCTGTTATTATGCAGAACTTTCAATCTTGAGATACCGGAGCAATATAAAACTCACATCTGATTCAATATGCTATGATTACTGATAGTTATGATATTGAAACTGAACCAATGATCAATCTGTTTGATTTCTACGGCAGACGTGGAGATTTTGCAGATATATGCCTGATAATATTCTCGAAGGAGATTCATCGGCATTTACTTGATTCCTACGAATCTGAAATTATTGCAACTATGCCGGCTTGCAATGGCGATACGCATATCTATAAAACAACTTATAAAGGAGTTACGATAACTTTCTACCTGTCAGGAATAGGTTCAGCAGTAGCATCCTCTCAATGTCATCTTGCAAGCTGGCTAACTGGAGCATCAAAGTTCATTATGTTCGGTTCCTGTGGCAGTCTTGACCGTACAACCACACAAGGTAGATTTATCATACCGACACAAAGTTACAGAGGGGACGGGTGTTCATATTATTTTGCAGCACCATCCGACTATATTGATATAGCCGCAAGCAAGGAACTTTCCATAATTTTCGACAAATTATCTGTACCATATATTACAGGTAAAATATGGACGACAGATTCGATGATCAGAGAAACAAAAGGACTTGTACGCAAACGTATGGAAGAAGGGTGCATCGCTGTAGAAATGGAATTGGCTGGAGTTCAATCTGTGTGCGACTTCTACAATTTGAAGTTGTATGCTTTTTTTGAAACAGGTGACATTTTGGATACAAATGGATATGAAGCCAAAGGCTTGAACAATGCCAACCATAGTTTAAACAAACTTTATATTGCTTTAGAAACGGCAACCTACATCTGAAGTATATCAGAATTGTAAATTCCCATTTAGCGGACTATATAAAAAGTATTCCATAACCATCTATACGTGGTTTACGGAATGCTTACTTTATAACAATTAGGTTTACACTCGTTTATTTTGACGGTGCAAAGTTACTCATGCTATCTGGCTCCCACAACGGGCAATAGTGCACATTTTCAAGAAAATGACGTTTTCAAGAAAAAAAATATCCCTACAAACTTAGACTATGCCAAGTTTCGTAGGGATTTTGGAGGGTATAAACATTAGATTACTTCGTCCAGTGGTAGTGACTGTCGAGCATCAGGAAGATAGCCAAGCCAAAGATAACGAGTCCAAGGA
>OGDD01000042.1_pt1 | contig 108840 bp, 98 predicted proteins | sample 1570301 | NCBI WGS metagenome assembly OGDD01 (sample SAMEA2581971, study PRJEB24529) | metagenome | biome: Human gut stool | place: China | collected 2011 | reverse complement strand
ATATGAGAGGTGTGTTTTATGGATGCAGTAGCCTTACCTCCCTCAATGTCTCTAAGTTTGATACACGGAACGTGATGGATATGGGGAGTATGTTTAGTGAATGCAGTAGCCTCACCTCCCTTGATGTATCTAAGTTTGATACACAGAATGTGACGAATATGGATAGCATGTTTGGAGATTGTACCAACCTCACCTCCCTTGATGTATCTAAGTTTGATACACAGAATGTGACGAATATGAGAGGTGTGTTTTATGGATGCAGTAGCCTTACCTCCCTCAATGTCTCTAAGTTTGATACACGGAACGTGACAGATATGAGTTATATGTTCTTGGGTTGTAGCAACCTCGCTTCCCTTGATGTTTCTAAGTTTGACACACGGAACGTGACAGATATGCTTTCTATGTTCGTGAGTTGTAGAAACCTCACTTCCCTTGATGTTTCTAACTTCGACACACAGAATGTGAATAGAATGGTCTATATGTTCGGTGAATGTTATAGCCTCACCTCCCTCGACCTTTCTAACTTCGACACACAGAACGTGACTGATATGAGATCTATGTTCAGTAATTGTGTAAACCTCGTCACAATCTATGCCAGCGATAAATTTGTGACCACTGCTTGTTCAGAAGATGGCACAATGTTTTGGGGCTGCAAGAAACTTGTGGGTGCTGTGCCTTATGATCCAAACAGGATTGGTAAGGAGATGGCAAACTATACCACGGGCTATTTCACGTATAAGGCTGCAAGCGGTATTGATGCGGTTTCGACAACGGACAACATCGCTGCAGAGTACTACGACGTAAATGGTCGCCGCTTGAACGCTCCACAAAAGGGCATAAACATCGTGAAGCGTGGCAACATAACGACAAAGGTGCTCGTGAAGTAGAAAGGGTGCCACCAAAAAAACGACTCCCATAGCCGTAAGCAGGTTATGGGAGTCGTATGTTTGTATGCAGTTGTTGCTTGGTTGGTGCACTGTTGCTTGGTTAGTGCACTGTTGCTTGGTTGGTGCACTTCTTGCTCTGGCAAGCGGCAAAGCCGAGCGGAGACAAGTGCACCCCCTGGGATTACTTGCAGTTAGGGCACCAGGGCTTCAGCTGCTGGAAGAAGTCGTTGCCCTTGTCGTCAACGAGGATGAAAGCAGGGAAGTCCTCAACGGTAATCTTCCAGATAGCCTCCATGCCAAGCTCGGGATACTCTACACACTCGATGCTCTTGATAGAGCTCTGTGAGAGAACAGCAGCAACACCGCCGATTGTGCCGAGATAGAAGCCGCCGTGCTTCTTGCAAGCATCGGTAACCATCTGTGAGCGGTTGCCCTTGGCGATCATCACGAGCGAAGCGCCGTTAGCCTGGAACTCGTCTACATACGGGTCCATACGGTTGGCTGTTGTCGGACCCATAGAACCACAAGGATAACCCTCCGGAGTCTTAGCCGGACCAGCGTAGAGGATAGGATGATTCTTGAAGTAAGCCGGCATCTCCTCGCCTGCGTCGAGACGAGCCTTGAGCTTAGCGTGAGCGATGTCGCGAGCCACGATGATAGTGCCCTTGAGGTTTACGCGTGTGCTGACGGGATACTTAGAAAGCTCTGCACGTACTGCGTCGATACCCTTGTCGAGGTCGATCTCGATGCCAGTTGTGCCCTCGCCCGGACGACGGAGTTCCTCCGGAATAAGCTCAGAAGGATTAGCGTCCATCTTCTCGAGGAACACACCATCCTTAGTGATCTTAGCCTTGATGTTGCGGTCAGCCGAGCAGCTAACGCCCATACCGATTGGGCAGCTTGCGCCGTGGCGTGGCAGACGGATCACGCGGATGTCGTGAGCAAGATACTTGCCGCCGAACTGTGCGCCGAGACCGATCTTGTGAGCCTCCTTGAGGAGCTTCTCTTCGAGGTCGATGTCGCGGAAGGCGCGTCCAGTCTCGTCGCCTGTTGTAGGCAGCGAGTCGTAGTACTTGATAGAAGCGAGCTTCACGGTGAGGAGGTTCTTCTCAGCCGATGTGCCACCGATAACGAATGCGATGTGGTACGGAGGACAAGCCGCTGTACCGAGGCTCTTCATCTTCTCTACGAGGAAGGGCAGCAGTGTGCCCTCGTTCTGGATGGTAGCCTTGGTCATCGGGTAGAAGTATGTCTTGTTGGCAGAGCCACCGCCTTTAGCCACCATTACGAAGCGATACTCGTCACCCTCTACAGCCTCGATGTCGATCTGTGCAGGGAGGTTGCAGCGTGTGTTCACCTCGTCGTACATGTTCAGCGGAGCGTTCTGCGAGTAGCGCAGGTTGTCCTCGGTGAAGGTGTTGTACACACCGCGTGAGAGAGCCTCTTCGTCCTCGAAGTCGGTCCATACGCGCTGTCCCTTCTCGCCGTGGATGATAGCGGTGCCGGTGTCCTGGCAGAAAGGCAGGATGCCTTTGGCTGCTGTCTCGGCGTTGCGGAGGAACTGCAGAGCTACGTACTTGTCGTTCTCCGATGCCTCTGGGTCAGAGAGAATCTGAGCCACCTGCAGGTTGTGCTCGCGACGGAGCATGAACTCTACATCGTGGAACGCCTGCTGAGAGAGCAGTGTGAGCGCTTCCTTCGAAACCTTAAGGATTGTCTTACCCTCGAACTCGCCTGTGCTTACGCCCTCGGTGGTAAGCAGGCGATACTCGGTAGTGTCCTTGCCCATCTGGAACATAGGAGCATACTTAAAATCTGGTGTTGTTGCCATAGTGTTATTTGGTTTAAAAAGTGAATATTTCTTCTGTAGCGACGCGCTTGACGGGCGCAATCTTCTCGAGCGACTTCATGTCGAGGTTATTCTCGTCGCCGAGGATGATGTAGAGCCACGGCTTGTTAGCCATGTTGTCGTGCTCGAACTTCACGATATCCTCGAGTGTGAGTTTCGGCATGGCAGCGTAGATGTCGCGACGCAAGTCGTAGTTGATGCCGATGCGCTTGTTGCCAAGGTAAGAGAAGATGATGTTAGCCTTGGTGATGCGCTGCGAAGCGATGCGCTTGACGGCAGCCTGCTGAGCCAGTTCGAACGCCGCCTGCGACTGCGGCATGGTGTCGAGGATGTTGTTGAACACGCGGATGCAGTCCATCATCTTGTCGTTCTGTGAGATGATGTATGTATAAGCATAGTTGGTCTGATGCTCCTTGCGCTTCGTTGTGCTGTAGTCGGCGAATGCGCTGTAGGCGAGTCCGCGGCTCTCGCGCAGCTCCTGGAACACGATGCCGTTCATGCCGCCACCGAAGTACTCGTTGAACACCGAAATCTTAGCCTCGTCCTCCGGAGTCCACTTCTGGTTGACGTTGTGCAGCTGCATCATGTAGATGTTCTTTGCGTCGTATGGTGCGAGGAGTATCTCGTTCTTCGGAGTCTCCACCATCTTGTATGGCTTGTTCTCGGGCGCATCCAGCAGAGTCTTCGCTGTGATGTGGTTCTTGTTGACGATAGCAAGCAGCTGCTTCATGGCGAGCGGACCGTAGTAGACCACGTCGTGCTTGTAGTTCTTCAGCGCAGCGATCTTATTGATAACATCCTGCGGACGGGTTGTTACGAGCTCTGTGCTGTCGGGCACGTTGCGCGTGGGGTTGTACTTGCCGTAGAAGGCATAGTTGCGCAGTGCTGAGAAGTTCTCCTTTTGGTTGAGCTTCGCATCGCGACGACCCTTCAGCAGGTTGTCAACGTATTTGCTGTAAGCCTCGTTGTCGACCTTTGCGTTGTTGAGCATTTGCTCCATGAGTTTCATTGCCTCGGTCATGTTCTCGCCGAGACCGCTGAGCGATACGGTCATAGTAGACCATGTGGGGGTGAAGCTGTATTCGCAGCCAAGCTCGTAGAAACGCTCCTTAACCTCTGCTGCTGACATCGTGCCGGTGCCGAGCAGGTCGAGATAGTCGGTGGCGTAGGGCAGCCACTTGTTAGCCTCCGAACCGAAATCGTACACGAAGTGAAGCTCGAAGAGGTCGTTCTGCGTGTTTTGGATGTAGTAGACCGGCTGCTTCTTCTTTGTAGTAGTGCGAGCGAAGTCCTTGGTGTAGTCGAGGAATACCGGCTCGATAGGCTTCACCTTCGACTCCTTTATCTCCTTCACGAGTGCGCTCTGCAGGTCGCGGTTGGAAGGTATCGGCGTGATAGCTGGCTTCTCAATCTTCTTCTGTGTGGGGTCTTCGCCCTGACGTTTGTAGACGATGGCGTAGCCGTCGGTGAAATGGTGTCGGGCGAAGTCCATGATTTGCTCCTTGGTGATACCGGCGATGCGGTCGAAGCGTTCCACCTGCGTCTTCCACGGGCGTCCGTAGACGAAGGTGTTGACGAACGACGTTGCGCGACTCTCGTTACTGTCAAGCGAGCGCAGGAATTCGAGCTTCATGTTGTTCTTAACCGAAGGCAGCAGCTTGTCGCTGAACTCGCCACGCTTCAGTTTCTCAATCTCGCCGAGCATGATAGCCTTCACCTCGTCGAGCGACTGTCCCTCGTTGGGCTGACCGATCATGATGAACTGCGAGTAGTCGCGCATGTCTATCTTGCCCGACTGCACACCCTGGCAGAGCATCTTCTGGTTTACGTTTATATCGATGAGTCCGGCGTTGCCGTTGGCGAGCATACGGTCTATGACGTCGAGTGTATCAGCCTGCAGCGAAGCCGAGCCGTCCATCTTCCAGCCGAGGAACACGTTCTCTGCCTCCTGTCCGATTACGGTAGTATCAGCCGGAGCCGTGAGGTCCTTCACAGGTGCGAAGTGCGGGTACTTCACCTGCTCACTCTTCTTCCACGAGCCGAAGTACTTGTCGATGGTAGCCATCACAGCCTCCGGGTCGAAGTCGCCCGCTATGCAGATAGCCACGTTGTTCGGCACATAGTAGTGCTTGAAGTAGTTTTTGATATTTGTGATTGATGGGTTCTTCAGATGCTCCTGCGTACCGATAGTGGTCTGTGTGCCGTAGGGGTGAGTAGGGAAGAGTTTCCTGCCGAGTGCAGCCCACTCCTTGTCGAAGTCGCTTGTGAGATGCATATTGTACTCCTCGTACACAGCCTCAAGCTCTGTGTGGAATCCGCGGATGACCATGTTCTGGAAGCGGTCAGCCTGGATGCGTGCCCAGTTGTCCACCTCGTTCGACGGTATGTTCTCCACGTAGCACGTCACGTCGTTGCTTGTATAAGCGTTGGTGCCGTTGGCTCCGATGGCAGCCATCAGCTTGTCGTACTCGTTAGGGATGAAATACTGCGCAGCAATCTGTGACACCGAGTCGATTTCGTGATAGAGCTTGCGGCGTTTTTCGGGGTCGGTCACGGTGCGATAGTGCTCGTATCGGCGTTCGATGTCGTCGAGATACGGCTGCTCCTTCGCAGCGTCTATGGTGCCGAAGAGACGTGTTCCCTTGAACATGAGGTGCTCCAGATAGTGAGCCAAGCCCGTTGTCTCGGCAGGGTCGTTGCGCGAACCAGTGCGCACAGCCACGTAAGTCTGTATGCGTGGCTGCTCCTTGTTCACAGAAAGATAAACCTTCAGTCCGTTGGGCAGTGTGTAGATGCGTGTCTGCATCGGGTCGCCCTTCACAGTCTCGTACTCGTATGCTGAGGCTGTAGCCGCTGTTCCCAGTGAGAGTATTGCGGCAATAAGAAAGGATTTGAATTTCATTATTGTTGTTTTGTCTAAAATATTACATATAGAGTTTCTGGTTTTCAAAGTCAACCTCCTTGTCGAGCTGTTCGTTGAAGTTGTTGAACACCTCTTCCTCCACGTCGCCCAGTTGGTATTCTTTTGCGGCATCCTTTTTAATCTCGGCAATCCATGCACGTCGTGCCGTGACGTAGTCGCGCTTCACTCGTTCCACGTTCTCCTCGTTTAGCTCTGAGAAGCCGTAGTAGTCCATAATCATCCGATACGACCACGCCCAGCGGTATTCGGAATAGTTGGCGTTTATCTCCTCAAATCGCTCGGCAATATCCTCGGTGGTGTCAATCTCGCCCGAGAGAATATCGTCCACGAGGTGCTGTTCCTCCGACACAGGCAGCAATAGCCCCGACAGGTCAGTCCACGGTCCGGTGCCCACGTTCGTTGTCGGCTCCATCGGTGCATGGCGTTTGAGCACCGCTCCCATGTATATGCGCAGTGCGATGTCGTAGTATTTGATGCCTTTGCGCAGCGACGAGTTTTTGATGACATACCCATGATAGTTGTACGTCGGCACATCTTCGCCAGATGCGTTGCGCAGATTTTCCAGTATCTTCTTTCCGCGCAGTATCTCGCCCACGGTGAACGGCGAGAGCCAGTCGAAGTTGACAATGCTTTTGCGTGCGCCGTTTGGTCGCATGTCGCGTTTTGGCCATTTGCGTATGTCGCGGTACAGTCCCACGGTTGTCAGGTTGCGTCCTGGCACCAGGTACATGGTGTCGTTATATGCTATAAGATACGAGAATGGTAGCGAGCGTGTGTCGGGGTGGTACATCAGTTTGCCGAAGCACACGGAGAAGGCACCGATATGCGCCGGCATCAGTATGTATGCACCGCTGGCAGTCTTCGATCCGCGTTCGAGCGTTCCGTAGTGCATCGGTCCCATCTTGTAGGCATGGTTGGAGAAATTGGTAGCCGAGCCAGCGTTGTAGAACGAGAATTGTCCGCCGATGAGCAGTGAGCTCTTGTGATGCGAAGCGGTGAACGGACCGCAGAACGCTGCGCATGCCTCTCCGTTCGCCATGTACGAGTTGGCGAAGAACACGCTGCCTGCTGCGGTGAAGCCGTTGCTCAATTTGCATGCTTCGCCAACGAAGCAGTCCTGCATCTTCACGCTGTTGGTTATAGCCGAGCCGTTGCTGATGATTGAGTTCTCGCAGATTACTCCTGTACCGATGTATACCGATGCATCGCTGTTGCTCATTAGGGTGCAGTCGCTGAGTCGTGCTGCGCCCGCTATCTCGCAGTCGTCGTAGACAACGGTATTCGTAATCTCCTTAGTGTTCACAATCTTCACTCGGTTGCCGATGGTTGCCATATCTGGCGAAGTGCGTTCTATCTCTTCGCGTATCAGTCGGCGTATGGCATCCTTCAGCTGTCGGTTGTGGAAGTGTTTGACCATAAGTGCTGCAATCTGGCTTGTCAGTCCGTGGAAGAGTATAATGTTTCCGTCGCCCACCTCGTTGAGCACCGATATCAAGTTGCCTTCTCCGTATGTTGCACCGTCGGTTGTTTCCATAGTGCATACATTGGATATGATGCAATCGTCGCCAATGACATAGTTGTTAATGTATCCCGAAATGTTTTCTATGAGACAGTTGTTGCCAATGGTTACGTTGCGCAGTGTGGCGTTGTTCACGCCTGCGTGTTTCATGAAGCCGCGGCTCACCTCCACGTTGTTTGTGAATGCTCCGAGGCGTATATCGCCGTAGAACATTACGCCGTGTAAGAAGCGAGGCTCGAAATCTTCGCTCACCTCAATGCGTTGCCAGTCTTCTGCCCAGCAGCTGTTGGCTTGTAGAGTCGAGATTTCGTCTTTGGTTAAGTTGCGATATATCATGTGCTTTTGGTGTTGAGATGTTGTTATGTTGAGGTGTTGAGATATGATGTTGAGATATGGTGTTGAGGTGTTGAGATATGATGTTGAGATGTTGTGATGTTGAGATTTGCATATGTCACCATCTCACCATCTCACCACAACAACACCTTTTCACCACCTCACCACCTTATTCCACATCCATATACAGGAAGTCGTTGTACGGATACTTCTGCACGTGCAGCTCGCGCACCTTACGGTATATTGTCTCGCGGAACTCGTCGATGTTCAGTTTCTCCTTAGCCGAGATAAACATACAGTTCTCGCCGAGTCGTGCCATCCATGTGCGCTTCAGCTCGTCGAGCGTTATGTTCTCCTTCGTCATCGGCGTGAGGTCGTCCTCCTCCTTCTCGGTCCACGTGTAGTTGTCAATCTTGTTGAACACAATCATCGACGGTTTGTCGGCGCATCCCAACTCCTTCAGTGTGTTCTCCACGACGCGTATCTGCTCCTCGAAGTCGGGGTGCGAGATGTCTACCACGTGCAGCAGCAGGTCGGCTTCGCGTGTCTCGTCGAGTGTCGACTTGAACGAGTCGACCAAGTCGGTGGGCAATTTGCGTATGAAGCCCACGGTGTCGGCGAGCAGGAACGGTAGGTTGTCTATCACCACCTTGCGCACCGTAGTGTCGAGCGTGGCGAAGAGCTTGTTCTCGGCGAACACCTCGCTCTTTGCGAGCATGTTCATAATGGTCGACTTGCCCACATTGGTGTATCCCACGAGTGCCACACGTATGGTACGTCCGCGGTTCTTGCGTTGAGTGCTCATCTGCTTGTCAATCTCTACGAGGCGCTGCTTGAGCAGCGTGATGCGGTTGAGGATGATACGGCGGTCCATCTCGAGCTGCGTCTCACCAGGTCCGCGCAGACCCACAGAACCCTTGCCGCCACCCGAGCCCGAGCCGCCGCCCTGGCGTTCGAGGTGAGTCCACAGACGTTGCAGACGCGGAAGCATATAGCGATACTGCGCCAGCTCCACCTGTGTCTTTGCCGCAGCCGTCTGCGCGCGCATGGCGAAGATGTCGAGGATGAGCGATGTGCGGTCGAGGATTTTCACCTGCAGCACTTTCTCGATGTTGCGCATCTGCTTTGCCGAGAGTTCGTCGTCGAAGATGACCATGCCGACGGGGCGTTCAGCGTCCTCCTCAGCCTCGATGTATGCGCGTATCTCCTCCAGCTTACCCGTACCCACGTACGTCACCGAGCTTGGTCCGCCCACGCGCTGCGTGAAGCGCTTTACGGTTACGGCACCTGCGGTGTCGGCAAGGAACTCCAGCTCGTCGAGATATTCTTTTGTCTTTGCCTCGTCCTGTTCCTTGGTTATAAGACCTACGAGTATGGCTGTCTCAGCCTTTACTTCTGATATTACAAATTCTTTCATTCCAAAGATATAAAGTTATAGTATGGGGTGTGTAGCTTTAATCATTCGCAAAATTAACTAAAAAACTTCATTCCACCTATTATATATAGCAATAATTCGTGCCGTCGGTCAGCTTTACGCATTGTTTTGCTGCACATCGAACTACGACTTGCATCTTTAGCTGTTCAATTCTTGCAGCAAAACCCTCACGAAAAGTCATCGTCACCCGAACGGAATCCGATCGGACGGCGGACGGAATCTGATCGGGCGGCGAACGGAATCCGATCGGACGGCGAACGGAATCTGATCGGACGGCGAACGGAATCTGATCGGGCGGCGAACGGAATCTGATCGGGCGGCGAACGGAATCTGATCGGACGGCGGACGCGAGCGGTGAGAAAAGCTTAAGAAAAAGATTGAATTACCAGTCGCTTAACCAATGTTAAAAATGATTGTTCCGCGTACACCCTATATATTATTTCGTTATATTTGCGATATGTTAAACCTAATCCACACCTTATGAAAATTATTACTATTTGTATATATACAACTATTTGTTTTCTGATAGTTAGTTGTAAAAAAAGCACATCAACTATCAGAGACTATGATAATGTGGAGAATTATGCCACAGAATTAGAAAAACTATGCTTAGAATGCCATGACGATTCTGTTACATTCTCTTTAAAAACAAAGGTAGAAGGCTATATTACTGAATATGATTTTAAGTATTTAGGTACGTTGAAGATAAAGAGAGATAATTTCAAAGTGATACAAAGAACCATATTGTCGGGTCTGCTACAAGATGCTCTCAGGGCAAATGTTTCTCTCAGATTATTCTTAAAAGGAAAATTATATGGTGAATATACAACATTTACCAAGTCTCACAAAATTAAAGTCGTATCCAATACCCTTTGTTTGTACGATAGTGAAACAAAAACCAAAGCTTTTTTTAAGTTAAAGGATTCTATACCAAATAACTTGTATTTTCCTCATGAGGAAAATACAAGTGAATTAATTGGGGAAATGTTTTATTTTAGTAAGTGTCCGTAAAGGAGCGCAACAACATAGGAATACACCTTATCTTTTCAATGCGAAGGAATTCGATGAAGAGGCTGGATTGTATTTTTATTCTCGCGACCCTAAAATAAACAAATGGAATGTTCCTGCACCAAGAAGAATTAATAATCAAATATTTAAGCAAGATGTACAAAGAGCAATTCGAAATGCTTACAAGTACCTCGGAGATTAATTGGTATACGATTTCTATAAATGAGGCAATGAGGTCACTTCTTAATAAATATAATATAGATTACAAATCATTACAAGACACAGTACTTCCTTTATGGTTGAATAAATATATAGAAGTAGGTATCGAGAAACGAGAAGACGTGAATTGTTACACCTACAAGAACATTAAAAAGTTCGAACTATTTTATCAAGATTATACAGGAAGTGAATTCTCAAACAACAAGGTGGTTGTTGATGTTGATAAAGTTGGAAATGTAGCAAAAAGTCTTGGAATAAGTTTAAAATTTGCCTTTAAAATAGCAGGATTATTGGTGAAAATTCCTCAAAATTTTAACATTGTAATAAGTTATGACAATATGGATTTTATCGTTTCATTCTATTGCAAAAGAAAATATGAGGAATGGCTAATTGATAATTTGGATTCTTATATGGATGAAGCAATATTTGTAATTACAACGTAATTTGGCTATAATTGCTCAACAGTGGCAACTACGGAACTATTGACGATCTTACCTACAGCTATAAAGGCAATCAGGTGGTGAAGATAGACGATGCTGCGGAAATCACAAGCATTGACTATAATGTGTTGGACTTGCCACAATGTATAATCACAAAATCAAGGAGGTTATTTAAAGAAAACTCTAACGATACCATATACTATACATATTCGGCACTCTAATTCTGATGAATTTCATGTAACACTTTGGAATTTGAATTTTGGTAATGAAGACTTTGTAAAGACATCAGACAATCAAAAAAGAGAGTTCACTAAAGAGTTCACTAAAGGTGGAGGTGAGTTCACTAAAGAATTTGCAAAAGCGAAAAGAGAAATCTATCGCTGCATATCATCGGATTCCCATATTACAAGAACGCAAATGGCAGAACATATAGGACTGTCCGTAAGGCAGGTGCAGAAATATCTGAAGCGCCTTACTGATTTGGGGCTAATTATACGAGAAAGGTGGACGTAAAAATGGATGTTGGAAAAATCTTGATGAAGACTACGAAAAGTTCTTTGATAGAATATAGACCAATATAAAGTTGGAAAGGGAATTCCCTTCCAACTTTATACATCATGTTTGAAAGTGAAACTAATATATATATTAGTTACTTTCATTACTAATCAATCTCATAGTCGTCGAATCACATGATACAATAGCTTTGCCAATAGCATATCCACCAAAACCATTTTTAGCTCGGTAAGTGATTGTAAAGAACTGCCCATCCTTTAATTCTTCACCTAAAGGTTCACAACTAACAAATTCATAACTATCAGGATCTCTCAGTTGCTTTTTTATAAGACTCCCAAAAGTAGCTTCAATAGCATACTTGTCTTTATACAAAGGCTCTGAAGATTCATCTCCAGACCCGGCTGCCGTCAACAGGAATGCGCCTGTTATTATGGCAAAAACAATTAATCGAATACTTTTTTTCATAAATATAGTTTAAAATATATACAATTACAGGAATGTCATAACATAATATATCTACAATGTCAAATGTACCAGGGAACAGATTAAAGCCTTGCAATATCTCTGTTATGTTCATAAACAATGGTAGCATTAGTGGAAACGCTAACGCATCCCTGGTAGTTTTCTTATACCATAGCACGTACATCAACAAGAGATAAGCACACATCCATAAGCCGTCAGGCAAACTGTAAATGACCCAATCCGGTAAAGAATAAAAGCGAGAACTCTCCCGCCACGACAATACAGTTTGATATAATCCTAACGACTTAAGCCATGAGAACATACGCAAGGTTAAGCTTCTATATAACAAATATATGAAGCCTCCTGTAAAGAACATAAAGAATGATATTATAAAAGCAACAACTCTCATATATATTGTTTACAATAATACGCTCAACAAACCAATTCCAAGAACAAAAAGTATCAGAATAAAAACTCCCAAACAACTTATTGATTTGAAACATCCCCAGAGTCCATTACCACTATTATTCTGCTTAATAATGTAATCCAATTCTCCATTAGAAACATTATGTAATTTTGCCATGATAATATTTTGAACTTCCGTAATAGCAAGCTGCAAATCTGGTGGCGTTACAGTGAAACTGCTTGCTGAGCAATTTATATCAACACTTGCCTTTGCAGTATCAATAGGTCTCACTGTCAATCTAAGAGTTGGCGTATCAATTCCTTTTGGCCTAGAAAAAACATATGTACCAAGTTCATGGTTTATGGCCTTTTTCTGTGCAACAAAGTAAGCTGGATATCTTCTTATAAGATATTCTATTGCTTGTTTTACTTGTTCCGCAGAATAATTCAAATCTACAGAAGTATTTACAGGGACTGGTTCATTTGCTGTCATCATATTTTTCAATTGGTTTCAAATTTCTGTAATACAACTCTTCAGCTATATCACGCTCACTATTTAGTAACGATTTGAATAGTGAGATGAGTGAGAACTATGCGAGCTGTGAGAAGAATGAGAACTATGCGAATAGTGACCCGCAAGAGAACTCTTCACCATGTCTATGGCTTTTTGCAAAATCAAAGGCTGGTTCTTCTGCTTCTCAATTTGAGTTGTTTCGTCATTATTGCCCAATACGTACATGATGTTATCAGAAACGTTGGCGCAATAACTTGTTGTAGCAATAAAAGCCGAAACGAGCAAAAACATTAGTCTCTTCATTGATACCTCCGTTTTTAAAGTTTGACAATATACCTTAAATTAGCAGGCTTGTAATTTTGTAAGAAAGCAAGTCATTGGATAACGATAAATTATCCAATGTTTGCATATGTCAGAAAATTCACTTACCTTAGTGCTGCTAAAAACTCAAATAAAGAATATCTGACATATGGCAAAGGTAAACATAAAATCTGAGAAAATCACTCCTTTCGGAGGAATTTATTACGCAAGCAAGGCTTTTTATGCACTTTCACTTGACAAAGTCATCAACGGCACTCTCGGTGTTCGCAGTTCTACCTACAATGGATACCAGTGGGACGAGATAATGTCGGCCATGTCTGACGTGTTCCTCTGTGGCGGTGACTGCGTGGAAGATGTCAACAGAAGCGAGTGCCACCTGCGAGAATCACCTGAAGTCCGGATATCGACGAGCCACACAATCGGACGTGCCATAAAGGAACACTCCCATGAAGACATGGAATACAAGTCTTCGTCAGGCAATGTGTTCAGATTCAACACCAACCCAAGGCTCAATGACCTTCTGATGAAACTCAACATGAAGATGGGACTGTTCAAATCCGGCCAGACTGTCAACGTGGATTTCGACCATGTTTTCGTCAAGACGGAAAAAGCCGATGCGACGTATTCGTACAAGCAAGCTTACGGCTATTTCCCTGGCGTCGTCTCAATAGACGGCATCATTGCGTACATCGAAAACCGTGATGGCAACACACCCGTCAAGTTCCATCAGGCTGACACGCTGTCAAGGGCTTTCAAACTGCTTCATTCATACGGCTTGCACATAGGCATCTTCCGTGCCGATTGCGGCTCCTATTCGGAAGATATCATAAGGACCGTTGACGGCAACTGCCGCATATTCTACATACATGCTCCTTCTTGAACGAGAACACCGTGTACATGATACTGACAGCCTTCTGCATGAATTTCTTCTCGTATTTCATAAGGGCTGTGTCATCCGTGTTCACCAGCTTATCGCCTACGTCAAGAGTCAAGAAGTTTGTGTTCCACTTTACCGCCGTATGCGCCAAATGGACAAGGACGGCAAGAAGATGGTGGCTGAATTTGTATACAGGCATGCCGTATGACAAACTTTCTTTTGGATAGATCCATTTTTTCGAGGCTTTTGAATTTCAATCCCCAATGGGGAAAGGGGCGTTGTGTCCTAATTTGAACGTCTTTGGATTTTTATCGTGCAGATATGCGTATGCGCACGATAAAAAATCTAAAGAATATACGGAAAGACTTTGTCTGCTAATTTAAGGAGAAAGAATAAGTTCAAAATAGATGGAGGCACTTATGTAATTAGTGGTACAATTTTAAACACACGATTAATACATGGCAAAAATAACTGTGATGGCTGGTAGATAGCTGGTAGATAAAACTGCTATCTGCCAGCCGTCAACCCACTACCCGACAACGCATTACACGCCTGCTGGGAGATATGGCAGATTTTTCGCATAAACAGACTTTTAAAAACAATTGTTGCTCGGTTGGTGCACTTGTTGATCGGTTGGTGCACTTGTTGCTTGGTTGGTGCACTTGTCGCTCGGTTGGTGCACTTGAGACAAGTGCACCCCCTAAAAGATAATTTGTTTGTTAGCAAAATGTGGCTGTTTGTTTAAAAACTTCGATTTCTTAAGGCTGAATGAATAATAATGTGTATATTTGCAGCGATTATCAAGAGAGTTATGCTTTTTTTACATTGAATAATATAGAGTCTAACTAAAAACATCAAGACTATGAAAACAAGATTGTTGCAAGCGTTGCTTGTGCTGTTGCTGCTCGCGCCGTCGTTGGCTGCACACGCCGATGAAGCCGACACTACGCCGCGCCAAGCACTCGTGTTGAAGTTCGTTGATGATGCCACGGCAAGCTTCTTCCTTGCCGACAAGCCAGAAGTGGGCTTTGCCGGCGGAAAGCTGACGGTTACATCCAACGGCGTCGCTACCGACTACGAACAGTCGGCTGTAGCCGAGTTCTATTTCGACTACGTCGTGCCAACCGCCATTGCGGGCACCGAGAGCAAGACATTCTCGCTGACGTACACCGACAACCGTACTGTGACGGTGGGTGGCACAAAGGCGAAAACTGCCACGCTCTACGCTGCTGACGGCGCACTTGTGGCGCGCAAAAGCGTAGTAGAGGGAGCTGTGAGCGTGAGCCTCGACAGCTGCAAGCCCGGAGTTTATGTGCTCACATTGGAGAACGAACACACATTTAAATTAATCAAACGATGAAAAAATCTATACTCTTTATAACACTTCTTCTTTCTGTACTTGCGCTACCCACAGCAGCGCAGAAGTCATTCGTTAAGAACTCGCCGCGCTTCTCTGCGCCAGCTAAGGCAGATGAAGTCAAGACCCTCGCTATGAGTCACGTCGTAGCTTCGTATTACACCGCAGCCTCTGAGGCTACCAACAACTGCGACAACTATTATCTCGTAGTTTCGGACAAGACAAACGCAGTGTTCAACTCGGCTGAAGGCACCATCGTGGCTACCAACGCCAACGTGGCAGCCATCGACTTGTATGCTCCGGCTGGCACAGGCACTGAACTGCCCGAGGGAACGTTCAAGGCAGGCGAGGGCAGTCTGTATTACGATGCCGACTACTCCTACACCACTAAGTACGGACTCAGCGGCAAACCCGGTAAGGAATACGCACTGAAGGGCGACGTGACGGTGAAGAAGGGCACCGATAACTCGTACACTGTGACCTTTGCCGACGCTAACGGCGTGCAGTACACGTACACCGGCACACTCAGTTTCGTAGATATGAACACCGGCACGACGGTATATCCGCAGATACCTACCGATGTGAACACGACGTTCACAGGCGGTATGGCTTACTATCATGGCAACCTGATGGAGTCGAACACTGGCAATATATACATCAACCTCTTCGACTGCGACTTCGACCCGGAGACAGGCAACATGAAGGGCACGGGATTTAACCTTGCCATCTGCGCCTTCAACCGTCTCTTCGGCGACCCGAAACAGGCTACAATCATACCGGGCACATACACCATGGCGCGCAACTTCAAGAGCGAAACCTACTTCCCTGGTATGGAGATCGACTACAACGGCATGACCGTACTCATGGGTACATACATCAAGCGTCGCAAGACCGTAACCGGATCTGATTCCGACTACGACTATGCTTACATCACCGACGGCACGGTCGTAATCACTGAGGGCGACGAGGAGGGTACATTCAACTTCACCGTGGATTGTACTACCGACCGCGGACACAAGGTGACGGGCACGGCGAAGAACATCAAGTTCAACATCGTGGACGTGTCGGACGACAAGGAGAAGTACGTAGAGTCGAACCTCGACCGCGACGTGCAGCTCAATCTCGACTACATAAAGAAGGCACGCGTCTACTTCCTCGGCAACCAGAACGGCGTGAACATCTTCACCGTAGACCTCGGTTCGCCAAGCGGTAAGGACGGCGACGAGGGCGACTTGCTCCGTATGGAGTTCCAGACAAAGCCTGGCACAGCCTATCTGCCTTCAGGCACATACGAGCTGATGGAGAACGACCACCTGTGGACTAACCTCTATGCGCCTTACAAGATGACACGTGGCTACTTCGACAACGTCGGCGGACGCACCGGCACACGCTATGAACACTTCGAGAAGGGACGCTACTGCGTAGTGGACAGCTTCGCCTTCGTCTATAGTGGACGTGTAGGCGTGGAGCAGTTGGCTAACGAGGAATATAAGTTCACCATCGAGCTGGCTGACGGCAAGGGCTATCAGATTAAGGGTGAGTGGAGTGGTCCGGTAGAACTCAACTACGACCTGTCGACAGGTCTGGACAAGGTGAGTGGCGATGAGGCAGCCACAGTGAAACTCGTCGGCAATACACTCCTCGTAGAAAGCGCAGCCAAGGGCGAGCGTCTCGCTGTCTACACCGTAGGCGGACAGCACGTGCTCGCAGCCGACGCAACAAAACCAGTAGACGTATCGTCGCTGCATAGTGGCGTTTACGTTGTGAGAACATCAAATGGAGTTATAACAAAAATAGTAAAGCGATGAGAAAGACTGTATTGACAATGTTGTGCCTCATGGCGATGAGTGCCAGTTACGCACAGACAACAAAGAGAATAATGACCGTTCAGCAGAAGGACGGCACAAAAGTAGAGTATAAGGTGGACAATGTGGAGCGCGTAAGCTTCTCGGATAAGGTGTATGCCGACTTGAATAACCAATGGGCGTTCAACGAAGAAGTAAATCCGGTGAACACAGTGCTGTTTGCAGAGAGTGGCGAAAATAGCCTTTTTGCGATTCATACTGCTGAGAATGTCGCGAGCAACCTTATTCCTGATATTACAATCGAACTCCCTACATCTTTAATAGGACAAGATGTAGACCTTGCTACTGCGGAAGGTGTTGTGTTGAAATACAAAGAACGCGAACTCAAGAAGGGTACGGTTAAGGTGAAGTTCGACAAGTTTAAGAAGAACGTTACAATCTCTGTTGAGGCAGAAGAAGGTGGTGACGAAGTTCGTTGTGAGTACACGGGTGCTTTCGGACGCATTTATCTTGTTGAAAACAGCATAAAGGTTAGTGTTCCTGAGCAGGCTGTTGCTCACTCAAAGGTGGCTTCCGCTTTCTGTGTACAACCAAAAGCGACGGGCGAACCTACCAACTTCGCCTTCGCTGACGTAGCGGCTACGGCTCCAGCCGACTTCCTCAATGCCAACGTCGCAGTATGGTTCAGCGTTTCGGCTGCCAAACTCTACAACGGAACGATTGATATGGCTACAGACGCAGACAGCTACACCTTCCGCTATATCGACTACGCTACACGCACCGTATATGATAAGGTGAAGTCGGGCACCATCACCACCGCACAGGGCTACAACGGACAGACATACGTGAGCCTCGAAGCAGTGCTTGAGGACGGCAAAACTGTCAGCCTCTCTTACTTCGGTGCGTTGACTAATACAGAGTCGCTCGACGAGATAATACCGTCGGTAGTGGCAGAGAACGAGTATAAGTACTACAACGCTGACGGTGAGGTCTCCATCACACGACAGCTCGGCACATCGTACATGAAGGAGTATAAAGGCAACTTCACCTTCTACCTTATCCCCGAAGGCGACGGCAAGACATCGTCAGACAGAGTGGAGGTGAAGGTTGGCAGCGACCTCATCAACGCAGGCGAGATAGATCTTGCTAACGTCGGTCAGGAGAAGATTGTAGACATCAAGTACAACGCTGGCAGCATCCAGCTGCAGTCGTATGCAGCCGGTCACGGCTATGGCAATATGCCTAACAACGGCACGCTCACTGTGAGCAAGGAAGAGAACGGCGTGTACGAGATTTTGCTCGACGTAACCAACAAGTATACTAACAGCTATACCACGAACGGTGGCGACAACACACGCATTGTTGTCAACTACAAGGGTACATTTGAAGCTTATTAATAAAAGGTGGTGAGATGTTGAGATGGTGTGGTGTTGAGATTTGCATTTGTCACCATCTCATCACCACAACAATAAAAACACATCTCACCACCTCACCATAACAACATTTCATAAAACAAACCAATGAACAAATCAACCATCCTATTGGCATCGCTGCTCTTCGTGGGCAGTTCGGCTTTCGCACAGAAGCTTTCGCCAAGTACGAGCCTGATGCTTCAGGATATGAGTACACAGAAACATGTGAAGTCGGCAACGGTGAAGAAGGTGGATGCCTTCCTCACCCTTGCTCCGTCAAGTCATAACTCCTCTGTAGACGACTGTCTCAGCCGTCTGGAATCGTTGGGCGTAGAAGTGCGCAACGTAGTGACCGACCGCTTGCTCACCGTCAGTCTGCCCCTCACGGCTGTTGAAGCTGTGGCAGCACTCGACGAGGTGGAGAGCGTGCAGGTGGGCACAGATGTGCGCATGTTGCTCGACGTGGCGCGTAAGGAAACGAAGGTAGACGATTGTCAGTCGACCACCTCCGAACTTGGTGCATACACAGGCAAGGGCGTAGTGGTAGGCATCGTCGACGGCGGATTTCAGTATTCGCACATAGCCTTCACCAATCCCGATGGCATCGGCACACGCATCGCACGCGTATGGGATCAGAACGCAAAGGGCGGAAAGTCGCCTGCCAAGTTTGGCTACGGCAGCGAGTACGCCACTTTTGACGAGATGCGTGCCGTCAACTACGACATCTCCTCAACATTCCACGGCTCGCACGTGGCAGGCATAGCAGCTGGTGGCGACCGCACGACATCCTACTATGGTGTTGCGCCCGAAGCCGAACTCGTGTTCGTGAGCTTCGGTTCGAGCAATGTGAACATCACCGATGGCATACAGTACTGCTTCGACTACGCCGAGAGCGTGGGCAAGCCCTGCGTCGTGAACATCAGTCTGGGTTCGCACCTCGGTCCGCACGACGGCACATCAGCTACCGACCAAGCTTTCGAAGCAATGACTGGTCCGGGCAGAATAATCGTCGGAGCTGCAGGCAACGAGGGCAGCACGGCGCTGCACGTGTCGAAAGACCTTGAGGATGGCGATACATCGCTCAAGACGATGATCGGCTTCAGCGAGGATGCCACCACAAAGCAGGCTTACGTAGACATATGGAGCAGCAAGGGTGCACCGCTGACGGTGAAGGCGGTGGTTGTTGACGCGTTGAAGGGTAAGGTGATGTACGAGTCGCCTGCCGTAGCGTCCGACGGCGAGACCGACGTGAAGTACACCTTCCCCGACGGCAGCGGAGTGGTGTCGACGGTGCAGATGGCTCTGCAGAAGAACCCTGACAACGAGCGCACGGAGGTGCTCCTCATGTGTCGCGCTACGAGCATCGCCGAGAACCGCAAGATAGGTATCGTCGCAACGAGCGATGCCGGCACGTCAATCCACATGTGGAACAATGCTACCGAAGGCTACTTCCTCGACGGAGGCAAGCGCGGCTGGACAGATGGCGACACCGACTGCACAGTGGGCGAGCTTGGCGGTGTGAGCGAAAACGTCATCAGCGTAGGCTCGTACAACACGAAGATGGATTACACCACGCTCAGTGGCAATCTCTACGGCATCAATACCGAACTGGTAGGCGGCAAAGGACAGCTCTCGTTGTTCTCAAGCCACGGCCCTACACTCGACGGACGTACCAAACCCGACGTGACGGCTCCTGGCTGTCTGCTCATCTCCGCCACATCCAAGTATTATGCAAGCTTCAGTGCTTCGACGTGCGCCGTGAAGAGTGGCGACGACTACTACGATGCCAATATGGGTACGTCAATGGCTTCGCCCGTCGTTACCGGCACCGTAGCTCTCTGGCTTCAGGCTAACCCCAACCTTTCGCCGGCTGACGTGCGCGATATTCTGAACAAGACCTCACGCCACGACACCTATACGGGTAGTGCAGAGAAGTCGGATCGCAACAGTTGGGGTGCGGGTAAGCTTGACGCTTTCGAGGGATTGAAACTCGCACGTGAGACAACCGGCATCAGTGACACACAAGTTGGCGAGCAGATGTTCAGCATCACTACCAATCGCATGGCACGCACCGTACAGTGCTTCTTCGGTTCGGAAGGAACGGCTCGCGTGACAGTGTACAACGCACTCGGTCAGCAGCTCTACGCTAAGCAGCTCGCTGTGAGCGGTGAGACACTCGACCTCAAGCAACTCGGCAACGGCGTGTTCGTTGTGAAGTTGCAGCAGAGCGGCACTGAGAAGTCGGTGAAAATAGCATTATAAATATTTACAGAAGTTTCGCAAATGGGTGAAACTTCTGTTTTTTTTATCCCTACAGAACCATTATTCGGGATTTTTATATATATTTGTAGCCAAATACTTAATTTTAAATAACATAAGATTATGCCTACAATCAAAAGAAAAGTCTTTACGCTTGGTTGTCTGCTCACGTTAGCTTCAGCACCCTTTGTGCAGACGGTAGCGCAGACCGGTCAGTATGTTTACGATGTGCAGGACGGCGAGGCTGACATATTCGGTCAGTTGCGCTATGAGAAGAATGTGAACGGCACCGGATTTGTGAAGTTTAATACAGCCAATCCGAATACCCACAAGTGGGTGCGCGACTATGGTTATAAGGCAGGAGTGACACCTATCACTACAGCCGGCACGTATGTAGGCAACGAGTATTATGCCTACGAGACCACGCTCTACGAGAATACGCTCATGCCACGCGCCATCAGTGTGGTGGATGTGAACACTGGCGAGTACACCGCCAAGCGCGAGATAGTGAACTCTACAACCGAGGCACCGCTTATCCTTGACGAGATGACATACGACCCGAAGACTAACCGCATCTTCGCACTGCATTATGACACATCTGTGAACAAGTCGTATATCTACGAAATCGACCGCACCACACTCGAACTTTCGCTTGTGGCTACGCTCAACAACGTGCTCCTCTACACGCTCGCAGCCGACAACGGTAGTCTGTACGCTGTGCGCAAGGGCGGCATGAAGAGCTACCTCTGCAAGATTGAGATAAGCAGCATCAATAAGACTGCGAAGACCTGCGAGTACAAGGATATGGGCAATACCAACGTGTATCTCGGCGACTACAGTCAGACGATGGAGTTCGACAAGACCACCCACCGCTTGTGGTGGATGGCGCAGACCTCCGATGGCAATGCCTACCTCGTGGAGCTCGACCCGAAGACGGGTGCCTCGCTTAAGAAGGAGTTTATGGACAACGAGATGCAGCTTCTCGGCATGGGCATACCGTATCAGTATGTAGCCGATGGTGCTCCGTCGTATCCGCGTGGCTTTAAAGCTGTGGCAGATGCTAAGGGCGCACTCTCAGCACAGCTCTCGTGGACAACGCCAAGCGTGAACTATCTTGGTGCGGCACTAACAGGACTTACCGGCACAAAGGTGTATCGCAACAATCAGCTCGTGTACATCTCAACCGAGACAACGCAGGGCAAAGCTGTGGCATGGACAGACAAGCCTGCGACGGATGGTTACTATATATATAAGGTAGTGCCGTACAATGCTGCGGGCGACGGCGTGTACAAGGAGTTTGCTGCATACGTGGGCGAAGACCTGCCAGGCGAGCCACAGAACGTGACGCTCACTACACACGGTGGCAACGCCGAGATAACATGGGCAGCACCGGCAAAGGGTAAGCACGGCGGATATTTTGATAATACTACATTGAAGTATAATGTGGTGCGTATGCCAGACAATAAAGTGGTTGTGGAAGGTACTACATCGCTGCGTGCAACGGATGCGGTCAGCGTGCAGAAGGGCTACAGCTACGTCATCACGGCTGTGAATAAGAAGGGCGTGGGTGCTTCGGCTACGTCGAAGACGCTGAGCTTCGGACCAGAGGACAGCGTGCCATTCACTTCGCCGCTCACCACACAGGACGATTTCGACCGCTGGGTGACTGTAGACAAGAACAACGACGGTAATACATGGGCGTTCTACACTCCGACGCAGACTACTACATACGATCGCACGGACAAGAATGCCGATGATTGGCTCTACACGCCTGCGCTGAAGTTCGAGAAGGGCAAGACATATCAGGTACGCTACACCTACTCGTCAGCCAACTGGGTGACTCCCGATAAGCACGAACAGGTGATGGAGCAGATGAAGGTATGGCTCTGTTCGGAACCGATAGCTACCGGTGCGACCAAACTCATAAAGGAGACGGGCGAGTTCCATACCGCATCGAACATCTTCCTCTACGGCAAGGACAACTTCCAACCAGAGGCAACAGGTTCTGCACGCATCGCCTTCCAGGCATGTAGCGAAGCTAATCACGGACAGATTTATCTGAAGGATGTGTCCATACGAGAGTATAGCACGAAGGACATCAGCGTGCAGGCACTCACCGGTTCGCAGCTCGTGAACAGCCAAAGTCAGCAGACGTTCACCGTAGACGTGCGCAACGAAGGCTCGACAACGGTAGCCGACTATCGCGTACTGCTGCTCAACGCCGACAACAACGAAGTGCTCGGCGAGGCAAAGGGCAAGAGTGTGGCACCAGATAAGACGGTAGAAGTGGCAGTCAACTGGGTGCCAGGAGCAGAGGGCACTATAAAGGTAGTGGCTAAGGTGGAGCTTGCTGGCGATACATACCCGGCAGATAACGTTCTGGCAACACCGTTAGAGGTGAAGGTATCGGCTGCAGATGCCGACAAGTGGCTCACACTGAACCAAGACAATAGCTGGGGATGGCGTTTCCCATTCTTTATGCTCGACCCATACTCGCAGTGTCAAGCACTCTTCCTTGAGAAGGAGATGCAGAAGAAGGACATCGAGATAACAGGTATGCGCTTCCTCTACAACGGTAAGAATGCGGAGGCTTATACCTTCCCGGCACGCATCAGCATCAAGTCGACCACACGCACCGATATGCTCGATGAGGATGGTGGCGACGCAGTGTTCGACGAGGACGGATTCACAACAGTCTTCGACGGCAACATCACCATCCAAGGCAATGCCAACGACTTGGAACTGGTTGTTGATTTCACAACACCATATAAGTACGAGGGAGGTAACGTGATAATGAAGTTCGAGTGTCCGCTCGGCACTGGATACATTAAGGATAGCACGAAGCATCCCGACTGGCACATGATGGAGACGGAAGGTAATCCACATGTTGCCTATTGCAGTGGTGAGAATGAAGATGCTAACGTATGGGGCGAACAGCTGATACCATTCATCAGCATAGCTTATAAGGACAATGGTGCTGCAGGCATATTCACCATTGGTGATGATAAGACGAGTGTGACACGCTCAGGCGACATGTTGCTCTTCGACGAGCGTGCTGATGAGGCACGCCTCTATAACGCTACCGGTGCACTCATGTCCGGCGCAAAGCGTGCAAACGCAATCAGCGTGGCTGGGCTTGCAAAGGGCGTGTACGTGCTCAATCTGGTGAAGGATGGCAAGGTGCAGAGCCTTAAAGTGATTATTTAGAAGTTGAAAGTGGTGTTTTATCAACTATTTTCTGTAAATTTGCAAATCGAATAACTAAAACAGTTCAGAAATAAACAATAAAACAATTATGATAGACGTAAAAGAAACATTGAACGGCGCAGAAGAGCGCATGGAGATGGCTGCTATGTACTTGGAAGAGCAGTTGGCACGCATCCGTGCCGGACGCGCTAACGTGGCAATCCTCGACGGTGTACGCGTGAGCTCATGGGGCTCTATGGTGCCATTGAACCAGGTGGCTAACGTTACGGTGCCCGATCCGCGTACTATCGCTATCCGTCCTTTCGACAAGAAGCAGATTCGCGACATCGAGAAGGCAATCATGGACAGCGATGTAGGCATCACTCCTGAGAATAACGGCGAGATTATCCGCCTCGGCATTCCACAGCCTACAGAGGAGCGCCGTAAGGAACTTGTGAAGCAGTGCAACAAGATTGGCGAGCGCTCTAAGGTGGAGATTCGCAACGCACGTCAGGACACAAAGGATAAGCTCAAGAAGGCTATTAAAGACGGACTGTCTGAAGACCTGGAGAAGGACGCTGAGGGTGAACTTCAGAAGGTACACGACAAGTTCGTGAAGAAAGTTGACGACTTGCTCACTGCTAAGCAGAAGGAAATCATGACGGTGTAAAAGTAAAAAGGTAAAAGAGTAAAAAAGTAAAAAGATAAGAAATAATGATTCATTAAAATGATGTTTTACTCTTTTTACTTTTTTGCTCTTTTTACTCTTTTACCTTTTTACCTTTTTACTTTTAATAGATGCACGGATTAGTAATCAAGAATACAGGCAGCTGGTACACCGTTCGCACTGACGAAGGCCTCGATGTAGACTGCAAGATAAAGGGCAATTTCCGCTTGAAAGGCATACGCAGCACCAATCCAGTAGCTGTGGGCGACATCGTGGATATAGTGCGCAATCAGGAGGGAACGGCGTTTATCACAGCCATTCACGACCGCCGCAACTATATCATACGCAAGTCGCAGAACCTCAGCAAGCAGAGCCACATCATCGCTGCCAACGTCGACCAAGCATTCCTCATCGTTACGGTGAACTATCCGCAGACGAGTACCATCTTCATCGACCGCTTCCTCGCTACGGCGGAGGCATACAGCGTGCCGACAGTGTTGGTGTTCAACAAGACCGATATACTCTCTGACGAGGAGCGACACTACCAGGAGATGATGATGCGCCTGTACGAGACGGTGGGTTACAAGTGTGTAGCCGTGTCTGCCACTACGGGACTGGGCATGGATGTCATTCCGGCGATGCTGAAGGATAAAAAGACACTGCTGAGCGGTAATAGCGGTGTAGGCAAGTCGACCTTCATCAACCACATCCTGCCTGGAGCCAATCTGCGTACATCGGAGATTAGCGATGCGCACAACACGGGTATGCACACCACGACGTTCTCGGAGATGCTCGAACTGCCCGAGGGCGGATATCTTATCGATACTCCGGGTATAAAGGGCTTCGGTACATTCGATATGGAACCAGAAGAACTAACAAGTTATTTTAAGGATATATTCCACTTCTCGAAGGAGTGTCGCTTCAATAACTGCACGCATACGCACGAACCAGGCTGCGCTGTGCTGAAGGCAGTAGAGGAGCACTACATAGCCGCTTCACGCTATCAGAGTTATCTCTCGATGCTCGAGGATAAAGACGAGAACAAGTATCGCGAAGCGTATTAACAACAAAAGGCGTGTCAAAACAAATGACACGCCTTTTATTGTTATTGTTACTATGGTCTAATAACTGTATTTACGTTGCATAGTAATAACGTTCTTTATGCTTTTACTGCATATCGTAAACCACCTGCATCAGCTTCTTGCCCAATGCGTCAGCCTCTTCCATTGTTGCAGCTTCGCTGTACACGCGGATGATAGGCTCGGTGTTCGACTTGCGCAGGTGTACCCACTTGTCGGGGAAGTCGATCTTCACGCCATCGATGTCTGTAATCTTCTCTGATGCGTACATCTCCTTCACCTTCTCGAGAATAGCGTCGATGTCGGTAGATGGAGTGAGGTCGATGCGATTCTTTGCGATGAAGTAGTTGGGGAATGTGGCGCGGAGCTCGCTTGCTGTGCACTTCTTGTGAGCCAGTGAAGAGAGGAACAGAGCGATGCCTACAAGGGCATCGCGACCGTAGTGGCTCTCCGGATAGATTACGCCGCCGTTGCCTTCGCCGCCGATAACGGCGCCTACCTCTTTCATCTTTGTCGTAACGTTCACCTCGCCTACAGCGGCAGCTGTGTATGTGCCGCCGTGACGCTCTGTAACGTCACGCAGAGCGCGTGTAGAAGAAAGGTTAGACACGGTGTTGCCAGGTGTGTGTTGCAGCACGTAGTCGGCTACGCTTACGAGTGTGTACTCCTCACCGAACATCTCGCCGTTCTCGCAGATGAAAGCAAGGCGGTCTACGTCTGGGTCTACAACGATGCCGAGGTCGTACTTGCCGCTGCGCATCTCGTCCATGATGCCCTGCAAGTTCTTCTCAAGCGGTTCGGGATTGTGGGCGAAGTCGCCGTTTGCTGTAGAGTTAAGGATTGTATATTCTACGCCGAGTGCCTTCAGCAAGTCGGGTAGGATGATGCCGCCAACGCTGTTGATAGCGTCAACGCACACCTTGAACTTTGCGTTGCGTATAGCGTCTACGTCAGCCAGCTTGAGGTCGAGTACGCTCTCAATGTGGCGCTGGTTGAACGAGTCGTCGCGTGTGTATGATCCGAGCGAGTCGACATCGGCATAGTCGAAGTCCTCCTTCTCGGCGATGCTGAGCACCTCGTTGCCGTCGTCCTTGGTGAGGAACTCGCCTTCGCTGTTGAGCAACTTCAGTGCGTTCCACTGGCGTGGGTTGTGACTTGCTGTTATGATGATGCCACCGAGTGCGCCCGTCCAGCGCACAGCCAACTCAGTTGTAGGTGTTGTGGCGAGGTCGATGTCAACGACATCAAGTCCCATACCCATGAGTGTGCCGCAAACCACGTTGCGCACCATGTCGCCTGAGATGCGTGCGTCGCGTCCTACGACAATCTTCTTGCGTCCTTCGCCTGTAGCACGACGCTTCATGAGTGTAGCGTAAGCGGTTGTGAACTTAACGATGTCGAGTGGGTTCAGTGTGTCGCCCGTGGGGCCGCCGATAGTTCCGCGGATACCCGAAATAGATTTAATAAGAGTCATGTGGTGTTTTGAATGTTAAGTGTTGATTATCTTCCGAGGGCATAAGTTATCTCATACAGACAGGGGTAGACATTCTTTGAAGCGTCGCTCTGTCCCTGCGTATGTGGCACGATGAGGCGCACTTTCGCAATTTCTTCACCCTTCGGTGTGCGTCCGAGGTTGATGTACGACAATGGTACGAGCCATCCCGACGGTACGGCTTGTGAGCTATACTTGGTGTACATAAGGCTCTCGCCACTGATGAACGACGCTGTGAATGTGCCCGATGTGTTCTTCACAGTCATCTTGTCCACCAGCCAGTTGTACTGCAGGATGTTTGTGAGCTGCAAAGCCGAGTCGCCTTCGAGTATGTTGTACTCTTTGAAACGACACAATACGGAGGCTGTCTCGCCTGGTTTGAGGCTCGCACCCTCGCCCTTGCGCACTATCTGCATATATACGCCGTTGCTTTCGAAGAGTACGTACTCGTTCTTCGTGGTGTCGGTGGTGAAGCCTTGCTCTTCAAATTTTGCCTCAGATATCTTTTGTATCTTTTGGTTTGAGATGTATCTGTTTATGGCGTTGCGTTCCTTTTTCTTCAAGTCAGCGTATGTCACGCTGTCGCTACACGAAACGAGAGTCACGACAGCGAGCAGTGTCATGATGATAAGATTGAGTTGCTTCTTCATTCTTGTATTTCTGTTTGTTATTGGTTATTGTCGTTTCCTATTTGTTATTGTCGTTCTCTACTTGTTCTTTCCTGCTCTTGGGCAGTGGTCCCCATCCAGTGAGTGCGCCCTCGTAGTAGGCGAACGCTTCTCTCACCACCTTCTCTGCTTCGGTGAGCGAGCAGTTGAGTCGTCCGCCACTTGCGTTGAGGTGTCCGCCTCCGTTGAAGAAGTCCTCCGCCATCTTGTTGCATGGGAAATTGCCCACCGAGCGTAGGCTCACCCAGATGAGGTTATCGCGGCGGTCGTCTTCGCGTAGCGACACAGAGAGCTTCATACCCTTGATGCGCAGCGGTTCGTTGACGAGTCCTTCAGCGTCGCCCTTGATAAAGTGGAAGTCGCGCATATCGCGTCTTGAGATGGTGAAGTAAGATGCGTGAAGGTCTGAGAAGACGTTCAGCTTCTGACTCATCAGATAGCCACGCAGACGTATTGCCCACTGACTGAAGTTGTTGAACACGTTGCGGTATATGCGATCCTTGTCGATGCCTTTGGTGAGCAGCTGACTGATGATGAAGAATATCTCGGGCTGTGTGGAGTTGTAAGTGAAGCCGCCCGTGTCGGTCATCATGCCGCAGTAGATATTCACGGCGCACTCTTTCGACATCTCCTCGAACTTGCCCAGCTGCCAGATGATGCGGAATACGAGCTCCGATGTGCTCGACATGTTCGGGTGCGACACGGTGAGTATGGTTTCCATTCGTGGATTGAGATGATGGTCGATCATCACCTTCTTGGCGGGCGAAGCGTCGAGCGCATCCTTCATCTCGTCTACGCGGTCGCTGCCGTTGAAGTCGAGACAGAATACGAGGTCGGCGTTTTGCAGTAGAGTGGTGGCTTGTTCTGTATGTTTGTCGTAGCGCACAATACTGTTCGCCCCGGGCATCCACTGCAAGAAGTCGGGATAGGCATCGGGCGCAACTATTGTTGATGCTTTGCCGCAAGAAGACAAGAAGTTAGCCCAACCGAGTGATGATCCGAGAGCATCACCATCGGGCGACTTGTGGCAGCAAATCACTATGTTCTGTGCGTTTTCTATTATTTCGTTCAGAGTCTGAACCTCTGAATTCGATAGTATATTTATGTTCATATCCATTTAGATGCAAAGGTATTAAAAAATCATGGATATGAACATAAATAAAGTCTTACATTAGTTCTAATTAAATGTTTTTTGCATATTGCGCCATAAAGTGCTTTGCCCATTCGGTGCGGAGCAGCAGGCGTTCGAGTATGAGCAGTGCTACGATGGTTGTGAGTATGCCCAGCAGCACGTCGATGATGTAGTGGTGTGTGGAGTAAACCGCTGTCCACCAGATGCCCATACAGATGAATGCGGATATGCCGATGCAGAGTTTGTGCTGACGGCTTATTATGGCGTAGATTGTAGCTACGAGCATATATGCGGCGTGCAGCGAGGGTACGGCAGCGAACACGTTCGAGTTGTTGCAGTAGATGGAGTGGAACACAGGCGCACCGACAAGCGTGTCGAAACGTCCGAGTCCGGCTACGCTGCCCGGCGTGTTAAGCACGGGTGTGAAGCCATGCTCCAGTACGTACCATGGTGGAGCGGCTGGGTGTATGTAATAGCCCACAAAGCCCACGAGGTTGACGAACAGGAAGGCGAGCGAGAAGCGCAGGTACATCTCGCGTTTGCCTTTCAGGTAGAGGTATATGGCGAAGCCCAATGGTACCGGCACCCAGCACAGATAGAAGAAGCCAGCCATGAAGTCGGCGAAAGCGCAGTTGTGCAGGTTGAACCACTCGCCCGGGATTAGTGTGCCAGTGGCAGTCGTGATGCCGAAGAGCGACTTCTCGGCTTCGTAAATGCCGCGTGTGTCGATGGGGTTCACTTCGTAGTTGGGCAGAAGGCGCATACCGTCGTAGCTGCACGCGAACACAAGCCAGGGCGTGAGTGCCAAGGCGAGCTTGCGGGTGGGCTTGATGGCAACGAGTATTGCCCAAATGATGATTAGCTTTATGCTGAACATGGTTGGTTTTATTTGTTGTTATCCTTTGCGTTGAGCACCTTGTAGCAGTGGATGACGCGCCAGAAGGCAGTGATATTAGCGAGTACGGCGATGATAATCATCGGCACCACGAGCACCCACACATTGGCGCATACGCCGCAGAAGATGGCTCCGACCGCCGTTACCACTACTCGCTCAGGGCGCTGCATAAGACCCACCTTGCACTCTATGTCCAAGCCCTCGGCACGAGCGCGTACATAGCTCACCATCACCGAGCCTACCATTGCTGCGAACGTAACTACGCCTGCCCATTCCCATTCGTTCTGCTGCATCAGCAGGTAGTAGCAGATGCCGAAGAGTGTGCAAAGCTCGCTATAGCGGTCGAGCGTAGAGTCCCAAAGGGCTCCGAACGTCGACGACATGCCGCCCATACGGGCCAGTCTGCCGTCCATCATGTCGAACAGGCCGGCGAAGAGTATTACGCCACCAGCCCATCCAATCCATGCGAAAGCCTCTGTTTCTGCGACCTCGGCAGCGTAGATGAACATAGCCGTAGCTACGAGGTTGAGCACAAAGCCTGTTGTGGTGATGAAGTTGGGAGTAATGCCAATCTTTATCATGCCTTTAATGATAGGGTTGATAATGACATAGATAACCTTTTGCAAGAAATCCCTGTAGTTCATATTCTTTTATTTTTTTTGTTTTAAATGTTTGTTATTTCTTTATATAAAGTATTCTATTCGTTCGCATGATTGGCGCGGAATACGAATGTGCGTTGTAGATGATAGTTCCAAAACACTGCTACAAAAGCAGCCACGATGGTTTTCGATATGATGTAGTTTACTCCGCTTAACTCTGTCAGCTGCCATGTTCCGAAGGTGTTTAGCACGATGCTGCCTATCCATACGAACAGATAGCGCATCGCCATGTACTTCTTCTTCATTCCTGTTGCGTGGAACACCCAACGATAGTTGATGCCACAGTTGGTGATGCCGCCACACACAGCACCGATAAACGTGGAGTAGCCGTACCACACGCCCGCAAAGCTTGTAAGTATCAGCGTTATGCCGAAGTCCACTGCCGATGCTACCCATGCTGAGCATTGCGCTTTGCCAAACATGATTGCTTTTTCTTTTGTATTATTCATCGGTGGGCGTACTTAAATTAAGAAGATATTATTTATATATTATTAATGTGTAAATATCGTATATATGTTGCGTTGTGACGCAATAGTATGCAAAAGTAGTAGAAAAATATTAAAAGGCAAAAAGTTTTCTTGCCTTTTTTAATAATTATATATAACTTTGCAAGATGAAACGGCTATAGGTTTGTAAATGCTTTATATAGTGGTGTTTATGACCATTTTCTTTGAACAATAGGATAAATATATACAAAGTAGTAAGGTGAAGAGGTTTTTTAGTATTACATTTCTTTTATTGGCTTTGGTGATTTCGGTCAAAGCCCAGATTACAGGCGAAATTTACGACTCCGATGGTTATCCGATACCATTGGCAAGTGCTATATATAAGGGGCATCATGTGGCAGAAGCGAGCGATTTGAACGGTAAGTTCAAGATAGCGCGTCATAATGGTTGGGAGTTGACATTTAGTTCGGTAGGCTTTCAGCCGCAGACCATCAAGGTGACGCCCAGCACCCCGTCGCACCTGAAGATTGTGCTGAAGGAGGATGCGCACAGCCTTGGCGAGGTAGTTATAAAGCAGAAGCGCGAGCACTATTCGCGTAAGAACAACCCTGCGGTTGAACTTATGAAGCGCGTCATCGCTGCCAAGAAGCGCAGCCATCTGGACAACTACGACTACTATCAGTACAATAAATACCAGAAAATAACCTTCTCGCTCAACGATATAAAGCCTGCCGACCTCGATTCGGGCAAGTTCTTCAAGAAGCGTGCCTACGTGAAGGAGCAGATAGAGACCTCGCCATACAACGGCAAGCTCATCCTGCCGGTGAGCGTTGACGAGACGGTTACTCAGCACATCTACCGCAAGGACCCGAAGGTGGAGAAGGACATCATTAAGGGTCAGCGTTCGGAGGGCGTGAACAACGTTCTTCAGACCGGCGATATACTCAACACCCTCCTCAAGGAGGTGTTCACCGACGTGGATATCTACGACGACCACATGCGCCTGTTGCAGTATCAGTTCACGTCGCCAATCGGCGAGACAGCCATCTCGTTCTACCGCTTCTATATACAGGATACGGTGTACGTCGACCGCGACCTCTGCTATCATCTCGAGTTTATACCGAACAACCAGCAGGACTTCGGTTTCCGTGGCGAGCTCTACGTGCTTGCCGACTCAACGCTGCACGTGAAGCGCTGCTCGTTCACGCTTCCGAAGAAGTCGGATGTCAACTTCGTGAACAACATGAAGATCACGCAGGAGTATACAAAGCTTCCCAATGGCGAGTGGGCATTGTCGGTTGACGACATGGCTGCCGAGATGAAGCTGCTCGGAGCCAATATGCTCGTCACCAAAGCCACGCGCTACAACGACTACGCCTTCGACGAATTGCCCTCGAAGCTCTTCCGTGGCAAGGCAAAGACCATGCATGAGGCTGACGCTATGATACGCGACGATGAGTTCTGGGCTAAGTACCGCACAGTGGAACTCTCGCACGGCGAGTCGTCGATGAAGGCATTCATCCACCGCATCGAGCAGTCGAAGAACTTCAAGTGGATACTCTTCGGTCTGCGTGCTTTCGCCGAGAACTTCGTAGAGACGGGCACGATGCGCAAGAAGTCGAAGTTCGATATCGGACCGGTTACCACTATCATATCTAACAACTTCGTCGATAACTGGCGCTTCCGCTTGAGCGGACGCACCACAGCCAACCTCTGCAAGCACCTCTTCTGGAACGGCTACTACGCATACGGTACGAAGTCGAAGAACCACTACTACGGTACGGAGGTGACCTATTCGCTCAACGCCAAGAAGAATGTGCCGTTCGAGTTCCCGCAGCGCAACATTATCTTCGAGACAGGCTACGACGTAATGTCGCCTGCCGACAAGTTCCTCATCCATAACAAGGATAATATGTTCATGTCGTTCCGCACGCAGAAGGTAGACCAGATGTACTTCTACAACCGTCAGAAGCTCTCCTTCGTGTACGAGACCGACTGGGGACTCTCGTTCCACACGTCGCTCAAAGCCGAGAGCAACGAGCCGACGGGCGACCTCGCCTTCATCAAGATGCCTGGCGCAACGTTCAACCCAGCCCCCAACGGCAAGGAGTACGTGCGACAGATACGCACCACCGAGGCACGGCTGATGCTGCGCTACTGCCCCGGACAGACATTCATCAACACTAAGCAGCACCGCTGGCCCGTCAATCTTGACGCGCCGGAGTTCTCACTCAGCCACACCACCGGTGTGAAGAACGTGCTCGGCGGTCAGTACAATCTCAACTACACCGAGGCGAAGATATACAAACGCTTCTGGCTGGGCTCGTGGGGATATGTCGATACCCACTTGGACGGAGGCGTACAATGGAACAAAGTGCCGTTCCCGCTGCTTATAATGCCGCCCGTCAACATCACCTTCCTCGAGTGGGAGGGCACGTTCTCGATGATGAAGAACATGGAGTTCCTCACCGACCGCTATGCCTTTGCGTCAGTGGCGTGGGATATGAACGGCAAGCTGCTCAACCGCATACCGCTCATAAAGAAGCTGAAGTGGCGCGAGTACATCTCCGTAAAGGGCATGTGGGGTTCGCTCACCGATAAGAACAACCCACTCTTGCAGCGCAATCAGAACGACCGGATGCTCTTCCAGTTCCCGAGTGGCGCACGCGAGTTCAGAAACAACGAGCCGTATTGGGAAGTGACGGTAGGTGTGCACAACATCTTCAAGCTGCTCGCCATCGACTACGTCCGCCGTATGAACTATCACGGACCTGGCATAAAGAAGAACGGTGTGCGCTTCGGATTTATGCTTAGCTTCTAACTGAAAAAGGTATTCAGAAGACGCAGTACCATCGGTACAGATACGAAAAAAGAGGTTGGCGCAGGATGCTGCCAACCTCAATGAATCGATTTCGTAATAGACGAAATCTCTAAAATGATATCGCAAATATATAGCTTTCCGTCGAACATAGCAAGTTTTTAAGACTAAAAAGTTGGTTTTTTAACAATTCACACCTGTTTGACTGGTTTTAGCCCAACAAAAGTATAGGTATCCGGCACCGAAATATCAACATTCCGATGTCGAAAGTGTTGCGAAAGTCATCGGACACCGAACGCAATCCGATCGGACGGCGAACGGAATCTGATCGGGTGGCGGACGGAATCCGATCGGGTGGCGGACGAAATCTATGAGAAAAGCTTAACTTGAAACAAACAAAACAATGGGAAGAAACAAATACTCGCAGAGCGAATTTGACGCAATAGCGCGACTTCTGAGTCTGAAAGGTTCAGCCAATCGTGCTAAACAGAAAGAGATACGCCACCAGTTGCGCGTGGGTTACGAGTTCAACATCTCCGACTTCAACGAGCCGGGCAAGGCGTTCGGCTTGAAGGAGCTGCTTGATGCGCGTCAGCGCGGAGCCATCCTTATCCTCGACGACCGCACCATCGCCGACATGAAAGCGAAGCGTCAGCGCGACCGCGAGCGCGACGAGGCGTTGCGCCAGCAGGAAGCCGTGGCTGCAGGCGAGCAGACCGACTGGAAAGAAGCCATGAAGCAATGGGAAGACTGGGAGGCGCAGGAGATTGCGAAGATTGACAAGTAAAAGCAAAAAGTCGGGTATGGCAAACGCCATACCCGACTTTTTTGCTTTGTTACTAATGTTTTTTGCTATTAACTATCTATCTCTTATGTTTTTTTCTTATATTTGCATAGTATAAGGTATATACCAATTTGTAAAGAACAAAACATAACGAGTTATGAAAAGAACGATAATTGCCACATTCATAGCCATGCTGCTGTTGCCGATGGCGGCAATGGCAGACTCATACACATCGCTTTGGAAGAAATACGACGGCGCGGTGAAGAAGGATCATCCGCAGACGGTGCTGAAAGTGCTTGCGCAGATAAGCGGCAAGGCGGAGAAGGAGCGTGCCTACGGACATCTGCTCAAGGCGCAGGTGGCGCAGCTCGACTGGCTGTCGCAGCTCTCAAGAGACTCTATTCCGGTGGTTGCCGAACGTCTGAAGAGCTGTGGCGATGCTGCCGAGCGTAAGGGTGACCTTGTGCTGGCTGCCGTTTATCAGTCGGTGATGGGCAAGATGTACACCCAGTATCGCTACGCTTTCGACGACGCAAAGGAGCTTGGTGCCGAGTACTTCCGCCGCTCTATGGAGCATCCCGAGGCGTTGGCTGCGGCTTACTGCACCAGCTATATGCCGTTCGTCGAGGACGGTGTCGACTCGAAATACTACTACGACGACATGCTCCACATCATTGGCATCGCTGCCGGCGACTACCGCGGTATGCACGACTACTACGCTGCGCACGGCAAGCGCGAGGGAGCCTGTCTCACCGCTCTGCAGATGGTGAAGCAGAAGCACCGTAACGCCCAAGGCACACGCGTGAAGAAGTCGAAGTATATCATGTCGCTCGACTCGCTCATCAACGAGTACAGCGACCTCGTGGTGTGTGGCGAGGTGGCAATAGCTCGCTACGAGTTCATGAAGAACGCCGAGGATGTGACAGCCGAGGAGAAGAACAACTTCATCAACTACGCCCTTACCAAGTGGGGAGCATGGACACGCATGAACATACTGCGCAATGCTCAGCGCCGGTTGACACTGCCGTCCGTTCACGCTATGCTTGACGACGAGATAGCTCTGCCGGGCGTTACACGCAAGGTGATTGTCATGGGGGTGAACAACGTGGGCGAGCTGCGCCTTACGGCAAGCCGACTGGACATCACCGATGCTGGTACGTACAACCTCAACAGCGATAAGGACTATGCCCGTTTGCGCCGTCACATCGTAGCCGGCGAGACACCTTCTACAGACGTGCGCCGATATGTCGGACTGCCGGCTTACAAGACCGTGAGCGACACGCTTGAAATTTCCGGACTGCGTTCGGGTTTCTATCTCGTAGAGCTTTCTACCGACAATGTCAATGTTCCGGTTGAACGCTGCCTGCTGCGCGTTTGCAATATCTATCCGCTCATAGAGGCTCTGCCCGGCAACCGCTACCGCGTCGCAGTGGTCAACGCCACAACGGGCGAAGCAGTGCCTGGGGCAAAGGTCTCGATGAAATTTGCGAAGGACACAGCCAAGGACATCCAGCTTGAGTCGCACTACGAGTGCGACACCAACGGCGAGGTGATTATCGACTTCGGCGACCGCGAGCCAGAGTCTTACTCGATATCAACTGCCGACGAACCTGCCTTCCCCGTAACGCCTATCAACGACAGGTTCTATTACCGTAAATGGAGAAGCGAGAGGGTAACTACCGCAACCGTCATCTACACCGACCGCAGTATATATCGCCCTGGTCAGACCGTACACGTAGCAGCAATCGCTTATAAGTATTACGGCGACAGTCAGCGTGGCGAGGTGCAGAAGCAGCAGACCATGTCACTCAGGCTATGCGATGCCAACGATGAAGAGGTGGCTACGACTACTGTCACGACCGACGAGTACGGCATGGCAGCTGCCGACTTCATCTTGCCACAGGTCGGAAAAACCGGAACCTATACGTTGTATAGCGATTACGGCGATAAAGGATACTGCAATTTCATCGTCGAAGAGTATAAGCGCCCGACGTTCAGCGTGGAGATACAACAGCCTACTGTTCGCTATGCTGCCGGCGACACTGTTCGCCTTGCTGCCACGGCAAAGAGTTTTGCCGGTGTGCCCATGCAGGGAGCGAAGGTGAGAGTGGAGGTAAAGCGCCTCTCGTCACACATCTGGCGTTGCAGGGCTTATGCCGATACGCCCAACGATTATGAGGCGACTACTGTTTATACCGACACCTTACAGACCGCGGGCGACGGAGCGTTCACGGTGAATGTGCCTATAACAATGCCCGAACAGTACGATGAGTCGGTAAGGCGATACTTCAATTTCCTTGTTACGGCTTATGTCACAGATGTCTCGGGCGAGACACAGAGAGCAGAACTGTTGCTTCCATATAGCGACCGCCCCGCATTGCTCACCTGCGACGTGCCCGAACAGACACTCGCCGACGACCTGCGCACCATAAAGTTCACATATCTCAACAACGCCGGCGAACCTATTGACGGCGACGTGACCTATTATATCGACAACGACCGCTACACATGCAAGACTAACACTGAGGTAGCGTTTGACGGAAAGTCGCTCGCGTCGATGCGCCACCGCCTTGTGGCTTACTGCGGAAGGGACACCCTGACACAGTCGTTCGTCACCTTCACGCTGCAAGACCGCCGTGCGCCGATAGAGACACACGATTGGTTCTATGTGTCAGCGCAACGGTTCAAGAGCAAGTCGGCTCCTGTCTTCATACAGCTCGGTTCGAGCGACAGCATACAGCACGTTGTCTACACGCTCATTGCCGGCGATAAGATTATAGAGAACGGCAGAGCCGACTTGCGCAACGAGGTGCGCACTCGCGCGATAACATATAAAGAGGAGTGGGGCGACGGCATCACTCTCTCCGTAGCGTGGGTGAAGAACGGCAAGGCATATCTGCATACGGAGCGCATAGAGCGTCCGCAGCCCGACACACACCTCAATATCAAGTGGACAACCTTCCGCGACCGACTCGTACCGGGACAACGTGAGATCTGGACACTGAACATTACTAACCCCGACGGTACACCGGCAAAGGCGCAACTGATGGCTACGCTCTACGACAAGTCGCTCGACCGGTTGAGCCAGCATGACTTTCAGTTGGGTCTGCCTGTGTATAACTATGTGCCATGGCTCTCATGGAAGGCGTACCGCTGCATCAAACTGCTCTTGTATAGCGAGATGCCGATGAAGTTCCTGTACGAACCGTCGATAGACTTCAGTCATTTCTACGACGTTGCGCGCTACATCGGAGCGGAAGAGTTGTGCTGTGTCACACGCTCCGACAACGCGAAGATGTATTCAAAGGCTGCCGTTTTGGAAAAAAGAGAGGCTTCTGATGCAGCAGAGGCTGGCGGTGAAGATACAAAGACAGCCACTGCAGAGGTGCGTCAGAACTTCAGTGAGACGGCATTCTTCTTCCCCGGACTGCTTACCGACGACAAGGGCAACGTGCAACTGCAGTTCACACTGCCCGAGAGTGTCACCACATGGCAGTTACGCGCCCTCGCTCACGACGAGGCGATGAACAACGGCACAATCAGTGCTACGTCTGTAGCGAAGAAGACCGTTATGGTTCAGCCCAATATGCCGCGCTTCGTGCGTCAGGCAGACAAGGGTGTGCTCTCTACGCGCATCTTCAACACTTCCGAAAAGCAGGTCGGTGGCACGGTGCGCCTTGCGTTCCTCAACCCCGAAACCGAAAAGGAGGTATGGCATAAGGACGTGAAGTTCATGGTGGAGGCAGGCGGAACGTCAGTTGCCGACTTCGCTTTCGATATGTCGAAGATTGAGAACGACGGACTCCTTGTGTGCCGCGTGACAGCATCCGGTCGCGGATTTAGCGACGGCGAACAGCACTACCTGCCCGTTCTGCCCGACAAGGAGGTGGTTACAAACTCACAGGCGTTCACCATGAACGAACCTGGAAAACTGAATATCGACCTCACAAAGCTCTTCACGGTGGCTGATAAGAACAACCGACTCACAGTAGAGTACACCAACTCGCCCGAGTGGCTGCTGATACAGGCACTGCCGTCGATGACCGCTGTTGAGGGCGACAACGCCATATCGTTGGTATCGTCGTATTTTGCCAATAGCATCAGTAACTTGTTGATGAATTCGTCGGACGCAATACGCAACATGGTCGAGCTTTGGAAAGAGGAGACAACGATTGGCGTAGATGAATTGCCGCTAAAGAGTAAGCTCGAGGGCAATGCCGAACTGAAGCAGACATTGCTCAGCGAGACACCATGGGTGATGGATGCTACACGCGAGACGGAGCAGAAACTGCGACTGATGGACTACTTCGATCCGGCTATAACGTATTTGCGACTCTACGATGACTTCTCGCGACTCTCTAAGCTGCAGAACACCGATGGTTCGTTCTCGTGGTGGCAGGGCATGACAGGCTCGCCATACATGACGCAGAGCGTGCTCACAACGCTTGCGCGACTCGATAAGATGATGGGCGTGCAGCCTGAGGTGAAGAGCATGATGGATGCGGCGTTCCGCTTCATGGACAAGCATATAGCACAGGAGGTGAAGGCGATGAAGGCAAGCAAGGACGTAAAGAACCTGCGTCCGAGCGAATTGGCTGTGGAGTATCTCTATGCTACGACTCTCGCAAAGCGCGAGCTCAAGGGCATGGTGAAGGACAACGCCAATTATCTCTTGAGGCTGCTCGCTCGGCAGACAGCGCAGTTCTCCATATACGGAAAGAGTGTGGCAGCCGTGGTGCTTGCCGGCAACAACTACCGTGCTGAGGCTGCCGACATGGTGCAGAGTGTAAAGGAATATACAGTATATAAGGAGCCAATGGGACGCTACTTCGACACACCGAAGGCACTCTACTCATGGTTCGACTACCGCATTCCGTCGCAGGTGGCTGCTATAGAGGCGTTGCAGTCGGTCGCTCCGAACGATGTGCAGACCGTGAACGAGATGAAGCAATGGCTACTGCAGTCGAAGCGTACACAGGCTTGGAACACACCTATCAACTCTGTGAATGCTGTCTATGCGTTTTTCGGTGGCGATTGCTCGTCGCTCGCTGCCAACAAGCCGATGGCTGTGCTGAAGCTCAACGGTCAGAAACTCGACATGCCGAAGGCTACGGCTGGTTTAGGCTATGTGAAGACCTCCAAGAGTGGCAGCCGGATGAAGACGTTGAGCGTGGAGAAGCCGGCTGAAGGCACGTCGTGGGGCGCAGTATATGCCCAATTTGAGCAGCCTACAGCCGATATGGCTGACGCTGCGGAGGGCATGAGCGTAGTGCGCGAGGTGCTGAAGAATGGCAAGAAGATAAGTACTGACGGCGCAACTCTCGCCGTTGGCGACCGCATAACGGTGCGCATCACCATAAAGGCGGAGCGCGACTACGACTTCGTGCAGCTCGTCGACCGCCGTGCTGCCTGTCTGGAGCCGCTCGGTCAGCTCTCGGGCTACAACGGAGCCTACTACTGTGCGCCGAAGGACAACACCACGAACTACTACTTCGACCGTCTTTCGAAGGGAAAGCACGTCGTTGAGACCGAGTACTACGTAGATCGTAAGGGTGTTTATCAGACTGGCACGTGCACAGTACAGTGTGCTTATAGTCCGGAGTTCGCAGCACGCACTAAGGCTATCGTGCTGAGCGTGAGATAGGTGTTGAGATGGTGAGGTGTTGAGATGGTGAGATGTTTGCGAAACTTAAAAAATAACACATACAGATGAAGAAGATATTTATTAGTGTCGCACTTTTGACGATGCCGCTCTTCGGAGCAATGGCGCAGAACATAGTGGCGACAAACGAGATAATCGACTGTGGACAGGTGATGTATCAATCGCCTGCCACCGTCGATTTTGAAGTGAGAAACAAGTCGAACAAGTCGCTCCGCATCATCGATGTGCGCACCAGTTGTGGCTGCACCAGTGTGGCATATCCGAAGGACAGAATAGAAGCAGGCGACAAGTTCATGGTCAGCGTCACTTACGATGCCGAGACGATGGGCCACTTCGACAAGTACGTCGGTATATATAGCGAGGGTGCAGACAAGCCACTGATGCTGCGCGTGCGTGGCAACGTGGTGCGCGAGATGGTCGACTATGGTGGCAACTACAACTTCATGCTGGGCAATATCAAGTCCGACTGCAACGACGTGGAGTTCGACGACGTGAACCGTGGCGACCGTCCGCAGAAGAAGATACACATCTTCAACGCAACGAGCACAACGGTGCAACCCGTGGTGATGCACCTTCCGCAGTATCTCACAGCAGATGTGTCACCCTCGAAGATTGCATCCGGTCATAGCGGCATTATCACTATGACACTCGACTCGCGCAAGCTCGGCGATATGGGACTGACGCAGACTTCGGTGTTCCTCGGTGCGTTCCCGGGCGACAAGGTGAACCGCGAGAAGGAGATAAGCGTCTCGGCAGTGCTTCTGCCCAAGTTCGACAACCTCACAGCGCAGCAGCTGGCTAATGCACCGAAACTCTACCTATCCACCGTAGAGCTTAACCTCGGCAAGTTCGACACGAAGAAGAAACTGAAAGGCGAGGTGGTAATACGCAACGACGGCAAGTCGGAACTGAAGATAAAGAGTCTGCAGATGTTCACCGTGGGCTTGCAGGTGTCGCTCAACAAGCAGACGCTGCAGCCAGGTGAGTCGGCTAAGCTGAAGGTGACTGCGGAGAAGAAGTTGTTGAAGACCGCACGCTCTAAACCACGTGTACTGATGATAACCAATGACCCCGACCAACCGAAAATAGCCATTAAAATTGTAGCAGAATAGGCTCTGTACACGTTACTATAATAAGAAAGGTATTACGATCGTAATTGTAGCAGAATGAATTTAACAATAGAGATAGACGAGGGTAGCGGCTTCTGCTTCGGAGTCACTACCGCCATAAAGAAGGCGGAGGAGGAACTTGCCAAGGGTAATGCACTCTACTGTCTGGGCGACATCGTACACAACGGCATGGAGGTAGAGCGACTGCACGAGCAAGGATTCGTCACCATTAATCACGACGACCTACGCCAGTTGCACGACGTGAAGGTGCTGCTGCGTGCGCATGGCGAGCCGCCGGAGACCTACACCTTAGCACAGCAAAACAACATAGAGATAATAGATGCCACATGCCCTGTGGTGTTGGCACTGCAGCGGCGCATCAAGCGCCAGTACGACGCGGCACCCGATGCGCAGATCGTCATCTTCGGCAAGCGCGGACATGCCGAGGTGCTCGGCTTGGTGGGGCAGACTGCGGGCAAGGCTATCGTGGTGGAGAAGGTGGAGGACGTGGAGCGCCTCGACTTCTCGCGCGACATCTACTTGTATTCGCAGACCACGAAGTCGCTCGACGGCTTCCATCGCGTCATCGACTACATACAACAGCACATTGAGGAGGGTGCCACGTTCCGCAGCTTCGACACTATCTGCCGACAGGTGGCTAACCGTATGCCGAACATCGCAGCCTTCGCCTCGCGCCATGACCTCGTTCTGTTCGTATCGGGACGCAAGAGCAGCAATGGCAAGGTGCTCTTCAACGAGTGTCGCAGCGTGAATGTGCGTAGCTATCAGATAGAGAGTGCCGACGAGATAGATATGGCATGGTTCACCGACGATGTGCACACGGTGGGCATCTGCGGTGCTACAAGCACTCCGAAGTGGCTCATGGAGCAGTGTAAGGAGCGCATCGCGCAGTATAAATAGACTGCCTCTCCGATGCGCGCCGACCGTTGCGGATGTCTGCGCCGACCGATGCGGATGTCTGCGCCGATCGATGCGGATGTCTGCGCCGATCGATGCGGATGTCTGCGCCGACCGATGCGGATGATAGAAATTGAGGTATAAGAATTATTGCTGTCCGCTAAAACTTTTCAAATAAAATAAATTAGGGCTGACACTTCTCACGAAGTATCAGCCCTTTTAGTTACATTTGTTTCTTGGAAATATTAATTCAAGTAACCATGAACAAAGGCACACATTTTAACGGACAGCCGATGTATGGGCAGCAATAATTTTTTTAATGCAATTAACGTCTTTTATGTATAATGATTGGCTATATTAGAAAGAGTGTTGTATTTTTGCAAATAAACCGTTGCAGTTCGTTCTTATGGAACGCAAGATGAATGTCGGTCCTCAGGCCGGAAAGACCGTGCAGGTTGTTCACCCTCGCGCAAGTACTTCACGCTGACCGACGTTACCTACGAACAGACGACCGCCAAGCCCAAGAAAGGCAAGACCGAACCAACGCCAAAACTCAATGGAGGCGGTAGTTCAAGCGGTGACGACGGTCTTTAAATCAAGTTTTCGGAGTGATTGCCTATTTCGGTATTCGCTCCGTGCCAATATTACATTAAAATTATAAACCCTAACAAAAAGAGGAATTATGAAACAGACAATTAAACCCATTGGGCAGGAAATCAATACTTTAGGTAAGGTGATTAACAACAAGGAACTTATGCTTGTACACCTGCATCTGAAAAGCGGAGAACAAATACCCTCACACGACCATAAAGGACAGGAAGTGTTCTTCACCATTGTGGCAGGAACTGTGGAGGTTGTTCTTGACGATACCGAGATACATCGTATCAGCACAGGCACCGTTCTACATTTCCCCGGCGAAGCTCATGTAGGCGTAAATGCCATAGAAGAGAGTGATTTTTTCGTTTACCTCATCAACAGACAATAACGTTATGGATATGAAAAAACACCTGCCGAGTGCAGACCTTGAGAAACTCGGTAAAATACTCGAGATTAAAGAGGCATACCAACGAGGAGATATTTCATTGGAAGAGGGTAGAACCCGAATAAGAGAGCAAATTGGGGAAATCCGCCCTTATGAAATTGCATTGGCAGAACAGGAACTCAAAACCATAGAAGAGAACGAGTGCCGCAAGGAGGATATTCAAAAAATGATTGAGCTGTTTGATGAAGTGATGGACACCAATCGCCCAAATCTTCCTCTCAACCACCCTATCATGTGCTACTACAGAGAGAACGATGAAATGCGTCGCCACATGCTCGCCATAGAAGACCTTGTACAATATCCGATTATCAAGAATCAGTGGCTCGAATTGTACGACCAAATAGCGGCTTTTCGTACTCACCTTTCGCGTAAGCAGAACCAGCTCTACTCCATACTCGAACAGAAAGGATTTGACCGCCCCACGACTACGATGTGGCTGCTCGACGACTTTGTGCGAGACGAAATACGCGATGCTAAAAAACTTATTGAGGAAGACAAAGAAGAGGAATTTTTGGCGATGCAGTCTACCATTGTGGCAGATGTGCTGGATCTTTTACAGAAAGAAGAGTCTGTACTCTACCCAACTGCTTTGGCAATGATTACTCCAGAAGAATTCGAACAGATGCGTTCGGGAGATTACGAAATTGGCTTTGCATGGATTGATGTAGAAGGATTCCAAAATACAGACAAAACAGAAACCCAGCCCACAACAGTCCCTGACGGTTTCGCCTCAGAACTATCTGCGCTTCTTAGTAAATATGGGCTGGGAGGAGGCGATACAGACCGAGTTTTCGACGTTACAACAGGCAAACTCTCCCTCGAACAAATCAACCTCATTTACAAGCATCTTCCTGTAGATATATCTTATGTAGATGAAAACGAACTCGTTCGCTTCTATTCAGATACCAACCACCGCATCTTCCCACGCAGCAAGAATGTTATCGGACGTGATGTGAAAAACTGCCACCCACGCACCAGTGTTCACCTCGTTGAGGAAATTATTGCCAAATTCCGCTCGGGAGAGCAAGATAGCGTAGATTTTTGGATTAACAAACCCGGTGTGTTCATCTATATTTATTATGTAGCCGTGCGTGATGCGGAAGGACGATTCAGAGGCGTACTCGAAATGATGCAAGATTGTAGTCGCATTCGTGAGCTTCAAGGTTCACGCACGCTGCTGACATGGTCAAATGACACACAAGGGGTAAAATCAATGGAGGATCAAATTTCTACTTCAGATGATATACATGCTACAAAAGAAAACTCGACAATAGAACTCTCTGCCAGCACTCGCTTACAGGATTTGTTCAAAATTTACCCACAGTTACGGAAAGATTTGCCAAGCATGAATTCTGCTTTCAAAATGCTCAATTCGCCTCTTGCACGCATCATCATTCCTAAAGCAACCATTGCCATGATGAGCGAACGCAGTGGCATTTCCCTTGATGACATACTTTTAATATTAAAAAAACTTATTGCTAAATATCAGAGAGAAAAATAAAATTCTTGTTTCCGAATAACAGAAAGCAAGAGAGTGCAGATTGCAAACTGCCCCCCTCGTTTTTCATTTCAGAGCCGTCTCAACTCACTGTCAAAAGTAACAAGGTGTTTTTCATTGGGGGGGGCTTTGCTCCTTTCTTTGTCCGCCTGATGCTCACGAAAGAAAGGAGCGGTCGGCAGATTTGCAGACCGCTTTACTCTGTCTGTTCTTCTTGAACCGTTATCGGGTGAGCCTTGTTATCACTGAAATAATAAAGCAAAAGTTGTAATTTATAAAAACATCAATGAAAAATAGAGAATGCCCTTATTGTCATAAAAAGGTATCCTTAAGAAAATGCATAAAGTATATAATAAAAGGAACAAAGTATTCTACCACTTGTAACCATTGTGGGCAACAATTATGGTTGGAAAAGGAACCGCTACCTTTTATGTATTGTGTTTCTGCAGGTTTTTTTATAATGTACTTGCCTATGCAATTTTTTCTCTATTATTGTAATCTGGGTTTTATTGATTCTGTTCTGTATTGCCTACCTATTGCTGTTGTTGCAGAAGCGATTTGTTCGATAGTGGTATTGTATAAAATATATTTTAGGAAGTAAGTGCTAACCATAATTTAGTTGATCGCAAGTTGTACTGGATAGCAATAATAAGAAATATGTAGGGTTTCAAGTATAATAAAAAAGTCCGACAAGTGGATTGATCTTGTCGGACTTTTTGTATGTTATAAAATGTATTCGTTAGAACTTCGCCATCTTGATCGCATCGATAGCGCATTCATCGCCCTTGTTGCCATACTTGCCACCGCAGCGGTCGAGTGCCTGCTGCAGGTCGTTGGTGGTGAGCAAGCCGTAGATGATAGGTATCTCGCTTGTGGTGTTGAGGCGTGCGATGCCTGCCGTTACGCCTTGACAGATGTAGTCGAAGTGAGGAGTCTCACCGCGTATCACGCTTCCGAGGATTATCACGGCGTCGTAGCCTCCGTGGAGCACCATCTGATGAGCACCGTAGATAAGCTCGAAACTTCCCGGAACGGTCTTGATGTGTATGTTCTCTGGCAGGGCACCGTGCTTCTCGAGAGTCTTTACGGCTCCGTCGAGCAGTGCGCCTGTTATCTCCTCGTTCCATTCAGCCACCACGATGCCGAAGCACATGTTGCTTGCGTCGGGGATGGTGGTGATGTCGTACTGTGAGAGGTTATGGAGTGATGTAGCCATATTTGGTTATTCGATTACTCTGAAACGCGCTCGATGTACTTGTCGATCTCTGAGCTCTGTACCAAAGAAGAGTTTACGTACTTCTTCTTGATGTCCTGATAGAGCTTCAGAGCTTCGTCTTTCTTGTTCTGGCTTTCGAGAAGCTTGCCTGCCTGAAGGAGGAATGTAGGCGATATGCTGTTGTTCACGTCGTCAGCCTTGCTGTCAGCCATGTCGGCTGCCTTTTTCAGTGTGCTGATAGCTTTGTCTACGTTGCCTGTCTGTGCGTAAGCGTTAGCGAGAGCAGCTGTAGCGGTCGGGCTTACCATAGCGTCGCCCTTTGTAGAGAACTTCTCAAGGTATGTAACAGCCTCTGTGTACTTGCCGAGGTTGAAGTAGCTCAGACCTGCATAGAGGTTAGCGAGGTTGCCAGCGTCGGTGCTGCTGTAGTCGCTTGCGATCTTCACGAAGCCTACATAGCCTGCACCATCGCCGTTGAGAGCCTTGTCAAACTGCTCAGCATTGAAATACTGCTCGCCCTTTGCGATAGCTGTGCTTGCCTTGTCCTCACGCGGACCAGCTACGTAAGCTGTGTAAAGGATGTAGCCTGCTACGACCAAAAGGATAGCTACTACACCAACCATTATCTGCTTTTTGAACTTCAAGAAGAAATCTTCTTTGTTGTTGGCGCTCTCTACGTGTGAGTTTGCACCAAAATCAATTTTGTTTGTCATTTGTTATTTTGTTTTTTTATTTTATCGGTTTATAGTTTGCAATGCAACACATTGCGAGGAGCAAAATTACTGATTTTATCTCATATATTGAAATTTATTCTGCCTTTTTTTCTTTTTTCAATAATAAATGGGGTAACTTTGCAGTAATACAACGTGTTGTTTCTATTTATAATGGCGACCCACGGTGGGTCTACAGGGTATATAATTACATGATATTACGCAATTTATCCATACTCAATTTCAAGAATATCGGTGAGGCTTCGCTTGAGTTCTCGCCCAAACTCAACTGTTTTCTCGGTAGCAATGGCGAGGGCAAAACCAACTTGCTCGATGCTATCTATTACCTGTCGTTCTGTCGTAGTGCGTTCAACCCTATCGACTCGCAGATAATAAAGCACGACGCCGACTTCCTTATGCTCGATGCTGCGTATGCTACTGACGAGGAGGAGCCTGTGGCGGTCTACTGCGGCATGAAGCGCGGACAGAAGAAGCAGCTGAAGCGCGACAAAAAGGCGTACAAGCGTCTTTCGCAGCATATCGGATTGATTCCGCTCATCTTCGTCTCGCCTGCAGACCAAACGCTCATCGCTGGTGGTAGTGAGGAGCGCCGCCGACTGATGGATATCGTGATATCGCAGTATGACAACACGTACATCGATGCTCTTAATAGCTACACGAAGGCACTTCAGCAGCGCAACGCTTTACTGAAGATGGAGCAGGAACCTGATGTTGCGCTGCTTGATATCTGGGAGCAGGAGATGGCACGACACGGTGAGACTATATTCCGTGCGCGTGAGGACTTCGTGGAGCGACTTGTGCCCGTGTTCCAACGTATATATCAGCACGTGTCGGACTGTAAGGAAACGGTGTCACTGAGGTATGTGTCGCACGCGCAGCGTGGACCGCTATTGGACGTTATTCAGCGCGACAGATTCAAAGACAGAGCTGTGGGCTACTCGCTGCATGGTGTGCATCGCGACGATTTGGAGATGATGCTCGGCGACTATCAGATGAAACGTGAGGGCTCGCAGGGTCAGACAAAGACGTTCGTGCTGGCACTGAAACTCGCGCAGTTCGACTTCCTGCGTCGCACTGCATCGCAGACTACACCGTTGCTACTGCTTGACGATATCTTCGACAAGCTCGACTCGCATCGTGTGGAGCAGATTGTGAAGTTGGTGTCGGGCGACGGTTTCGGACAGATATTCATCACCGACACCAACCGCGAACACCTTGACCGCATACTCGATAGTGTAAGTTACGACTATCGCCTGTTCGACGTGAAGGGCGGCGAGATAGTTCCTCATCAACCGACTAATAAATAAAGTGTATGTTCAGACGTGACGTAAAGTCGATTAACGACTTGCTAAATATGTATCTGCGACGCGAAGGTCTTGAGACTCCTCTGCTGCAGCGGCGTGCTGTAGACGCTTGGGATAAGGTAGTAGGTGCAGGCGTGGCACGGTACACTGGCGAGAAATTCATAAAGAACCAAACGTTGTTCGTGAAGATACAAAGTCCCGCACTGCGCCAGGACCTTACGATGATGCGCTCCCAATTGGTGAAGCGTATCAACGAGGCTGTGGGCAGCATGGTGATTGTTGACGTTCGTATTTATTAATAGCTGAACTTTCGAGAATTCAGGAGTTAAAGGAGTTAAGAAGTTAAGGAGTTAAGCCATTAGTTTTTTTGTTTGATATGGCATTATAAGCAATTTAAGAAGTTAAGCCAAATGCTTTTAATGTTGTAAGTCAAGCAAAAAAACTAATGGCTTAACTTCTTAGCGACCGAAGGGCGCGACAACTCCTTAACTTCTTAACTACTTTCGCTTGCGAAACTTAAGTTAATAGTATCTGCTGAGTGTTTCAGCATCAATCGCTGCATCCGTAAACACTTCAAGCAGCACGGGGCGATTGCCCTTGCGTGTTAGAAGTTCGCTTATTCCGTGTTGCATTTCTTCCTGATTGTGTGCCGCGATGTATTCCACGTTGTTCTGTGCGCAGATGCCCTTCGCCGTTGTCGTATGGCTTGCACCCACAAAGGTGTCAGCCACCGGACTGCGGTGGAGGTTGGGTAGCTGCTTGAAGATGCCACCACAGGAGTTGTTGAGCAGCAGTATGCGCAGATTGCCACCTACGCAGTTGTTCCATAATGCGTTCTGATCGTAGAAAAAACTGAGGTCGCCGATGATGCAGACGTTCAGGTCGTAGTCGGTGAGCGAGAAGCCGGCAGCTGTGGACAGCGATCCCTCGATGCCGTTCACACCGCGGTTGCACCACACGTAATGGTTGGCGTAGATGCAGGCGAGGCGCACGGCGGTGCTGTTGGCGTAGTGGGTATTCACGCATACGGCAGACTCCTCTATCAGCTTCTCGAAGTATTTCACTACCGCCATCTGCGAGTATTCGGGCTCGTATGCGGCAGCGTGGTTTGCCCATTGACTGAGCAAGCTCTTCCACTTGTTCAGAAACATCGTTCTGCTCTCCTCGTTACGCCACGCCACTTCGTCGTTAGTGTGTAGGTCGCGGTGTGTATATATGTCGTAGAGCATGGGCATGAGCAGCGCAAGGTTGGCGTTGTCGCACGTCACGATGTGGCGCAACGACATGAGTGGGTCGCTCGCGTGCAGAGGGTCTGCCGTGATGAGACACGACGGAGCCTGTGTCTGTCGCAGCCATCTGCGCGTAGCCTTGCTGACCAGTGTGTCGCCAATATATATAATGTAGTCGGGCGTGTAGTCGGGAGACAGTTCGGGATGCGCCATGAGATGCCTCACCGCCTCGTCGAAGTGGATTGTCTCGCCACTGTTCGATAGCGGTTCGGCGAAAACGACGAAGTGTTTTGACAGCTCGTTGATGTCGAAGACGGAGCATCCGAAGCTGTCGGCAGCCATCTGTCCGACCACTATTAGCGGTCGCTTCGCCTGGTACAGTTCCTGTTGCAGAACTTCGACGGTGGTGTTGGTCAGTGCAGCCTCGCTGTCGAGCATACGGAAGCGTCGCTCCTTCGGCAGTTCGGCAACGTCGAACGTGAAGAGCGGTTCGGTGATGGGCACATTGATAAGCACCGGAGCCGGCTGGCGGAATGTAGCAGCGTGCAAGGCTTCATTCACAAGACGGTTGCAGTACCAACGCTCTTCTTCGGTGCGCGGTTCGGGCAGCGACACGCTTCGGCGCACAAACCGGTTGAGCGCATCGGGTTGGGGCAGAGTCTGACCGTCGAGCTGGTCGATCCATTGCTGCGGTCGGTCGGCTGCGATGACGATGAGCGGTACGTGCTGATAGTAAGCCTCTGCCACAGCTGGAGCGGTGTTGAGCAGAGCCGAACCCGATGTGACGCATACCAAGGTGGGGCGCTTCGTGTTGAGGGCGATGCCCATGGCGTAGAACGCTGCCGAACGCTCATCGGTGATGGGGTGGCAGCGTATCGTGCCACACTCGTTGAGGTTGTGCACGATGGCAGCATTGCGACTGCCCGGGCACACCACCGCGTCCGTCACTTCCCATTCGAGGAGTAGTGATGTGAGTATGTTTATGTTTTCCTTGTTGCTGTACATTATTTCGTTTGTTGTCGCAAATGCTTTATATGTGCTTGAACAGTTGTCGCATGGTGTTCATCTTCGCCTCCGTCTCCTCCCACTCCGACTGACACTCGCTGTCCTTCAGCAGTCCGCCACCGGCATACAGGCGATATGCAGTGGCTTCGCTCTCGCCCTCTATCTGCATACAGCGCAGCGTGACGAAGAGGCGAGTGTCGCCGTTGGGGTCGAGCAGACCGGAGAATCCGCTATAGTAGTTGCGCTCTCCCGACTCGTTGTTGATGATGAAGTCGCGTGTGGCATCCTTCGGCATACCACAAACGGCAGGTGTAGGGTGCAGAGCGTTAATAAGATTGCCCAGATGCGCCGTGTCCTTCAGGTGGAAGCGTATATCGGAACGCAGGTGCACGAGGTCGCCGGCACGCACGGTGAACGGTCCTTCAACGTTTACGTCGTCGCTGAACTGCTCCACGCATTCGGTTATATACGTCTCCACGTAGCGTTGCTCCTTTATGTTCTTTGTGCTCCAGTGGATGTCGTCCTTGCCTATTGAGCCACCCTCCACGTCGAAGTTGAGGTTGGCACCACTCAGCCGCATTGTTCCGGCAAGTGCCATGGTCTGCATTGCGCCGTCGGTGCCGCTGATGAGAGTCTCTGGTGTGGCTATGAGCCATGTGCCGCTGCGCTCGGTTGAGAACAACGCTATGAACATGCGCGGATAGCGGTGGCAGGCACGTGCAAAGAGCGTGAGCGGAGATAGCTTCTCCGTAGCGATGAGTCGTGCACTGCGTGCCAGCACTATCTTCTGAAACGCATCATTCGTCAACTGTCCGTGGTAATTGTGGAAGTCGACGGCATAGCGTTGGCGTTCCTTCTCGTAGTCGGCATCGAGCAGCATCGCCGATACGCCGTCGTTAGAGCTAAGATACGTTTGCTCGCCGTTCTGATTGTCTCCACTAAAGTTCAAGTCCACCTCCTCCCATTCTGTGGGTAACAGGAGAATGGGACAATCTTCTGACGGGGCGAACGGAGCGATCACGAAGCCACGCCGTCCGTTCAGTTCGGCGAGCGACGCAATCTCTTTGGGTTCGGTCGACAGGCGGTTGCGGAAAACGTGCGTAGAGTGAGGCAGACGGAAATATACGTAGCTCATTCTATTTCGGTTTGTTCATCACAAAGTTAGTCACCTCTACCGACGAAATCAGATCGCCTGCCTCGTTGCGTATGTCCACATGCCACTGGTGCAGCGTCTTTCCTTTGTGTAGGATACGCGCAGTAGCCGTCACGGTGTCGCCGTCGAGCACCGCCTTCACGTGACTTCCGCTTACGTTGATGCCCACACATATATTGTTCGGACTGAGTGCAAGCGAGCCTACACCTGCCAAGTTCTCGGCAAGAGCCAGTGAGGCACCGCCACTAAGAAAGCCGAATATCTGACGATTGCGTTCGTCTACTTTCATGCGACCTTGGCATGTGTCGGGGTCGGGTGTGGAGATGAACTCCATGCCGAGCGTATTAGAGAGTCCATCGCGTTTCAGTAGTAGTTCTTTTATCTTGTCTATGTTCATATCTGTTTGTTGTTAATTTCGTGTGATACAGTCAATATCCTTCTCTAATGAAGTCGAGTGCCTCGCGTATCTCCTCGTCGGTGGCTGTCTGGTTGATGCGTATGTCGCCGATGTCGTGGAGCAGTGTGAAGTTGATGGTGTCCGACGTATTCTTCTTGTCGTGGCGCATGAGGTTGAGCAGAGTGGGGTAGTCGTCGCATGTGAACGCCACTGCACCGTAGTTCTCGCGTATGAAGTGAGCCGTTTGATGGAGACGGGCGGTTGGAAATCCGGCTTTGCGTGCACTGATATACAGCTCGCCAATCAAGCCGAATGCTACTGCGTAGCCGTGCAGCAGAGTGTTCTTTGGTGCAGTTCTTGCTCTGGCAAGCGGCAATAGCCGAGCGGAGACAACTGCACCCCCTTTTGGTATTTCTTGCTTTGTTGGTGCAGTTGGGACAACTGCACCCCCTTGTTGTTGCATTGAGAACTCCTCCAGGGCATGACCGATGGTATGGCCGAAGTTGAGTGCTTTGCGGATGCCGTGCTCGTGTGGGTCGTCGGCAACGATGTGTTCCTTCACGGCGATGGACGCAGCCACCATGCGCTGCAGTTCAGCGAGGTCGGGCTGCAGGATGTCGAAGTTGACGTGCTCTGCCCACATCTGTGCGTTGCTTATCAGCGAGTGTTTGAGCATCTCTGCGTAGCCCGAACAGAGGTTTGCGGTGTCGAGCGTGTCGAGGAAGCAAGTGTTGACGATGACGTAGCGTGCGTTGGCGAACGCCCCGACCTCGTTCTTCAGTCCGCCGAAGTTGATGCCCGTCTTGCCTCCCACCGCTGCGTCGACCATGGCGAGCAGCGTTGTGGGGATGTTGATGAAGTTGATTCCGCGCTTGAAGGTGGCAGCAGCGAAGCCGCCGAGGTCGGTCACCATGCCGCCACCGAGGTTCACGAGCAGCGAGTGGCGTGTTGCGCCGCCCCGTTGCAGTGCTGTCCACACGTCGGCGAGCGTGGCGAGCGTTTTGTTCGTATCGTCGTGACGTATCGTTATGGTGGTGGCGTTGTGTTTGGCGAACAGCACTGCCACCTTCGGCAGGCAGCACTCCTGCGTGATGTCGTCGGTGAGAACGAAGACACGGTCGTGTTCCGTCTCGGCGATGGCTTGCGCCAGGTCGTGCTCTATGTCTTGGGATATTATCACTCGTTGTTGCATAAGTTCCTCGTTCTTGTTATGGATTGGCTCGGTGTATTGCCGTCTGCTACGTATTTGCTCACTTGCTGCCTATCTCCACGCGTGTCTTCTCAAAGCCCATCGACCGCAACATCTGTCCGAACTGCTCCTTGGCGTTCAGTTGTGCAGCAGCGTAGTTCTTCTTTGTGAGGCAGCGTTGGCGCATCTTCTGGACAGCACGGTCGTACATCTCCTTACGGTCTACGCTCGACCACTTGCCCGAGGCGATGAACGAGCGTGTGCGTGTCTCGTCGATGAAGTCGTTGTCGAGCAGTCGCACGGGTGGCAGCTTTGCCACGAGCGTGTCGCCCGACATACTGAGCCATCCCTCTTTAGCGTCCTTCAGGTTGATGCCTAAGCGTAGCGTACCATAATAGATGCGCACCAATTCGTCGTTGGAGAATATTCCGCGACGCACGGTGTCCACCAGCTCTTCATCGTTTATCTCGAGGAATGACCACTCGCCGATTTGTTCTATCGAACGTATCATAGTCGGTGTTACGTCAATCTTTTCGTTCTTCACTACATCCGGCACCGTGGTGTTGGTTGTTGTCACGACGGTCTTGATGCTGCTGATCAGATAGACGACGATGCCGACAATCAGCACGACGAATGTCAGTTTCAGCCATATAGATAGAGGTACACGTTTCAGAACCGCTATCAAGCCGAACCTCGATTTGTCAGTGTGCGGCGTTGTTTGCTTATCTTGTTTTAGATTGTTCGTTTCCATCCTTTAGCCCTTATTTTATTCGTTCAGTTGTATAGATGTTTATCACCTGTTCACACCACCATTCTTCTTCTCTATGGTGCTTGCATCCACGAGCTGCTCAACCTCCTGTGGTGTAAAGTTCTTGCGGAAGGAGATGATGATGTTCGGTTCGTCAAAGCCCAACTGGCACAGCATAGGCACCAGAGCGTTAGTGGCTCCGATGCGTGCCTGCTCGATGATGTTGCTTTTCGCTATGTCCTTGATGATGGCTTCGCGTCCCTGAAGCTCGTAGCTGGCAAGCTCCTCATCGCTGAAGTCGCGTCGCATCAGTGCCACATACTCCTTCACGTCATCGTGGTTGATGCGCGACGATGTGAGCACGATGTGTGGGTCGGGCAGTATCAGCTCTATGTGTGTCGGCGTGCGGCGCACATTGACAGCCGAGAAGTCAGCGAAGTCGATGTAAGCCTTCATCGTAGCATCAATGGGTATTGCCACCTTTCGTTTGCCGAGAGGCAGGTTGATGTTATAATCCTTGTTGAACAGCTTGCCCTTCAGTGCGAGTTGGTCGTCGTGTGTCACAATCTTGTGCACACGATACTCCGTTGTGTACAGTCGCGAGCACTTCTGTACCTGCATCACCAGCATCGCGAGCGTATCTACACGCTCCTCCTGCTCTGACTTTTCGGCAGGTGTGGGTGCTTCCGGTCGTTTTTCGTTGCCGCAAGAGAACAACAATGCGACAGCAGAAAGGCAAAGTGTGAAATATAATTTCCTCATATTTATTTTTCTGATGTATATGCAAAAGTACGCTTTTTCTTTCAAAGGGCAAACGTATTTTATATGTATATGGAATATTTTTTATACCTTTGCCCCTATACTAAACAAGATAAATATGAAAAAAGCAATAGGTTGTATTGTGCTTTGTGCGGCAGCGATGCTTGTAGTGTCGTGTGCGGAGAAGCCGAAGAGCGACAACATAATAGTGCACAAACGTGCGAAAGTGCAGAAGAAAGGCACTCAGACAATGAGTGGCTATGAAGACAAACGTAATGTGGAATGGCTCGGATCTACGTATAAGGTGTGCGTAGAGCGTAAGTCGGACACATCGTTGCCACAGGCGTTCGACGAGATGGGCAATAGCTACTACGACAACACCATCACGGTGCGCGTGCTGCGTAGCGACGGCTCGGTGTTCTTCGAGCGCACGTTCCTCAAGAGCGACTTTACGCAGTACATCAGCGATGCTTATGCCAAAGGGGCGCTGCTCGGTGTGGTATTCGACTGTGTGGAGGGCGAGAGTCTGCGCTTCGCAGCGAGCGTCGGTTCGCCCGACAGGATGAGTGATGAGTACGAACCGCTCGTAGTGAAGATATCGCGCATGGGTGCTGTGAGCATAGCGAAGGATACTAAGCTCGACACCGCAAGCGAGGACGAACTCGAAGACGAGGACGAAGGAGTATAAACATGTCTGATTGGATGAGAATTTTGTGACGGATGGTAGATGGCAGGAAGATGAAAACGGCTATCTACCAGCCTTCAGCCCACTCTCTTGTTTTATAATATCCTCAATTTCATAGTACAGTTCTCTACACCTTTGCTCTTGCATTTTATTCTTTACACCGACAGCAATCATATCCTCTATAGATGGATGAGCCGAATTGTTTACCGATGTAGCGTGTTCGCCATTATATCCCTCTGTGCAATGAGTAAGGTCGTATGCGGGAGCCAAATGCCAGTGCCATTTGTTTTCCTTGTCTTTGGTAACTATAAAGCTGAAATTTTTGCAATGATCGTCTTTGTTTTCGGCAATATAATTGAACACCATTCTACGATACATTTGTTCCACATCCTTATAATTCTGTGTGAGATAGCCAGTCAGTGCCAAGAGATTAACATAGTCAAGCACGGGATTGCTAAGAGATATGGATAGCAAGCCTCCTGCAGTCGCTGTGTGTATGCGTTCACCGTCAGCTGTTATGTCAAAGCGACGGGTTGTAAAATATTTGTCATCAATCAGTTTGAAGTCGGGTACGATAATGCCGCATCGTCGTGCTTTTTCGTTATAGGCAAACTCCTGTCTGCCCATATCTTGTGGATCATAAGTATGGCGGAATTTGATAAGCCAATGTCCTTCTTCGTCAGAGAATATCGCCTTTGGTCTGCAACCTCCACTATTGCCACTATTGTATAGAAGTAGTCCTGCGTCTGTGTCTTGCTGTTCTCTCAATACTTCAAGGGCTTTTTCCTGTAAAAGGTCGAAATCTTGCAGTTCCATTTCTCTTTCTACAAAAGTCTCAGGCTCATAAGTTAAAGCTCCCATACCACCTTTTCCTACTAAGCTTAAGCGATCGAGTGCAGAGAGTTCGAAGTCATTAATGCCTATTTTCAGTAATGCCTTGTGTAGAAGATAGCGGCCATAACCGTCAGGCAAACTGTCTTCGAAGATGCCAAAGTTGCCATTGAAAGGATTTGGTTGAGCAATAAAAAGTCCTGGTTTCAATGGTAATTCCAAGGGAGAAATGCTGAATCCTTCTGTCAGCCATAGTGTATCGTATTCGAAGACACAACATTTCTTGTCGGCAGTTAATGTTAATGTGCCGACCTTTTTGTTGTGAAACTTAACTTGTAATGATTCTATCTTTTTCATAATCAATGTAAGCTCGTTTTATCTCTTATAGGCTTTTTTCTTGTTCATGTTTCGCTTTATCTCTTGCAGTTCTTCCATTGTGTCATACTTCTGTTGGGAGAAGATATGGCGGATTTCGGAAGTATACTCTAAAGCCATAGCAATGCCTATTAGGTTTTTGAGTGATATGAGTCCTTTCTGTTCAAATCTCACAATATTGCTCACAGCAACCCCCGACTTTTCTGCCACTTGTTCGCGGGTTAGGTTCTTCTCTATTCTACGACGGCGGAATTCGGCAGCTATCTCCTTGGCAATCTCGTCTGGATTGTCGTGTAGATAGTTGTCCAATATTGCCAATATCTTATTCGTTTCTGCCATAATCGATGATTCATTGATAATATATTATCGATTGCTAAGTTACACTTTTTTATTGAAATGACAAAGGATTATAGAACTGTTTTTGTAGCTTCAAAGCAATGACAAAAACAAAGGTGACTAAAAGGGCTGAATTCCAAGTAAGGAATCCAGCCCTGATTTTTATGCTTAAAAAGTTTTAGCGGACAGCAATAATTATGAAGCGTTACTCGTCGAAATCAAATTCATCATCAAGGTCGTCGAAGCCGAACATAGCAGGCTCGGCGAAGGCATCCAGTGCTCGACGCTCCTTCTTCGTGGGGCGGCCAGTGCCGCGTGCGCGGTCTACGAATCCGCTGATGCGACTCATCTCAAGCAGTTCGTACTGCTTTGCGTCGGTCACGTTCTCGTAAATCTCCGGCAGGAGCTTTGCGCCCACGCGCTGCTCTATCGTCTTCAATATCTTGAACGAGTAGGTTACTGGCGGCTTCTTCACGCTCACCACATCGCCCACCTTCACCGTGCGGCTCGGCTTCACGGTCACTCCGCCCAGCATGACACGACCGTTCTTGCAGGCGTTGGCAGCTATGGAGCGTGTTTTGAATATGCGCGCTGCCCATAACCATTTGTCTATACGTGCTACTTCCATGTTAAAAGTAAAAAAGTAAAAAAGTAAAAAGTAAAAAGCAAAGGCTTAGAAAGGTTTATTGAGGCTTAAAAAGGCTTAGCTAAACCTAACCTATTTGCTCTTCTTTCCGAGTTTGTTGAACTGGTTCATCGTGATGTTCAGTCCGGCAAGCACGAAACTTTTTATTATTTCCACCGCCTGGTCAATGCTCGGCTGCAGCGTCTCCATATCCTCGGCACTGTACTTGCCCAGCACCCAGTCTACCTGTGCACCGCGCTGGAAGTCGGCACCGATGCCCATGCGTAGACGGGCGTACTGTTGACCGATGAGCTGCTGTATGTTGCCCAGTCCGTTGTGTCCGCCGTTAGAGCCGTTGCCCTTCAGTCGGAAGTCGCCGAGCGGGATAGAGAGGTCGTCGACAACAACGAGCAGACGAGCCTGGTCGATGTTCTCCTTCTGCAGCCAGTAGCGCACGGCGTTGCCGCTGAGGTTCATGTATGTTGTCGGCTTGAGGATGAATACCTTTCTGCCCTTCAGTGATGTCTCCGCCACGAAGCCGTAGCGCTTGTCTTCGAAGGTGGCACCTACCGACTTTGCCAGTTCGTCAACGACCATGAAGCCCGTGTTGTGGCGTGTGCGGTCGTACTCGGCACCGGGGTTTCCCAAGCCTACTATTAAGAATTTGTCCATGATGTTGGGTTGTTGTGATGAGATGTTGAGGTGTTGAGGTTTGTTATGTTGAGATGTTGTTGTGTTGAGGTGTTGAGATTTGTTATGTTGAGATGTTGGAGTGTGAGATTAGCAACATAATTAATCTCGACATATCTCAACACCTCACCATCTCAACACATCTCTGACCATCTCACCAAATATAAAAAGCGCACGCGTCGTTGACGCATGCGCTTTTTATATTTCTATCTGATGTCATTAAGCCTGAGCCTGTGCAGCAGCAGACAGAGCGGCACGTGTCATCTTGATTGAGCAAACGATAACCTCCTTGCCTGTAACGATCTCAAGACCCTCGAAGTTGAGCTGACCAACCTTGATGCTCTTGCCAATCTGGAGAGCAGTAACGTCGATGTCGAGGTGCTCAGGAATCTGCTGATAAGGAGCCTTAACCTCAATCTTGCGGATAGAGAGGTTCATGCGACCACCGTCACGTACACCCTGTGCCAAGCCTGTGAGCTTAACTGGGATACCGATTGTGATAGGCTTCTGGTCGTTAACCTCGAGGAAGTCAACGTGCAGAACAGCGTCAGTTACCGGGTGGAACTGGATCTCCTTGAGGATTGCTGTGCGTGACTCGCCGTCGATAACGAGGTTGATAACGTAGATGTGCGGAGTGTAGATAATCTTGCGGAGCTCTGTCATAGGAACTGCGAAAGCCATAGCTGCTGGCTTGCCGTCCTGCTCTGCAAGGCCGTAAAGGTTGCAAGGAACAAGTCCTTCCTTACGCAATGTCTTTGAAGCTTTCTTGCCAAGGTCTGTACGCTTCTGACCTGTAACGTTAATCTCTTTCATTTGTGTTACTCTAAATTAAGTTGATAAAATAATGTTTATGCCTTAATTCGCCATCACACGAGAATTTTTTATATTTCTGTACGGATGTGCTCAAAAAAGCGGTGCAAAGGTACGCATTTCTTCCGAATTGAGCAAAAAATACATTAAAAAATACACAATAATGTACGTTTCGCTTGGTGGTTCAGCCAAATTTAGTTATTTTTGCACCTGTTATTGAGACAAGGGTGTCGCAGTGTTTAGTCTGGTTTGCCCAGCGTTTCTTTAATCTATGCAAACAACAGCAAGATACGTATTTATAATAAAGTATATAAGAGAAGGATGATCAACCGCGAATTAATCAGAATTAAGATAGTTCAGTTAACCTACGCATACTATCAGAACGGAAACAAACTCATGGACAGCGCAGAGAAGGAATTGCTTTTCAGCCTGTCTAAGGCTTACGATTTGTACAATTATCTTTTGGAACTCATCGTTGCCATCACACAGGAGGAACGCAAGCGTGTAGAAGTAGCAACGCAGCGTGCATTGCGTGAGGGTGGAGAAATGCCGTCGCAGAAATTCGCTTATAACAAGTTCGCAGTGCAGCTTGAGGAGAACAAGCAACTCAACGAGTTTGCTGAGACGCAGAAGCAGTCGTGGGCAAATAGTGTAGAGTTTGTGCGCGGTCTGTGCAATCAGATTGAGCAGAGTCAGGCATACGCTGAGTACATGGCTGATACGGACAACTCGTATGAGGCAGACCGTGAAGTATGGCGCAAGCTCTATCGTCAGCTCATCCAGGAGAACGAAGACCTTGACCAGCTCCTCGAAGAGCAGAGTCTTTATTGGAACGACGATAAGGAAGTGGTGGACACATTCGTGCTCAAGACCATCAAGCGCTTCGAGCCAGAGAATAAAGCAAAGCAGGAACTCCTGCCGGAGTATAAGGACATCGAGGACAAGGACTTCGCTGTGAAGCTCTTCCGCGCCACGATACTCAATGCCGATTTGTATCAGCGCTATATGAGCGAGACATCGCGCAACTGGGACTTCTCTCGTTTAGCATACATGGACGTAGTGATAATGCAGATTGCCATTGCTGAGATGCTCACATTCCCGAATATTCCGGTGAGCGTAACCATCAACGAGTACGTCGAACTCGCCAAACTCTACTCAACACCGAAGTCGGGTTCGTATATCAATGGTATGCTCGACTCAATAGCACGCTACCTCATGTCGACAGGCAAGCTCCTGAAGACCATTGAGGACCGTCCGCAGCGCCGTCAGGCACCACGCCGCCCAGCCACACCGCGTCTCAACCGCGCACAGCAGGCTCTCGAAGACGGCGAAGTGCTCCGCACACGCTACGCTGAGCAGGCTGCTCAGGAGCAGCAGGAAGAGAAGACAACCGACGCAGAGTAAGGCGGAAGACAAAGAGAGAATATCGCAAGAAAACAATAATATTAATGTTGTGATGGCGAAATGTTGAAGCGCAGGCAAATGTCAACGGCTCAACCGTTCAACACACAACTTAACTAAAACAAGAAAACAACAATGATTACAACAGTACTCGCTGCAGAAGCAGCACAGCAGGGTGGTGGCATGGGTATGCTCATAATGATGGTAGCTATCTTCGTCATCATGTATTTCTTCATGATTCGCCCACAGCAGAAGCAGCAGAAGAAGATTCGTGAGTTCCAGAACGCACTCAAGGAGGGCGACAATGTGATGGTAGGCGGTGGCATCCACGCTACAGTACGCCGCGTAGACCTCACAGCCGGCACCGTAGACGTAGAGATCGCTCGCGGCGTTGTCGTTACAGTAGACAAGGCAGGCGTGTTCGCTGACGGCACACAGCAGCCACAGAAGTAATACGAAAGCCATAACAAAGGTCTTTGAATCGTTCCTTATAATATATAAAGGAGCGACGCTTAAGAGTCCGATTCATTAATAGATACTTCGACCGCCAACGGCTTGAAGTTAATTCATTAATCGATGATTCGATGGAAAAACGCTTGACGCAAATAATCAATATGGTCAGAAACTTCCTGTTCAGCTCAGCTAACAGGGAGTTTCTGACTTTTTTCTTCTTTCTCGTATTGAGCACCATCTTCTGGCTGATGACTGCGCTCAACGAAACATACGAGAGGGAGATAGGCGTACCCGCGTACCTTGTGAACATACCGAAGAATGTGGTCGTTACAAGCGACATGGAGGACACCGTGCGCGTAACCGTGCGCGACAAGGGTTTTGCACTCCTTGCCTACACGTATGGCGAAGGCATACGCCCCATCAACGTAAACTTCCAGTCGGCTATCACACGTCAGTCGGGCTACGGCGTAGTGTCGTCGCAAGAGCTGATGAAAATGATTAATCAGCGCTTCAGCGGATCATCGAAGATAGTGCAGGTGAAACCCGATCGTCTCGACTTCCACTACAACTACGGACTGTCGCGTCAGGTGTCGGTAAAGATGGCTGGACACGTAGTGCCAGGCAAGTCGTTCTACCTCGCTCGCACACGCTTCTGGCCCGAGAAAGTCACAGTCTACGGCAGCAAGCAGGCACTCGACTCGCTGCGCTTTGTGAAGACTGTGCCAATCAACATCACCAACTTCAACGACACCGTCCTACGGACAGTAGCGTTGGAGACGATAAAGGGTGTGAAGATAGTGCCCAACACCGTGCGAATAGGGCTCTATCCTGATATTCTCACTGAGGAGAATATCGAGGTGCCAATCACGGCTATCAATATGCCTGAGGGCAAAGTGCTGCGCACCTTCCCGCAGCGTGTGGCGGTGAACTTCATCGTTGGCGCAAGTATGTTCCGCAGCATCTCGTCTGAGCAGTTCGCTGTTGTTGTCGATTACAACGAGATAATCGACCACCCGTCGGACAAGTGCAGCATACATCTGCGAGAAACTCCGCAAGGCGTGCGCAACGCCCGACTGAAGATGACGCAGGTCGATTATCTTATTGAGGAGCAGTAGGTGTTGAAGTGTTGAGGTGTTGAGATGTTGAGGTGTTGACATTTCTGGCTTCTCGATCTCTTGAACTTCTAAAGATTATAAACAATGAAGATAGCAATAACAGGCGGAATAGGGTCGGGTAAGAGCTACGTCTGTCGACTCTTGGAGCAGCGTGGCATAGCGGTGTACGACTGCGATGCGGCTGCTAAGCGACTTATGCGCACATCAACCACACTGCAGCAGCAACTAAAAACACTTGTTGGCAACGCAGTCTACTCAGCCGACGGCGTGCTACAGAAGCCGGTGCTTGCCGAGTTCCTACTCGCAAGCGAGGCAAACAAACTCGCCATCAACGATATCGTTCATCCCGCAGTGGCAACCGACTTCGCAACCTCGGGGCAGCAGTGGCTTGAGAGCGCCATACTCTTCGAGAGTGGGTTCGACCGGCGCATAGCGTTCGACTGCATCGTTTGCGTGACAGCACCACGTGAGATACGCATACAACGCATCGTACAGCGCGACGGCATTACCCCTGAGCGTGCAGCCGAGTGGATTGATGTGCAGATGAGCCAAGAAGAGATTGCAGAACGTAGCGACTTCCGTATCCAGAACGACGGCGTATGCGACCTGCAAGTGCAAATCGACAATATATTAAAACAAATAGCAATCAATAATCAATAATTAATAAATAAACATTAAAGACAATGGAAACAATTCTTTCAATAGCCGGCAAGCCGGGACTTTACAAACTCGTATCACGTGGCAACCGCAACCTCATCGTTGAGGCTCTCGACGCTACACACCGCCGTATGCCGGCTTTTGCTTCTGACCGTGTAACATCGCTCGGCGACATCGCTATGTACACCGATGCAGAGGATATCCCATTGTGGCAGGTGCTCAAGAACCTCGGCGAGAAGGAGCAGTCGAAGGAGTGCTCACTCAACTACAAGAAGTGCTCAGCCGACGAGCTCCACAACTTCTTTGCAGAAGTATTGCCGGCTTACGACCGCGACCGCGTTCACGATTCGGACATCAAGAAGCTCATCCAGTGGTACAACATCCTCGTCAGCAACGGCATCACCGACTTCGAGGCTGTGCTTGCACCCACAGAGGGCGACAACATTGACGACCGTCAGGAGGCTGAATAATGGTGAAGGCGGTTAGACCGAAGAAAAACCTTGGACAGCACTTCCTTACCGATCTCGGCATAGCGAAGGCTATAGCCGACACGGTGGACGCTTGTCCCGACATACCGGTGTTGGAGATAGGACCTGGTATGGGTGTAATGACACAATTTCTTGTCACCAAGCCGCGTCTTGTGAAGGCGGTGGAGATTGACAAGGAGTCTGTGGCTTACCTCAACGAGACCTTTCCGAAGCTCCGCGAGAACATCATCGGTAACGACTTCTTGCGTATGGATCTCAACGAGATATTCGACGGCAAGCAGTTCGTACTCACGGGCAACTATCCCTACGACATTTCGTCGCAGATATTCTTCAAGATGCTCGACTACAAGGAGCTTATCCCTTGCTGCACGGGTATGATACAGCGTGAGGTGGCTCTGCGCATTGCGTCGGCACCCGGCACAAAGGCATACGGCATCCTGTCGGTGCTCATCCAGGCTTGGTACGACGTGGAGTATCTCTTCACGGTTGACGAGACGGTGTTCAATCCGCCTCCAAAGGTGAAGAGTGCGGTGATACGCATGACGCGCAACACTGTGACCGACCTCGGTTGCGACGAGCGTCTGTTCAAGCGCGTAGTGAAGACTGTGTTCAACCAGCGCCGTAAGATGCTGCGCGTGAGCTTGCGCCAGATATTCGGCGGTTCGGCTTCTGCCGAGTTCTACGCACTGGACATCATGACGAAGCGTCCGGAGCAGCTCTCCGTAGAGCAGTTCGTAGAGCTTACGAACATCGTGGAGGCAGAGATGAAGCGCGTAGAAATAAAATAGGGGTGCACATATTTCTTTGTTGGTGCACTTGTTTTTTTGTTGGTGCAGTTCTTGCTTTGTCGCTTGCCAGAGCAAGGACTGCACCAACTTATTAATACCTCAAGTTTCGGATTTAGAATTTATGCCGTTTGAGCATACTCTCTAAGTGCAGCCAATCTCTTGTCATTCTCAATAATTTGGATGGTTAGTTCATCGGAGTCAGCACCAATGAGTTCTGAAACGACGGCTACCACCTCTATTATTAAAAAAAAACTATGTAATATCCGCCGAATCACGTCACTTTATTTGTGCCCTGATCCGGCTCAGACTTGCCTGTGTTATGCCTAAATAGGTAGCAATGTTTCCCAACGGCAACCGTTGCAACAAATCGGGTTCTTTCTCTAACAACTCTTTGTATCGTTCCGAAGCAATGGCGGACAACATGGAAATTAGCCGTTCCTCGGTGGCAAGCAATTCCATCTCCGCATAACGCCGTCCCCAATTGGCAATATGCAAGTCTTCCGAAAACAATTCTTTCAGCTTTTTCCTCTCCAATACGTATAAGACAGAATCTTCCATCAGCTCCATCGTCTCATATCCCGGCTCATTGTTTACGTATCCTTTCATAGAAACAAGGGTCGCTCCTTCCTTGCCAACCCAAAATGTAATTTCTTTCCCGTCCACCGAAGTGTAAGCGCGGACAATGCCTTTCTTGATGAAAAAGATATCCTTTTCTATCTTGCCGCTTTCCAACACGCAGAATCCTTTTGGGTATGAAACCTCAGTCAGGCATTGCCGTAATCTATCCAAAGACGCATTCGGCATGGCATATCTTTGATTGATGATTTCCTTTATATCCATAACTCATTGTTGTATTCGGTGTGCAAAATTATAAAATAGCACATAGAAACGGGAATGAACGGCTGTTTTTTTGCCAAATGCAAAATCAGTTTTTATCAAATGCAAAAAGCCATTAGAGATTACTTGCTTACTTTTGCACCTGAATTTAATAATTTATAGGTATGAATTGGATAATCTTATTATTGGCAGGATTGTTTGAGGTGAGCCTTACATTCTGCTTGGGTAAAACGAGAGCAGCGTCAGGACTTGCTTTTTATCTGTGGGGTAGCGGCTTCTTGGCTTCCACGGTATTGAGTATGACCATGCTTGCCAAGGCGGTTCAGACTTTACCTTTGGGAACGGCATACGCCATTTGGACGGGTATCGGGGCGGTTGGTACGGTCTTGATAGGGATATTCGTCTTCAAGGAGTCGGCCACTCCCATCCGTCTTTTCTTCCTGTTCACGCTCATTGCTTCTCTGATAGGACTGAAAATCGTGTCATATTGAAAGTAGATGGAAGATGAAGTATGAATTGAGGGAGAATCAAGGCATTCCGGTGCCTTTGCTGGCGCTGATGGCAGTTGCTACCGGGCTTTCTGTTGCCAACTGCTATTATAACCAGCCTCTGTTGGGCAGCATGGCTAAGGATTTCGCGGTAAGCGACTTTTCCGCCAGCATGGTGGCGACATTGACCCAGATAGGCTATGTGGCAGGGCTTGTATTTGTCATTCCGCTTGGCGACCTGGTTTCGCGAAAGAGACTGATATTGTCCAATTACATCGTTTCTTCGTGCGCCTTGCTTGCCATAGCACTCGCTCCGAACGTCTATTGGGTGTGGGGCGCATCCTTGCTTGCCGGGGCATCTTCTGTCATGCCGCAGTTCTTCATTCCGTTGGTGTCATATAATTCAGCTCCTGATCACAAGGTGCGTAACGTGGGGATTATACAGTCCTGTTTGCTCATAGGCATTCTTGGGTCACGGGTATTCAGTGGTTTACTCGCCGATATATGGGGATGGCGTTCTGTCTATTTTGTGGCTTGCGTGTTTATGCTCGGGTGTTTTCTGATGATTCACAAAATGCTGCCCGTGTTGCCTGCCCGTTCACAAGAAAAATATGCAGGGCTGATGAAATCCTTGTTGTGTCTACTTTTCAAATACCCGTACTTGCGTATCGCGTCGTTGAGGGCGGCATTGGCTTATGGCTCGTTCTTTGCCTTGTGGAGTTGCCTTGCTTTCCGAATGAAGCAAGAGCCTTTCTTTGCGAGCGACGATATTATCGGAGCACTCGGTTTGTGCGGATTGGCAGGTGCATCCACGGTGGTTTTCATCAGCGGATATATCCAAAAGTATGGCGCAAGATTCTTCTCCATTGTCGGAGGATGCGTCATCTTGTTTGCATGGTTGTTGGCATTTTGGGGAAATGACAGTTACTTGTGGATGATAATCGCCATCCTCTTGATTGATGCCGGAATGCAAAGCATCCATCTGTCAAATCAGACCAGCGTAGTCGCTCTTGACGCATCCGCCATCAACCGGGTCAATACCGTTTATATGACTATTTACTTTTTAGGAGGTTCTGCCGGTACATTTGTTTCAGGTCTATTCTGGCAACATTATGGATGGATGGGTGTGGTAGGGGTAGGAGTTGCCTTTACCGCAGCTTCCTTGCTTGCTAATTGCTTCAACTCTAAAACGGCATAAGGGTGGATGTCAAATTTCTTGTGCTTTTCCCAATCAAGTTTTTGTTTTCTATTGCTGTTATGTAATAAGTGTGTAGTTGAAAAAATCTGTCATATCTACCAGCATCTTACGCAACTTGCACATTATAAGCACAATAAAGGCTGGTAGATAAGTCGCCGGAAACCTAAATCTTCCAGCCTATCTACCAGCCTTTTTTGTATATCTACCAGCCTATGCCGTTCTGTTTAGCGGCACAGGCGGTTTTTTAAGCTGTTTTACTTCTGCAGATACTTCTTGCCGTTCACGATAACGATGCCCTTATAGTCGGCACCTACACGCTGACCAGCAATGTTGTAGCGTACGTTGCTCTGCGGCTTAACAGTTGTCTGAACGCCGTTGATGCCAGCTGCCTCGTCGAATACGAAAAGCATCGGCTTAACAGCCTTGTCCTGAGCCTCTGTCCATGCGCCAAATGTGGTGAATGTACCGTTGCCGTACTGTATGAACTGACCGTTGTTTGTGATGGTGAATGTGCCGTTCTCTGCAGGCTCTACAGTCCAAGCCTTGGCCTCGTTGCCGAGCTGGAATGAAGCGTGTTTGCCATCCATGTAGAGGTAGTAGCCGTTAGCGTCCTTGATAGCGTAGCCACCTGCAACGCCCTCGAATGTGAATGCGTCGTTGTAAGACGACTTGATCTTGAGCTCGTCAACGATGCCGTCAACTGAGAAAGAGTTAAGGTAGCCGTAAGGCTTCTCTGCGTTGTACTTGACAGGAGCAGCGTAGTATGTCTTGTTGTCGCGCTGAGCCACGATGAGATACTGCTTGCCAGCCTCTACTGCGGTAGCCTTCTTGTACACGTTCATACGGTAAGCATAAACAGTGCAAGTAGTCTTGCCAGCGTTGTACTCTTTGTTCTCCTCAGAGGTAGCTGTGATGACAGCCTTGCCCTCCTTGCCAGTTGCTGCGATAACGCCCTCAGCGTTTACAGTAGCCACTTCCTCGTTGTCAGAAACGAACTTCACAGCAGCTGTTGTTGCCTTTGTGAATGTAGGAGCAGTGAATGTTGTGCCGAGCTCGTAGTCGACGGTTGACTCAGAGAACTTCAAGCCTGCAGACTTCTTTGTAGGACCAACCTCTCCACCTACTGTTACCTCGATTGTTGTAGCGCGTACCTGGTTAGACTCTGCTGTGAATTTAACTTCAGCAGCATTGCCTGCCCATGTGCCAACCTTGCCCTCGTAAGAGTAGCCGTCCTGAGCAGCGAAACAGCCAGGACCCCACTTTACCTCATTGTTAGCTGTACATGTGAACACGATCTTTGTGATGTTGCCAACGGTTGAAGACACGGTCAGTATGTTGCCCTTGTAGATACGGAACTGCTGTCCGTTATACAGGTTGCCGGCACCTGAAGTAGATGTACCCTTGTCGATGGTGAGAGTGATGCCATCCTGAGTTACTGTAGCGGTCTCGCTACCTGCGAAGTCTGTCGCATTGAGAGTGATAACGCCTGCGAATGCCGTGCTGCAAACGAGCATAAGCATGGCCATGAATGTGTAGCGTAAAGTTTTAATCATAGTGTTTAATTTTAAGTTTATAGATGTTATTTGATAATGTTCGATTACGTTATTATTGACAATGCAAAGTTATATATTATATATGAGAAAAGCAATTGCAATGAGGTGAAAAAAGTACTACAATTCAAAAAACTTTAGCTTTTCTTTGGGAATTTCATTAAAATAGTTTAACTTTGCCAATGCGTTAATGCAAAGCAACTATATTTTTTAATTCATTAAACCCCTGTTTATTGCCTATCGAAGCACATTTACTTAACAAAAACCGATTAAGAAAATGAAGAATTTAAAGGATATGACCGACGAAGAGTTGGCCCTATCATACGTCGATGGGAATAACAAGGCTTTCGATCTGTTGCTTTCGCGCAATCAGCAGAACCTCTTCTCATACATTCTTTTCGTGGTTCACGACCGCGAAACCGCTGATGATATCTTCCAGGAGACCTTCATAAAGGTTATCACACGTCTTCAGGAGGGTCGTTATGTTGTCAGTGGCAAGTTCAGCGCGTGGGTGATGCGTATCGCCCACAACGCCATCATGGACTGGTATCGCGACCAGTCGTCGCGCTGTATCGTGAAAGCCGGAAAGGACAACGACCTCTCGAACATTGGTGGCGACGACCTCGTTGAGGGCAACATCGAGAGCACATACGTCAATCGTCAGGTGATGAACGACGTGCGCCGACTTCTCGATATGCTGCCACCCATTCAGCGCGAGGTAGTGTACATGCGCTATTATCAGCAACTCTCTTTCAAGGAGATTGCCGACACCACGAGTGTGAGCATCAACACCGCCCTCGGCCGTATGCGCTATGCCCTGCTCAACATGCGTCGCATGGCGAAGAGCAACGGCATCTCGCTCCAATTAGCGTAATTTCAGGGGCACTTATAGGGGGTGCACTTGTCTCAAGTGCACCAATAAATCTCAAGTGCACCCCCTATGGGTTACTTGCAGTGCTTCAGTCCGTGGATTGTAGCGATAGGGTCTGCAGCCTTGAACACGTAGCTGCCGCTCACGAGCACATCGGCACCAGCAGCCACCAGCAGCGGAGCCGACTTGTCGTCTACACCACCGTCAATCTGTATGAGAGCCTTGCTGCCCGACTCGTCGATGAGGCGGCGCAGGCGCTTCGTCTTCTCCACCGAGTGCGGTATGAACTTCTGACCGCCGAAGCCCGGGTTCACGCTCATCAGCAGCACCATGTCCACGTCGCAGATGATGTCCTCGAGCACGCTCACCGGAGTGTGCGGGTTGAGCGTCACACCAGCCTTCATGCCCGCAGCGTGAATCTCCTGGATGGTGCGGTGCAGGTGTGTGCACGCCTCGTAGTGTACGTTCATCATCATGGCGCCCGTTGCAGCCACCTCCTTGATGTAGTGTTCCGGATGCACAATCATAAGGTGAACGTCGAGCGGTTTCTTGCACTCCTTAGCCACCGCCTGGATGACGGGGAAGCCGAACGAGATGTTAGGTACGAACACGCCGTCCATGATGTCCAGATGCAGCCAGTCTGCCTCGCTGCGGTTTATCATGTCGATGTCCGAACGCAAGTCGATGAAGTTCGCTGAGAGAAGCGAAGGTGATATAAGAGTTTCCATTTCCTTTTTTGTTTCCTTTCTTTTGTTTTCGATTTTGTAAGCTCTCAACTTGCGCGAGCTAACGAGTCGGCAAGTTGACGAGGGTGTTGTTTTCTTTAACTAACGCAATACGGTTTGTTGCGGTTGTTCGCCTGCGCCAGTCTGTAGGAGTAGGCAATCTGTCGGATGAAGCTCAATGTCTTTTCCGAAGGCTGTAGTTCTTCTTGAGTAAAATACTTCATAGGCAAAGCTATTTTATATGTTTTGGAGATGTTTTTATATTTAGTAAACGCAGCCGTTCGGTGTTTATTACATATTGTAGCGAATATTTTTTTCTTGCAGTTTCAGCTCTTTTGTCATCCGCGTCGGTCGATGCGCACGTCTGCGTCGGTCGGTGCGTATGTCTGCGTCGGTCGATGCGCATGTCTGCGTCGGTCGATGCGTATGTCTGCGTCGGTCGACGCGGATGATGTTTGCATATTAAAAAAGGTAGCGCAAACAGAACTATGCACGGTTCTGCTTGCGCTACCAATCATTTTAGGTGCCTGGTGGACAGTATTTATTGTTGTCTGTTAGAATGCAACAATTGTATAAGTACTATTTTGTTTCGCCACTATAATTAATCTATTTCTTTATAGGCATTATATAACAATCGGTCCAATAAGTGTGTTGATCACTTACGCAACGACCACTCTTCAATACAAAATAATAGTGATTGTGGTAGTTGTACTTGTCTGATGGTGAACCATAACTAGTATGTGTTCTGATATAAACCCCCTTATTCCTAATGTCAGCCATTTTACATGGCTTAACCGGATTAAAGAAACTGTTTATCTTTTCATTATTCTTTGCTGGATATATAACATATCCACAGCTCCAATCGCCTTCAGCAACATTTGTCGCCTTTACTCTTTGCCTAGAACAATATTTAGCAAGTTTGTCAGCCTGTTCTACTGATGGCGTTGTAGATGCGTCATATTCATACTCGTGTTTAATTAAGATACCTAATTCATCGTTGATGTCTAAATACGACTTTCCATCAGCTCCTTTAACAAAAACTCCTTTTTGCCATTTTGTACCTGCGAGATAAATGCATCCGTCAACCTCTTTGCCGTCTTCGGATGTGTCGTAGCCACTGATAGTTTCTTTACTTACTTCAAATTCCAAATGTCCCTTCAAAGTGTATTCAGCAATCTCATTTTTTATGGTTAATGATGGGTTACCATAGAGATTTGCAATGTCGTACAAGTTGATGTCGCAATACATGCTGCCGTCAGCAGCAAAGGTTAATGGGTAGCTCTTTTCACCAAATGTAACCTTTGCTGTAGATATCTTATTTATAGATGCTACGTCCTGTTTTTTAATGATATTGACGCAATATCGTACTACGTCATAGTTGAGCGGATTTGTCTGTATAGAGTCTGCAAACTCAGGGGCAAAATCCATTGTTGTGTATTTTATCTCCTTACTGCATACACTTCCGTCTTCTCCGTTTATTGTAGCTATAGTAGATATTTTTACGTCTGCATTAAGTGGTATGTCAAGCTCGGCAGAGTAGAAGTCGTTATTGCCCTTTTGGGCGGCAACTATTTCCTGACCATTAGGACTTTCTACCTTGAAGGCAACTTTAGATATATTGGGGGTTGCTGTCAGTTCTTTTACAGGATGTCCGTATTTTATCTTGCACGAAGTAGGGGTTGCAGATATCACCTTCTGTTCGTACTCACCATCTATTTGTGTGACGAATATATCCGATTTGGTGTATCTTACGGATCTGTCACACCGTAAATTTTCATCTTCCCCATTTATGGTTGCTATAGTAGATATAGTTACATTTCTGTTATACGGGATTTCTATCTCAGCATAGTAGAGGTCGTCATCACCTTTCTGTGCATCTACAAACTCATCTTCTCCTTTTCCACTCAGTTTGAAGATCACCTTTGAGATTTTGGGTTTACCTGCCACGTTTTTTATGGTCTGTCCGTATTTTATTTTGCAGGAAGTGTGATTTGCAGAAATTACGTTTTGAAGACATGTGTCGTTTGTTGTGACAATATATCCTACTTCGTCATCGTAGCTGTTGCAGGAGATAGCTGCAAAGCAGACCAATAGTATAAAAAGATATTTCTTCATGATTAGTTGCGTTTTTTGTTTTTATGGATGCTGATGCCTAAGCCTATGTATGGGTCGTGATGCCACTTGGTGTCGCCGAATTTTCCGGTCAATATTGAGGCATATCCAACCTGTAGCAGCAGGGCTTTATACTTTACGATTATACCTATATCTCCTGCAACGCCTTTGGCACCGGATACATAACGTTCGTGGCTGTAGGAGAACTCGGTACCATCCAACTCTTTCGTTTGTTCGTACTTCTGTACATATTGTCCGTATCCAGCTCCTATGTAAGCGAACAAGTATTTGTGGCAACGTTTCATAACTCCGGCTGTAACGGTTGCGTATGCCGGGTCCTTCTTCTTGTATATGCCAGTGCCGTAATACCCGTCTTTATAATAAGGCTCAGGATAACCCTCTGAGTCTATACCAAAATCTCCGCCTGCATTGGCAATTCGTAGGTATGCGCCCCAATTGCGACACAAGGCGAGTGTCGCGCCGAAAGCTTTGCAGCCAGTGTAGTTGGCTATAACCATGCCGTACAGGCGTGGCGGGCGCTTCTTAAGTGTGTACGAGAAGTTTTTCGTCTCGAACGGGTTGATAGTGATTTGGTCGCTAATGTCGAAATACTCTTTCTCGTCGCCCTTGATTTTGATGTTGTGTGTGCCGACGATTTTTAGAGTTTGAGGAGTCAGTCCTTGTGGTATGCCGTCTAAGAAGATTGTGGCTTGTGGCATACTGCTGATATTAGCTTCACCTTCGATGAGGAAAGAGAATTCGGTGTTGCCGGTAGTGCTGACTTCGATAGGGTAGTTCTTTTCAAATAAGCTGCCATATCTTACGGTTACGTTGTGCTGTCCGGTTGCTACTTTTGTGTACATTATGTTGGTTGACGACCAATCGCCGTCAATGGCGATATCCGCACCAGCTGTTGTTTGCAGCTTGATTCTTACCGAGTCGTTGGCAGTCTGCGCTTGTGTAGCGCAGACCGTCATTAGAAGCGATAAGATAATAAGTCCTATTCGTTTCATTGTTCTTGTATTGATGTTTATTCGATGTTGAAGTTCATTCGCCAGATGTTGTATTTGCTTTCGCGGTTAGCTCTGGTCGAGAGGAAGTAGATGCTGCGTCCGTCTTTAGCCCAAACCGGACACATGTCGGAACTCGGGTTGAAGGTGAGCTGTGTCAATCGCGAACCATCGGTTCTTACCACGAAGATGTCGGTGTTCACAACGTTGTTGATAGCCGATGTAGAGTTGCCTTCAACTGCGAGCCACTTGCCATCGGGCGAAAGAGCAGGGTTGGCGAAACTACGTTTCTCATCGGTAAGGATAAGTGTTTCCTGACCTTTAATATAATTGATATACCATATCTCGCTGCGTCCGGCAGAAGAGTTTCTGACGCAGTAGAAAGCTTCCGGGTCATTAGGGATAAGGCAAACGTTGTAGCCGGAAGCGCACGATGTGAGTGTGCCGTCCTTTCTGTCGAGCGACCATACCGACGGACCATTAGCCGACTGGCGTGAGAAGAATACCTTCTGACCGTCGAGTGAGGCAGGATTCCAATCCGCCACCGAACCGTTGGTTATCTGCTGCATCATGCTTCCCTGGTCGGCGTTGACAGAAGAGATGTAATAGTTGACACCGTTCTGATCGGAGAAGTAGAGTTTGTTGTCCTTTGCCCACGAGAACGAGAGTACGTCGCGGAATGTGCGCTGTGTGGCAGCACCCTGGGCACCTGCGTTTCTCACCATGATGTTTGTCTGACCGTTAGCCTTGTAGAGGTATGCCAGTTTGCTGCCATCGGGCGAGATAGCGAGAGTGCGTAACGGGCACCACTTGAAGTGGGCTTCGGCACTGTATGCCCAGCTCGAGTTCTTGTAGTAAGCACGATTGGCCAATGCTGGCTCCTTAGTTGAGTTGCCGGAGATGATACTGTTGGTCGACTCGTCGGTGAGCTTCACAAGGTTAAGACCGCTTTCCTCGGGGGTGAATGCCTCAAGATAGTTGGCTACTTTACTCGAACCGCATGATGCGAGTAATACAGAAACGGCTGCAAAGCCTAATACTTTTACTGATGTTTTCATAATGTGTTGATTTTAGTTGCTTGTTGGTGATTCGTTCGTTGGTGATTGGTTTGAGTTGGATGTACCGTTTTGCTGAAGTTGTTTATCAAGTGCCTGTTGGTACTTTGAAGTAGCGCAACTTGCTGCTCCAATCACAAAAACTGCCGCAACGATGCACGAGCAGATAAGCTTTAAAGACATGCTTTGTGTCATAATTATAGTTTTTTTGTTAGTAAATAAATGATGATTGCGATTGAGTAAGACGTTAAGTCGAGAATATCCCATGTGCCGCTGGCAAGCCCCATGAGTTGACAGAACTCGTGCGCTATGATAGCCACTGGCATAGCCCAAATGAAAAATAGTCGTATGTGTTTGCCTTCGTTGTTCCATATGAATTCCATTGCAAACATGTATGACAACAACCATATTCCGTCGGGTAGGCTATAGACAAGCCATTCAGGAACCGTCTCTATAGGCGGAAACCAATGCGCAGACCTTAAGGCTCTGACATCGTCGAGCAAGCCCATCAGCTCAAGCGGTTTGAACATATAGAGCGTTAGCGGTCTATACAGAATGTAAACCAGTTCGCCGATCGATATGAGTAGGGCTGATAGTAATATGTAAGTTTTTCTTTTAATAGTTATAATACCAGACTCGCCGTCTCCAAGAAGTCTATTAAAAATAAAAACTCAGTGATGACCGATATAAAAAAAGGACGTGGAGACTCTATCCGTTACTCGCTCCACAGCTTGAGGCCCTAGGAATTGCCCATTGTAGTCGAAACGAGCAACCCAAGACCCCACGCCGATATGAACGTATCAGTCTCATCGTATATGTATATAGCCATAAGTGCATACTTACGTGAATGTAAGTACACATTATATATTAATATAATATACCAATGAGGGCTGACAATAGTGTCATACCCCGTGGCATCTATCGTTGCCATGTCCCTTGACCACAATTTGAGAGTTTCCTAGGCTTTCAAGCTGTCAGTGAACAAAGCGCGTGATAAACGCCTTTCCATATATGGTATCTCCACGACACGCAGCTAACCGAATAGCGTTGTCTTTCCCGGCACTTAAAGTGTCATCGGCGTAGAGACAATGCAAAATTAGTGTATTTTTTTGAAACTGCAAATTATTAAAGCTAATTATTTTTATTACTTGCATACACTGCGGTCTCGTTAAAGCAGACTGACAATCCGTAGGTTTTGTGTTCTTGGTATTAGTTTTATGTGATTACAATATATGCAAAAAACTTTGCATAAGTCGTTCGCAATACGGAAAAAATACGTAACTTTGTCTTCTGCGATAATAGCTGTCGCAGTATGTAAACAGTTAGTTTTGGAACAACGATAACAACCGAAATATGAAGACAATCAACACACGTCGCAGCATACGCAAGTACACCGATGCTGCGGTAAGCGACACGCTGCTGCGCCGCTTGCTCAGCGAGGCGGAGCGCACGCAGACAATGGGCAACCTGCAGCTTTACAGCGTAGTGGTGACACGATCCGATGAACAGAAGCGCCGCCTCGCGCCGGCACACTTCAACCAGCCGATGGTGGAGGGTGCGCCCGTAGTGCTCACGTTCTGCGCCGACTTCCGCCGCACCACGCTTTGGGCGGAGAACCGCAACGCCGACCCGGGCTACGACAATATGCTCTCCTTTCAGAACGCAGCTACCGACGCGCTGCTTTTCTGCCAGACCTTCTGCAACCTTGCTGAAGAGGAAGGTTTGGGCTGCTGCTTCCTCGGCACAACGGTGTACATGCCGCAGATGATTATCGACGTGCTGCAGCTGCCACGCCTTGTGGTGCCCGTGGCTACTATCACGCTCGGCTGGCCCGACGAGCAGCCTGCGCTCACCGACCGTCTGCCCCTCGATGCTATCATGCACGAGGAGACTTACTGCGACTATACCCCCGAGCGCATTGACCGTTTCTATGCCGAGAAGGAGGCATTGGAGGAGAACCGAGAGTTTGTGCGCTTGAACGGCAAGCAGACCCTCGCGCAGGTGTTTACCGACTGCCGATACACGCGCAAGGACAACGAGGCTATGTCTGCAGGACTTATCGACGTGCTAAAGAAACAAGGGTTTTTGCGTTGATTTGCCGACCGCTAAGCTGAAAGGTATCATAACAAGTATTCAGATATAACAATGAACAAAGACACGTTCGATAAGCCGCTCTCGCTCCTCGAGCTCAACTCGCTCGTCGCAGCCGTCGTAGACATCAGTCTGCCCGACGAGTACTGGGTGGAGGCTGAGCTGTCGGAAGCACGCGAGGTGCGCGGGCATTGCTACATGGAGTTGGTGGAGAAGGACGAATTCTCCAACACGCCTACGGCACGCGCCTCAGCCAAGTGCTGGGCATCGCGCTGGTCGCTGCTGCGCCCCAAGTTCGAGCGTATCACTGGTCAGCGGCTGCACGCCGGCATGAAGGTGATGCTGCGCGTGCGTGCGCAGTTTCATGCAGCCTACGGCTTCTCGTGGATAGTGAGCGACATCAACCCCGAGTACACCATGGGCGATCTCGCACGCCGCCGCCAGGAGATAGTGCGCCAGCTGAAGGCAGAAGGTGTGTTCGACCTGCAGAAAGAGCTTCGGCTGCCGTTGTTTGCGCAGCGCATAGCCGTCATATCGAGCGAAGGAGCAGCCGGCTACGGCGACTTCTCGCGCCAGCTGCACGACAATCAAGGGGGCTATATATATAAGGTGGAGCTCTTCGCTGCCGTGATGCAAGGCGAAGCCGTGGAGCAGAGCGTGATAGCCGCCCTCGGACGCATATACGAGCGCGTGGACGACTTCGACGCGGTGGTGGTGATACGCGGTGGCGGAGCCACGAGCGATATGTCGGGCTTCGACACGCTCGCTTTGGCGGAGAACGTAGCCAACTTCCCATTGCCCGTCATTACCGGCATCGGTCACGAGCGCGACGAGTGTGTGCTCGATATGGTGGCGTTCGCACGCATGAAGACCCCAACGGCTGCTGCGCAGTTCCTCATCGACAACCTGCAGCGCACCGCATTGCGCCTCGACCAGCTCGCAGACCGCATTGCCGACCGTGTGCAACGTCGCATGGACGTGGAGCGTGTGCGCCTCGTGTCGCTATCGGAGCGTATTCCCATGCTCTTCTCGCTCGTGAAGACGAAGGAGTGGGGCAGAGCCGACCGCCTTATGCAGCGCATAACGACGGTTGCGAACAGGCAACTCGTGACGGCGGAGACCCACGTCGACACCTTGCAGCGCACCATAGAGATGTCAGTAAGACGAAAGATAGACAACGAGCGCCACCGGCTCGAGCTGCTCGCACAGCGCGTTGAGGCTGAAAACCCCGACCGCCTTCTGCGTCGCGGTTATAGCATCACGACGTACAACGGCAAGGCGGTGCGCGATGCCGCACAGCTGCCGAAGGGTGTGCTGGTGGAGACGCACGTGGAGAAAGGAACATTCAAATCAAGAGTGGAATAGTAGGAGGGTATGGCATCCTGCCATACCCACGCTGCCTTTCGTAGCGGAGGTTTACTAATTATTAAACAAGAAGATATGCCCAAAGAACAGAAATACGAAGCAGCGATGCGCCAGCTGGAAGACATCGCAGCAAAGATGGAAAACGGCGAGCTCGATATAGACTCGCTCAGTGAGCAACTGAAGACCGCGCAGAAGCTGATAAAGCAATGCAAGGACAAACTCACGAAAACCGACGAGGACATACGCAAGATACTCGGCAGTGAGGATTGACAGCGCAAGTCGTTGTCTGCTTTTTTGTGCTAATAATGTCTAATATCGCACAAATAGTTGCACGTTTGTTTTATTATTATTACTTTTGCCTGCGGTTAGGGGAGCATATCCCCGCTATGAAAAAGAAACGTATTAAAACCTAAAGTTTTATGAAAGATATAGCATGGTCAGAGTTGTCGTTCGGCTATATGCCTACCGACTATAACGTGCGCTGTTGCTACCGCAATGGCAAGTGGGGCGAGATAGAGGTCTGCTCCGACGAGTACATTAAGCTCCACATGGCAGCCACCTGTCTGCACTACGGACAGGAAGCCTTTGAGGGACTGAAGGCATACCGTTGCCCCGATGGCAAGGTGCGCGTGTTCCGAATGGAAGAGAACGCAGCACGTCTGCAGTCGACATGCCGCGGTATCATGATGCCAGAGTTGCCTACAGACATCTTCGTTGAGATGGTGAAGAAGGTAGTGCGCCTCAACCAGGAGTACATCCCGACATACGAGAGCGGTGCTACGCTCTATATCCGTCCGCTCCTCATCGGTACATCGGCACAGGTAGGCGTTCGTCCGGCAGAAGAGTACATGTTCCTCATCTTCGTAACACCGGTAGGTCCTTACTTCAAGGGTGGTTTCTCTACCAATCCATACGTCATCGTGCGCGACTACGACCGTTCGGCTCCGCTCGGCACAGGCATCTACAAGGTGGGTGGCAACTATGCTGCATCGCTCAGAGCCAACCATCTCGCTCATGAGAAGGGCTACGCTTGCGAGTTCTATCTTGACGCAAAGGAGAAGAAGTACATGGACGAGTGCGGTGCTGCCAACTTCTTCGGCATCAAGAATAACACATACGTCACACCGAAGTCGACCTCAATCCTTCCGTCAATCACCAACAAGAGTCTTATGCAGCTCGCTGAGGACTTCGGCATGAAGGTAGAGCGCAGACAGATTCCTGAGGAAGAGCTCGCTACATTTGAGGAGGCAGGTGCTTGTGGTACAGCAGCCGTAATCAGTCCGATCTCGTACATCGACGACCTCGACACAGGTCAGCGCTTCACGTTCAGCGAGGACGGCAAGCCGGGTCCCGTTTCAACCAAGCTCTACAACCACCTGCGTGGCATTCAGTATGGCACGGAAGAGGATAAGCACGGTTGGACAACAGTAGTAATCGAGTAAAAATTGATTAGGTAAATATTCAGAGTAAGGGTGCAGCGGTTTTTGCCGCTGCACCTTATTTGTATATATAAACCAACCCAAATTCCACTTTTAACCCTCCGAATTTGTCTAATCGTCCTTTATTTCGTAACTTTGCATACACTAATACATTTCATTATGGAGAATAATACTCATACCGTATTCAATGCAGCTCAACTTAAAATGTTGAATATGATGGCAATGCTGAAGACTAAAGAAGAGATCGATGGTCTGCAGCAGGTGGTGTCTGATTATCTTGCAAAACTGTTGCATGGTGAGATTGATCGTTTGTGGGAAGAAGGCGAACTCTCTGAAGAAAAAGTAGAGAGTTTTAGAACTCTCCATGAGCGCACACACTATAATAAGCAACAATTATGATTGGAGTGAACACTAACTATGTGCTTGACACAAATAGTTTGATAATGTCACTTTCCTCCCGTAATAAATACTCATATATATGGGACGCATTTGTTACGGGTAGGTATACTTTGTGTGTGACAAATGAAATATTAACTGAATATGAAGAAGTTATTTCAAGAAACATCAATCAGAGAGTAGCACGCATTGTGCTTTCTTATTTTATGTTGTTGCCAAATGTTAAGTTTGTTGATCCGCATTATAGTTTTGGATTGATACACGCAGACTTTGATGATAATAAATTTGTGGATTGTGCAATAGTTGCTAATGCAAGATGCATAGTGACGCAAGATCATCATTTTGATGTTCTTAGCACTATAGATTTCCCAAAAGTTGATGTAATTGATATTGACGAATTTTTAAAAATACTTCTTTCTGAAGTGAATTAAAAGACAACAATGGGCAAAGGAAAACTGGCGAAGTTCGCTGATATGGAGCGATACGAGAACGTGTTTCAATATCCGTTCTCGGTAGCAGATAATGTGCCGTTCGACATGAAAGGACGATGGCGCGAGATATATTTCAAGAACGACAACCCGATTGTGCTCGAGCTGGGCTGCGGCAAAGGCGAGTACACGGTGGGGCTGGCAAAGATGTTCCCCAACGTGAACTTCATCGGCGTAGACATCAAGGGCGCACGCATGTGGACAGGTGCCACGCAGGCACTCGGTGAAGGCTTGAAGAACGTGGCGTTTCTGCGCACGAACATAGAGATAATCGACCGCTTCTTCGCAGAGGACGAGGTGCAGGAGATATGGCTCACGTTCAGCGATCCGCAGATGAAGAACCCACGCAAACGTCTCACGTCTACCTACTTCATGGAGCGCTACCGCCGCTTCCTGCAGGACGGCGGCACGATACATCTGAAGACCGACTCCAACTTCCTCTTCACATACACCACATACATGCAGCAGCGCAATAATCTGCCACTGCTCTTCCGCACCGAAGACCTCTACCACACCGAGGGCTTGGACGCACAGACCAACGAGATTCTCGGCATACAGACCTACTACGAAAGCATGTGGATAGAACGCGGACTGAATATCAAGTACATGAAGTTCGCATTGCCGCACGACGGCGAGCTGTACGAGCCGGAAGTTGAGATACCGCTCGACGAGTACCGCTCGTATCACCGCGACAAGCGTAGCTCTAAAACGACTGCAGTATAAGTTTTGAGTTTTGAGTTTTGAATTGTCGGCTACGCCGATTTTGAATTAATCAATTCAAAACTCAAAACTCAAAACTCAAAATTGCGACGCATGTCGCAACAATTCAAAATTCAAAACTCAAAATTCAAAACTCAAACATGACCCTATATCCGAAACTCATTACTGACGCACTCGCAACAGTAATATACGCAGGTACAAAGAAAAACCTCATAGAAAGTAATATGCTTGCCGACGATGTGCGCATCAACGGCATGAAAGTGAAGTTCACACTCGTATTCCCACGCGATACCGACCCGTTCATGAAGTCGACTATCAAGGCGGCTGAGGCTGCCATCCACTATCACGTGTCGAAAGATGTAGAGGTGACCATCGAGACCGAATACCTCTCGAAACCACGTCCCGAAGTGGGCAAACTACTGCCGCAGGTGAAGAACGTCATCGCCGTAAGCTCTGGTAAGGGCGGAGTAGGCAAGAGTACCGTTGCAGCCAACCTCGCCATCGCCTTGGCACGTCTTGGCTACAAGGTAGGTCTGCTCGACTGCGACATCTTCGGTCCGTCGGTTCCGAAGATGTTCCAGGTAGAAGACGCACGCCCTTACGCAGTGAAGAAAGACGGACGCGACCTCATTGAGCCAATCGAGAAGTACGGCATCAAGCTGCTCTCTATCGGCTTCTTCGTCAACCCCGACACCGCAACTCTGTGGCGTGGCGGCATGGCGTCGAACGCTCTTAAGCAGCTCATCGCCGACGCCGACTGGGGCGAGCTTGACTACTTCGTGCTTGATACACCTCCCGGAACAAGCGACATACACCTCACACTGCTCCAGACTCTCGCCATCACCGGCGCTGTAATCGTCAGCACACCGCAGAAGGTGGCGCTCGCCGACGCTCTCAAGGGCATTGACATGTACGAGAACGACAAGGTGAACGTGCCTATTCTCGGACTCGTGGAGAACATGGCGTGGTTCACACCAGCCGAACTGCCGGAAAACAAGTATTACATCTTCGGCAAGGAAGGCTGCAAGCAGCTTGCGCAGGAGAAGGGCTTGCCTCTGCTCGCGCAGATACCGCTCGTGCAGGGCATCTGCGAGAACGGCGACGCTGGTACACCTGCCGCTCTCGACAGCAACAGCATAACAGGTCTGGCGTTCATCAACCTCGCACAGGCTGTTGTTACCGTCGTGAACCGTCGCAACAAGGAGCAGCAGCCCACAAAAATTGTAGAGGTTACGAAGAACTGATAGAGCTGAACGTACAAAAAATAAGTCTGAACGTACAGAAATCTATTTGTATTACAATGACTAAAGAGAAAGAAATATTCAAGCGCGCCGAACTGCTCATGGGCGAAGACGTGATGAAGGCGTTGGCATCGAAGCGCGTCATCGTCTTCGGCGTGGGCGGCGTTGGCAGCTGGTGTGTAGAGTGCTTGGTGCGCTCGGGCATACGCCATATCACGATAGTCGACTGCGACTGCGTGTGCGCTTCTAACGTAAACCGACAGCTGATGGCTACGTCCTCTACAATAGGACGTGTGAAGGTGGAGGCGCTGCGCGAACGTCTGCTCGAGATAAACCCCGACTGCGAGGTCAACGCCCTGCAGAAGATGTACACCGACGAGACTGCAGCCGAGTTTCATCTCGAAGAGTACGACTATATCATCGATGCTATCGACTCGCTGAAGGACAAAATATCGCTCATAATGCGTGCCTGCGAGACCAATGCCGTGTTCTTCTCGTCAATGGGCGCTGCGTTGAAGATGGATTCTACGCAGATACGCGTGGCGGAATTTTGGAAAGTGCGTGGCTGTCCGCTCGGCGCTGCGCTGCGCAAGCGCATGAAACGTGCAGGATTGAAGCCGGCGCATAAGTTTCAGTGCGTATACAGCGAGGAGCTGCTCGACAATCGTGGCAGCGATACAGGTAACGACCCCTGTCTGATACAGAAGGCGCAGACAAACGGATCTATGGCGCACATCACGGCTATATTCGGCTTTACTATAGCCGGACTTGTGCTTAAAGATGTGTATCAGAAGACACTTGGCAAGCTGTAATACAATAAAACAACTAAAATAGAGTTATATAAAGAAAACAATTATAAAACAATGAAGAAATACGTTATTTATCTGTTTCTGTTCATATTCCTGCCATTGGCTGCCGTGGCACAGTCGTCGATGACCGACCAGCAGGTGATGCAGTACATCGTGAAGGAACACAACTCTGGTAAGTCGCAGTCGGAGATTGTGACCAAGCTTATGCAGCGTGGTGTGGACATCTCGCAGATTCGCCGCGTGCGCAACAAGTACGAACGCCAGATGAAGCAGGGCGGATTAGGTAATGTGTCGGACAACACAACGGGCAAGGACGAATCGCGTCTGCGTACTAATAACGGTAATCCGCGCGAGTTGACAAAACGCGACGACTATGGCAAGGAGGCTACGCAGAAGGCTTCGCAGTATTCGAATATGCGCCTGAAGGCAGAACGCGACCGCAAGTATAAGAACACCTACGACGAGACCGACGAGGAGTTTATGGACTATCAGCGCGAGATGTTCGAGCTGGTGCCAGATACGGCACAGATGCTTGAGCAGCTGCTTGCTGAGCGCGACGCTCTGAAGAAGAAAGTGTTCGGACGCGACATCTTCAACAACCAGGAACTCTCGTTCGAGCCGAACATGAACATCGCTACACCGCAGAGCTACGTTCTCGGTCCGGGCGATGCAGTCTTCGTGGATATCTATGGCGCTTCGCAGAAGTCGGAGCAGTGTACCGTGTCGCCCGAGGGTGAAATCACAATCGAAGGCTTCGGCCCCGTACATGTTGGCGGACTTACAGTTGATCAAGCTAACAGACGCCTTCGCTCTACGCTTGGCGCACGCTATAGCAGTTCGAAGATAAAGCTGTCGGTAGGTCAGACACGTACTATCATTGTTAACGTGATGGGCGAGGTGAAGACACCTGGTACCTACACACTCTCGGCTTTCGCTACCGTCTTCCACGCTCTCTACATGGCTGGCGGCACAAACGACATCGGTACGCTCCGTAATATCAAGGTATATCGCAACAACCGTCTTATAACAACCGTCGACATCTACGACTATATCCTCAACGGAAAGCTCACGGGCAATGTGCGCCTCGCCGACAACGACGTGATTGTTGTAGGTCCGTACGACTGCCTTGTGAACGTAACGGGTAAGGTGAAGCGTCCTATGTTCTACGAGATGAAACCAAACGAGTCGATCGCTTCGTTGCTGAAATACACGGGCGGTTTCACTGGCGACGCTTACAAGAAGGCTGTGCGTGTGAACCGCAAGAACGGAAAGGAATACTCGGCATATAACGTTGAGGAGTTCGACTTTGCGAGCTTCCATGTAGCCGACGGCGACTCTGTGTCTGTCGACTCTATCATGGCGCGCTACGCCAACACCGTTGAGGTGAAGGGAGCCGTGTTCCGTCCGGGTATGTACAACCTTGGCGAGCAGGTGAACAGCGTACGTTCACTCATCGAGCACGCCGATGGTGTTACAGAAGATGCTATCACTTCGCGTGCCGTGATGCACCGCATGAAGGCAGACCGCACGCTTGAGGTTGTCAGCGTAGACATCGAGGGCATTATGAGCGGTCGTGTAGCCGACATCCCATTGAAAGAGAACGACGTACTCTTTGTGGCTACCAAGACAGAGAAGATGTCCGACCGAACGCTCACGATACGTGGCGAGGTGCAGTACCCTGGTGTATACAAGTACGCCGACAACGAGACTGTAGAGGACTTCATCATACAGGCAGGCGGTCTCACCGACAAAGCATCGCTTATGAACGTAAGTATCAGCCGACGTGTGAGCGACCCGAAGGCGTTGCGTCCAGATAGCGTCATCGCAAAGACATTCAACGTGGCGTTGAAAGACAACTTTGCTGTTGACGGCGACCGCACGCTGACGCTCATGCCTTTCGACGAAGTGTACGTAATGCGCTCGCCGGGCTACACCGAGCAGCAGAACGTGTCGGTAGAGGGCGAGGTGCTCTTCGCCGGAACCTACGCTCTGGAGCGCAACAACACACGCTTGAGCGACCTCTTCAAGAAGTCGGGCGGCTCGAACGGACTCGCCTACATAAAGGGCGCACGACTCATGCGTAGGGCTAACGAAACCGAGAAGGCACGTATGGAGGCTGTACTGAAGATGCAGCAGGAGGAGCAGAAGAAGAACCTTCTGCAGCTCTCGGCAAGTGCCAACAACGCCGCAGCTCTGCAGACTACAGCCCAGGATGCTACAAAGGCCAACATCGAGAAGTTCCAGGTGCCTGATGAATACCCTGTAGGTATCGACCTCGCAGAGGCTATGAAGAATCCGGGCTCTGACGCCGACCTCGTGTTGCGCGACGGCGACCGTCTCATCGTGCCGCAGTACAACGGAACGGTGAAGGTGAATGGTGCTGTGATGTATGCCAACACCGTGGCTTACGAGCGCGGAAAGCGTGCCGGCTACTACATCGACCAGGCGGGCGGCTACGCTTCAGACGCCGTTAAGGGTCGTGCATACATCATCTACATGAACGGTAAGGTGTCGAAGCTGAGTCATGGAGCGAAGGTGCAGCCGGGCTGCGAGATTGTAGTGCCTGCTAAGCTGAAGCGCAAGATGACAGCTGCCGAAATGATGAGTATGGGATCGAGCATGTCGTCAATCGCTGCGATGATCGCAACAATTAGTAACATCATTACGAAGTAAGGTTTGATAAAAATATAAGTTCTGAGAACCCTGACGTGGATTCTCAGAACATAAACAAACAGAGTGTACAGAGAATTATACAAACCGATTGTATAGAATAATATATAACAATGAGCGAACAAAAGAAAGACGTGATTGACCTCGTTGAGGTGTTCAAGTTACTTAAAACGAAGAAGAAAGTCTTCTTCATCGTGTTGCCGATAGTGTTTGTGTTGTCGTGCCTATATATCTTTCCACAACCACGCTACTATCGTTGCAGCGTGACGTTGGCACCGGAGGCTACTGGTGAGAATGTGGCTGGCGGACTCTCGTCTCTTGCTTCTCAGTTTGGCGTAAACCTTGGTGGAGCATCGCAGGATGCCATCTATCCGTTGCTCTATCCAGAGCTTGTTGAGTCGAACGAGTTTGTCATCGGTCTGCTTGGCATCAAGGTGACAAAGCTGGACAAGAGTCTGAGCACCGACTACTACACATATATGCGCAAGCATCAGGAGAAGAATCCGATAACGGCTCCGTTCAAGTATGTGATGCGTAAGGTCACTTCTTGCTTCAAGAAGAAGGAAAACACGAAGGGCTTGCGTACTGGTGCACAGATGGATCCGTTCCGTATGTCGGAAAAAGATGCCTCTTTGCTCGAGAAAATAGTAAGCAACATCAGTTGCGACGTAGATAAGAAGACAGAGGTGATAACCATAAAGGTAGAAGACCAGGACCCGCTTATCTGCGCCACGATGGCCGACTCGGTTCGTGTGCATCTTCAGGACTTCATCACACGCTATCGCACCAACAAAGCCCGCATAGATGTAGAACACTACGAGAAACTTGCAGTAAAGTCGAAGAAGGAGTACGAATACTGCGCGCAGATATATAGCGCATACTGCGATGCCAACCAGGACGTGACATTGCAGTCGTTTCTCTCGAAGCGCGACGAACTGGAGAACGAGATGCAGCTGAAGTTCAATACCTATAGCGCTATGCGCACACAGCTTGAAGCCATGCGCGCCAAACTTCAGGAGAAGACTCCAGCGTTCACAACGTTGCAGTGTGCCACAGTGCCGGTGAAGCCCGCAGGTCCGAAGCGCATCATCTTCATCTTGGGTATGTGCTTCCTTGCCACATTCATCACAGCCTTGTGGCTTGCACGCAAGCAGCTCTTTACAAAAGCATAAACATACGGGGAGGCGTATTGTCGCCTTCCCATTTATTTATAAAAGGAAGAACCATAATGTCGTTGTTCACGTTCAAACGAATACCACTGTATTTCGATAAGATTTCTGCCCGCGTCAATCTGCATGATATGACGTTCCTGCCTGCTGTCATGATATTCTTTCTTGTGATAAACACGACACTCTCGCTGTCTGCTTTGGAGATGCAACTGTTGTCGTATGCGGTGCTTGCAATGGTTATTGTGAGTTTCTTGTTTATGTTGGCGTTAGTGATGCATGATAAGGAGATATCTCGTTATGGCTTTATGCATTTTCTTTTCTTGTTGTTTCTTTTCGCAATGACATTAGTTAATGTCAACGATATAAAAAACGATATTTATAATAGTATTGCTATAGGTCTCTTACTGCTCCTCATGCGTTATTATCGCCATCGTATGAATATGATTTTGAAGTGTTTCACCATAGCATTTACGGTGTGTATGTGGCTCAACCTTTTTCATCTCGTTACTCACCCGTTGCTTTGGCTTGTAGAAGACCATAAGGACGGTATTGGCTATTTGCTTGGCGACAACTATAACCAAATGGGTTGTCGTATGATAGTGGCATTGGCAGCCAACCTGATGTGCATACGCTATTCGCGTATATGGCTCTTCAACTTCATCATAATGGCTGTGGTAATTATAGTATCTTTGTTGATGGTCGGTTCGATGACCTCGCTTTCTATGATTGTTGTTTTCCTTGTTTGCTGTCTGTTACCAACATCTAAGTTACGACTATCTGCAATATGTGGCTTATTTGCAGTTTTCCTACTCTTTCAGGTATTTGTGGTGTTCAATGGGCGTGGTCTTGAGAACAATGAACTTGCGGCATATCTTGTTGAGGACGTGTTAAAGAAAGATCTTACATTTACGTATCGTACACACATGTGGGAGAGTGCCTTAAAGATTATAGAAGAATCGCCTATTTGGGGGTGGGGCTTTGCCGATGCCGATTGGTACAAGTCAAATATGTCTTCGTTCGCTATCGGTCCTCACAACTTCATTCTTGCCATACTTATTCATGGTGGAGTGATATTGCTGAGTATATATATAATTATATGTGGTAAGGTTTTCAAGAACGTCCTGCCGTATCTGAAGGAAAAGAACATACAGTTGTTATTGCTTTCTGTTGCTTGCCTTTGGATTATGTCTCTTTTTGAGATGTACCCTTATTACTTTATGTTATATCCTCTCGCATTGCTTTACTATTCCCATTATGTTTATGATGATGCGGATAAATGTACTTTGATGGCAGAATGAGAGTATGTACAATAATTACTTAAGAATGCAAGAAAATACAAACAAATCGATAGCGGTAAACTCGCTGATACTTTACATCCGCCTCGCCATTATATCCGTTAGCGGACTGCTCTATACGCGTTTCAGTCTGCAGGCATTGGGTATAAGCGACTACGGATTATACTCGGTCATTGCCTGCATCATCACCTTCATAAGCATCATCAACACAATTATGGTGACCACCTCCAACCGTTTCATCGCCATTGCCATCGGCAAGAACGACCAGGAGGAGGTGTGCCGTCAGTTCAATGTGAACCTTGTGATACATATGCTCATAGCACTGCTCACTATAGTTGTCGCTCTGCCTTTGGGGCATTGGTACATAGTGCATCATGTGACATACGACGGTGACATGCACACGGTGCATACCATTTTCAATGTGTCTATCATTGCGGCTGCAATGTCATTCATAGGTGTGCCCTATAATGGACTGCTCATTGCGCGTGAGCGCTTCTTTGTTTTCTGTTTAACGGATGTGGCAATGAGTCTTTTTAAGTTATTCTTCACTTATCTTCTTATTGACCATTTCGAGCATAAGCTCATCATCTATACCTGCGTAATGGCATTCATGACCGCCTTCCCTACGGTGGTGTTCTTTGCCTATTGCCGCAGGCAGTTTGCAGCCATCACGCGTTTTGTCTTTGTGCGCCAGTGGCGCAAATACTATGATGTACTTAATTTCTCCATAGGTATAGGCATCGGAGCCATAGCCACAATCGGCAAGGCTCAGGGTGGTGCGCTCATTATCAACATGTTCTTCAGCACCACGATGAACGCCGGACTTGCAGTAGCCAATTCTGTTAGTTCTATATTGCAGAACTTTGCCAACAATGCACAAAAACCAATCTCGCCACAGATTGTGAAGAATTATGCTGCGGGCAATCTCGACCGTTGCACATCCCTTGTCTGTCTGGCTTCCAAAGCCACTTATCTCTCGATGTTCTTCGTCTCCATTCCCTTCATCCTTGCGCCTGAAGTGATTTTCGGTTTGTGGCTGAAGGAAGTGCCGCCGTATGCAATAACGTTCACTCATCTGCTCATTGTCGACATTCTGATATTCTCCATCAATGCAGGCGTCAACGACTTCGTGTTTGCCACAGGAAAGATAAAGCTCTATCAGATTATTGTCAACACGTTGCTTGTAAGTTCGATTGTCGTAGGATACTTGGCGATGCGCCGGGGCATGCCGCCTGAATATCTTTTCTATGTCTACATAGCCTTCTCGTTCATGGTCTTTCTGGTGCGTCCTTTCATCATTATCCGCATCACGAAGTTTGACGTGTGGGCTCTTGTGCGCTGTTCGTACGTTCCTGTGCTCCTGATAACGCTTCTCTTCCTCCCGACGCTGTATTTGAAACAGATAATGGGTCAGATGCTAAGCGTGGTTGTGGCTTATGCTTATTTCGTCATATTGCTTTACACCATCGGACTGCGCAAGAATGAGCGCCACTACGTGAACTCTCTTGTACGAAACAAATTGCTTCGTAAACATTGATGCAAGATCAATAAAATAGTATTATTATAACGTCCGATACAATATAGTTCTGTATCGGGCGTTTATATTATATAATTCGCAATACTTAAAAGTCTATAATGGAATCGCTCAGAACATCTCTCTCCATAATAATGCCCGTGTTCAATCATCGTGACGAAGTACGTACGATGATTGACAGCATACTCGCCAACGACTTCAATGCATGGGAGCTTCTCGCCGTAGACGACGGTTCGGGCGAAGACACGCTGCAGCTGCTCGAAAGCTACGCTGCAGTCGACAACCGCATACGCGTAGTAAGGCGCAGCCGACAGCCGAAGGGTGCGCAGACCTGCCGCAACATAGGTTTGGAGATGGCGCGTGGAGAGTTCGTCATCGTCTTCGATTCCGACGACTATATAGCACCCTATTGCCTGCGACAGCGGGTGAAGATGCTGCAGAAGCGCCCCGACCTCGACTTCCTCGTGTTCCCTTCGGGCGTGTTTGTAGACGAGCGTTTCGTTACCGAGTCGCATCCTTACGCCTTCGGATTCCGCGTGGCTGAGGACGATGTGGCGCTGTTCGCCAGTCGCCGTCTGCCGTTCATCGTCTGGAACAATATCTACCGCACCGAGTCGCTGCGCCGCCACAACCTCACGTGGGATGTCAACCTACTGTCCTTGCAGGACGCCGACTTCAACATATCAGCCATCGCCGCCGGACTGCGCTACGACTATGCAGAGGCTCCGCAAGACTACGGCTACCGCATCATCACTACGTCTTCTATTTCAAAGAAAATAAACACACAGGCGCACGTAGACAGCCATGTGCGTGCCAACAGCCGCATGTACGACACGGTGCGCCGCATCGGAGGCAAGCGCTACGACCGTTCACTCTACGATGGTATGTTGCGCATCTACAACTCGGGCATGACTGGTAAGGGCATCAACCGCTCGCTCGCCGAAGCGCTCGCCGACAGCGTGAGTAAGCGATGCCCATGCCACAACCGTCTGCTGAAGTTGCAGATACGTCTAACGCTACTGCTCCAGAAACTATTGCCGGCACGTCTCGCACGCCAGTTGCCCGTGGCGGCATACCTCTTGCGCGAAGCACGCTGGCGCAAGAAAAAGACTGCCATAATAAACTCACTTATTGAGACACAGAAACATTAACAAAACACGATGAAATTAGCAATACTACTCTCTACATACAACGGTATGAACTATCTGGAGGAGCAGGTAGACTCTATCATTGCGCAGACCTACACCGACTGGAAACTATACATACGCGACGATGCTTCTACCGATGCGACGGTGGCTCTCATCAAGCGACTCGCCGACACCGACCCACGCATCATTAACATATCCTCCAGCGGCAACCTCGGAGCGAAGGAGTCGTTCATGTGGATGCTGCGCAATGTGGAAGCAGACTATTATATGTTCTGCGACCACGACGATGTGTGGCTCCCTAAGAAAGTGGAGCTGACGCTGAAGCGCATGCAAGAAGCCGAGGCTGAGCATAGCGGCAGTCCGGTCATCGCCTGCACCAACCTGAAGCTGGTGGATGCCAAGCTTAACGTCTTCGCCGAGTCTTACTGGAAGTTCCGCCACTATCCCATGTCTGTCTTCAACGACAAGTACTATCATCTGTTCTACAACAACATGCCGGGCTGCACGATGATGCTCAACCGTGAGGCAAAGGCGGTCTGTTTCCCTTATTCTGAGAAGATAGTGATGCACGATGCGTGGTTCGCCATCGCTGTTCTGTGGAACAAGGGCTTCGTCGTTGCCGAACCCGAGCCGCTTATGCTATACCGTCAGCACGAGCACAATGTAGTCGGAGCCAAGAAAACCCGCAGCCTGATGAAGCAGTTGGGCATGATAAGCGAACTGATGGCGAAGACCCGCGAGCAGCATCTCTCCACAGTCTCACTGACGCACATGTCATTCACACGCTTTGTGATAATGAAGGCATACTATCTTTTGCGTGAGCATCTATCAAATTTCTTCGGAAAGTAACAACTGTTAACCTAAAACAAGCGAATATGAGAAAGATAAGCATCATTGGCAATTTTGATATAAAGAACAACAGTTATAACGGGCAGACCATCAAGACGCGCATCGTAGCCGACGAACTCGAGTCGTTATACGGGGCGTCAGAGATAAAGCGCATCGACACAGCCGGCGGCAAGAGCGTTGTACTGCGCCTTCTTTTCCAATTGTTCGGTTGCGTGGTACGCAGCCGCAATGTGATTATCCTGCCCGCGCAGAACGGCATAAAGGTGATTCTGCCGCTTGTCGTGATATATAACCTGCTGTTCCGTCGCCGCATCCATTATGTAGTGATAGGCGGATGGCTCGCCGAACTGCTGCAGCGCAACCGCTGGCTGCTGCCTTTCGCCAAGCGTCTGCATATGATATACCCCGAGACACAGAACATGAAGACTGCGCTTGCCGCATTGGGCTTGCATCGCGTTAAGGTTATGCCCAACTGTAAGCCGCTGCACATTCTGTCTGCCGACGAACTCGCGGGCTGTAATCTACGTCCTATGCGTTTTTGTATATTCTCGCGTATCACACCAACGAAAGGCATTGACGATGCAGTGCAAGCCGTGAGTCTTGCTAACGAGAATGCTGGCAGCACCATCGCTACGCTTGACCTCTATGGTAATGTGGAAGAAGCAGACCGCGCTTGGTTTGAAACTCTTCAAACCAAGATTCCAAACTTTGTGAAATATTGTGGAAAGGTAGCGTTCGACAAAAGCGTATACACTCTGAAAGAATACACCGCGTTGCTCTTCCCAACGTACTATCCTGGCGAAGGACTCGCCGGCACTGTCATCGACGCTTTCGCAGCAGGTCTGCCCGTCGTAGCGAGCGATTGGCACGACAACGCAAACATCATTACCGATGGAAAGAATGGTTTTGTCTTCCCTACGCATGACGTTAATCGCCTTGCTGAGATAATCCTCGACATTTATAAATGCCAAGATTGCCTTGTTCCAATGAAACTCAACTGTATACATTCGGCACAGGCTTATCTTCCCCCATTTGTCATCAAGATAATAGCTGCAGAATTGGCTTAGCCATATCTATTGCTATTGTTTTGTTATAAATGGTCCTCCATTTCAAATAAATATGTTAACTTTGTACGAATTTTTAAATATATAATGTAAATGGAAATAAAAATTGCTGTTATCGGACTTGGATATGTGGGCTTGCCGTTAGCTCGTCTTTTCTCAACAAAGTATCCGACTGTTGGTTTCGACATGAACCAGCATCGTGTAGACGAGCTTATGCAGGGTCATGATTCCACACTGGAAGTGTCTGATGAATTGCTTGGCGACGCTATACATAACCATAACTTCGTTTGTTCCACCAATCTTGACGATATACGCGACTGCAATTTCTACGTTGTAGCCGTGCCAACACCCGTTGACAATAACAATCATCCCGACCTCAAGCCGCTTTGGGGTGCCAGCGAGACAGTGGGCAAGGTTATCAAGAAGGGCGACATCGTCGTGTACGAGTCGACCGTTTATCCTGGTGTTACAGAGGAAGAGTGTCTGCCTGTAGTGGAGCGTGTAAGCGGACTGAAGTATAACGAGGACTTCTTTGCAGGCTACAGTCCCGAGCGTATCAATCCGGGTGACAAGCTTCACACCGTGGAGAAGATAAAGAAGGTGACCTCTGGTTCTACGCCCGAAGTGGCTGATATCGTAGATAGCGTCTATAACTCAGTGCTCATCAATGGTACGCATAAAGCACCGAGCATCCGCGTTGCTGAAGCTTCTAAGATAATTGAAAATTCGCAGCGCGATGTCAATATCGCCTTTATGAACGAGCTGGCAAAGATATTCAATGCTATGGGCATCGACACCAACGACGTCATTGAGGCTGCGGCTTCAAAGTGGAACTTCATCAAGCTCAAACCGGGTCTGGTAGGCGGACACTGCATCAGCGTCGACCCTTATTATCTCATTCAGAAAGCTCAAGTGTATGGCGTTCTTCCGCGTGTGATGTTTGCAGCACGTCGACTGAATGACGGCATGGGCGACTATGTTGCCAATCAGGTTATCAAGTGTATGAATAAGAAAGGCATCGTTGTAAAGGATGCCAAGATACTCATCCTTGGTATCACGTTCAAGGAGAATTGTCCGGATGTGCGCAACACTAAGGTGGTGGACATCTATCACACTCTTAGCGAATATACCAATAACATCGACGTTTATGATCCGTGGGCTAACGCCGAAAGAGTTGAGCACGAATATGGTATCAGTATCAAGACGCAACTTCCTTATGAGAAGTATGACGCTGTAATCCTTGCCGTTGCTCATAATGAGTTTAGCGACATTGATTTCTCTGCTATCCGTGCTAATAATAGCGTGCTTTATGACGTTAAGGGCGTATTGTCGCGCGATATCATAGACGGCAGATTATAAAATAATTAATCATTATAAGCAGTTTGATTAAAAGCATGAAACTGTCTGTTATCTGTCCTATATATAACGAAGAGAAATACATCGTCCCGTTTCTCGATTCGGTTCTGCAGCAAGACTTCAGTCATGACGACATGGAGGTGCTGCTGGTAGACGGAATGAGTCGGGACAGGACGCGTCAGGTAATTTCGCAATACATAGCCAAGTATCCCTTCCTTCGTCTTCTTGACAATCCGGAGCGCACGGCTCCATGTGCGATGAACGTCGGCATAAAGGAGGCTAAGGGGGAAGTCATCATACGCTTGGACGCACATGCCCTGTATCCATTCAACTATTTCTCTACGCTTGTCACCCGTTTGTACCAGCTTAATGCTGACAACATCGGTTGTATCCTCAATACCGACGTACTCAATAAAACTCCCAAGACTCTTGCTATACGTGAGGTTTTGAGCAACAGATTTGGTGTTGGTAATTCGTCGTTTAGAACAGGAGTGACTTCAGCATGCGAGGTTGATACTGTGCCTTTCGGATGTTGGCGTCGTGAGGTGTTTCAGAAATACGGATTCTACGACAAGCGTCTTGTGCGTAATCAAGATATAGAACTGAACAAGCGCATTAAGCGTGGTGGCGGACATATCTTCATAATCCCTGATATTTCGTGCACGTATTTAGCACGTGAGACGTTCAAGGCATTGGCAAAGAATAATTATGGCAATGGTAAATGGAATATACTGACAGTATATTATACAAAGTATTTCAGCTCTTTGTCTGTTCGACATTTTATTCCGTTAGCATTTGTACTATCGCTATTATTGCCAGTAGTGCTGATGCCCCTTAATTTATGGTTTGGAGTGTTGTCGTTGATGTCTTTGGGTGCATACATGGTGACTTTGGGCGGTGTAAGCTTTACTATATGGAAGACCAAAAGGCTTAATGTATTCTATCTACTCATGTCGTTCCTTACGCTGCATCTTTCGTATGGTTGGGGGTCGTTGATGGGGATATTCAAAGTTGTAGGATTGAAAATACAAGGTAAATAATGATAACAAAATATCTTTTTGACCGTATCATGGCACTTATCGGACTCGTTGTTTTGAGTCCAATACTCTTCGTGGTATGGATACTTATCCGCATAAAAATGCCTGACGGACCGGCTGTTTTCACTCAGAAGCGTGTCGGTAAAGGTGGAAAACTATTTACCATGTATAAGTTTCGCTCCATGAGCGCACATCATAGTGGCTCCACTGTATCGGTGGCAGGCGAAAGCCGAATCACTCCGCTTGGTGCCAAACTACGTAGATACAAGCTCGATGAACTTCCTGAGTTGTGGAATGTGTTCATTGGGGATATGAGTTTTGTTGGTCCGCGTCCTGACGTGCCTGGATATGCCGACAAACTTGAAGGCGACGACCGACGTGTGTTGCAGCTGCGCCCTGGCATAACTGGTCCGGCGAGCTTGAAATATCGTGATGAGGAGGTTCTGCTTGCTGCTCAAGCCAATCCACAGGAGTTTAATGATAAGGTCATCTATCCTGACAAGGTGCGTATAAACCTTTATTATCTTGATCATTACAGTTTCGTGGCTGATATCAAGATGATTATCGCAACAGTTCTTGGAAAGCGGATAGAATACAATAATGAGATAATTTAGATTTTAATTGAGTATGGAAAGAAAACGAGTATATTTATGCCTTGCCCACATGAGTGGCAAGGAGATGGATTATATAAAAGAAGCTTTCGACACTAATTGGGTTGTGCCATTGGGACCGAATGTAAACGGCTTTGAGAAAGACCTGGAAGAGTTCGTAGGCGAAGAAAAGCGTGTTGTTGCTTTAAGTTCGGGAACGTCAGCGGTTCATCTGTCTTTGATAGCTTGCGGAGTAGGTGCAGGCGACGAGGTGATGGTACAGTCCTTTACGTTCTGTGCCTCAAGTAATCCAGTGAAATATCTTGGTGCGATACCGGTCTTTGTGGACAGCGAGCGTGATACCTGGAATATGGATCCGCAATTGTTGGATGAGGCTATCGCTGATCGTGTGGCTAAGACCGGACGTAAGCCCAAAGCCATCATTGTCGTGTATCTGTATGGTATGCCGGCAAAGATTTCCGAATTGCTTGCTGTAGCTGATAAGTGGAATATCCCCGTCATTGAGGATGCAGCAGAAGGTTTTGGATCGTCCTATAAGGGGCAAATCTGTGGCACATTCGGTAGATACGGCGTGCTTAGTTTCAATGGCAACAAAATGATAACAACGAGTGGTGGTGGTGCTCTAATCTGTCCTGACGACAAGGCGTGGAACGAAATAATGTTCCTTGCTACACAGGCTCGTGAGTCATATCCTTATTATCAGCACGAGCATATAGGCTACAACTATCGATTGAGCAATGTTTGTGCAGGTATCGGACGCGGACAGATGACTGTCGTAAGCGAGCATATTGCTCATCATCGCCATGTGCATGAGTTGTACAAGCAGTTGTTTGCCGATGTTGAGGGTATCACTGTGCATGATAATGCTACGTCTGACATCAATTCCAACTTCTGGCTTTGCACTATCCTACTTGACGAACATCTACATGTAGAGGGTGAAGAAGATGTTTATGCGGAAGTTGTGAGCGGTGCGGTAGGTGGTGCTGCAGGTGTAACACACGCGGCAAAGTCAGCCCATACAAAGCTTGAGCCTAACCGCAATGTGGAGGCTATGCGTATAGCTCTCGATAAGGCTAATGTAGAAGCACGTCCGTTATGGAAACCGATGCATAGACAGCCTGTATACAGCGATTGTCCGTGTTACGCGAATGGCGTAAGCGAGTCGCTCTTCAAGTGCGGACTATGTCTTCCGAGCGGTCCATGCGTTTCGGATGAGGATGTTACGTATATCGTAGACGTAATAAAACGTGCTATTCTGCATTAGTATTATTAGGTGTATTTATCAATCAAGATAGAGATGCAATTTTTTCATAAACTCATAAACTGGTACTTCAACAAGAAGTCGCTGCCTTACTGGTGCGTCTTCCTGTTCGATTGTGCTATTGTCTTCTTCTCGTTCCTGCTGGTCTATCAGCAGACTTATGGTGGAGCAAAAACACTTAGCGTATTGTGGCAGTTGTGCTCAATGTGCGCTATTTATGCCATATTCTACGCTGTAGGCTTCAAGATGTTCCATACATACGACGGCATTCTGCGCTACTCCTCGTTTGTCGATCTGCAGCGTGTGGGCTTTGCTTCGTTCATAGGTTGTGTGTTTTCATACTTGGGACATTTCTTTTTGTTGCAGTTCGACTATTTCCAAAAGGTATATATAGGCGGACGCGAGATAGCGTTGGCTTCGATTGTCTGCGTGCTGCTTCTGTGGGCAGTGCGTGTGTTGGTGAAGACGGTTTACGACGTGTCAATCGACACGTTTAACGCTCGTCCTGCAATCATTTTTGGCGTTGACGAGTGTGGCATGGGACTGGCTAAGCTCGTGCGCAATGACAAGTCGCTGCGTATGCGCCTTTTCGGCTTTATGTCTAACGGTAATGAGGTTCGCCATAAAGTGCTTATGGGCTTGCATGTTTACAGCTATGATGATGTAGAGCGACTCATACATCAGAAGAAAATGGAATGCCTGCTTGTTTCGCAGAGTTCTGTGGGGGTGTTTCGTAATGACAAAACTTTGCAGGATTTGCTCATTGCTAATGGTGTGCATATTTTTATGCCGCGTACTAATGAGGAGTGGAACCCGGCTGCGCCCGATGCCACGCTGAAGGAGGTGAGCATCGAAGATCTGCTGCCGCGTGACGAAATAAGCATCGATCTTAAGAGCGTAGCCGACACGCTGCATGGCAAGTGTATCCTCGTGACGGGTTCGGCGGGCAGTATTGGTAGCGAGATTGTGAAGCAACTCTGCCAGTTCAATCCGCGCGAACTGGTGCTCATCGACAGTGCCGAGACTCCGCAGCACGACATACGCCTGATGATGGCGAAGCGCTATCCGCACATCAAGGCGGAAACCATCGTTACGTCTATCACCGGACAGCTGCGCATGGAGAACATCTTCCGCCGTTTCCGTCCTGACTACGTGTTCCATGCCGCTGCATACAAGCATGTGCCGATGATGGAGAACAATCCGACGGAGAGCGTTGAGAACAACATCTACGGCACGAAGGTGCTTGCCGACATGGCTGTGAAGTACGGCGTGAAGAAGTTTGTGATGATTTCCACGGACAAGGCGGTAAACCCCACCAACGTCATGGGATGCTCGAAGCGCATCTGCGAGATGTACGTGCAGAGCCTTAACAACGCCGTGCGAAGCGGAAAGGTGGAAGGCTGCACCCAGTTCGTCACCACGCGCTTCGGCAATGTGCTCGGATCCAACGGTTCGGTCATTCCGCTCTTCAAGCAGCAGATAAAGGCAGGCGGGCCGGTCACCGTGACCGACCCGAACATCATACGCTACTTCATGCTCATACCCGAGGCGTGCGAGCTGGTGCTCGAGGCTGGCGTAAAGGGCAACGGCGGCGAGATATTTGTCTTCGATATGGGCAAGCCCGTGAAGATTGCCGACCTCGCGCAGCGCATGATAAATCTGAGCGGTGCGAAGAACGTCGAGATAAAGTACACGGGTCTGCGTGCCGGCGAGAAACTCTACGAGGAGGTGCTCAACGACAAGGAGTCGACCAAGCCGTCGTTCCATGAGAAAATTCGCATCGCTAACGTGCGCGAGTACGACTACAGCGAGGTGGAGCGCGACATAGAGGAACTTATTGAGGTGAGCAAGCAGTACGATGACATGCTTACCGTGAAGAAGATGAAGGAGATTGTGCCCGAATTCAAGAGCAACAACTCTGTGTATGAGGCATTGGACGCATCGACTGACGCCGCAAAAGCTTAGTAAAAGTCTTTGTGTGGCGGACGGAATCCAATCGGACGGTGGACGCCATCCAATCGGGTGGCGTACGGAATCTGATTGGGTGGCGTACGGAATCTGATTGGACGGTGGACGCGAACGGTCGGATAGCGTGAGCAAAAAAATGAAACAGATCGCGATGTTCAATCGCGTATTAATAGGTATAAATGAATAAAGCCATAGGTTTAGGGTCTCTAAATCTATGGCTTTATTCGTTATGTGTAGTTCTGGGTTTACCTCTGTGTCGTGTTTAGAATCGCTTGAACTTCAAGCGCAGCGTCTTCGAGCGCAGTATCATCTGTCCGCCGTCGAGTTTCTCCTTTACGAACTCCTCCTCAAGGTTGTTTATGCCGTACGGAGCCAGTAGCTTCGGGTCGTCGATGGGGTGGTCGCCGCCGTTGTCGCCCTTGTCCTGGTGCCAGTTGTCCTTGTAGGGCGTGTGCGTCACAATCTTGTCGCTCGTCTGCTTGAAGCGCAGGTAGTAGCCGTGCTGCTTGTCCTTGTCGACGTCGCGCACGCTGATGAGCTTGTACTGCACGCCCCAGAACACGCGCTTCTTCGAGAGGTCGGTTGTGCCACCCGTAGCCAGTGTGTCTACGCGTTCTAAGTGCCAGAAGCCGTCGAAGTCGCCGTTGTCGCTGGTCTCTATCTCGCAGGAGGCGAGGGTGGTGAGGGCGATTGTAGCCAATATCGTGTTGAATAGTCGTTTTGCTGTCATGTGTGTGGTGTTGTGATGTTGTGGTGTTGAGATGTTGAGATGGTGATGGGGTGGTGGGGGTGTGGTGTTGAGATAGTGATTGGGTGAGATTTGCTCTACTTCTTCTTGGTGAGCAGTCCGCTCTTTGTCACAGTGAGCTGGAATCCTGCGTTGTGTCCGTACATCTTCTCGCTGCCGAAGTCCATTGCGTAGCCGCCTTTCACCGTCCAGTTGTGGTTGAACTTGTACTTCGCTTCGACGAGGAAGCTGAAGTTCTTGTACGCCTTAGTGAACGGATTGTTGTATGTGCCCCAGCCTTTCTGATAGGTGGTGAGCAAGCGGTAGTCGAGGCGTTCCGTAGGCGAGCCTTCCACGCCGAGGTGTACGGCATAGAAGCGGTTGTTGCGCACGTCGATGCTGTTGTCGGTGTTGTATATCGGCGAGCGGTAGAGCGGGTTGCCTATCACCTGTCCCCAGTGCTGCCAGCCGGTGTAGATGCTATGGTTGTAATAGTCGTCCATGCCTGCGATGTGGTCGCCGATGTTCTGGGTGCGATCGTGGTTGTAGGGGCCGCTCTGATACTTTGTGTAGATATACTCGAAGACGAGGCTGCGCAGCCATGTGCCGTACTTCATGTCGAACTCGGCACCGAGCATCATGTCCTTCAGACTGTACATGAAGTAGCGGCGCTTCTGCCATGTGTTCCACTGTTCGCCCTCGCCGTAGCCGTTGTAGTCGAGCAGGAACATCTGGCTGTGGTCTTCGAAGAAGTGGTCGGCGTATACCGAGAAGCGCCACAGATCGGTGTCAAAGTTCAGACGCGCCACCCAACTGCCCAACTGGTTGCCGGCGCGGTTGGTGTAGACTCCGTCTGTAGCATCGCTGCCGCCCGGTATGAAGGCGTTCCAGAAGTCCTTTACGCCCGTGCCGGTAGGTATGCGCTTCATGTTGCCGTGACCGTCGAGGCGATAAGGCTTGCCGCCGAACTCGCATGCCATCTCCAGTCCCAGTTCGAGGCTGAGCGGGAAGAACGAGTCCTCGTTGCCTATCTTTAGGTAGCCCGCCTTGGAGTGGTAGAGCACGTGGTCGGCGTATTTCTGTTGCTTGTTCGTGAAGTCGTGCTGCCAGCTGTCGTCGGTCATCATGCCGTAGGCGATGTGTCCCTTAAGGTGTAGCCAGCGCTTTGTCCATGGGATGGTCCAGTATTCGGGCAGGGCGATGCGCACCTGTGGCACTGGTCGGGCGTTGATGCCTAATGTTTGTGAACCGCTGCTCAGCGTCTGGCTCTTTAGCTCCATTGGATACTCCTTGGCGCCCACGGAGAGCACGCCGTGCAGCCATCGTGCCTCGGCGAAAGCCTGCTGCACTACGACGTTCGACGTGTAGTGCACCGGCACTGCCACATCCACACCGTAGCCTATCGCCCAGCGGCGAGCCGAGTCGGTGGAGAGAGGGCGCATCACGGCGCCACGCACGTAGCCGTTGAACTCGTCGAGCGAGCTTAGGCCGTGCTTGTTGGCGTTGAGCCAGAGCGGAGTCTTGTCCTTAGAGAACGAAGATTGCATCTCCACCTTGTAGCCTATGTTGTTGTCCAGTCGCTGCTTCGACGGCACGCGCTCATCGTACTCCTGCCAGGCGTACTGCGCATTGGCGGGCAGCGCGATGCCCATCAGCGTTATGAGGGCTAAAGACAGATTTCTTATTGTCATGTTTTTATATTGTTTTCTATTCTTATCTCCTGCAAAATATGCAAGTGCTATTTTCTGCAAAGTTACATAAAATATGCTAAATACTGCGCCAATCGAAAAATAATAACTACTTTTGCACCGATATTAATGCTGTAAGTGAGGTTTTGCTTGCAGTTGATAAGTAAAATTACAAGAACTATGAGAATATTTGTTAGATGCCATCCCCTTACCGCGTTGTGCATCACTGCATTGATGTTGTTCACTATGTTGAGTGCTGCAGCGTATGCTGCGCCTATTGATACTGCTCAGGTGGTGGCTGAGGCTGCTGTGCCTACTGCTCAGGTGGCTGCCGATTCGGCTGCCGTTGTGCCAGTGGAGATTGCTGAGGGCGTGGAGAACTCGGGTGGAGGCTTGAAAAATGTGCTGAAGAACAAGTTCATTGAGGGTAATGCGTCGTTCATGTCGCTCGTTGCCTTGGCTCTTGTGCTGGGTTTGGCGTTCTGCATAGAACGCATTATCTACCTCAGTCTGTCGGAGATAAATGCCAAGAAGTTCATGCGTGAGATTGATGCTAAGATTGAGGCTGGCGACATTGAGGGTGCCAAGACGCAGTGCCGCAACACGCGCGGACCAGTGGCGTCTATCTGTTACCAGGGCCTGCTGCGCGTCGACACGTCTATTGAGGACATCGAACGCTCGGTGGCTGCCTACGGCACTGTGCAGGCGGCTAACCTGGAGAAGGGCTGCTCGTGGATTACGCTCTTCATCGCTATGGCACCATCGCTCGGCTTCTTGGGCACGGTGATTGGTATGGTGATGGCGTTCGAGCAGATCCAGATTGCGGGCGACATCAACCCTACAATCGTGGCTGCGGGCATGAAGGTGGCGCTCATCACCACTATCTTCGGTATCATCGTGGCACTCATCCTGCAGCTGTTCTACAACTATGTGCTCTCTAAGGTAGACCACCTCACAGCGCAAATGGAGGAGAGTGCTATCACGCTGCTCGATGCGTTGCTCAAGTATAAGAAAGGATGTTGAGATGGTGAGATGGTGATGTGTTGAGAAGTTGAGATGGTGATGTGGTGAGATTTCTCAGCAAATTATAGTAAGGCTTAGAAAGGCCTAAGAAGGCTTAGTTCTGCTTAAACGCTCCCTTAGTAAGGCTTAGTTCGGCCTATTAGGTATAAACAACAAACAACAATGAAAGTAAATATAAACTTGCGCCATTTGACGGCGATGCAGCTGTCGAGCCGCATATTCTATATATTAATAGGTGTGATAGTGGTGCTGTTCGCACTCTTCTGGATTATCGGCTACGACATGCCGTACGACGATAATCCCGACTATAGCGCGCCACTGCTTACTGATGCGCTGATATGGTTCATGATTGTGCTGACGTTCTCCACGTTCGGCTTAGCTGTCTTCGGTGCTGTCAATGGTATGCGCAAGAATAAAGGCGAGAATGTAGTGGTGAACAATGTGCCGGCGCGCCGCATCTCTGTGGCGGTCATCATCGGTACGGCATTGCTGCTTGTGCTCACCTACGCTTTCTCGAGCACCGATGCGCTCCTGGTGAACGGCGAACGCTTCACCGACACCTTCTGGTTGCGCACTGCCGGCATGTTCATCGGCACATCGCTGCTGCTCATCGTTGTGGCTGTGGGCGCAGTTGTGTTTGGAGCCACACGCTACATTAGGTAAAAGCCTCTCCCAACCCTCCCCGTCGGGGAGGGCTTAGAATGCTTAAAGAGGCTTAGAAAGGCTTAAATACCACCTGTTATACCCACGGCTTAAAGAGGCTTAAAAAGGCTTAGTTCGGCTTATAAAACATTATCACAAGATGCTGATAAAACGCAGAAAACACTCGGTACCGTCGCTTAACACGACATCCACAGCCGACATTTCTTTCATGCTGCTCACATTCTTCCTCGTCACCTCGTCGATGGATGTGGACCGCGGACTTGTGCGCCAACTGCCACCGCTCGACAAGGAAGAGCAGACGGACAGGACGAAGGATGTGGCGAAGGAGAACACGCTCGCATTTCGCATCACGGCGCAGAACAAAGTGATACTCAACGATGAGCCAATCGCTGCTACTGATGTACGTAGGCGTATAGCCGACTTCGTGCGCTTGCGTGGAGCACAGCATCTGATAATTGTGGATGCTGACCCTGCTTCCGACTATAACACTTACTTTAATCTTGAGAACGAAATAGTGGCGGCTTATGCTGAGGTGCGCAATGCTGAGGCTAAGCGCCGCTTCCACCGCGACTATGCCAGCTGCACCGAGGAAGAGCGCAAGAAGGTACGCGATATATATCCGCAACATTTATCAGAAACTTACAATACTGCTGAGCCCACATCGCAAGCCGATACGAAGAAAGGAGGAACCGCAGAATGATACGCCAACGCATTGACCGCAGCGTGCCGACGCTGAACACGTCGTCGCTGCCCGACCTTATCTTCACCGTGCTGTTCTTCTTCATGGTCGTAACGCACATGCGACAGGTGACGCTGAAAGTGCGCTTCCGTGTACCGCAGGGCACAGAGCTGACGCGCCTCACGAAGAAGAGTGCCGTATCGTATGTGTATATAGGCACGCCGTCGGAGACTATGCCTGGAGGTATTCCGTCGTACAAGGGGGTGACTATTCAGCTCAATGATAAGTATGCTACGCCCGATGAAGTGACGACATATGTAAGTGCCGAACGCAAGGCAATGTCGGATGAGGATCAGGAGCAACAGATAGTATCCGTAAAGGCTGACCGCAGTACGCCGATGGCACTAATCAGTGAGGTGAAGTTGGCGTTGCGCAAGGCTGATGTGCGACGCATGAGCTACTCGGCAGAGCAGAAGAAATGATTAACGGAACGTTGGTAACAATTACTTAAAACTTACAATTAGTGAGTTTTTAATGTAAAAATGTTGCAGAATAAATTTATTAGCACTATCTTTGCACAACAATATAAACTGTAATTAGAATGGCACATTATAATTTAGACTCTTTAGATAAGAAGATATTAAAGTTGATAGCTAAAGACGCTCGCATACCATTTCTTGAAGTAGCACGCTTGTGCAACGTGAGTGGTGCAGCTATTCATCAGCGCATACAGAAGCTCACCAATCTCGGTGTGCTCAAAGGGTCGCAGTTTATCATCGACCCAGAGATGCTTGGTTACGAGACGTGTGCTTACATCGGACTCTATCTGCAGAACCCTGCTACGTTCGACGATGTGGTTGAGGAGTTGAAGAAGATACCTGAGGTGGTGGAATGTCATTATACTACGGGCGGCTTCGATATGTTCATAAAGCTATATGCTCGCAACAACCACCATTTGCTTAACGTCATCCACGATAAGTTGCAGCCGCTCGGACTCTCACGCTCCGAGACGATTATCTCGTTCAATGCTATCATCGACCGACAGTTGCCAATCAGCGAACTGCCTGTTGAGGACAAAGATGATGCAGAAGAAGTGTTTGAAGAGGACGAATAACACATACTGCAAAACAAATAGAAGAATAACGAAAAAACTCGTTGCATATCCCGATAAGGATGTGCAACGAGTTTTTTCGTTGTGTCCTTTTACAGACCTCTTGCTATCTTGTAAAGAAGTGATTGTTATTCTCTTACATAGTCGACGAATGCATACGCTTGGTGATGCTTTTCGTCCGTAGTGTGTTCCTCGCGTGCAGTCTCCTTCCAGCCGTTATACTCGGGGAAGAAGGCATCGGCGTTGGCGGGCGTGTCGTGAATCTCGGTAAGGCAGAGTCGGTCGGCTATGGGGAGTGCCTGCTCGTAGACGCTTGCGCCACCTATTATATATATGTCCTCGTCCTTGGCGCAGTGAGCGAGCGCTTCCTGAAGCGACGTGTAGCAGTCGCAGCCTTCGAACTTGGTGGCTGTGCGACTGAGCACCACGTTGCGGCGGTTGGGCAGAGCACCCTTGGGGAGCGACTCGAATGTGCGGCGTCCCATGATGATGGTGTGGCCCGTGGTGAGTGTCTTGAAGCGCTTCAGGTCGTTGGGCAACCAATAGAGTAGTTTATTCTCGAAACCGATGGCGCGGTTGGCGGCAACGGCGGCAATAATTGTTATCATTTTGATAATTATTAATTATTAATTATTAATTATTAATTGAGTTTTGAATTGTTGCCAAAGGCAATTTTGAGTTTTGAATTATGAATTATGCGCTGCGAATTCAAAACTCAAAACTCAAAATTCACTACACGCTTACAGTGGCTGCGATGTGTGGCCACGGGTCGTAGCCCTCCAGTTCGAAGTCTTCGTAGCGGAACGAGAAGAGGTCCTTCACGTCTGGGTTTATCTTCATGCGCGGCAGCGGTCGCGGTGTGCGTGTGAGCTGCAGCCGTGCCTGGTCGAGATGGTTGAGATAGAGATGGGTGTCGCCCGTTGTGTGTATGAATTCGCCCACTTCGAAGCCCGTCACCTGTGCCATCATCTGCAGCAGCAGAGCGTACGACGCGATGTTGAACGGCACGCCGAGGAACGTGTCTGCCGAGCGTTGGTAGAGCTGTAACGAGAGCTTGCCGTCTGCCACGTAGAACTGGAACAGGCAGTGGCACGGAGGCAGTGCCATATCGTCCACCTCAGCCGGGTTCCATGCCGACACAATCATGCGGCGTGAGTCGGGGTGGTTGCGTAGTTGGTCGAGCACGTTCTGTATCTGGTCGATGGTGCCGCCCTTGTAGTCGGGCCATGAGCGCCACTGATGACCATAGACGGGTCCGAGGTCACCATTCTCGTCTGCCCATTCGTTCCAAATGCGCACGCCGTGCTCCTGCAGATAGCGCACGTTGGTGTCGCCGCGCAAGAACCACAGCAGTTCGTAGATTATCGACTTGAGGTGTAGCTTCTTCGTAGTGAGCAGCGGAAAACCGTCTGCCATGTCGAACCGCATCTGGTTGCCGAACACGCTCATCGTGCCCGTGCCCGTGCGGTCGGTCTTGGTCGCACCCTCGGTGAGGATGCGGTTTAGGAGGTTGAGATATTGTTGCATGAAATTATTAATTCTTAATTTTTAATTATTAATTCTTCCGCCGGCACATGACTGCTTTTGATTCGCCACTCCTGCGGATAGAGATTGTTGGCGCGGTTGCCTATGTTCTTCTCGAAACCTATCGGTCTGCCGCGGTATGTGAGCAGAACGAAGCCGCGCGGCGTGTTCTCGGGCAGCGTTACTGCCTCCTTGCGCAGATAGTTGATGGCGCCGGCGTAGTCCAGTTCTACGCGCGGGTAGGCGTTGTCGGCAAGTTGTCTTGAGAGGGCGAGCGACTGGTCGGGGATGATGTCCTTGCCCTTCTCCGTGCCGAGACACACACCGGCGTGCATTATTTTCAGCTCCGCGTCGGCAGCGTCGTACGTGTCAGCCCAGCGTTCCGGAACGGCGAACAGCGCATCCGTGCGGCGTCTCACCACGTAGCTCTCCGGCGCATTGAGCGGCACGGCTACGTTGTTCGGCTGCTTGGCGCCTGCCTTTGCGCCCTTGTTGCCGCGGCGCTTCTCCTTCTTCGACTTCTCCGCCTTCCGGTCGGCACCGCCCGTCGCAGACAGACAACCCTCCGACTCGCCATGCTTGCGCAGCACGGCAAGGAACAGACCCTCGCCACGGCTCACGCCCGGCAAGAAACGATACACAGGAGCCTCGCCCCTCAGTGCGCGCGTTATGTTCCACTCCGATTCGACTGGCACATCCACGAAGTCGGCGCCCAACTCCTCGGCTATCCACGCCACGTTCTCCTCGTCCTCATGCGCATTGAATGTGCAGGTAGAGTAGATGAGTAGTCCGCCAGGGCGTAGGCAGCCCCATATGTCGCTGATTATCTCGCGCTGCAGTCGCCAGCAGTTCTCTACGTTCTGTAAGCTCCACTCCTCGCGTGCACCCTCGTCCTTGCGGAACATTCCCTCGCCCGAGCAAGGCACATCGGCAAGAATAGCGTCGAACTGTATGCGCGCCTTGCGGTAGTCGCGTGGGTAGTTGTTGGTTACGACCACGTCCTCGTGACCGAACTTCTGCAGGTTCTCGCTCAGAATCTGCGCTCGTGTGCGCATCGGTTCGTTAGAGAAAAGCAGCGACCCTTCGGGTAGTGCCGCACGCAGTGCCGTCGACTTGCCGCCTGGGGCAGCGCAGAGGTCGAGCATACGCACCGGTTCGTGTATGAGGTGGCGCACCACATGGTCGACGAACATCGACGAAGCCTCCTGCACGTAGTAGGTTCCGGCGTGCAGCAGCGGGTCGAACGTGAAGTTCGGTCTGCTCTTCAGGTAGCGGCCTGTCGTCGGGCACCACGGCACGCAGCAGTCCTTCAGCTCGTCAGCCACGTCGCCTCCATTCTGTTTGAACGGGTTAAGCCTCACACTTGTCGGCGTGTCGTCAGCATCAAGTGCTTCCGCCAAACGATCGTAGAGGTCGTCGCCGAATAATGGGCGTATTGATTGTTCGAAGTCTTGTGGAAGATTCATTTCTGTTGAGTTCTGCTTTTATATCTATTGAGTTTTGTTTTTATAGTTGACGGGTATATTTGTTCTGTTCTTATTCTGTAGTAGACCAATATATTCGTCTTGCTTTTATTCTGCTACAAAAGTACTGATTTTTATCCGTGTAGCCATCGTTCTACCTAAAAATATATCTTTTCCCCTTGTTATTTATTGAACTTGCGAAAGTTCAGTTATTTATACATAGTATTAGGAGGGTAGTATTAGGAGGGTATGGCATCCCTGCCATACCCACGCACCTCTCTTTCCCCCGCTTGCCCCTATCTTTCTTCCGCTTCACGCTCTTCTTTTCCCTTTTCACCCCATCTCTTTTCCTCTTCATACTCCCTACTTTGGTCATCCGTATCGACCGACGCGGATGCTCGTATCGGTCGACGCGGATGCTCGTATCGGTCGACGCAGATGCTCGTATCGGTCGGCGCGGATGCTCGTAACGACCGACGCGGATGATTTTTGTTGATGTTTCGCAGTGTCAAACCTTTACTTTCGTGTTGCCAAACCGTTGCTTTTGCGGTTCAAGACCTCCCTTTCCATATCTCCCTCCCTCTTTTTCTTTCCATATCTTCCTCTGTTTTCCTCGATCAGTAGTGCTTTCCTGTTGTGTGTATCCTCTGGTTGTAGTCCTTAAAACAGTCTCTCGCGCCTATAATAATATAATGTGTGCGTCCACAATGCGGTGTTTTGATTGTAAACAACTGTTAAAACAAGCGTAAATTTTCAACTTTTCTCTTCAAAAGTTTTGGTGGTTTACAAAAAAGCTATACCTTTGCATCCGCTTTCGAACAGCAACGGTGTCTCAAGCAAACGTGAGAGATGCGGAGCGAAACAGGAAGCGAACAGAAACAAGAGTTCTTTGAAAAGATTTACATAAGACAGAAGTAGTACAAGAAGCGAGAACGATGAACAGTCGTTCTTGGGTAGAAGAAAAACGAACCGTCAAGTTTGTTTGACTTTAAACTTAAAAATGGAAGCTCGTTCTGAACAGATACAAACAAACAACGTTAGTATGCTTAGCTCGGCCTAGTAAGGCTTAGTTCGGCTTATTAAAGTTGGCAAAATATTTTACAATGTAGAGTTTGATCCTGGCTCAGGATGAACGCTAGCTACAGGCTTAACACATGCAAGTCGAGGGGCAGCATGTTGGTTGCTTGCAACCGATGATGGCGACCGGCGCACGGGTGAGTAACGCGTATCCAACCTACCCTTGTCCATCGGATAACCCGTCGAAAGGCGGCCTAACACGATATGCGGTTCACAGCAGGCATCTAACGTGAACGAAATGTGAAGGAGAAGGATGGGGATGCGTCTGATTAGCTTGTTGGCGGGGTAACGGCCCACCAAGGCGACGATCAGTAGGGGTTCTGAGAGGAAGGTCCCCCACATTGGAACTGAGACACGGTCCAAACTCCTACGGGAGGCAGCAGTGAGGAATATTGGTCAATGGACGAGAGTCTGAACCAGCCAAGTAGCGTGCAGGATGACGGCCCTATGGGTTGTAAACTGCTTTTATAGGGGGATAAAGTGTGCCACGTGTGGCATATTGCAGGTACCCTATGAATAAGGACCGGCTAATTCCGTGCCAGCAGCCGCGGTAATACGGAAGGTCCGGGCGTTATCCGGATTTATTGGGTTTAAAGGGAGCGTAGGCCGTTTGGTAAGCGTGTTGTGAAATGTCGGGGCTCAACCTGGGCATTGCAGCGCGAACTGCCAGACTTGAGTGCGCAGGAAGTAGGCGGAATTCGTCGTGTAGCGGTGAAATGCTTAGATATGACGAAGAACTCCGATTGCGAAGGCAGCCTGCTGTAGCGCAACTGACGCTGAAGCTCGAAAGCGTGGGTATCGAACAGGATTAGATACCCTGGTAGTCCACGCGGTAAACGATGGATGCTCGCTGTTTGCGTCTGACGTAAGCGGCCAAGCGAAAGCGTTAAGCATCCCACCTGGGGAGTACGCCGGCAACGGTGAAACTCAAAGGAATTGACGGGGGCCCG